>Ga0207674_10010476_pt1 | contig 10497 bp, 7 predicted proteins | sample KBSCornC72_FD_184303 | JGI IMG/M metagenome (GOLD analysis project Ga0207674, IMG submission 184303) | Corn rhizosphere microbial communities from Kellogg Biological Station, Michigan, USA - KBS Corn C7-2 (SPAdes) (version 2) | ecosystem: Host-associated > Plants > Roots > Rhizosphere > Soil ...
TCTGGTGTGGCCATCATCTCGTTTACTCTGCCCGCTGTTCCTTTTAGTTTGTTGGCTGGCGTTTACGTGGATTATCTGGATAAACGCCTGGTCCTCTGGGTTAGCAACGCGCTCCGTGCGATTGCTACCTTTCTGATCGTGGTGGCGCTGATCTGGAATCCTAACGGTCTTCTCTTTCTCTTCTTGCTGAACTTTTTCATCTCAATGGTCACGCAGTTCTTTATGCCGGCGGAATCATCAGCCATCCCGTTACTGGTGGGAACGGAGAATCTTGTCCCGGCACTCTCGTTGTTCAATATTACCCTGAATGTGGCGCAGGCTATTGGTTTCCTGGTGTTAGGGCGCGTGATTGAAGGTTTCTTCAGCACATTCCAGGTCCCGCTGGGTTTTGCGACCGCGACCGTGACGGCTACCGATATGCTTTTCGCGGTGATTGGGCTTAGCTACCTGCTCTGTACCGTGCTTGTACTGGCGATTCCACACACTCTTTTGCGTTCAAGCTTGCAGAGTGAACACGCTCTGCCGCGCTCGCCAGGTAAGGAGATGTGGGCGATTGTGCAGCACGATATCAAAGGCACCTGGAAGTTTATGCGTCGCGACCGCAAGCTCTATGTCGCGCTGTTGCAGGTGTCGTTTATCGGTATTCTGCTGCTGGTGATTGGCGAACTGGCCCCGGTTTTTGTCGTGCAGATTCTGGGTTTACAATCCACTGACCTGACGCTGCTCTTCGCCCCTGCCGGAATCGGGCTGGTTCTGGGCGGTCTGCTTATGCCTCTGGCGACGCGCTACCTCAAGAAATCACTCGTGATTTTTATTGGCAGCATCCTGACGGCGGCGGGCATGATCCTGCTGCCATTGAGCCAGGTTCTCGCCCATCGGATTCCGTTCCTGTATCCCTGGGCGCTCTTTATGGTTGGGACGCTGGCCTTTGTGCTCGGCCTGGCGCTGGATATGGTGAATATCCCGGCTCAGACGGTCTTACAGGAACGCGCGCCAGAAGAGGAACGCGGGCGTGTGCTCTCCTTCCAGTTTATGCTCAACAATGCTGGCTCAATCCCCGTCCTGCTCGGAGCTGGCTTTATCGGCCAGGCGCTCGGTATTGGTGTCATTATGTACATGCTGGGTGGCGCGATTCTGCTCTTCCAGTGGTGGGCAACGAGTTACGAGGCTCACGCGCAGAAAACCGGAGCATTGTGAGTGCTGGCTGAGGGTGGTTGAACGGGAAGCGAAGGAAAACGACAACAAGCGAGGGTCAGAGTTGGCACGCGCTCTGGCCCTCGCTCGCGAGGAGTACGCTGGCAGTACCCCATCACACATTCCCTTGCCACATGTCTACCACCCCGGCAAAGGTGAACAGTAATCCCCCAGTTCCACCACAACTCAGCCGCCACACTCATCAACTTTGCCACGCCACATCCGCTCCGCGACATGTGGGGAAGGGAAGAGGGAATTGGTCTGTTCTCTTCCGCTTCTCCACCGTAATTTGTTGCCCTTAGTATTTTTCACTAACTAGTATAGGCCAGCTCACAAAACACAGGCTGGCCAGGTAAATGAGTTGTGCCCGCGCGCTTAGTGAATGGGCGGATTGCCCTGATCGGGTCTGCGGCTGGGCATGCCGCCGAGATTCCCCAGCATGCCGCCAAGGTTGCCCATCCGGCTCTGCGCTTGCTGCTGAAGGTCGTTCATCGCTCCGCCAATGGCCTGACTGAATTTATCTTTATACTGCATGCCATTGGGGATGCTGCCCAGCACGCCATCGATCGCCCCCATCACTTTATCCTCAACCATTTTGCGAATGGCATCTAACGAAATATTGCCGCCTGATTGCATTGTTTATTTCCCTTTCTCTATCTGCCATGAACGTTGTGACACCGCTCGCACCGTTGAGAGCAGTTCTCGTCCTTTTCAGTATAGAGTAGGCAGGAAAACTCAGACAAAAATGTGAGCTACTTCACATTTTTGTCTGGTCAAATACTCTACAATAAGTAAGGGACGGATACCAATGTTCCTTGGATTCGTTAGCCTTATCCCGCCATGGCTTTTTTTTGAACTAATCGCTCGATTTTTGAGAGGAGTATTTATCTATGACAAAGCATTCTTCTCGTCATCTCTCTTATTTGCTCCTGGCTCTGCTTACATTGCTGGCTGCCTGTGGCACTCCTTCTGGGGCCACGTCGAGCAATCCGCATAACGATGGAGCGCTCATGGCGAATAATCAGACTGCAACCAGCCAGCCAACTCCGCAAGTGCAAACAAGCTGTCCTGCGGCAGGCACAGCACGTGCGGCAGTGATGCCTGCGTTGACGCTGGGAACCCATCCAACTGTTGTGTATACATGGAATCAAGCCAGCGCGAATCGCCAGTTTACCGCCGCGACGCTCCGCCGTTATGACACAATGAATGGCGCCAAAACTGATATAGTGACAATTAAGAATGTATCTATTTCGTATGCACAGGTATCAACTGATGGTCAGTGGATTCTCTTTGTGGCAGGCTTTTCCGACCACTCAGCAATTCAGCTTGTACGTCTCGACGGACAATATTTGCAAACTCTCTATTGTCAGGATGAAGGGGCGGGGAGCGGTATTGTACACTGGTCTCCTGACCAGAAGACCATCATTATCGAAAAATACAACTCATCACTAACAAATCAGCCAATACTCTCACTTGATCTGGCAAGTGGAGCACTCCACACAATTGTCACAGGCGTTTTGAGCTTCCAGACATGGGTGGACGATACTCATTTCATCGCTGCAAAGATTCTGAGTTCTAGCAGTAGCGACCCACAGACTCTTTACCTGATTGATTCAACAAAACGGGATCAGCAGGTCCAGCATTTGCAGATGGTCTGGCAGCAGTTTAGCGATTATTGCTATAGTGTAATCACCGCTTTTAATCCTAATGTTCTCTACATGAGTCAGTGTGCCTCGATTCAAAGCCAGACAGGTGCTCGCCAACCAAGTCATATTATCAGCATCCCGGTTTCAGGATCACTTCCAGGTGGCTGGCCTCAGCAAATTGTAGTCGATGAAGTGAGTGATATAACTGGTGTTTGTCTGCTCACTCAACAAAGTATTTTATATGCAGTGGGGAGCCAGGTGGGTAGTGGAATAGACGGGGGTTTGTGGAAGGTGAGTACAGATGGAAACGGAAAGACGAGCCATTTGATCGTCACAAATGACACTCAGCCAGCGGGAGATGTCTGGCTGAATACCTCTTCCTCGTTTTCCTGGTCAAACGTATCGCGCGATAAAACGATGTATGCAGTCAGACTTGGCGGCGAGGTGAACCACCAATCGCTCATATTCGGATCTGTTAATGGTGGAAATGCCACGACGATTGCTCAGGCTGATACGAATCTTGATGGTGTTCTAGAAATTGCTGGTTGGACAACCGTGTGACGATAACAGTGATTCTTGAGATTAAAATAAGGAAAGGGCATGGCGTGCGCCATGTCCTTTCCTTGTGCGAACCACTGCTATCGTAAATTCATCCACACTGTCTTCGTTTGCGTGTATGCATCCAGGACGGCGTGGCCCATTTCGCGGCCATAGCCACTCTGCTTGTAGCCACCGAAAGGCGCGGCAGCGTCGAACTGGTTGTAGGTGTTGACCCAGACTACGCCGCTTTTCAGGAGCGCGGCCATCTTGTGGGCCTGCTTGACATCGCTGGTCCAGACGCCAGCGGCCAGGCCGTAGATCGAACGGTTGGCGCGCGCGGCGACTTCTTCCATGCTTTCAAAGGGCATAGCCGCGACGACCGGGCCGAAAATCTCTTCGCGGGCGATCGTCATCTCATCCTGCACGTGATCGAAGACAGTCGGCTCGACGAAGTAGCCGTTGCCGAGTTCACTGCCGCCGCGCTGGCCGCCAGTGGTGGTCACGGCTCCCTCGCGTTTGCCAAGCTCAATGTAGCCGGTGACGCGCTCCAACTGCTCTTGCGAGACCAGCGGCCCCATATCAGTGCCGGGATCAATGCCTGGACCCATCTTCATCTTGCGCGCGACATCGGTCAGCCCGCTCAAGACCTGGTCATAGACATCTTTATGCACAAAGAGGCGGCTTCCAGCGGTGCAAACCTGGCCCTGATTGAAGAAGATCGCGGTCATGGCTCCGCGCACAGCGAATTTGAGATCGGCGTCAGGGAAGATGATATTCGGTGATTTGCCGCCCAGCTCCAGCGTCACTTTTTTGAGATTGCCCACGCTGGCCTGGAGAATCTTCTTGCCGACCTCTGTTGAGCCGGTGAAGGCGATTTTGTCCACGTCCGAGTGAGCCGCCAGGGCCGCGCCCGCCGTTTCGCCAAAGCCCGGCACAATATTGACCACGCCTTCGGGGAACCCGGCCTCAAGGATCAACTCGCCCAGGCGCAAGGCGGTGAGCGGCGTCTGCTCGGCTGGTTTGAGTACGACGGTATTGCCACAGGCCAGGGCCGGAGCCAGCTTCCAGGACGCCATCTGAATTGGGAAGTTCCAGGGAATGATTTGCCCGACCACGCCAACCGGCTCGCGCAGGGTATAGGTGAACATGTTAGGGATCGAGACGGGGATGGTCCCGCCCTCCAGCTTGGTTGCCCAACCGGCAAAATAGCGGAAATGGTCGGCGGTCAGCGGAATGTCTGCCGCTTTCGAGTATTTGATCGGCTTGCCGTTGTCCAGTGTCTCCAATTGAGCCAGCTCGTCGGCGTGCTGCTCGACCAGGTCGGCCAGTTTCCACAGCAGGCGACCGCGCTGAGATGGCGTCAGTTTGGGCCAGGGACCACTCTCAAAGGCTTTGCGCGCTGCCGCGACTGCCCGGTTGATATCTTCGGCGTCGCCTTCCGCGACATGTGCCAGGACGCTGCCGGTAGAGGGGTCAAAGGTTTCGAAGGTTTTGCCGCTGGCGGCGGCGACCCATTGGCCGCCAATCAGCATCTTCACTGGCTGCTGCTGCAAAAAGGCGATCTGGGTGGGATCGGTTGCGCTCGTTGTCATTGCGTTGTTCGCTCCTCGTGTTTCTGCTCCGTTGCAAGAAAAAGGGTGTGTTGGTGAGACTTGCACCCTCTTTAAGCATATCATGTTTCGCTCGTGCGCGCCCAACCCTGCCCCAATCCGCCCCAAAGATACTTTTGTAGCTTAATATTGATGAGTTGAGGGAAATTTATGCAATAAATTTCCCTCAACTCATCAATATTAAGCATTTTATAATATTTTGTGTATGATGTGGGAAAATTGATGAAATCAATTTTCCCACATCATACACAAAATATATACTCAATTTCAGAAATGCCGAAAAATCGATGAAAATCGATTTTTCGGCATTTCTGAAATTATTATAGCCTTATGCAAGATATTGCTTGACCTCTTCTAATCCACGTAAGCGGCGATAGGCTTGATAGAGCAGCGCGGCGTTGCGGCTCCGCTCACGCTCATTCTGAGGCTGGAGATGGCGATACTCTTCCAGGCGAATACCTTCAGCCTGGAAAGCAGCTTGTAGCGTCGTGGGTGTTCTGTCAAAGGCCATTCTTCCCGCCAGATCAGCCAGCAGCGCCCGACGTTGTTTGCAGGGAAATTGCGCGATGGCGCGGGCCAGCACGCGAAAAATGCGCTCCTGAAAGACATTTTCCAGGGCGGCCTCGCTAAAATGCATGTCGCGATCCACAAATTCCAGGGGAGCCTCGGTGGTTTCCCGATAGAGACGTTTCTCGCGGCGGCGGAGATCGAGAATAGAGTGTTGCATGGTTGTTTTCAGAAAGCTGTGCAGCGCCTGGATTGGCTCTTTCTTGTTTTGGGTATATTCGAACACTTTGCGCATACTTTCCTGAGTCGCATCCCAGGCAATATCATCCTCTTGCCCATGCCAGTCGGCGACCTTCACTCGCTCAACGAACTTTCTGGCCTGCTTGTAGAGTTGTGGGTAGCACTCCGCCCAAATCATCTCGCTGCTTATGGTTTGTGTTGCCATGCCTTTGCTCTCTCCTGAATGCGCTTCCCGTCTCTCACCAGAAAGTCGCTTGCTCCTTTCTGCTCAACTATGTTGCAGAATGGTTCATCGTTCTTCAACGCTCACTTCTAGTGTAAGCGGAGAACTCTGCCACTACCGGAAGAGAATAAGACAAGCAAACGCCATTTTACTGCCAGGAGAGCAAATAAGACATGGCGCATTATGCGGCACGAGCGATATACTTGTACCGGCGATTTATGCGCGGGTGTCCTCCAGTATCACCTTCGTGACAATCCTGGCCGCGCCCACGTGGGTGTTGTGACTGACGCCGGGAGCCAGAATCAGGCGCGAACCGGTGATGCCCTGGTGAAAATCGTAGGCGCAACTGATAGGAAAGATGCGGTCCTCCGTTCCCCAGATGATCGTGGTGGGTGTTTTGATCTGGGACAGAATCTCATCGACTTCTTCCGCGCGGTCGTAGTCGGCGATAAAGCCTGCGTAGGCTGGTTCGCGCGAAATTTTGACGATGGCATCCAGTAAAAAGCGTGGAATGGGGCCGTGATAGTCCGTCGTGTGCTCGACGAATTTTTTCGCTTCTGCCCGATCGGGGGTGTAGGGCGAATACATGCCTTCGCGGATCAGTCCCGCGCTATTCAGAAGGTAGAGGCGCTTGACGCGTTCAGGATGCTCGGCGGCATAGCGCATGGCGATCCAGCCGCCCAATGATTGGCCGACCAGCGTCACCCGTGGATAGCCGAGCGCATCCAGAAAGTGGCCCAGATAGGCGACATGCGTAGTGATACACTGCTTGCCAGGTGCCAGTGGCGTCTGACCGAAGCCGGGCATATCAGGCGCATAGACGAGAAATTCCCGGCTCAACTGGGGCATGATAGTAACATATGCTTCGCCCGTTCCGCCGAGTCCGTGAATCATCACCATTGGCTCGCCGCGCTGGCCCATACAATAGTAGTGCATGGGGAGTCCACCGGCTTTGCATACATCTTCGCGCGCGCCCTGCAATTTTAATCTCAATCGGGCCAGACTAAAGGCCACCTCGACCGGTCGCTGATAGACCTGGACCGCCAGCGCAGTCGTGGCGGTCGCGGCCACTGCTCCCAGGCCGACGAGAATTGGAAGTGCTTTTTTTGCTGACATGCCATTCCTCCGCAATATCCTCAAGGAGAGACATTCCAATATGTCTCATTGCTTATCAGATAGAACGTCTCAGATGACCTTTCAGACACAGTTCTCTTTCTCTTATTACCATACTCTCATGAAGAAAATGCGAGGCACGTATGGGCTACTTGACCCATGCATGCCTCGTTCAGCCAATCCCAACGCATGTTTTTATTGCGCTTTCCGGTTTTGCGTTCCCCACGATTCATCACGCTGGGCGCGCCTGGTTTGCAGGTAGCCGCTCCACCAGAGCAGGAAGGCCATGATCGCGACGGCCAGGACGATGCCCAGGAATTTGTAGACCGAAGGCAGGGCGAGCGCGGCAATGCCCAGCAGGATCGTCGCGGTATAGAAGACAAGGCAAACCTGGCGCGTGCTCAGGCCGCCAAAGAGCAGACGGAAGTGCAGGTGTGTTTTGCGCGCGTAGAGAGGCAGTTCGTCGCGCTGCATGGGGTGCTGACCGCGCCGAATGCGGTTGAGCATCACCCACGCGATATCCAGGATCGGAATGCCCAGGATGAGCAACAGCAGGGCAAATTTCGCGCCGCCGATGACAGCCAGCACTGCCAGCGCGATGCCCAGAAATTGCGAGCCGCTATCGCCCATCCAGATGCGCGCGGGACTCCAGTTGTGCGGCAGGAAGCCGGCCACCGCGCCAGTAAAGATAATGGAAAGCATGGCGACGGTATTTTGATGAAGCTGCCAGCTAATAATCGTGATAAAGACGCCCGCGATCGCTACAAGGCCGGTGGCCAGGCCATCCTGTCCATCCATGAAGTTGACCGCGTTCATCATGCCAACGATCCAGAACCACGTGAAAAGCACTGCCGGAATAGCCGCAAGCGAGACATATGGATAGCGAATGATGAGGGTCAGAACCGGCTGTTGATACCAGGGAGTGCTTGCCGTGACGATGTCGACAGCGCCGGGCAGCGGGTTATGGATGCCAAAGAAGAGCACTCCGCCAAAGGAGAGGATGCCGTGAATGTATTGCAGGCCTGGTCCGAGCAGGATAATGACCGCGATGGTTTGCACGATCAGCTTGGTGCGCGCTTTCAGCGGGCGAATATCGTCATAGAGATGGACGGCGACGATCAGGGCCGAGGAGATCAAAAAGAGAATGTAGATGACCAGTTCCTTTGGATAGGGCTGACCAAAGATGTGTTCGATACCATCAGGCCCTGGCGTCTGAGTTTGTAAAAAAGGTAGATAGAGGAGCAGGGATACCACAACAAAGGAGAGATAGATACCCAGGCCGCCAACACGCGGCGTGGCTTTCGTGTGGATTTTGCCCGCAACCGGTTTTTCGACCCAGCCCGCTTTATGGGCCAGGGCGATGACGCCAAAAGTGAAAAAGTAGGTGAGCAGGAAGGCCACAGCGCCTCCCAGGATGAGTGTCGCGCCCCCTAGTGAGGACGGCAACAGTGAGAGTAAGATAAGATGTGCCATAGGTCCAGACCAATCCTTTGTCCCCGTGTGCAATATAAAGCTTTCGCCTATGATAACGCTTGCCAATGGCGAGTGCAACTGCTTGCGCAAAATTGGCCATGCAACTCATTTCGCTCCCCTCCCTCTGTCCATAATGCATTTTATTCCCAATAATATGAAAAATACGTGAGAAAAATTTCCAAATTTTTCTCACGTATTTTTCATATTATAAGAGCGGCTTCACCCTGGCGAGGCGAAGCCGCTCGGTGAGTGGAACGCATCTCAAGCGTCCCGCTCGTCCCCATCATCAAAATGGCTCATGCGAGAAATTCTTCCAACTTTCTTTTGCGACTCAATGGATCGAGCTTTTTGAGCGCGCGGTACTCGATTTGTCGTACCGCTTCGTGGCTCAATCCAAGTTTTTGGCCAACCTCGTTCAATGTGTGTTCGTGTCCATCAGCCAGACCGTAGCGCAGGCGGATCACCGAACGCTCGCGTTGTGTGAGATCATTTAGCAGTTCCCGGATCAGCACCTCCAGTGTTTGAGCAATTACGATCCGCTCAGGCGAGTTAACTTGATCGTCCTCAAGCAGATCGCTCAAGGGGATTTCGTCTTCCCCGACGCGCCGACGGATGTCCAGGCTGAGCGGATCTTGTGCCTGGATCATCAGTAAGAGATCAATCACTTGCTCGACGCTGAGTTCCATCTGTGCGGCCAGGTCTTCCAGGGTTGGTTCCTTCTCCAATCCTTGCTCCAGACTCCGCCTGGCACGTGTGAGGCGTTTGATCTCTTCCATCTTATACAGAGGTACGCGAATCATCTGGGCTTGCTCGGTGAGCGCGCGCGCGATGGCCTGGCGAATCCACCAGATGGCGTAGGTACTGAATTTATAGCCTTTACGATAATCATATTTTTCGACGGCATGGATCAGTCCCAGGTTGCCCTCTTGAATCAGATCCATCAGATCGGTCTCAAAACCTTTATAACGCCGGGCGACGTGAATCACCAGGCGGAGATTTGCTTCAATCAGGCGGTGTTTGGCCTGTTCCCCGGCTTCGATCAGTTCCTGTTGCCCCGGTTGCCTGGGGTTGGCCGCCGCAATTCGACCTTTTTCGATGCATTGGGCCAGGCGCGTTACCTCTTCGGGGGTCAATAGATCGGCCTGCCCAACTTCGTCGCGATAGAGACGCGAGGCGTCCTGAACGCGCATCCGCTCTTGCTCGACATCGGGCCGCTCTTTCAGCCCTGTGCGGTTCCGTTGTGGTGTCGATCTTTCCGTAACCAGCGGCATCAGCTCATCAAATACTTCCGTCCCTCTTTCCCAGGATGGTGCTGATTTGTCTTGCCCTGGTCGCCGCATCCTCTCCACCTTGGTGCGCGTCGCGATCATTGCTTGTACCATTCTATACGTTTCAACTTTCTCTCGCTCAGGTAAAACAATACTCATATTCGACCTCCTCTGGGTGGCGTTCTCATCACATGGGGAGAGTATAGCCCTGGCCTCTTCTGATGATCTCCTTTAAGACTTCCAACTAAAAAAGCGCGCGTTGCGCGTCCTTTTTTTGGGAGATGTCCACCCCTTCACCTTGGCTTCCCAACCCCATATTTTGGGAATGTCTTGCGCCCTCTTCCCTGGCGGCAGAAAAAGAGGGGTTGGCAGAGAAAGCTGGTAGGCAGGTGACGACGCTGAAAAATCTTCGTAATTGGGCTTCTGGTGGTGGTTTTTTCTGCTGATCGGTGAGGTTTGAACGGTAGAAAAAGCTATTTGCGGTTAACTACCTGTCTTATACCGATCTTGTTATCATTGTGAAGGCGAGAAAAGATAAATTTGTATTGGGGCCAATGATAAATTTGTAAAGCTGTCTTTTCTTTGTACCGTTGTCTTCTCTAAGAGGAAATGATTGGCAGACGCTATTTTTTCAGCCATTCCAGCAGACGGCGCAGGCGCGAGACTCTGGCTTGTGGCAGAAT
>Ga0207674_10010481_pt1 | contig 10494 bp, 14 predicted proteins | sample KBSCornC72_FD_184303 | JGI IMG/M metagenome (GOLD analysis project Ga0207674, IMG submission 184303) | Corn rhizosphere microbial communities from Kellogg Biological Station, Michigan, USA - KBS Corn C7-2 (SPAdes) (version 2) | ecosystem: Host-associated > Plants > Roots > Rhizosphere > Soil ...
GACCGACGCCAGAATCGACGCCACATTGATGATCTTGCCGCCCCCTCCCCGCGCGACCGCACGCCGCGCGAAGGCCTGCGCGAGGAAGAACACGGATTTCAGATTCACGTTGATGACGTCGTCCCAGTCCTTCTCGCCGAATTCGAGCGGATCGGCGCGGCGGATGATGCCGGCATTGTTGATAAGGATGTCGGCACGGCCGGCCCAGGCAATCGTCTCCTCGAGAATGCGCTCGACCGGCTCGATGCTGGCGAGGTCGGCCTTGATCGCGAGATAGTCGCCGCCCGCGGCTTTCACGGCTTGCGCGGTGTTCTCCTGCGCCGAGCGCGCCACGCCGGCGATCCGTGCGCCGGCCTGCGCGAGCGCGACCGCGATCGCCTGCCCGATGCCGCTGCTCGCGCCGGTGACGATCGCGGTCTTGCCGGTGAGGTCGAAAAGCGAGGTCATGCGCTCTTGCGCTTCTCCGGCTCGGCGCAGAAATCCTTCAGCTGCGCGACCGCGTCGCCCGGCTTCGGCGCTTCCAGCGCGGCGGCGATCTGCTGATAGAAGCGCGCGATGCCGAGATACATGTCGCGCGCCGCCGGATCGTCCTCCTGGAATTGGGCGATCTCCTCCATCTCGGCGACCCAGCGATAGGCCTTCGGCGGCATGCGCGACACGAAGCCGCGCATCCAGTTGAGCAGCATCGGCTGGCTTTCGGACAATTCCTGCAGCAGCGCGTCGGCGGTGCCGCCACGCGTCGCGCCCAGCATCATGGCCGAGCCGATCGCGGTGCAGCCCTTGGTGATGCCGGCATAGGAGAGCTTCATCGCCGACGCGGCACCGTTCGGCCCATCCATCACGCGAATCGACAGCCCATGATCGGCCAGCCGCTCGAAGTCCTTCGCGCCGGGGCCGGACGCATAGAAGATCGTGCGTGAGTTCGGACCCGGCGGCGGACCGATGATGCCCGCATCGACATAGATGCATCCGCTGCCGTCGAGCACCGCGCCGATCCGCTCGGCGGTCTGCGGCGAGACCGCGTTGCAATCCACGTAAACGGTCTTGCGCCCGACCCGCTTGATCGCAGGCGCGAGCCGTTCGGCCAGCGCCACCGCATCGCCCGGCGGGACGATCGAGAGAATAAAGTCCGCCTGCGCGACGAACTCGTCGTCGGTCGCAACCGGGATCGCGCCCGCCTTCTCGGCACGCGCCGCGCTCGCGGCGCTGCGGCCGGCCAGCGACGTGACCACGGTCGCGCCGCGCTCGCGCAGGCGGCGCGCGGTCGCCGAGCCCATCTCGCCCATCGCAATGACGCCGATCGTTGTCATCGGATTGTCCTTGTTTTTCAATGCTGTTTTCGCGTAACCGTGATTGTCGCGCGCCACACAATGAAGGGCAAGCATGGCTTTCGTTTCCGGCAACACGGCCGTCGATCGCTACATCGCCGACGGCTACGAGACCGTGCGCGGCATGTCCTCGCGCTTCGCCGCGACCATCAGCGCCCACGTCCTGCGCCGCCAGAGCGAGCTCGGCATTGCCGGGCATTTCGCCGAGATCGGCACGTTCGAAGGCCGCTTCTTCATCGCGATGGCGCTGGGCCTAGCGCCCGGCGAGAAGGCGCTCGGCATCGACACCTTCAACTGGCCGAACGACGGCCTGCTCGACCTGTTCCATTCGCATTGCGCGCGCCACGGCGTTGCGCAGGATCGCTACATCGCGATCAAGGCGAACGTGCGCGATCTCGGCGTGGACGACATCAAGCGATCACTCGGCGGACCGGTGCGCTTCTGGCACATCGACGGCGATCACTCGCGCGAGGCGCTCACCGCCGATCTCGATCTCGCGCTCGCCACCATGCACCCGCAAGGCATCCTCTGCCTCGACGACATGCTGCACCCGGGCTACCCGCTGCTCGTCGTCGCGGTCTATGAATGGCTCGAGCGCCACCCCGACATGCGCGTGCTCGCGGTGATCGACCGCGAGGACATCGTCGCAGCGGCGAAGTTCATGATCTGCCACAAGGACGCGGTCGCGCTCTACGAGCAGGACCTGATGGACAGCTTCAAGGCGCAGCACTTCGTGCTCGGCTCGGAGTGGGAGCGATACTTCTGCGTGGTGCTGACGCCGCAACCGCGGCTGGCGGAGGTGGATTGAAGGTCTCGCGGGGTTCTTCCCTCTCCCCGCTCTTGCGGGGAGAGGGTGGCGAGCCGTCGAAGACGGCGAGCCGGGTGAGGGGCTGCCGCGAATAATGCAGAGGCCCCTCACCCGCCTCGCTTCGCGAGGCACCCTCTCCCCGTTTCACGGGGAGAGGGAAAGCAGGCGCGAGCGGAGCGTAAAGTTACTGCGTCCCCGTCGTGGTCAGCGCATAGACCGCCATCTCGGTGCGCGCATCCGCGATCGAGAACCAGCGGTGCTGCTCGGCGCGGAACGCGCGCCAGTTGTCGAGCACGGTCTTGAACTGTGCGCTCTTGGCGGCCTCCTCGTCGAGCACCTGCTCGAGCGCATTGCGCAGCGCGCGCAAGGTCTCCGGCGTCAGCACGGTCAGCACCGCGCCCTGCGCCACCACGCGCGCGATCGCCCTGGCGTTGCGCGCGTCGTAACCGGCGAGCATTTCCGTCAGCGCATAGGAACACGCCGCTTGCAGCATCGCCTGATGGCTCTTCGGCAGCTCCGCCCATTTCGCCTTGTTGATGTACAGACCGGTGTTCGCGCAGAGTTCCAGCACACCCGGGATGTGCATGTATTTCGCGACCTTGTGGAAGCCGAGCTTCTCGTCATCGTATGGACCGACCCACTCGGCGGCATCGATCGTGCCTTTCTCCAGCGCCGGATAGATTTCCCCGCCGGCAATCTGCTGCGGGATGACGCCGAGCTTCGCCAGCACCCGCCCGCCGAAGCCGGCAACGCGCATCTTGATGCCCTGGAAGTCGGCCGGCGACTTTATTTCCTTGCGGAACCAGCCGAAGGTCTGCCCGCCCGTATTGCCGACCGGAATGCTGACGACACCCATGCCGTCATAGACTTCATCCACCAGCTTCTTTCCGTCGCCATACAGATACCAGGCATTGTGCTGGCGCACCGTGAAGCCGAACGGCAGCGAGCCGTCGAAGATCAGCGCGGGATTCTTGCCGACGTAGTAACCGCCATAGCTGTGGCCGCATTCGACGGTGCCGTTTGCGACCGCGTCGAGCACCTGCAGGCCGGGCACGATCTCGCCGGCCGCGAACGGCTGGATCTCGAACTTGCCGTCGCTCATTTCATGCACGAGCCTGGCGACGGTCGGCGAGGCGCCCCACAACCCCTCGATGCTCTTCGGGAAACTCGACGTGAGCCGCCATTTGATTGCGCCCTGCGCGATGGCGGGCGAGGCTATCGTGGCGGCGGTGCCCGCTGCCGCAATACGCGCGAAAGTCCGGCGTGAAACCGACATGCATTCCTCCCCTGTGCGCCGCGATGCGGCTTTGGACCGACTAAGCCCCTTTTATTTTTGGCTACCGGCTATTTTGGCTGCCGGCGTGCTGCGAGCATAGCAGAGGTTGCGGCGCTCGGCGCGTGGGACCGATGCACGCCGCGCAACGCTGACCCGTGGGCGTGGGCAAGGCGCCAGGACGGTTGGGCCGTGCTAGGCAGGACCGACAGGGACAGAAACGGACGCGACTAAATGACGGAAATCCGGGTGTTTGCGACCATCGGCATGCGCACCGTGCTGGAGGAGCTCGCACTGGGCTTCGAGCTGGCGCACGGCTGCACGATCGCGCGGATCTACGACTCCTCGGTGGCGGCGATGCAGCGCATCGCGGCGGGCGAGAGCGGCGATGTCGCCGTCTTCACCGCGGGGGCGATCGACGACCTGATCGGACAGGGGAAAATGACCGCGCGCACCGACCTCGCGCGCTCGTTCGTCGGGATCGCGGTGCGCCGCGGCGCGCCGAAGCCGGATATCGCGACGCCCGACACATTCAAGGCCGCAATGCTGGTGGCGAAATCCGTCGCGCATTCCAAGACCGGCGCGAGCGGGCTTTATTTCGTCAGCCTGATGGAGCGGCTCGGCATCGCGGGGGTGATCAAGGCCAAGGCGGTGGTGATCGACGGCATAGTCGGCAAGCTGGCGGCGAGCGGCGAGGCCGAGATCGCCGTGCAGCAGATCAGCGAGCTGATGCAGGCCGACGGGATCGACATCGTCGGCCCCCTGCCGGACGCGTTGCAAAGCGTCACGGTATTTTCCGCCGGCGTATTCACGGCCTCGGCGCAGCCTGAGCTTGCGAAGGCCTTCATCGCCGACCTCGCCTCGCCGAAACATGCCGCGCTGATCCGCCGCAAGGGCATGGAGCCGGTATAACCTTCATGCTCGCTCCATCCGGTCCGCGCGGGCTATCGACCCGCGAACTCGTGCTTCTCGTCTCGCTGCTCTGGCTCGCCGGCAACGGGCTGCGCATCACCATCCTGGCAGTGCCGCCGGTGATCCCGCTGATCCGCGCCGAGCTCGGCATGTCGGAGACGCAGGTCGGCATCCTCACGGGTTTGCCGCCGGTGCTGTTCGCCTGCACCGCCGTGCTCGGCTCGCTGCTGATCGCGCGCTTCGGCGCACTGACGACGCTGATCGCCGGATTGCTCGCGACCGCGGCAGGCTCCGCCCTGCGCGGGGCCGCGCCGGAGATCTGGACGCTCTATGCCGCCACGATCGTCACCGGCTTCGGCGTCGCCATCATGCATCCCTCGCTGCCGCCGCTGGTGCGCGGCTGGCTGCCGACGCGGATCGGGTTCGGAACCGCCGTGTTCACCAACGGGCTGCTGGTCGGCGAAATCCTGCCCGTCGCGCTGACCATTCCGGTGGTGCTGCCGTGGCTCGACAACAGCTGGCGCGAAAGCTTCCTGTTGTGGGCCGCGCCGGTCGTCGCGATCGCGCTCATTCTGCTGCTGCTCGCGCCGCGTCCGCGCGAGATCGCGCAAAAGGCGCCGCAGCGCTGGTGGCCGGACTGGCACGATCCGCTGATCTGGCGGCTCGGCATCGCGCTCGGCGTCGCCAACGCGATGTATTTCACCGCGAACGCCTTCCTGCCCGACTATCTGCATCATCTCGGCCGCGCCGACCTGGTCAGCGCGGCGCTGACCGCGCTCAACGTCGGGCAGATTCCCGCTTCGCTGCTGCTGCTCGCGATCGCCGGAAAGCTCGAGCGTGCGATCTGGCCGCACCTCGTGTGCGGCGCGGGCGCGCTTGCGGCGGTGACCGGCATCGTGCTGCTGCCCGGCCCCGGCATCGTCGCCTGCGCGGCGCTGCTCGGCTTCTTCAACGCCGCAATCCTGATCCTGATGCTGGCGATGCCGCCGCTGCTCGCGCCGCCGGACGACGTCCATCGCGTCTCGGCGGCGATGTTCACCATCAGCTATTCGTGCGCCGTGATCACGCCGATCTTCAGTGGCCTTTTGTGGGATATGACCGGCGTCGCGTGGACGGCATTCGTGCCGCTCGGCGCCTGCGCCGTGGTGCTGATGACAATCGCGCCGGGAATTAGATTCGAGAGAAGCTAGCTGGCCTTCTTGGTCAGGTTGGAGCGGCGCTCCTCGAGCGTGCCGAGCGTCTCCTCGGCTTGCTTGCTCAGCTCCTGATGAAGCTCTTCGAGCTCTTCGTCCGACAGATCGTCCGCCTTGGCGAAACGATTTTCCGCCTCGCTGGCGAGGATCAATTCGGACAGCTTGACCTGCAGCGCCATGGTGTCGCGGTTCTGCGTGTTCTGAATCAGGAACACCATCAGGAACGTGACGATCGTGGTCGAGGTATTGATCACCAGCTGCCAGGTGTCGCTGTAGTGGAACATCGGCCCGGTCAGCGCCCAGGCGATCACGAGTGCGGTCGCGGTCAGGAAGGCGATCGGCTTTCCGGCCCAATGTGCCGTCGCGCACGCCGCGACGGTGAACATCTCCGACCAGGTGTTTTTCTTCGGCGCGCACGCGCCCGACGTCTGGTCGGCAGGCGATGGCAGCGCGCGGACTGCGGGCTTTTCGCTCTTCGATGTCGTTCGCGCGCGGGACATGTGTCACTCGATTCCATGCGGCAGGTCGCCACACCGCTTCAATGCGGCGTGCGCGCGCCAGTTCCACGCCGGTGGACGGCGCAGGAACTTAATCTCCGGGCCGCCGTTTTCCTGGTGAAGCGGCGCCGCCGCAAAACAGTCAGGAGAATACCCATGCTCGGTTGGGCTTTGACCTTTCTTGTCGTCGCGCTGATTGCGGCGGTGTTGGGATTCGGCGGCATCGCCGGCCTCTCGATCGAAATCGCGAAGATCATCTTCTTCGTCGCCGTCGTGCTGTTCCTGATCTCTGCGGTGATCGGCTTGGTGCGCGGCCGTTCGCCGACCATTCAGTAACGGCCGACATCAACGCAGCAAACAACGATCCGCCCGGCCATCGTGCCGGGCGGATTTTTTTGCGTTGGAGAAGTTGGAGAAAGAGACAACGACATGAGACGGCGCGCGCCGAGGCGCGGCCGTCTCAAGCCGGGAGATGGTTCTGAGTTTAGCGCCCGCCGCCGGCGGCGAGGATCGCGCGCGTCGCGTGATCCGGCCCGAAGTCCTCGGCGCCTTCGATCGCGAGCAGATCGGCCAAGCGGTTGCGCGCACGGTTGACGCGGCTCTTGATGGTGCCGACCGCACATTCGCAGATCGCGGCGGCTTCCTCGTACGAGAAGCCCGACGCGCCGACCAGAATGAGCGCTTCGCGCTGGTCCGGCGGCAACTTCGCGAGCGCCGCGCGGAATTCCTTGAACTCCAGGTGACTGCTCTGCTCCGGCTGCGACTTCAGGCTCTCGGCGTAGGACCCGTCGGTATCCTCCACCTCGCGCCGCCGCTTGCGGTATTCCGAGCGGAACAGGTTGCGCAGGATCGTGAACAGCCACGCCGACATGTTCGTGCCGGGCTGGAACGACTCGATGTTCGCGATGGCGCGGAGCAGCGTCTCCTGCACGAGATCGTCGGCCCGGTCCACGTTGCCGGACAGCGAAATCGCGAAGGCGCGCAGGCTCGGTACGGCCGAGAGCATCTGATCACGCAAGGTGGTGTCGAGCGGCATCAGTTGACCTCTTTGTCTTTCTGATCCGGCTGAGCCTGCTGCTGGTCGAGCTGGCGCAGCATCTCGCTGAAGCGGTCCGGCACCCCCTCACTCACCACGTTGTCGTACATGGAGCGCAGCTGCTGACCGATCTTGCTCTGGACATCGCGTCCGAGACGGCCCTTGGTCTTGTTGCGCTGGTTGACATCCGTCTGCATGTGTCCGGGCCTATCTGGCTTGTCTTCGTCGGTCATTGTCTCGCTTCCCCCGCCCAATCCGGTGGTGCCTTGCCCCTTCCACTCAGGGATGACTAACGTCTAGAGGCACAACGTGTTCCCCGTCAGGGGAACTTTTTTTAGACCCCCACGTTGGGGCGCTGTAAGATCGGGCCTTGGACGGAGGTTTTCCTTGCTGAAATCACAAGCGGTAGCACAGTACCTGCCATTTTTGCGGCGTTATGCCCGGGCCTTGGCCGGCAATCAGACCTCGGGCGACGCTTATGTCGGCGCCACCCTGGAGGCGCTGATCGAGGACCCGAAGGTCATCGACGACACCGGGGGGCCGCGCGTCGCCCTCTACCGGCTGTTTACCAAGATCTGGAGCTCGGTCGGGCTGAATGCCGAGGGCTCGCCCGTGACCGACGACATGCCGGCCGACGCCCGCCTCGCGAGCCTGACGCCCAAGCCGCGGCAGGCGTTCCTGCTGGTGGCGCTGGAGGGCTTTTCCGAGGAAGACGCCGCCAAGGTTCTCGACGTGGACGTCGCGACCTTGCGCTCGCTGGTCGAGGAATCGGGCCGCGAACTTGCAGCCGAGATCGCGACCGACGTGCTGATCATCGAGGACGAGACCTTCATCGCGATGGATCTGGAGTCGCTGGTCGAGAGTCTCGGCCATCGCGTGCTTGGCGTCGCGCGCACCCACAAGGAAGCGCTCGCGCTGGCGAAGAAAAAGACGCCCGGCCTCATCCTGGCCGACATTCAGCTGGCCGACGGCAGCTCGGGGCTCGAGGCGGTCAACGAGTTGCTCAAGGAGCTGGAGGTGCCGGTGATCTTCATCACCGCCTATCCGGAGCGCTTCCTCACCGGCGAGCGGCCCGAGCCGGCGTTCCTGATCGCCAAGCCGTTCCAGCCCGCGATGGTCTCGGCGATCGCGAGCCAGGCGTTGTTCTTCGCGCGCAATGCGAAGCGCCGCAAGAAAGATGCGGCCTAGCTTCGCCGCATCAGTAATCCCGCCGCAAGCAAACCGACACCGGCCGCGACTGCCACCAGCACCAGCGGCCGGTGATCGACATCGCGCGTGAGCTTGCGCAACGCCGCATTGCCGGCACGCAGCGCGTCGTCGCTGAATTCCGACACGTCATGACCGAGCGTGCTGGCGCGCCCGCGAAAGCGCTCCGCCATCAGGCCGAGCGCCGATGCGATCGTGTCACCGATGCGTCCGGCCGTATCCGGCGCGGCCGCGGATGCGCGCGACGCGACACGGCTCAGGCGCGAAAGCCGCTGTTCGAGGTCGCCGAGCATCCGGTCGAGATCGGAGAGCCGTTCGAAGCGCGAGGAGGCCATTGGATGTCCTGTCTGTCAAAAGAAATGGCCGGCCGGGGTGTCCGGCCGGCCGGTCCGGCTCAGTTCACGTCCTTGAGCCAGGTATCGATGTTCTTCTCGGCTTCGTCCTTGGCGTAGCCGTAACGCTGCTGCAGACGGCCGGCGAGCTCGGTGCGCTTGCCCTCGATCACATCGAGATCGTCATCCGTGAGCTTGCCCCATTTCTGCTGCACCTGGCCCTTGAACGTCTTCCAGTTACCTTCCACGCGGTCCCAGTTCATCATGCTTCTCCCTTGCTATTGCGCCGAAGTCCGGCGGTCGCGCGGTCAACACGGCGCGGACGCGTTTCGTTCCAACCGCGAAAGCGCTCAGGCTGCGCCCAAACGGCGCGAGCGCGCCGCAAAGGAACCGCGGGGAACTTCGCGCCCGACCCCGCGTTGTCAGGCGCAACGTTCGAGTGCCCAAATGGCGGGACTGAACGTCAGAGTTGGACTGGCGTCCTGCTGGTCCGGATCCCTCGGGATCGTGGCCGAAACCGCGACCGCAGACTGTGATAGTCTGCCGTGCTCGCACCCGCTTCGGCCGCTTGTTTCAGAACGATATCTGTGAGCCCAACCTCGTTGCGGCAGGAGATGCCTTTGAACGCGGAACACAAGGTCTTGCTGGTCGAAGACGAGGCGCTGGTTGCAGCGCTCGCCGTCGACGCGCTGGAAGAACTCGGATACCAGACCGTCGAGGCGTCGACCGCCAAGGGCGCGATGGAGATCGTGTCCGGCAGCACGCTGCTGTTGTTCGCGATCGTCGACGTCGGCCTCCCCGATGGACGCGGCGATGCGCTCGCGATCGAGTTGCGCAAGCTGCGCGCCGAATTGCCGATCATCATCGCGACCGGTTATGACCAGGCGCATCTCGATGAGCGCGCGCGCAACCATCCGCTGACCGCGGTGCTGAACAAGCCTTACGACATCGCGCAAATGCAGGCCGCGATCGACAAGATCGCCCGGCCGGCGTGATCGCGCTCGGTCATTCCTCCCGGAACCATCCATTCTTCAATGGCTTAATGTGAGAGGCACGGAACCGCCGCGGCCTCCTGCCACGCAATCGACAAACGACGGGAGTGAGCCCATATAAAGTGCACGGCTCACGAAACTTTCATTGCGTGTCCCGACGTATATCGCTCATCTATCATTGCCCGCGTAACGCTAGAGACCCGTGCGGCGAAGCCGGCTTGCCCGCCGCGAGAGAATGGAAAGTCGACGTGAATGAATAAGGCCGTGCACGAACCGCACGAGCAAACCAGTCCTTCCGAGGCCGGGGACACCGGGCAATTGGAGTTTCCCGATCTCGATTCGGTCCGGATCGCGCTCGATGCCGGGCGGATCGGCGTGTGGTCGTGGGACCTCAAATCCAACACCGTGCAATGGTCGGGCAACGAGGACGGCATTCCGCCCTCGACCGGCACGTTCGCGAGCTTCCAGAACGACATTCATCCGGAAGATCAGCCCGAAGTGATGGCGGCGATCCAGGAGAGCCTGCGCAGCGGCAAGCCCTATCACGTGCACTACCGTCTCGCGCCGCAGGCGGAGAAAGAGGAGCGCTGGGTCGAAGTGCTGAAGGCGCGAGTTGCGTGCGGGAGAGCGCGTGTGCGGAGTAGAAAAGACGGCATTTCTGTGGTTGTCGGTCGAGTTCTTGGTGAGATAGAAAGGTTGTGGGAAAGCTGCGCGTTTGACTACGCGTGGGTAAAGTAAAGTCAAGCCGCACTAAAACTTTTTGGGATCTTGAAGATTCACGTGACTATCATTTCTGAATGGTTACTTAAAAGTGACTCCAAAACCACTTTGAGATCAAGGTCACTGCATCATGAGAGTTGTGATGAGCAAGATGCAATTGTTCAAATTGCTTCAGCGATTTGCTTGGATTCTCAGTT
>Ga0207674_10010483_pt1 | contig 10491 bp, 8 predicted proteins | sample KBSCornC72_FD_184303 | JGI IMG/M metagenome (GOLD analysis project Ga0207674, IMG submission 184303) | Corn rhizosphere microbial communities from Kellogg Biological Station, Michigan, USA - KBS Corn C7-2 (SPAdes) (version 2) | ecosystem: Host-associated > Plants > Roots > Rhizosphere > Soil ...
CTTGCTAATTCATCATGTCGTCGGCGGGAAGTGGGGGATGCTGATCCGGCGGCTGTGCGAGGCCGGCGCACGAACGCTGCCCTTCATGGCCGTGTTGCTGATTCCAGTTTTACTTGGCATGCGGACCCTGTACGTCTGGACCCGACCCGAGGCGCTGCACGATGCCAACATTCAAAGCAAAGCGGCGTACCTGAATATCCCCTTCTTCATGGGTCGAGCCCTAATCTACTTCGCCATCTGGTTCTTGTACTCGCATCTGCTGAGTAAGTGGTCGGCCCAGCAGGACCGCACTGGCGACGAAGGGCTGATAGGAAAGATGCGTGCCATAAGCGCTCCGGGTCTGGTGGTGTTCACGCTGACCACCACTTTCGCCTTCATTGACTGGATCATGTCGCTTGAACCGCACTGGTTTTCGACCATATATGGGGCCATGTTCATGGTGGGCCAGATGCTTGAGTCACTTGCCTTTGTCATCGCATTGATGATCATCTTTTCGAAAATGTCGCCACTCATGGAGCACACCACACCGCAGCACGTTCACGACCTGGGGAACCTGATGTTCGCATTCATGGTGTTGTGGGCATACTTATCGTTTTCCCAATTCCTCATCATATGGGCGGGGAACCTGCCGGAAGAAATCCCCTGGTACCTCAATCGCCTGCGCGGCGGATGGGGGTGGGTAGCATTAACCCTGGTGGTGTTTCATTTTGCAGTCCCGTTCGTACTGCTGCTGATGCGCGGCGTCAAGCGTCGTGCCGATCGTTTATTCCGCGTATGTTTGCTGATGATCGCCATCCGGCTGGTGGACGTTTATTGGATCACCGAGCCGGCGTTCTTCGGCCAGCATATCCGCATTCATTGGGTGGACTTTGTAACCCCGCTCGCTGTCGGCGGTCTGTGGCTGGCGGTATATTTTGGGCAATTGAAATCGCGGCCTCTGCTGCCTATGAGAGACCCGCGATTGCAAGGGGATCCGCGAGAGACGGTCGCATTCTAACGGAGAGCGCGCATGGAGGGACCTCCCGACGGGTGAATACACAATGATTAAGGTTGGGAAAGGCACCGGTGGCGGGATCATGAAGCAGATCCCGGGTGGGCCTGCGGGATGGCTTGTATACGTGGAAGTTGACGATATCCGCGCCGCGACGAAGAAGGCGAAATCGTTAGGCGGTGAAGTCATGAAGGACGTCACAGAAGTAATGGAAATGGGTTGGCTCAGCATCATTCAGGATCCTACCGGCACCGTACTGGGGCTTTGGCAATCCAAATCGAAATGACCTTCGCACACGCGACCACGTCGTATGGCGCCGTGCGGAGCCAGAGCTGGACCTCTTCGACCAACCGGGATTGCGGCCAGCGTGTTCGATTCGAATGTAGATGCAGTTACATTGGCAAAGCGCGGCTGCTGACGAAGTAGTGTGTCGGCAACTGACCCAACAGATTAAAATTAGGAAGGAGTTCTAGATGGCTGATGAAAAGGCACAAGAGCCCCACGGACCGGATCTCAAATCTGGCGTCGATTTTGAGACTCTAGTCGACAATTCTCCATTGTTAGGCCATTTTGACGGCGAACCAGTCATTCTTGTCCGGCAAGGCGAGAACATATTTGCCATTGGCGCGATCTGCACACACTACAGTGGCCCTCTCGCGGAAGGGCTGGTTGTCGGCGAAACGATCCGCTGCCCCTGGCACCACGCGCGATTCAGCCTGCGCACGGGCGAAGCCGAAGGAGCTCCCGCTCTCAATCCTGTCTCCTGCTTCGTTGTCCAACAGGAGAGCGGCAAAGTCAGAGTTGTTCGCAAGCGGGATGTTACTTTTCAAGTATCTTGTCCGCAGAATCCTGAGTCTATCGTGATTATCGGTGCGGGCGCAGCCGGCGCCTCTTGCGCGGACATGTTGCGCAGAAAAGGCTATAACGGGCCGATAGCTCTCGTGGGTGACGAGGAACCCGGTCCAGTCGATCGTCCAAACCTTTCAAAAGATTATCTTGCCGGCAAGGCTCCCGAGGATTGGATTCCGCTCCGCACGCGCGATCACTATGAATCAATTCACGTCGAATTGGTTACCACGGATCCGGCCGTTCGAGTTGACCCGGCGGCCCGCCAATCAACGCTAAGAAGTGGACGCGTTCTACGGCACGGGACGCTCTTGCTTGCCACTGGAGCCGAGCCCCAGTCCATTCCGATCGAAGGCGCTCGGCTACCGCACGTTCACTGTTTGCGAACATTAGCCGACAGCAACGCTATCATTGCTGATTCTAAGCGAGCAAAGCGCTGCGTCGTGATTGGCTCTAGTTTCATCGGCCTCGAAGTGGCTGCTTCCCTTCGCGATCGAGGACTGGAAGTCACAGTCGTAGGGAAGGATGCCGTTCCCCTGCAAAAAGTGTTGGGTCGAGAATTAGGGCAATTCATCCAGGATCTCCATGAGCAGCATGGTGTTCGCTTCATGTTAGGCGCGACCCCACAAGTGATTAGCGAGGATCGCGTTGAGCTCAGCAATGGACAAGCAATTGAGGCCGAGATAGTCGTTTTGGGGGTTGGCGTGTTACCGCGGACGAAGCTGGCCCAAGACGCCGGCCTCGCGGTCGATAACGGCGTCATTGTGGACGAAGCCTTGCGCACCAGTGCTCCGGATATCTACGCGGCGGGGGATGTCGCGCGGTATCCGGACGCGATTTCTGGAGAACGAGTGCGCATTGAACACTGGGTTCTGGCAGAGCGTCAGGGACAAGCCGTTGCGCGCGCCATGTTGGGCATCGGCCACGGTTTTCGAGATGTGCCATTTTTCTGGAGCCAACACTATGACGTTACGATTTCGTATGTCGGACACGCTTCGACATGGAACAGGTTTGAAATACGCGGTGACCTGGCCAGCCGGGATGCTTGCGCCATTTACCGGCAAGACGACCGAGTGATCGCAGTAGCGACCATTGGCCGCGATCGGGTGAGCTTAGCAGTAGAATCCGCTTTAGAGCGGTTGGATATGGCGGCTCTGGAAGTCATTCTGCAACGTCAATAACGCGGTAATACGCCGTGAAACGATGAGATCTCGGTTGCTAAGTGTGAAACCGATTCCTAAACGATGAATGCATCGGTGAGAGGCGACACGGAGGTTCTCATTGTCGGCGCCGGGCCGACCGGCTTGGTATTGGCCTTATGGCTGACGCGGTTGGGCGTCCGCGTGAGGATCGTCGACAAGACTACGGAACCGGGTACGACGTCGCGCGCGCTTGCCCTGCAGGCACGCACGCTCGAGCTGTACCGCCAGATCGGTCTTGCGGACGCAGTGATCGAAGCGGGGCGCAGGATCGAAGCGGTGAATCTCTGGGTAGCCGGTAAGCAGGCGGCGCATGCCGTCTTCGGAAACATGGGCACGGGTCTCAGTCCATTCCCTTACGCGTTGATATATCCCCAAGACGAGCACGAGCTTCTCTTGGTCGATCGCCTGGCTGAGGCCGGCATCGAGGTTGAGCGCCGCACAGAGCTCTTGGGCTTCGAGGATACCGATGGTCGTGTGCTCGCGCATCTAAGAGGGCCGGATGGAGTCCAGGAAGCGTACGTGGCAGCCTACATTGCTGGGTGCGACGGTGCCCATTCCACAGTGCGCGAGACTCTGAAGATCGGATTCCCGGGCGGGACTTACGCGCACCTCTTCTATGTCGCCGATGTGGAGGCAAGGGGTGCGGCGATAAACGGCGAAGTGCATGTTGGCCTCGACACGACGGATTTCCTCGCCGTCTTCCCGATGAAAGACGAAGGACATGTTCGCCTCATCGGCACCGTGCAGGAGGATGCCGAACACCAACACGACAATCTGTCGTGGACTGACGTGAGCCAGCGGGTGATGGAATGGATGCGCATCGACGTCGCGCGCGTGAACTGGTTCTCGACCTACCGCGTGCACCACCGGGTCGCCGATCGTTTCCGCAAGGGTCGGGTGTTTCTGCTCGGCGACGCGGCGCACATCCACAGTCCCGTCGGTGGACAGGGGATGAACACCGGCATTGGCGATGCGGTGAACCTCGCCTGGAAACTCGCCGCTGTCCTGCACGGGCGTGCGGGGAGCGCGTTACTCGATAGCTACGAGCCGGAGCGTATCGCCTTCGCCAGGCGGCTGGTCGCGACCACTGATCAGGCCTTCACGGGCGTGACCAGCCGGGGGCCGATAGCGCGGCTCATTCGTCTGCGGATCGTGCCGCTCCTGGTCCCGACGCTCTTTGCGTTGACGGTGGTACGACGATTCATGTTCCGCACGGTCTCGCAGACCGTGGTGAACTACCGGGGTAGCAGTCTGAGCGATGGCCGCGCGGGATTGGTTCATGGTGGTGATCGTTTGCCATGGGTGGAGAAGAACCTCAACGGCGCTGACAACTTCACCCCGCTGACCTCATTGGACTGGCAGGTCCACGTCTACGGTGACGCAGCGCCGGCGATCAGGGCGCTATGCAAGGTGCGGAAGTTATCGTTGCACGTATTTCCCTGGCGCCCGGAGATGGATCGGACGGGCTTGCAGCGAAATGCCGTCTATCTCGTGCGGCCTGACGGATACGTGGCTCTGGCGGATCCCAAGGGCAGCGCGGCAGTGCTCACGTCCTATCTCGACGTGCGCAAGCTCACCTGAGGGAGATAGAAAACGCGAACGGTAGCGAAACTCGGCGACAACATTGCCGCTATCAGAGTGGCCGGCTTCGCTAAAGACGGCGGCTCTGTAGGCACTATCCTGCCAAGGTTACGCTGGTTTGTTTTTTGCATGGGAATGGCCGTTTTGGGCCTAGCTCACAAGTCACTGCTCTGCTATATTTAGGTTGCCGAGCGAGCGGGAGTAATTCAGTGGTAGAATGCCAGCTTCCCAAGCTGGACGTCGCGGGTTCGAACCCCGTCTCCCGCTCCATCTTTTCAATGAGTTAGATCTGGTCTTCACCCGCGAACAGTAATCTTAACGCATTAATCGCAGTCGCGAAGAGTCACCAAACCCTTGAAAACGCGGCATGCTCCCTTCTGAATGCCAGCCCCTCTACGCTGGCATTCGAGCGGAAATGGCGCGCCGTCGCGCATCCAGAAGCCGTCGCCGACCTGTTCGGAGCGACACGCAGGGGCTTGAGGAAAATAAATAGAACCCCAGGCGCGAGACGTCGAATCATTCCTGCAGGAGAAGGCTGGCTAGGTTCCCTAAGAACGGCGTCATCGCGGACGGCGTGCCCGGAAATCGCTCCTGAAACCGGGCAAAAGTGGCGCGGGAGGTAAAGATGTATCTCGTCGCTGAGAGTAAATGGCTCCGCGCATGTTCGCTGGTATGCACCGCATTGTTGCTCCCTGGGGAACTGCCTGTTCTTGTTCTTGCTCAGCAGGCGAATAGTGCGGGAGCGAAAACGTCCACGCTCTCCGCGGATCAGCTGGACAGTCTGATTGCACCGATCGCACTCTATCCCGATCCGTTGCTCGCGCAGGTCCTCGCGGCTTCCACCTATCCTCTGGAAATCGTCCAACTTCACCAATGGCTGCCGAAAAACAAGCAGTTGAAAGATAAACAGCTTGCGGACGCCGTCCTGAAGCAGAACTGGGACCCGAGCGTTCAAGGTTTGGCTCCCTTTCCCGACGTTGTCAAGCAGTTATTTGACAACATCAAATGGACCTCCGAGCTTGGCAACGCCTTTCTGGCACAGCAGTCCGAGGTGATGGACGCCGTTCAACGCATGCGTGCCAAGGCGACGGCATCCGGAAAATTGACCTCAAACGAGCAAATCAAGGTGGAAACCAAGGTAGTTGAGCAGAAGAGCGTAGTGGTCATTGAACAAGCTAACCCCCAAGTCGTTTACGTGCCCAGTTATGACCCCGTTTACGTGTGGGGACCACCTGTCTACCCTTATCCCTATTATCCCGGATACTATGCTGCCGGACTGGCGCTTTCGTTCGGAGTTGGCATAGCTATGGGCGCCTTCTGGAGTGGAGGGTGGGGTTATGGGTGCGGATGGGGCGGTAACAACAACATCAATATCAATAACAACAACAACTTCGTCCGAAACGGCAACATTGGCAGACCTGGCGGGGGAGTAGGCGGAGTCGGAGGAGTAGGCGGAGTCGGTGGTGTTGGTGGAGTCGGTGGAGTTGGTGGTGTTGGTGGAGTTGGAGGTGTTGGCGGAGTTGGAGGTCCCGGTGGAGTCGGGGGCAACAGGCCATCGCAGTGGCAGCACAACCCGCAGCACCGCGGCGGAACGCCTTATGGAGATCGAGCTACGGCCGACAGGTTCGGTGGTATGACACGAGGCGATCTCGGAAATCGTCAAGCCAGAGCGAGCCAGAATTTCAGCCAGAGAGGCGGGCAGGGATTCGGCGGCAATTCACGAGGAGTTGGCGGTGGCGGCTCAAGCGGCTTGTCCAGCCGAACAGGGGGCGGCGATCGCATCGGAAATCGGCAGACCGCTGGATCGAGCTCCAGGTCCGGAGGAGCGTTCGGCGGATCCAGCGCAGGGGGAGGGGCGCGGGCCGGTGGTTCGCGAGGCTCCTCCAGCTTTGGAGGCTCCCGAGGTGGAGGTGGCGGTGCCCGCGGCGGGGGAAGACGCCGCTGAGCATGGCTGAAAAATCGAGATTGGAGGGGGAACAACCGTGAAACTCACCAAGCCGATGATCGCATCGGTCGTAATCGCGACCTTGATGGCTTCTCACGCCGCGGCGCAGGCCGCGCAACCCGCGCAAGCCGCGCAGGACACGTTTAGCAGTCCGCAGGTCGCTGCCGAAGCGCTCGTCAAGGCCGCCGAAAGTTTTGATGTACCGTCTTTGCTGCGGATCCTCGGCCCAGCTAACACGGATTTGGTAGTCTCTGACGATCCGGTCGTCGACAAGACGCGGGCTACGGATTTCGCCCGACTCGCTCGCGAGAAGCAGCAGCTTAACTTGGATCCGAAGAATCCGAATCGTGCGGAGCTGGTGGTTGGAAACTCCGGATGGCCGCTACCGATTCCTCTGGTCAAGCAAAACGGAAAGTGGTCTTACGACACGAATTCGGGGCGCCAGCGGATATTGCTGCGCCGTATTGGTGAAAACGAACTTGACGCCATTCGAATCTGCCGTGGTTTCGTGGAGGCCCAGTATGAATACGCACTCGAGAAACACGACGCCTCAGATTTGAATGAGTATGCTCAGCGGATCATAAGCACGCCTGGAAAACATGACGGACTGGCCTGGCAGAACCCGGATGGAAGCTGGGGTGGTCCGGTCGGCGAGGCTATTGCCAGGGCACTGGCGCAAGGGTACGACGCAAATCTGCAGCCTTATCACGGTTACTATTTCAAGGTATTGAAGGGCCAGGGCCCCGCCGCTGTAATGGGGCAGATGAATTTCGTGGTGAATGGAGCGATGATCGGCGGATTCGCGCTCGCGGCCGCTCCGGCGCAATATCGCGTTACAGGGATAAAAACATTCATCGTTAGCCACGAAGGGACTGTCTATGAGAAGGATTTGGGGTCCGAAACCCTGAAAGCTTTGAAACAGATGGAAGTTTATAATCCCGATAAGACGTGGAAAGTAACGATTGACGAGCCGTAAAATGCTCTGGATCGCAGGGCAGCATGACGAATTCGCCGACGTTGATCCATGAAAAGATTCACCTGATGGCGAGCGGCTTCACCAGCGCCGCGCAGCGAACAGACTTCCACTGTAGCGGAACAGCCTCTTCAGCACTTTCCGCACCTGTCTCAGAGCTGGTCCTATGATTCGCCTTAACCGTCATGGCCGGTGTCCTTTGCCATGGGAACTCATACTCTCCTCCCGGGCGAGCGTCGACTTTTCCTGGCCGCCTCTGCAGTGACGCCAATGGCTGCAGGACAGATCTAAATCCTCATTCCTCGGTGGCTCCTGCATGTTGGCAACAGGGAAGGGCATATCCCCAAAAAAAAAGATCTCAAAGAGAACGTGAGCATCATTAGCATCATTGTTCAACAGAGGATGCCGTGAAGACCATCTCTGCAAGGGAGTTTTCAAGTCAGATGAAACAGCGCCGAAGCGGGGCAGGAATGGCCTGGCTGCTTGCGGCAGTGTATTACTTCTATCAGTACGTTCTCCGGAGCGCTCCCTCTGTGATGATGCCGCAATTATCGGAGGGCTTCGCGCTAAGCGCCTTGGGTGTCGCATCGTTAGTCGGCGTTTTCTACTACGGATATTCGCCGTTCAGCTTGGTTGCCGGCTCGGCCCTGGACCGGATGGGCGCCAAAGCCGTGCTCCCCGCGGGTGCCCTTCTTGCAGCCATTGGCGCTCTATTATTCGGTACGGGCAGCGTCGGAGCCGCGAACCTGGGCCGGTTCCTGCAAGGTGCTGGAGGGGTATTCGCGCTCGTGGGGGCCGTCTACATCGCCAGCAACCACTTTCCCGCAAACCGCGCAGCAACATTGATCGGAGCTACACAAATGTTTGGCATGGCCGGCGGATCGGCGGGGCAGTTCCTGGTTGGGCCAATCATTGCCGCGGGAATTCCGTGGCACGGTTTCTGGATCGGCATGGGTTTGATCGGAGTCGCCCTGGCCGTGATTCTCTATTTCATGCTTCCGCCCGATGCGCCCGCGGAGCGGCACGATGACTGGATCAAAGGCACAGCCAAATCCTTAGGCGTCGTATTCAGAAATCCACAGTCAATGCTGTGCGGTGTGATCGCCGGTCTCCTCTTCATTCCGACCACTATTCTGGACATGACCTGGGGCGTGCAGTTTCTCCAGGAAGGGCACGGATTCGTCTATGGGGAAGCGGTGATTCGATCGGCGACCGTCCCGCTGGGTTGGATCATCGGGTGTCCTCTGATGGGGGCGCTATCAGATCGGCTAGGCCGCCGTAAGCCGGTAATCATCGGCGGCGCAGCCGTGCTGTTCCTGTGTGTCGCCTGGGCTCTGTACGGCCGCCCGGGCTCCGTCCCACCCTACGTCATAGGCATCGTGATGGGTTTGGCGTCAGGAGCTGCGATGCTCCCCTACACGGTTGTCAAGGAGTCATACCCCCGCGAGATGGGCGGCACGGCTACGGGCGTTATCAACTTTGTGATCTTCACCTTGAGCGCTCTGCTGGGGCCCGCCTTCGCCTGGGGCATGCAGCTGGTTTCCGGCGGCGGCCAGATGGGACTGGAGCATTACCAAACGACGTTCCAACCTCTTTTATACGGCGTCGGGTTGGCTATTGTATTAACCCTCCTGTTAAAAGAAACGGGGCCAGCAAGCGCCCGATTGAATACGGCGAAGGGCGGAGGGACTGCATGAGTAGCGGTACTGGCAAATACGAACGCATTTTGGAAAAATGCGCAAACCTGCCTCCCGTTCCTACGGCAGTCGCCCATCCTTGCGAGAAGACGGCTCTGGCCGGAGCACTGGAAGCCGGGGAGAAGGGCCTGATCACTCCGATCCTGGTAGGTCCCGAAGCCAAGATCCGAACAATCGCAGCGGCGTCGGGGCTTGACCTTGGCGCGACGGAAATCGTAGATACGCCGCACAGTCAGGCATCCGCAGCGAAGGCCGCGGAACTGGTTCGTGCGGGCCGTGCGGAACTTCTGATGAAAGGTAGTCTGCACACGGATGAACTGCTTGGCGCGGTCGTCGCGCGGGACACCGGTTTACGGACCGGGCGCCGCATCAGCCACGTGTTCGTTATGGATGTTCCCACCTACCACAAGGTGCTTGTCGTGACGGATGCGGCGATCAACATCGCTCCAACCCTTGAAGACAAGGTGGACATCTGCCAAAACGCCATCAATCTAGCTGTCGATCTGGGCGTTAAGAAGCCCAAAGTGGCCATTCTTGCGGCCGTCGAAACGGTTACATCGAAGATGCCGGCGACGATCGACGCGGCGGCTCTTTGCAAGATGGCGGATCGGCGCCAGATCACCGGCGGTATTCTCGATGGGCCCCTGGCCTTCGATAATGCCATCAGCAAAGAGGCCGCTGAGATCAAGGGAATTCAATCGGCCGTTGCCGGGGATCCGGACATTTTGCTGGTTCCCGACCTCGAAGCCGGCAACATGCTGGCCAAGCAACTGAGTTTCCTTGCGAATGCAGACAGCGCGGGCCTAGTGCTGGGAGCTCGGGTTCCAATCATTCTGACCAGCCGGTCCGACAGTGTCCGGTCAAGGATTGCCAGTTGCGCGATGGCGAAACTTGTCGCTTACGCACGCCGGGAGAAGCTGAAGGGAAACCACGTAACGGCATGAAAAATGAATACGAACTCGTACTTAATGCCGGTTCGTCCAGCCTGAAGTTTTGTGTCTACCAGCGGCCGAAAGGCGGTTCCTGGGGTTTGGAAACCAGGGGCCAAGTTGAGGGAATCGGCGCAGCGCCGCGACTAACGGCAAAGGATGCCGGCGGCCAGGTTCTCGTCGACCAGAAGCCGGACGAGACAGTGCGGGATGGCCACGACGCGCTGCAGGCCGTCGTTACATGGCTGAGATTCAGGTATCCCGGCGCGCACCTGATGGGAGTTGGACATCGTGTGGTGCATGGCGGTGCGCGTTACGCTTCCCCAA
>Ga0207674_10010485_pt1 | contig 10490 bp, 10 predicted proteins | sample KBSCornC72_FD_184303 | JGI IMG/M metagenome (GOLD analysis project Ga0207674, IMG submission 184303) | Corn rhizosphere microbial communities from Kellogg Biological Station, Michigan, USA - KBS Corn C7-2 (SPAdes) (version 2) | ecosystem: Host-associated > Plants > Roots > Rhizosphere > Soil ...
CTGATGTGGGCGATCCTCGCCGCCGGTCCCGTGGAGATCGGGCGGCTCGGCGTCATCACCGTCACCGACCAGACCACGCTGAGCAGGACCATTGCGAAGCTGAAAAAAGCGCGGCTGGTCACCCTCCGGGCAGGAGATGACCGGCGGGTAAAATTCGTCTCGCTGACGGCGACCGGCCGCCAACGCTTCCAGGCGGCGATGCCGTACTGGGAAGAGGCGCAACGGCGCGCCGGTGCGCTCTTTCCTCTCGACGAAGTGCGTACGCTGGCGCGAAAGGTCCGCCGCGCGGCGCAGGGCGCAATCCAGCCTTGAGCCGCTTCGCTCCGTAATCGGGGCGGTTCGACCCAGCCAGCGGCGCTTCGTCGTGCGCCGCTTGCGCGCGGAGCCGATTCGCGCTAATTTACATGCATATGCATTCTTTTGCCGGCGATGCTGGGGGTGTCGCCAGGAAAGTGCCGCGCGGCACGGGGCCGTGACGGTCGTGTGCGCCACGATGGGGTCACGCGCTATGCGGACGCGATCCGAGAGTCACCCAGTCGAAGGTTTGCAGGAAGCGAAGGACCCGCGGTATCCAGCCGAGCCGCCGATGCCCGTTGTGGCCGGCGACACGTATCCCCTCAGCAGGATCGCGGTCAAGTCCGTCAATCGCATCGCAATCGTCCAGGTCACGACCATCATCCGCCTCGAAGCCGAAGACAACTACGTGCGGCTGTGGGCGGAGCGTCCCTATCTGCACAAGGAAACGTTGACCGGCCTTCTGGCGCGGCTCGATCCGCTCGAGTTCCTGCGCATCCATCGCTCCCATGCCGTCAACGTACGGTTCGTGCGCGAGCTGCGCCCGCTGTTGCATGGTGAATATCAGATCGTTCTGGCTGACGGCACCGAGTTGACGTCGGGCCGTAGTTTCCGCGCGGCGATCCAGGCGATGTTCGGCCTGGGCTAGCCAACGTCGCCGAATGCCAGCTTGAACGCGTCGGCCTCGCGCATCATGGCCCCGGCGGCTTTGAGTTGCGCCAACGCTTCTGCGGTCAATCCTGCTTTCAGCAGCGCATCGAGGCGGGCCCGACGACCCGCCACGGCAGGCACCGGGACTTCACCGGTGCGCTCATGGACGACATCGACGAGGCCGGTGATGCGCGCCGCGTCGGCCAGCCGTCCTTGCAGCGCGGCGTTCAGCGCGAGCGGCGAAAGCAACCGGAATTCGTCCGCTTCCCGCATCAACAAGGCATAGGCCATTCGCCCCTCCGCAATGGCCTCGTCCGAGCGGCCCAGCAGCGTCAACGCAGTCGCTGCGACCAAGTGCAGGTGCCCCGCGGCGCTTTCCGATCCGATTGTCCTGAGCCGTTCAATGGCGGTGCGCGCGTGTTCCAGCGCGGCCTCCGCATACCCGAGCGCGATTTCCGCGGCGGCGACGTTGGACATCGCAACCAACTCGCCGAAAACGATGCCGTCCTCGCGATAGAGCGCGACCTGGCGCAGCGCGCAGGCGAGCGCCGCCTCGTTGCGGTCGATCATCGTGTTCCAGCGGTACCGAGAAAACTCGAGACTCGCCCGTTGGCGCGGTGGCCACTCGGGACGCTCGAGGGCAGTCGCCTCATCGATCGCCTGCTGCACCTGCTCGACTTCGCCGTACCGTATGCCTTGTGAGGCGCGACTCGCGAGCGCGTCGTACAGACGTTTGTCGTCACCGAGCTTGCGATAGAGATCGGCGGCGCGCAGCGCCGCCGCGTAGCATTCGCGGTTCGTCGAGTATTGGCCGAGTCTCGCGATTGCGTCCCAGAATCGCGCGGCGTCGCGGGCGGGCGTGTCGTCGCGCAGGTGCCGACGCAACGCCACGCACCGGTCGAGCCCCTCGGCAAGCTGGGAGGTTGCCATCCAGACGCGATACGACACGCTCGCGAGCCGCACGGCCAAGTCGCCTCCCGCGGTGGCGGTGTCCACCCACGCGATCGCGGCACGGAGGTTGTCGAGCTCCGCCGCCGCGGCGGCGAATTGATCTAGCGTGCCCCGCCAGCGCCGATCGTTGCGCTCGAATTCCGACAACACCGCGACCAGCGACTCGGCATGCCGGCGCAGCGTCTGGTCGGTCTCGCGGGCTTCCGCGAGCCGTTCGAGTGCGTAGGCGCGCGTCGTCTCCAACAGCCGATAGCGCGGCACAGGATCGCCTTCTGCGAGCACGAGCGATTTATCGACAAGCGCGCCGAGATGGTCGAGCGCAACCCACGCGTCGATGCGCTCGTCGCTCGCGACGTGCTGCGCAGCCTCCAGCGTGAAACTCCCGGCGAAGACGCCGAGGCGCCGGAACACGGTCTGCTCATCCTGGGTCAACAAGGCGTGGCTCCATTCAAGCGTTGCGCGCAAGGTCTGATGCCGGCGCAGCACGACGCGCGCGCCCGCGGTCAGCACGTTGAAGCGCTCGCCCAGCCGCGCACGCAATCCTTCGACCCCGAGCAACGGCAGCCGGGCCGCCGCGAGCTCGATGGCCAGGGGAATGCCGTCGAGCCGGCGGCAGATTTCGATGACCGCCGGCGCATGGGCGGGCGTCAACGCGAAGTTTGGGTCGACCCCTTGCGCGCGTGCGACGAAGAGCTCGACGGCGCCGGCCTGCGATGGATCCGTCGAACGGCCATCGTCGACCGGCAACGCCAGCGCACCCACGCGGAAGACGTGCTCTTCCGTCGTCTTGAGCGTTTCCTGACTGGTGACTAGCATGCGCACCTTCGGTGCGGACGCGCAGATCGCTTCGATCAAGTCTGCGACGGCATCCGTCAGGTGCTCGCAGTTGTCGAGGACCAGCATCAGCTGTTGCGAGGCGAGCACCGTCACCAAGGTGTCCGACGCCGCGCGATCGCCGGTGAGCTGCACGTCGAGGGCGCGCGCCACGTTTGCCGGCACGAGCGTGCCATCGCTGAGTGCGGCCAGCTCGACCCACCACACGCCATCCGGGTAATCGGACGCATGCTCGACGGCAACGTCCGCCGCGACCGCCCGCGCAAGGCGCGTCTTGCCGATACCACCGGCACCCGCAATGGTGACGACGACGTGCTTGCGCAGCAGCGCCTTCACTTGCTGCAAATCCTGATCGCGGCCATAGAGCAGCGGAAGGTGCGTCGGAAGGTTGGTGCGTGCCCGTACCGGGTCGCTCGCATGCCTTGCGGGCGGCTGCGGAGTGGTCGTGTCCGGCGCGGTCGCCGTCGGCGAAACCTGGGCGCCGTCGATCGGCAGCTCGAAGCGGTAACCCCGCCCCGGGATCGTGGCGACGGCAGTCGGTCCCAGCAGCTTGCGCAGCGTCGAGACCTGCACCTGCAGGTTGTTTTCCTCGACAACGAGGCCCGGCCAGACCAGCTCGAGCAACTCGTTCTTGGCGACGAGCCGTCCGGCGCGTTCGACCAGCGCGACCAGTAGATCGAACGCGCGCGCGCCAACCGCGATTGGCTGGCCGTCGACGAGGAAGCGCCGTTCCTTCGGCTGCAATTCAAAGCGGCCGAACCGCAGCGGAGCGAGGGTCCTGGTGGCTGTCATGGCAGGAATGAGCGCGCTCGGGGGTGATGGGTGGGGCGGCACTCGGAGGATCGCAGGCCGCAGTCTAGCGTCCGGACGCCTCACGCGACGAGGCTTCGCACGTTTCAGGCACGTTTAAGGGGGACTTAAGGACTGAAGACGGGCTTCAGGCGGACATTGGCATCGTCGTAGCAGCCACCCCAACCAGGAGAACGCCATGCAAGCCAGGAACCTTACCCGTATCGCCGCCGTTACGTTTTTGACCTCGCTGGCAGCCGGTGTCGTGGTCGCCACGACCATGTTGTCCCCCGCCAAGGCCCCGTCGACGCCGTCGAACATGCCCATCGCCCACGTGCAGGCGCCGATGGTCGGCGTGCCAACCGGCGAGATGCAAAACGGCGTCCCGGTCTATCGGCTGCCGTCGGTGACCGTCGCCGTGAGCCGCAGCGCCGAGCTCGCCAAGATCGCGCGGGAAGAGCAACTCGCGTCGAAGTGAGCCGTCCGCACGGGCCACCTTGCTATCCTGTGCTCATTTGGGGCACGGGGATGGCCGGGACATGACCAAGGCAGCAATCGTAATACTCGCATCGATCGTTTCGCTGAACGGCGCTTCCGCCGCCGCGACCGGTTATCAGAAGGCCTACTTCGGCGCCACCAAGCCCGGGAGCTGGGCGCAGTACACGATGCGCGTCGAGGGGCAGCCCGACATGGGCTATCTCAGCACCCGCCTCCCCGACGAGGCGGGTCAGCAGCGGGTCCAGGTACGGGTCGAATACATGTCGGAGGGCAGGCTGACCTCGGCCTACACCGACTACGGGCTGAAGGCCGGGTATTCGCTCGAGAACGACGCGCTCGGCTTCGGGAAGGCGCTGGTCTCGATGATCTCGCGCACGCCCGGAACGAAGCCGTACGCGATGCCGGCCGCGGCGCTCGACAACGCGCGCAAGACGATGCCCGACTACGCGGCCACCGCGCAGTTCGTGGGCACGGAAAACATCGGCGGCAAAGTCAGCGACCGTTACCGGTACACGCAGCGACATCCCGGCAACCCGGCGCAGATCGAAACCGGCGAAATATGGCTCAACGAGACCGTTCCCTTCGGCCTCGTCAAGCAAAAGGCCATGACCAAGGAGGAATCGGGCAAGCTCGTCTCGCAGTTCGACCTGCTGCTCGTCGACAGCGGCGCCAGTGCCGCAGCCGGTCAGGACACGGCGGCTCGGAAGCCGGCCAATACCGTGGCGACCGGGCCCGTGCTGCTCGCCGATGCGTTCAGGAAAGGACAGGTCGAGCTGGCGGTCTCGATTGCTTCCGATGCCAGCAACGGCAAGAATTTGCGCATCACGTTCAAGAACAAGGGCGAACGGCCGCTGCGCCTGACGATCCCGGCCGGTCCGACGACGCTCGACGTCGGCACGCCGCTCGACAAGCTTCGTCTTGACAATGCGGCCGCGAAATCCCTTGACCTCGCACCGGGCGCTACGTCGCCGGCGGTGGAGATGACGCAGACGGGCGCGCGCCGCGCCGTCCAGGGGTCGTTCGTGCTGTCGGTATACGAGGGGACGCCGCTCTACAGCGGCAGCGTGACGGTCGACTCGGTGAAGCAGTAGGTAGCCAAGCGCAGGGCGATGCGATGCGCAGCATGACCGATGTTTGCACGCCGATGTTGATCCACCTCGGGCGGCTCCTGCCTTTCGCACTATGCGCCGGCGTGGCGGCCGCGCAGCCCGCGCCTTTCACGTCGTACACCGATTCGGTCGATATCGCGGGCGAGGCACAGGCGGTGGACGTCTACCGGCCCGATGTCGAGTCGCCGGCGGGCGTTGCGATCATCGCGCACGGCTTCACGCGCTCGCGCGTCCGGCACCGCGACCTGGGCCGCGCTTTGGCGTCCGCGGGCGTGATCGCGGTGGTTCCGGACCTGCCGAGCGTCATGGATCTCTGGAGTAACGGTGATGCGATCGCGGAGCTCGCGCAAAAGCTCGAAGCGGGGGCGCTCGGATTGACGCCCGTTGCGCGTTCGCGGCTCGTCTTGATCGGCACATCCGCCGGCGGACTGGCGACGGTGCTGGCGGCCGCGAAGCTGCCCGGCGTTGCCGGATGGATCGGCCTCGACCCGGTCGATCGGACCGGCAGCGGAAGCGGCGCCGCATCGCAATTGACCGCGCCGGCGGTCGTGATGCTCGCCGATCCCTCCGCATGCAACCTCTTCGCCAGCGGGCGGTCGATTGCCCGCGCCGTCCCGCACTTGTTGCGCACGACGTTCGTCGACGGCGCGTCGCATTGCGATTTCGAGGATCCCACCAATAACATGTGCCGGGTACTGTGCGGCCAATCGTCGTCCACCATGCAGACGGTAATTCGCGACGAGACCGTGACGACCGCGCTCGAAATGCTGCGCCCGGTTTCAGGTCCAGCGACCAATAGCGACGCAAACGATGCGCCGCGCGCGACCGAATGACGCGACTCAGGACTGCCACTTCGGACCACCCATTGGACAGGATGACGACGCGCGAAGATTGCGTGCGCCTTGATGCCGCAGACGCACTCGTGCCGCTGCGCGAGCTGTTCGACCTGCCCGCCGGGGTGATCTACCTCGACGGCAATTCGCTCGGCGCGCTGCCGAAGGCGACGTCCGCGCGCGTGCAGCAGGTCGTCACGGCGGAGTGGGGCCGCGGCCTCGTGCGCAGCTGGAATGACGCCGGCTGGATCGACCTGTCGCGGCGCGTCGGCGACAAGATCGCGCGCCTGGTCGGCGCCGGGAACGGCGAGCTGGTGGTGGCCGACTCGACGTCGGTCAATCTCTTCAAGGTGTTGAGCGCTGCACTCGATCTGGTGCGCCCGGGCGCGCCCGGGCGCACGGTCATCGTCTCCGAGCGCCATAATTTTCCGACCGACCTGTACATCGCGGAAAGCGTCGCGCGCGAACGCGGCTATGAACTGCGGCGGGTGGAGGCCGAAGCGATTCCGGCGCAGCTCGACGGCACCGTCGCGGTGCTGATGCTTACCCATGTGAACTATCGCACCGGCCGCATGCACGACATGGACGCTGTCAACCGCGCGGCACACGCCGCCGGCGCACTGGTGGTGTGGGATCTGTCGCACTCCGCCGGCGCGGTACCGGTCCGGCTTTCGGGTGGCGCGTCGCCGGACGCCGCCGCCGACTTCGCCGTGGGCTGCGGCTACAAGTACCTGAACGGCGGCCCGGGTGCGCCCGCATATGCGTGGGTTCATCCGCGGCACACGGCGCGCATGGATGCGCAGCAACTCCAACAGCCGTTGTCCGGCTGGCTGGGGCACGCCGCGCCTTTCGCATTCACGCCCGATTACCGGCCCGCAACCGGTATCGCGCGCTTCCTCTGCGGGACGCCGCCCGTACTGTCGCTCGCGGCGCTGGAATGCGGTGTCGACACCGTGCTCGCTGCCGAAGCGCAGGGCGGCGTTGCTGCGCTACGCCGCAAGTCGCTGGCGCTCACCGACCTCTTCATCGCGCTGGTCGAAGAACGGTGCCGCCACCACGGCCTTTCGTTGCAGACGCCGCGTGATGCGCGTGTGCGCGGCAGCCAGGTCAGCTTTGCGCACGCCGATGGCGGTTACGCGATCATGCAGGCATTGATCGCGCGCGGCGTGATTGGCGACTTTCGCGCGGCGGATATTCTTCGTTTCGGTTTCACGCCGCTGTACACACGCTTTGTCGATGCGTGGGATGCCGTCGAGCATCTGGCACAGGTGCTGGATGGCGGAGAATGGCGCGACGCTCGCTTCAGTCAGCGCGCCGCGGTGACCTGAAGCCCAACTACCAGGGACTTGAACCGATGAAGCTGACCATCCTGGCGCCGGGCCACTTCCACGCGGCGCTCGTGCAGAAGAAGATGTACGCCGATATCGAGCCTGACGTGCACGTCTACGCGCCGGCAGGGACGGACCTCGACGACTACGTGCGCACGGTCGAAAGCTACAACGCGCGCAAGGAAAACCCGACGGCGTGGCAACTGAAGGTCCATCCGGGCGCGGATTTCCTGGAGCGCTTGGTCGCGGACAAGAACGGTGACGTGGTTGTCATCTCGGGCAATAACCAGCGCAAGACGGAATACCTGTCACGCACCGTTGCCGCGCGCGTCCATACGCTCGCCGACAAGCCGATGGCGATCGACGCGAGCGGGTTCGAGGCGCTGGGCCGCGCGTTTGCCGTGGCGCGGGAGCAGGGCGTCCTGCTCTACGACATCATGACCGAGCGGCATGAGATCACGACGATGCTGCAAAAGGAGTTCTCGACCATTGCGCCGGTATTCGGCGAATTGCGCAACGGCACGACGGAGCTGCCAGCCGTCACCAAGGAAAGCGTCCATCATTTCTCCAAGCTGGTGTCGGGAATGCCGATCAGGCGGCCCGCATGGTTCTTCGACACCGCGCAGCAGGGCGAAGGCCTGGTCGACATCACGACGCACCTGGTCGATCTCGTGCAATGGGAGTGTTTCCCGGAACGGATTCTCGATTATCGCAACGATATCGAGATCATCCGCGCCAGGCGCTGGCCCACGCAGATCAGCGCCGCGCAATTCGCGAAGGTGACGCAGCTCGAAAGCTTCCCCGCATTTCTCGAGAAAGACGTGCAGAGCGACGGCATGCTGCATGTCTACGCGAACGGCGAAATCGACTACACGATCAAAGGCGTGCACGCCAGGGTGTCGGTGCTCTGGAATTTCGAAGCACCGGAAGGCGGCGCGGATACGCACTTCTCGGTCTTGCGCGGCTCCGGGTCGAATCTCATGATCCGGCAGGGGAAGGCGGAGGGTTACCAGCCGGTTCTTTCGATCGAGCCGGCAGCCGACATGGAGATCGAAGTGTTCGCCGCCAGGCTTGCGAGCGCGTTGCCGCAGGTGCAGGAAAAATATCCCGGTGTCGGCCTGAGGCGTACGGGGACCACGTGGCAGGTGACGGTTCCGACGTCCTACCACGTCGGCCACGAAGCGCATTTCGGCCAGGTCACCGAGCAGTTCCTCGCCTATGTGAAGGCGGGATCGTTGCCGGAGTGGGAAGTGCCGAACATGCTAGCCAAGTACTTCACGACCACCAAGGCTCTGGAGATCGCGAGTTCCTGACGCGCGAGAAACCTGTCAGCCCGTCGACAAGCCCCCGGACGTCCCACGTCCCACCGGATTCACCTCCGCGGGAGATTGCGCGGCGGATTGATGATGACGCGTTCGCGTTCGCGATCTCGATCCAGCCGCCGCGCGTCGCGCACCGGATGGCGACCGCGCTTCGCAGTCGAGTACGGGTAGGCACCGTAACCGGGGAAATACCCATCGGCATCGGAATATGCGGGCAGTACTGCCGGCGGGCCATAGGTGCCTGGCGCCATGTACTCCCGTTCCAGCGATGCGCGCCGGTTGTCGGCAATGCGTTGCGCGGCACTGCGCGACAGCGCCTCGCGTTCGCGCTGCAATTCGGCGACGGCGGTCGGATCGGCTTCGCCGGCGCGAATGTTCATTTGCTCGCCCTTGCACGGCTCATCCGTATAGAGGACGCCCAGGTTCTTGTCGAAGCACTTGTAGACGGTGGTCGCGGCCGCCCGCGCCGGTCCGCTCGCGAGCGCGATTACGGATGCCGCGAGCAGCAGGCAAGCAATACTGGCGTTCCTTCGGACTTTCATTGCGCGAGCCATCTCATTTCCTTGCGACCCATTCTACGCCGGCCGATTACGCGTGCAACTGCGCGCACGACAGACGACAAACAGCGCCAGTATCTGCGCTATTCCCGGGGCATTAGCTCGGTGTTCCACTCGATCGCGTGCCAGTGCCGCGGCAATCGCTACGCGGCCGCTTTGTGTGCCGGCGCGAACACACGCTCCATCTCCCGCCGAAATATCACGGTCTGGATAATGCGTTTCATATTCGTTGGATTGATATGATCCTTGACGATATAATCAGACGCGCCCGCTTTCATCATTTCCACTGCGATCTTTTCATTGCCTTGCGATGTCACAATAATGACCGGAGTTTTTATTCCATCGAGGCGGAATTTCCGGAGAAGCATAAGACCGTCGGTACCTGGAAGCAGGTAGTCCAGAAAGATACAGTCGTACCGATTCTCCTTCAAAAGTAGAAAGGCATCCTCCGCCCTTGCGCATTCGGTAACACGATGCGTTATCTCGGATTTCTTCAGCGCCCGGGTTAGCGTGAGCCGATCAACATCATCGTCGTCAATGACAAGAACTTTGACCTCTTCATCCATAATCGCTTATATCTGCTCGCAAAGTTTCCAATAGTGGTCCAATATTGACACGGCCTGCACAAAACTCTCGAACGAAAGTGGCTTGATGATATATCCGGCAACATTGAGATTGTATGCCGTAAATTTATCGCTCTCTTCGTCTGAGGTTGTCATAACAAAAACGCTAATCGCTTTTAGTGCCGGATCGTTTCGCAGTTCTTTCAAAAACTCAAGTCCGCTCATTTTAGGCATATTGAGATCCAACAATATCACTTTCGGTGTTGGCACCAGCTTCTCGACACCTTGATCAGGATTCCCGCGCAGCATCGCCAGCGCTTCCAATCCGTTGTGCGCAATGTGCAGCGGATTCAGAATGTTATTTTTTTTGAAGGCGCGCTTCACGTTCATGATATCGACTTCGTCATCTTCAACAAGTAATATCGTCAGCAATCGCTCACTCATATCGTATTTGTTTGATTGGAGTTTAACCGAATATTTTTTGGAATGCTAAAACAAAACGTAGTTCCGTGTCCGATTTCAGATTGCACAGAAATCGCGCCGCCGAGTTCTTCCACTATTTTCTTTACAATCGTCAATCCAATGCCGGTGCTTTCGAGCGAGTCGCGGGATTGAAGGGTTTGGAAGATTTGAAAGATCTTTTCGTGATATTCTTTCCCAATACCCGGCCCGTCGTCCGAAACACGAAATTCATGAAAGTCTTCCGATGCCGAGTATGTTACACCGATGTTCCCGGATGATTTATCGTGGTATTTCACGGC
>Ga0207674_10010487_pt1 | contig 10490 bp, 9 predicted proteins | sample KBSCornC72_FD_184303 | JGI IMG/M metagenome (GOLD analysis project Ga0207674, IMG submission 184303) | Corn rhizosphere microbial communities from Kellogg Biological Station, Michigan, USA - KBS Corn C7-2 (SPAdes) (version 2) | ecosystem: Host-associated > Plants > Roots > Rhizosphere > Soil ...
GTACGATCTTGAAACTCGCAAGGCTACGCTGCTGATCCAGAACTTCCGCACTGGTGACTTGGCGTTCAACCCCGCCGACCATTCGCTCTGGGGCGTGCGCCACTTAAACGGATTGTCGATCATCGTCGAGACCGCCGCACCCTATCACGAGGTCACGCACCGCTTTCAATTTCCTTACGGCACCGACGTCTTCGATCTGAACATCTCTCCGGATGGAAAATCGATGAGTGGGATGCTAGCCGACACCAGTGGGCGCCAGAAAGTGGTGCGCTTTCCCTTAGAAAAGTTGCGTGCCGGCAACGGCACTTTCGACACGGTCCACGATTTCGAATTCAGCACCGGCGGCGGCTTCACATTCTCAGCCGACGGCACGAAGTTGTACGGGACGTCTTACTTCACGGGTGTCTCCAACATCTTCCGCTTCGACGTGGCCACCGGCGCCATGGACGTGTTGAGCAACACCGAAACCGGTTTGTACTGGCCGATTCCGCTGACCAACGATCACCTCTTGGCCTACGAGTACACCGCCGCCGGATTCATCCCGGTGTCCTTCGATGCGAAGCCCCTGGCCGACGTCAACGCCGTAAACTATTTCGGCCAGCAGGTGGTGGAGAAATATCCGATTGTGCGCGATTGGAAACTGCCGCCGCCGGCCGAGATCAACGTGGCCACGCTGACCACCAAAGCCGGGGATTACGTCGCTTGGAAGAACCTGAAGCCCGCAGCGATCTACCCCATCGTCGAGGGCTACAAAGACACCGCCTCCTACGGCGCACGTATGGATTTCACCGATGGCCTGGGGCTCGCGGCCTTGAATCTGACCGCAGGCTACTCGCCCAGCGCGTCGCTCGCAACCAAAGAGCGTGCGCATTTCGCCGTCGACTTCCGCAATTGGGGATGGCGCTTCGACGCAGCCTACAACAACACCGATTTCTACGATCTCTTCGGACCCACCAAAATGAGCCTCAAGGGCTACCAGGTTCGTCTCGCGTATAAGAAAAGCCTCCGTTTCAAACCTCCGCGCGCTCTCGACCTGGACTGGAGCATCGCCGGCTATGGCGGGTTAGACCGTCTACCGGACTTCCAGAATGTGGCAACGCCGTTTAGCACCTTCCTGACGGGTAGAATTTCCTTGACCTACTCGCGCCTGGAAAGATCGCTAGGCGCCGTCGACGACGAAAAGGGAATCCGCTGGCAGTTGGCGTCGCAAGGAAATTTCGCCAATGAGACGTTCTATCCTCGCGTCTACGGAACGCTGGATTACGGATTCCTTACACCTCTGCGAAACTCCCCCGTGTGGATTCGTACCTCTCTAGGCAAGTCGTTTGGCGATCGTACGCAGCCCTTCGCGAACTTCTACTTCGGAGGCTTCGAGAACAACTATATCGATCACTTGGCGACCAGCCGGTATCGCGAATATTACACGTTTCCGGGCGTGGCGATCGATCAGATTGGAACCACCGATTTTGCCAAGTCGATGGTCGAGTGGAATCTCCCGCCTGTACGCTTCCGCCGCTTCGGCACCACATATTTATACTGCAATTGGGCGCGGCTTACCCTTTTCTCGTCCGTTCTAGGAGGCAACCTGACGTCCGCGCCCACCCGCTTGGTGTATGGAAATGCCGGTACACAACTGGATTTTCGCGTCGTGATCGCATCGTATTTCAACAGCACGTTTTCGGTGGGCTACGCCGAAGCGGTGGAAAATCACGGCCGCACGTCCTCCGAAGTGATGGTGTCGTTAAAGCTGCTATGACATTCAACGCGCTATCGGCGGCCTACCTAACGCGTCTTGCAATCTGCATCCTACCGATGCTTGCGTTTCTAGGAGGATTGGTTCTCCTCGATAGTTTCAAACTGGCTCCCATCCGGCGCCTGCTGGCGTCGCTGGCGGCTGGGGCGGCGACGGCCCTGGTCGCGTACCTCGCCAACACTCTCTTGCTGGGCGGCAAGGGCGTTCCCAACTCCACCTGGATCGAGACGCCCATCATCGAAGAATTGCTAAAGGCGTTGATCGTGTGGTGGCTGCTGCGTACCGGGCGCGTGGGCTTTATGGTGGAAGGTGCGATCTATGGGTTCGCCGTGGGCGCCGGTTTCGCGATGGCCGAGAACATTGTCTACCTGCACTACCTGGGACCGGCCAGCATGATTGTGTGGCTGGTGCGCGGATTCGGCACGTCTCTGATGCACGGCGGCGGCACCGCCATCGCCGGAGTCATGGGAGCTAGCCAAGTGCACCGCGGCAAGTTCGCGAGGGAACTTGGGCTCGCGGGCGGGTGGGCGATCGCCTCGCTGGTGCACATCCTTTATAACTCGCCCTTGCTGCCTCCGGCATTTGCGGCGGGATTGGTATTGGTGGGAATTCCCTCTCTGATGGTCGTGATCTTCATCCGCAGCGACAGCGCGGTCGAACAATGGCTGGGCGAAGGTTTCGATGCCGACATGCAATTGCTGGCGGACATTTCGAGCGGCGAGTTCAGCCAGACGCCCTCTGGGATCTACTTGCGTTCGCTGCGTGATTCCTTTGCGCCTCCTCTAGTTGCCGACATGTTGTGTCTGTTGCAAGTCTCGACCGAACTCGCGATCCGCGCCAAAACCGAATTGATGAAGCGCGAGGCAGGCTTCGGCTCGGGCGACGACGAAGAAGTGAAATCGCGCCTGGTAGAACTGCGTTATCTCGAAAAGAGCATTGGACCCACCGGACGCCTGGCGCTGACTCCGCTGCTGGCAGGACGCGAGCGCCGCTTGTGGGAGCTTCGCCAGTTAGGCTACAGTTCGAGTTAACGCTATGGATATTTCGTCGACCAAGCAAGAGCGCGGCGTCCTGGTGACGCTGGTGGGGCGCATGGACGCGGTCACGGCCGCGCAATTCGAGCAGGCCTGTGATCCATGGATCAAGGGTGGCGAAAAAAACATCGTGGCCGATTTTACCCGCCTGGAATACATCAGCAGCATGGGCCTCGGCAGCTTGCTTTCCGTTGCCAAGAAACTGCAGCCGAACGGCGGCAAGCTGGCGATTTGCGGGCTTACCGGCATGGTCAAAGAAGTGTTTCGACTCTCGGGTTTCGACAAGCTGATTCCAGGCTTTGAAAATGCCGATGCAGCCTTCCAGAAGCTTTGACGAATCCGATGGATTCCATTGGCTGACGCAGCCGGCTGACATGGCCAGCTTCATGGTGCTACGCGAATTTATCATGGACGCGGCCAAGGCCGCCGCTCTCAGCGAAGAGCAACTCTGGAAGCTGGAACTGGTGTTTGAAGAAGTGGTAGTAAACGTAATCCGCTACGCCTACCCCGCGGAAGCGCCCGACACCGTCAGCGTAGGATACGCCGCCCATGAAAATCACTTCGCAGTGCAGGTGCGCGACTCCGGCAAGCCGTTCGATCCGCTAGCAGGCGCCGATCCCGATTTAGCGCTGGGGATTGCCGAGCGCCGCGTCGGCGGCCTGGGACGCTTCCTGACTCGCCAGCTCGCCAGCCACGCCGAATACGCGCGTCAGGACGGCCACAACGTCCTAACCTTTGCGATTTAGCCGTCGCAGCAAACGAATCTGCCCCGCATGATACAAATCGTGCGCGGCCGCGCCCCGGATCAAATGGCAAGCAGCAGGCGTGAGCGCCTTGTCCGCAAATGCCGCAACCGCCTCGCGCAACTTCCGGTGCTCAGCCTCGAGGATGGCAATGTCCTTCTTCCAGGCAGGTTCCGAGATCGTGCCGCCCTCGGGCCGTTCAAAAAAGTTGCCGCCCGCGAGTACGAATGACCCGCGCCTTTCCTTGAGCAACCGCCGCCGCACCACATATTTCCAATACGCAGCGTGCAGCGTCAGCTCCCAGATGTTATGGCGATCGCCCTCTGGACGCCACGACGCCTGCTCCGCACTGACTCCACGAATGGCCCCGCGCAGGTTAGGCCCGTGCCACGACTTCTTATCGAACGCCTCGTCCAGCGATGCCAGAAGCAACGATTTTTCGGAACTCATAGCAAGTGCGCCGGTGTCGCCCGCGGTTTCAGTTGAGGCTCAGAACGCAAGTACACATTCACTTCTTCCAGCGATCCAAAAAATCCTGCGAACGCGTGGTTCAGGTGCGCCGGACGCCGCCGCGACTGCCGGAAGTCGCGCGCTCGAAATTGATCCGTGAAAGAAATGACGGCCGTGCCCAAAGGTCGGTATTCATGCGTCCCTTGAGCCCAGGCGAGGCCCGGCTCGGGATCGATCCACAGCGCGAACCCCATACCTTCACCCGCCCCCGCGAGCCGCCTGTTCCAGCACTCGCGCCGCACGAGCCGGGTTGAACACTCCGCAAGAACAAAACCGCGTCATGCAAGCTGCAGCCTGCTCCGGAGTGCGGCGGCCTTCCTTCACCCAGTCGATCATTTTCTTCGCCAGCGAGTGGCTCACCATGCCGTGCCCGCACATGGTCGAAAGCGTCAGGACGTCCGCGTTCGGCAACTTCTCCGTCTTGCCCTCAAATCCCAGCGAGTAACCCACGCTGTGCCGCGGAATGCCAGCGGCGAAACAGCACTGCTCGGCGCCGTCGACGGAAGTCGAGATGTTAATGCTCAATCCCAGATCGGCTTGCTTGACGGTTTTCACGAAGTCCTCGGCCGCCACCCGGTTATCAAACACCGCCGCGACCGTGGTGAGCGCATCGAGCCCATCGATCACAGCCTTGAAATCGACCGTGGAATCGCGCTTCCAGTGCGCCAGCGGATTCATCTCGCGGCACGGCCGCAGCGCGCCCCCATGAATCGCATCGCCCAAATTCACCGGCTTGAACCGCACCGCCATTTCAAGGAATTGGCGCAGTTTGGGCAACGCGTCGACGTCATTCTTGCCGCGAGCGCACATGGCAAACACAATGTAATCGTCCGCAAAACTCGGCGATGGCCCAAAACGATGCAGTGTGTTCGTCATGCGCTCACACGCCCCAGCCCGATGTTGGTTTTCGCCCGTTGCGGATAATAGCCAAGCTTTTCCAGAAGCGGCGCCACTACGTTCTCGTCCCCATCTTTATCGCAGCGCGCGCCAACGCCCAGCGCAACCACAGTATCGATCTGCTTCTCCACTTCCCACACCAGGCGAATGATTTCTTCGGCGCGCGCCACCGGGACTTTGATTTCGATGATCGCAGAGAGCACCTTTTCGTTCATGATGTCTTCACGGATCGTCCCTGTCGCGACGTCGCTCATCAGCGAGGTGACCGGATTGCGCTTCTCAAACGCCACGTCAGCCCGCGCCAGCGCCCAGCACATGGTTTGGATATCGCGGAACCACACGCCAACGCCAGGACGTCCGAACTCGATGGTAAAACCCACTTCTCCAGCCTTGACGCGCCCGCTGACGTCGTTGGTTTTTACTTCCTCGGTCCCGCGTCCGTGCACGCCGGTTGACTCGTGCGGCACGCGCGGATCGGAAAAAGCCCGCCGTACCGTGCGCGGCCACACCAGTTCATCGGGTGCAAACGCGGCCGTCGGACAAACGTCGGGTTCCGGATCGAAGCGCAGTCGCAGGGTCTGAAACACTTTGCGCAACGTGCGCACAAACGTGGGATTCAGATGCTCCTGACTCAGCCCGTTGTAGCAGGCGTAGCACTCGACGCATTCGTTCGAGTTGACAGTCGCACGCCGCTTGACCGGATCGATATAGATCGCCCCCACCGGGCAAACGTAGGTGCAGTTCCCGCAGGCGACGCACTTGTCAGGATCAATCTTCATGCAATGCGTTTAGTGGCGTCGATCTTCAAAAACAAAAGGGCAGCGATCAAACACAGCGCGCTGGTGAGGAAGAACGGCGCGTTCCATCCGTAGCGAGTGGCCGCATAGGTCACGACCGCCGCCGACATCGCCCCGCCCACGTTGCCCAGAGTATTCATCACCGCCGAAACCGACCCTGCGAAATCACCTCCGATATCGAGCGGCACCGCCCAGGAGATGCCCACGGTCCATTCGAGCCCGAAGAACGCCACACAATAAAACGCTACGGAGACCTTGGGGTCGTGCGTCAGCACCGCCGGAATCGTTGCTGCGGCCGAGAGCAGAAATCCCGCAATCGCTACCCAGCGCCGCGCCAGGTTGACGTTGCTGGTACGCCTCAGCACGCGGTCTGAAAACGAGCCGCCCAAAAGATCGCCCAGCGTACCCGCGAAAAGCGGAAGACTGGCGTACAGTCCCATCTTCGCGAGCGTCATCCCGCGCGAGTCGTGCAGATAGGTGGGGAACCAATCGTTATAGACGTTGAGATTGAAGTTGTAGCAGAAGTACATCACCGCTAGAATCCACAGGTTGCTGTGCGAGAGAATCTTGCGCCACGGGATCTCGGTAGAGCGCTTGCGCCCCGAGCCGATCAGCTCGCGCTCGGCCTCGTTGACGCTGCGGTGCTCTTCCGGCGTGTCGCGATAGTAGAAATACCACACGGCAGACCACAGCACGCCCAGCAGTCCAAAAACCAAAAAAGCCGCGCGCCAGCCGAACTGGGCCATGATGAGCACTACAATCGGCGGCGTGAGCGCGGCGCCCAAACGAGACCCCGCGTGCGTGATTCCCTGTGCGAATCCGCGTTCGGTAGGCCGCATCCAGCGCGCCAGTGAGCGTGTGGCGATAGGAAACGCGCCAGCCTCGCCCACACCGAAAAATACTTGAATGACCAGCATCGAAGCCGCATTCCACGCCCGTCCGGTGAGGATTGTGAAGATGCTCCACCACGTGACTACGAGCGTCAGGGCACGCCGCGCGCCGAAGCGGTCTCCCAACCATCCACCGGGAATTTGAAACAGCGCGTAGGCCATGCGGAAGCTGAATGTGATCCAGCCCATCATCACCAGCGAGATTCCCAGTTCATCGCGGATTACCGGCCGCGCGACGGCTAGAATCTGCCGGTCCATGTAGGTGATCATGTACGCCGCCACCGTAAGGCCAAGCACGATGTGACGCACGTGCGTCGGGCGTTGGCGCGCGGACCGACCGGGTCCCGCAGCGGGCTGCGTCAACGGATTGGGAGGCTGAATTGCCACAACCGAGTGATCATACCATCCTACAGAAGCAGGCTGCGGATCAAAACCGCAGGGTGGACGGCGGTGGCCCCAGCGAGATCCGACACCTGATGGCGGCACGACGTCCCCACAGCCACCAACGCTTCGCCCGCTTTCATCGCCTTCACGGCAGGCAACAATTTGCGGTTCGCAATCGCCACGGATACATCGTAGTGATCCTTCGAATATCCGAACGATCCCGCCATACCGCAGCAGCCTGCATCCAGATCCACGACGGTGGTGGAGGGAATCCGCGCGAGCAGCGACTTCGTAGCCTCCAGCAACCCCATCGACTTCTGATGACAGTGCCCGTGCAGCAAAATTTTCGTAGGGCCCTGACGCAGCGGCAGGTCCAACGTCGCCGCGTATTCTTCCCACAGCAGCGCAGCCTTGGCTACAGCGCGAGCCTTCTCCTGCTGCTCACCGCGCAGCAGCGAAGCCGCGTCCTCTTTGATCACCGAAAGACAACTCGGCTCGCAAAACAAAATCTTTTCGCCGCGCTCGGCAATCGGGTACAGCGCTTCCACCAACTGCCCGGCTTGCGCGCGCGCTTCAGCCAGCAGACCTTTCGAAATGAGCGGCCGCCCGCAGCACCCCGGCCTAATCACGTCGACACTGCAGCCGCCGCGTTCCAGAATCTCCATCGCGGCGATACCGATTTCCGGGTCGTAATGATTCGTGAAAGTATCGTTGAACAGCGTGACGCGCTTCGTTCCCTTGGCTTGCGGCTTGCGCGCCGCCCACTGCGCAAAGGTATCGCGCCGCCACTCGGGAAGCTTGCGTCGCGGGTCCAGCCCCAGCAACTTCTTGTTCAATCCGGTACCCGCTACCCAGTTAGAGAGCGGGGCGAACGCACTGCCCAGCTTCGCTAAATTGGCCGTGTTTCCCAGCGCACGCGCCTGCAGCGGCGTGCCGTGACGGGAGTAATAATCCGCCAGAAATTCGCTTTTGTAGCGGGCCATGTCGACGCCGACGGGACACTCCGCCTTGCATGCGCGGCATTCCAGGCACAGGTCCAGCGCTTTGTAGACGCCGTCATCGCCCAGCCCCGCCTCGCCCTCCACCTGCCCCGCCATCGCGAGCCGCAGCACGTTCGCCCGACCCCGAGTCGAATCCGATTCCTCCCGCGTCGCCATGTACGACGGACACATCGTGCCTGAAAGTTTCTTGCGGCAGGCACCGACGCCGCTGCACATTTCAACAGCCCCGCCGAGACCGCCGTACTCCGAATAATCAAACCAAGTCTTCGGATTCGGTGTTTTGTAACCCGCGCCGAAGCGCAGATTCGAAGTCATGGGCGGCGCATCCACGATCTTGCCGGGATTGAAAATGCCGTGCGGGTCGAAAGTCCGCTTCACCTCGCGGAAGGCCTCATACAGCGTGTCGCCGAACATCTGCCGCATGAAAGGACCGCGCACCAATCCGTCGCCGTGCTCGCCCGAAAGCGCCCCGCCGAATTCCAGAACCAAATCCGCGACGTCCTTGGCGATAGCCTCGAATTGCCGCACGCCTTCTTCGGTCTTCATGTTGATGACCGGACGAACGTGGAGACAACCCACCGACGCGTGCGCATAGACTCCCGCCGAAGTGTTGTGGCCGCGCACCACCTCCAGAAACCGCCCGATAAACGCGCTCAATTTTTCCGGCGCCACCGCCGTGTCCTCGACAAACGAAATCGATTTCGCGTCGTCCTTCATCGCCGTCGACAACCCCAGAGCCGCTTCGCGCAGGCTCCAAATGCGAGCTTGTCCCGGCAAATCCGTCTCGGTGTGATAGTGGTATCCGAGTTTCCGCCCGCGCAAATCGTCTTCGAGCGCCTGCATGCGCGGCGGCAAATCTTCTTTTTGGTCCGCGTACATTTCGACGCACAACGTCGCCCCCGGATCGCCCGATACGTAGGTGTTGCGAATCTTGTCGAGCACCGCGTTCTGCCGCGTGTGATCGAGGATAGACTTATCCATCACCTCCACCGCTGAAGGTTTGTGAGCGAGGATCACTGGAGCCGCCGATAGCGATTCCAGAAGCTGTTCGAAGCCGATCACCATCACGGCCTTCGCCTTGGGCAAGGGCACCAGATTGAGCTTGGCTTCGAGTACTACCCCCAGCGTGCCCTCCGAGCCCACCATGATCTTCGCCAGATTCACCGGCTTGTTCTGATCGACGAATTCGTCGAGGTTGTAGCCGCCCACGCGCCGCACTACTTTCGGATAACGCCGGTCGATCTCCGCGGCGTGTTCCTGCGCGAGTCCCAGCACCGCGCGATAGCAAGCGGCCTCCAACGTATCGCCCACCGGCACTCCGCTGCGCGGCATCTCCCGGAATTGCACGATACTGCCATCGGAAAGCAGAACCATCTGCTCTAATACGTGATCGATGGTCTTGCCGTAAAGCACGCTGCGCGCGCCGCAGGAATTGTTGGCCATCATCCCGCCGACCGTGGCGCGGCTAGCCGTCGAGATATCCGGCGCGAAGCGCACACCCAGCGGAGCCAGTTGCGCGTTCAATTCGTCCAGCACCACGCCCGGTTCCACGCGCGCCCAACGTTCGGCTGCATTCACTTCCAGCACGCGGTTGTAATATTTCGAAGTGTCGACCTGAATGCCTTCGCCAATCGCCTGTCCGGCCTGCGAGGTTCCACCGCCGCGCATCGTGATCGGACACCGCAAGCGCCCGCAGATTTCGACGATGCGAATAATGTCTTCGCGCGTCTTCGGAATCACCACGCCCAGTGGACGGATTTTGTAAACGCTGGCGTCAGTCGAATACAGCGCCCGCGAAATCGAGTCAAAACGGACTTCGCCCGTGATTTGCTGCTTCAATTCGCGCTCTAAAGCGCCAGGGTCCACCTTCGGTTCCAACTGCACCAAACTCATAAAGCACTTCAGATTAGCACACGGAGTAAACTATAAAAGCTTGCTCAAAAGAGAAATCCTCACCCCCGCCTTGCTCCTCGATCTGGACGCCTTCGAAGCCAACCTCTCCCGCATGGTGGACCACGTTCACCGCTCCGGCAAAACTCTGCGCCCTCACGCGAAGGCCCACAAGTGCGTCGAGATCGCCAAACGCCAGCTCGCTGCAGGGGCACGCGGTGTGTGTGTAGCCACGCTTGCCGAAGCGGAACTGATGTCGAAAGGCGGCATCAGCGGTCTGCTGCTGACCTCGCCCGTGGCCGATCCCGCGAAAATCACTCGCATCGCCGCCACCGGAGCCATGGTCGTGGTCGATCACATCCAGCAAGTCGAGTGGTACCAGAACACCGCGCGCAATGTGGCGCAGAAGATTTCGTCGAGTGGATTGGCAAGTCTGCTGCCCATGCCGGTACCGCCGTCGGCCCCCTCGAGTAGCGCGGTGTACAGGCCTGTCGGAAGGTCGATGAGGATGCCCGACTTGATCGGGAAGTGCTTGACGAGGTCGGTGACCTCCAGCAGCGTGTCGCCCTTCACGACGCCACCGGCTTGCGC
>Ga0207674_10010489_pt1 | contig 10488 bp, 10 predicted proteins | sample KBSCornC72_FD_184303 | JGI IMG/M metagenome (GOLD analysis project Ga0207674, IMG submission 184303) | Corn rhizosphere microbial communities from Kellogg Biological Station, Michigan, USA - KBS Corn C7-2 (SPAdes) (version 2) | ecosystem: Host-associated > Plants > Roots > Rhizosphere > Soil ...
ACGCAGCCGCGACTACGTCAACGTCATCGTCGCCGGCAAACAACCCGAACCCGTCTGGCTGAACATGGACGAGGCAGCCATGCACTGCGCCCGGGGTCTGGGCATCTGGGACTGGGCCAGCAATGACAGCGGCGACCCCGACGTGGTACTGGCCGCCGCCGGAGACGTACCCACTCTGGAAATCCTCGCCGCCACCGACCTGCTCCGCCAGCACCTGCCCGACCTGAAGGTCCGGATGGTCAACGTGGTCGACCTGATGCGCCTGGAACCGGACACCGAGCACCCGCACGGTCTGCCCGACGCCGAGTTCGACGCCATCTTCACCACCGACCGGCCGGTCATCTTCGCCTTCCACGGCTACCCCGCGCTCATCCACCGGTTGACCTACCGCCGCACCGGGCACGCCAACCTGCACGTGCGCGGGTACAAGGAGGAGGGCACCACCACCACACCGTTCGACATGCTGGTACTCAACGACATGGACCGCTATCACGTCGTGATCGATGTCATCGACCGGGTACCGGGCCTGGCCCGCCGCGCGGCGGTCCTGCGCCAACACATGGTCGACAAACGCGCCGAGCACCGCTGCAACGACAACCGCCTTCGATCTCATCGCACGGACTCCGTGCCGAGACTGGCCGCCGCAGCGACCGCGCGCGCATCGCGCCATACGTTTTCGCCGACCGCAATGAAATCCGCCCCGGCGCCGGCCAGCGCCTCGCCTTCGTCGAGGTTCGCCGCATAGGCGACGCACGGGATCGTCAGCGTTTCCGCCCACCATGCGACGCGCTCGAGGATCGCGTCGAACGACGGCCTGCGGCCGTCTGCGTCCGGCTCCCCGAACATCACGTAGTCGGCGCCCGCTTCGCCCGCCAGCATGGCGTCGTGGCGCGTGTTCAATCCGCCGCACCCGGCGATGCGCGCGGGCTTGAGTGCGGGTGCGGCCGCCGTGAAGGCGTCGATGCCGGTGAGATGCGCGCCGTCGGCTTCGCCGCGCGCGCAAAGTTCGGCGTGGCCGTCGAGCAGCAGCGCGGCGCCGTTCGACTGGATCAGGATGCGCAGCGCCTTGATGCGATCGAGCTGCGCGCTCTCATCGCCGTCGGCGAGACGCAGCAGCACGGCTGCGATGTCGGTGGCGTTCAGCGCGTCGGCCAAATCGTTCGCGACCGCGTCCGGATCGGCGACCGGCGGCGTCACGAGATAGAGGCGCGGCGCGGCGCGCGTCTCGTCCCTGGCTGTCCCCATGCCCACCGCATGGGACGCCTTTTCGGCGGAATGGCGGCGACGGTCGTTCATCGCCGGGAAGAATGCGGCAAAAAGGTTAAGCCGCCTTCTTTTCCAGGTCCTGCTTCCACTGCCCCAATGCCGCAAGGCCGTTCATCCGGGCGCGATGCGCGAAGGCGCGCTGGGCTGCCGCGACGTTCTCGGACTTGCCGCCCCAGGCCTTCTGCGGGGCGGCCTGCAGGGCGCGGCCGTACGAGAAGGTGAGCTTCCACGGGAGCGGCCCGAGCTTGTTCATGGCGTCGAGATGGGCGGTCGCCTCCTCGTCGGACTGGCCGCCGGAGAGGAACGCGATACCGGGCACCGAGGCCGGCACGCAGGCCTTGAGCAGCCGCACGGTCTTCTCGGCAACCTCCTCGACGGACGCCTTCTTCGCCGACTTCTTGCCGGGGATCGCCATGTTGGGCTTGAGCACCATGCCTTCGAGCGCGATGCGGCTGTAGTAAAGCTCCTCGAACGTCGCCTTCAGCACCCATTCGCTGACCGAATAGCAGCGGTCGATGTCGTGGTCGCCGTCCATCAGCACTTCCGGCTCGACGATCGGGACGATCTGCTCGTCCTGGCACAGCCCGGCGTAGCGCGCGAGCGCATGCGCGTTCGCCTTGATGGCGGTGTAGCTCGGGATACCGGCGCCGATGTCGATGACGGCGCGCCACTTGGCAAACTTGGCGCCGAGGTTGCGGTACTCGACGAGGCGCTCGCGCAGGCCGTCGAGGCCCTCGGTGATGACTTCGTTCGGGCAGAAGGGCAGGGGCTTCGTCCCCTTGTCGACCTTGATGCCGGGCAGCGACCCGGCCTGCTCGATCAGCTTGACCAGCGGCGTGCCGTCCTTGGCCTTCTGGCGGATCGTCTCGTCGAACAGGATCACGCCGGAGATGTTCTTCGACATCGCCTCGCCGGTGCGGAACATCAGCTCGCGATAGTCGCGGCGATTGTCTTCGGTGTTCTCGACGCCGATTGCGTCGAAGCGCTTCTTGATCGTGCCGGACGATTCATCGGCCGCCAGAATGCCGCGCCCCGGCGCGACCATGGCTTCGGCGACCTTGTTCAGTTCCGCGAGGTTCATGCGTCCCCTCCTTGCTTCTTGTTCGGGCTAAATCCACGCGCCTCATAGCGCAAGGGCGAACGCGCTGGCTATCCCCCGGTGATGTGCGGCGGGTGCGGTGTGAGGGCGCGGTCGGGCGATGGTGAATCGCGTGATACTTCAATATGTTGCAACCTAGCATAGGCGGCGAGCCGGTCATGGCGTGGATGAAGTGCCGGAAAAATCCGGCGCGCATGTCACACCGGCGGATGCTGCCTCGTCATGGTGTCGGAACCAACAGAAGGACCCCGACCATGACTGCCAAAGCAAATCTCCTCACTGCCGCCCCCGATGTCATGAAGTTCTGGCACGCCGCCTCGCGCGCGGCCGCCGCGAGCCTCGAGCCGAGCCTGATCCGGCTCGTGGAAATCCGCGCGTCGCAGATCAACGGCTGCGCCAACTGCCTCAACATGCATACGGCCGAGGCCCGCAGCCAGGGCGAGACCGAGCAGCGCATTTACCTGCTGTCGGCCTGGCGTGAAGCTCCCCTCTACAGCGAGCGGGAACGCGCCGCGCTGGGCTGGACCGACGCGCTGACGCGGCTGTCCGAAGGCCATGCCCACGAGGTTGCCTACGAGGCGCTCAAGGCCCACTTCACCGAGGACGAACAGGTGAAGCTCACGCTCATGATCAACATCATCAACGGCTGGAACCGGCTCTCGGTCGGCTTCAACGTGTGGCTCGACCCCGCCGTCGCCAGGGCGGCAAACAAAGCCGCGGCGTGATGAACACGGCCCAGCCCGAGGACGCAGCGGAGAGCTTCAATCCGCTGCGTCCAAAGCTCATGCGGGTTGCCTACCGCATGCTGGGCTCGGTGGCCGACGCCGAGGACGTCGTGCAGGAGGCCTTCATCCGCTGGATGGGGACCGACCGCGACGAGGTGCGCGTCCAGGAAGCGTTCCTGCGCAGCACCGTGACGCGTCTCTGCCTCGATCAGCTCAAGTCCGCGCGCCGCCAGCGCGAAACCTATATCGGTCCCTGGCTCCCCGATCCCGTCGTCGAAGAGGATGAACAAGACGACGTGACATTGCCGTTGATGCTCGCACTGGAACGCCTCTCTCCGCTCGAGCGGGCCGCCTTTCTGCTGCACGATGTGTTCGGGCTGGGATTCGAGGAGGTCGCCGCGACGATCCAGCGCGACGAGGCGGCCTGCCGCCAGCTCGCGGCGCGCGCACGCGCCCATGTGCGCGAGGCGCGGCCCCGCTTCCAGGTGGAGAAGCAACGCGGCCTTGCACTGGCCGAAGCCTTCTTCAACGCATCGCGCTCAGGCGACATGACGGCGCTTGGCGCAATGCTGGCGGCCGACGTCAGCGTTCACGCCGACGGTGGCGGCAAGCGTACGGCCGCGATGGAGCCGATCGTCGGCTTTGCGGCCGTCATGGCGTTCCACGAATTTCTGGCAGCACAGTTCGCCAAAAATGGCTCGAAACTTGTCCGCACTGCCCTGGTCAACGGATTGCCCGGCTTCATCACGCTGGAAGCCGACGGCGAACTCCAGACGACCGCACTCGACATCGAGGATGGAAAGGTCGTGGCGATCTACGTGGTGCGCAATCCCGACAAGCTCCGGCACCTGCATTAGACTAGGTCCGCGAGGCCGGCGCGAATAGCGAGCCGGCGCGCAGCCTAGGCGTCGGCCCGCGACAGCAGCCAGTCGTTCAGCTGCTCGACCGACCAGCCGCGATGCTCCAAAAGGTGACTGGCCATCAGCCAGTGCTTCGTGCGGCCGGCTTCGAACGGACCGAAATTGGCCACATAGAGTGCGAGCATCTTCACGTTCTGCATCAGGTCGTCTTGCTCGCCCACCGAGGGGTCGAAGTACCTCAAATAGTCGTTCGAGCTATGGTGGATGAAGCTGCGTGCGGGAAGGCGCTCGCACAGGGTCGCGTACTCCTGCGTCTGCAGGATCCAGGCGTGCCAGATGTCATCGATGTCACGGCTCACCGGGATGGCGCCCGTGCACTCGTGAGAGAGGAAGAGAAACTTCAGAGTTTCCACGATGCGCGCCTGCAACTCGTCAGCCGGCAAGTCGGCGAACTTGCACTGAAAATAGTGCAACATCGGCGCGTCCAGAAACGCCGCGCACAGTTGATCGTCGGTCATCATGCCACGCTGCAGCGACGGTGCGGGACAGGCGCTCAGGGCCCCTTCTTGGGTTGGACGCCTTGCTCGAGACTTGGTCTCGCATTGGGGCAGCAGGTCCCGCCATCCGGCTTGCAGCAGCCGTCGCGCGCTATCGGCGCGATCACGCCCCGATCCAAAAGATGCTTCAACGAATCCTCATTCACCACCATCACTCGTTTTGTCAGCTCTTTCAGCAGCGCCTCCAGGCGGATGTGCGACACTGTTTCGAACTGCTGAAAGGCAGCCATCTGCTTGTCGTCAGCCATGACATCGCTCCCTGAGTTCGTGATCGCTTGCGTGAGATGAGCCGCGGCCCGGTCCGTGGTCGGAGTACCGGGGTACGTTTCATGGTTGAAATTATAAAAAAGACTTCTTGAGGTCGCAAGAGGGCGGCGTAGGGAGGGTACGGGCAGCAGCACCCCGCTGTTCCTGAAAATCGCCGGAACGCGGGGGCAACCAATCGCGATTCGTTGCAGTTGGAGTTCCCTCGAGTTCCGTTAGCGCGCGCTCTATGACCTCAAGCCGCCGCACGATTAACCGTATGGAATGGGCTGGCAAATCCATCTCCGCCCCACATATGCTGCAATGCAAAATTCAATAGTGCGATGCAGCAACCAATCCGGTTGCGGCGCGTTGGGGCCGGTTGGAACAAGGAGCAACGCGTGCGCAAACTCGGGAAAACGATCTCGGCCCTGAACCGCCATCGGCGCCACTGGTCAACGCTCCTGCAGAGTACCGGAGCGCAAGGCCGCGCCGCGCCATCCGCCACGACCGATCATCTCACCGAACTGACCGGCTTCGGTTCCAATCCTGGCGCGTTGCGGATGTTCACCTACGCGCCGAAAAATCTGAAAGCCTCGCCGGCGTTGGTCGTCGTGCTGCATGGCTGCACGCAGTCGGCCGGGAGCTACGATCTCGGTGCCGGCTGGTCGACACTCGCAGATCGCTACGGCTTCGTGCTGCTGCTCCCCGAGCAGACGCAGGCGAACAATCCGAAGACCTGCTTCAACTGGTTCCTGCCCGGCGACACCGCGCGCGACCGCGGCGAGGCGCTCTCGATCCGCCAGATGATCGAGAAGACGATCGGCGCGCATGGCGTAGATCGCTCCCGCGTGTTCATCACCGGGCTCTCGGCCGGCGGCGCGATGACGGCGGCGATGCTGGCGGCCTATCCGGAGGTGTTCGCCGCGGGCGCGATCATCGCGGGGCTTCCGTACGGCACGGCCGGCAATGTGCAGCAGGCGTTCGAGAGCATGTTCCAGGGGCGGTCGCACACCGCGTCCGTCTGGGGCAACCTCGTGCGGCAGGCATCACCGCATCGCGGGCCTTGGCCACGCGTGTCGATCTGGCACGGCGATCAGGACGCGACCGTGAAGCCGATGAATGCCGACAGCCTGATCCGCCAATGGACCGATGTGCATGGGATCGACGCGGCACCGGAGGCGGATATGGTCGACGGCTATCCGCGCAAGATCTGGCGTCGCGATGGCGCCGACGTGATCGAGTCCATCACCATCACCGGCATGGGGCACGGCACGCCGCTCTCCACGAAGGCGCATGGCGGCACCGCCGGTCCGTTCCTGCTCGAGGTCGGAATCTCGTCGTCCTACCACATCACAAAATTCTTCGGCCTCGCCGATGAGGCGCACGACGGCGTGCGGCGTTCGCGCACGAGCGCCCGTGAAGCGCCGCTGGTGCCCGACGAGGTCGAGTTCATTCCCGACGAGCGCGTCGAGATTCTCGATGCGAAAAGCGACGAGCCCAAGTCCGGCGCAAAGCCCGAAGGAAGCATTGACGTGATGGCGATCATCACCAAGGCGCTGACGCAGGCCGGGCTGATGAAGCCCCCGGCGTGATCTCGCGGAAGCCGGTGGAACCTATCGCACCCTGAGCGCCTCGACGCCGGGGAGCTTGCGGCCCTCCAGCCATTCGAGGAACGCGCCGCCGGCGGTCGAGACGTAGGTGAACGTGTCGCCGACATGCGCGTGGTTGAGCGCCGACACGGTGTCGCCGCCGCCCGCGACCGAGACGAGCTTTCCGGCCTTGGTCCGCTCCGCCGCGTAGCGCGCGATGATCACGGTGCCCTGGTCGAACGGCGCCATCTCGAACGCGCCGAGCGGGCCGTTCCACACCAAGGTCGCGGCGTCATCGATCGCGCCCTTGATGCGCTCGATCGATTGCGAGCCGACGTCGAGCACCATGCCGTCGGCGGGCAGCGTATCGACGCCGTAGGCGTGCGAGGGAGCGTTGGCTTGGAAGTGAAACGCCACGATGGCGTCGACGGGGAGAATGATCGCGCAGCCCGCGTCCTCGGCTTTCGAGAGGATACGACGCGCCGTCTCGGCCATGTCCTTCTCGGCGAGCGACTTCTGCACGTTGAGCCCTTGAGCGTGGAGAAACGTGTTCGCCATCGCGCCGCCGATCACCAGCGCCTGCACTTTCGTAATCAGGTTTTCCAGGAGGTCGAGCTTGGTGGAAACTTTGGCGCCGCCGACGAGCGCGATCACCGGACGCTGCGGCGCTTCGAGCGCCTTGCCGAGCGCCTCGAGCTCGGCCTGCATGGTGCGCCCGGCGTAGGCCGGTAGCTTGTGCGCGAGGCCTTCGGTCGAGGCGTGCGCGCGATGCGCGGCGGAGAACGCGTCGTTGACGTAGATGTCGCCCAGCATGGCGAGCTTCGCGACGAAGCCCGGATCGTTCTTCTCCTCTTCCTTGTGGAAGCGGGTGTTCTCCAACAGCAGCACGTCGCCGTTCTTCATCGCGGCGACGGCCTTCTCGGCGGCCTCGCCGACGCAATCGTCCGCGAAGCCGACATGCTTCTTGATGACCTGCGCGACTTCCGCCGCGACGGGCTGAAGCGACTCTTTCGCATCGCGCCCCTTCGGGCGGCCGAAATGCGCCAGCAAGATCACCTTGCCGCCCTTGCCGGCGATCTCCGTGATGGTCGGCGCGATGCGCTCGATGCGCGTCGCATCCGTGATCTTGCCGTTCTCCATCGGCACGTTGAGGTCGACGCGCACGAGTACGCGCTTGCCGGAGACGTCAGCGGAATCGAGGGTGCGAAAATTCGACGTCATGCGATGTCGTCAGGTGTAGCCGCTGGGTCCCGGTGGATCGTCGCTCGGCTTCACCGAGAAGCCCTTGCGAAACGCAACGACAACGAAGACGACGATGACGATCAGCGCGCCGATGCCGAGGATCGTCTGCGTCGTCATGGCTTCAGATCAGCTTTCCCATCGCGACGGCGGTGTCGGCCATGCGGTTCGAGAAGCCCCATTCGTTGTCGTACCACGACATCACGCGCACCAAGGTGCCGTTCATCACTTTGGTCTGGTCCATGTGGAAGGTGGACGAGTGCGGATCGTGATTGAAGTCGATCGAGACGTTGGGGTCGTTGGTGTAGGCGAGGATTCCCTTGAGCTGCTGCTCCGAGGCGCGCTTCACCGCGTCGTTGATCTCTTCCTTGGTGGTCGCCTTCCTGGCGACGATCTTGAGATCGATCACCGAGACGTTCGGCGTCGGCACGCGGATCGCGACGCCGTCGAGCTTGCCCTTCAGCTCGGGCAGCACGAGGCCGATCGCCTTCGCGGCGCCGGTCGAGGTCGGGATCATCGAGAGCGCCGCGGCGCGTCCGCGATAGAGATCCTTGTGCATCGTGTCGAGCGTCGGCTGGTCGCCCGTATAGGCGTGGATCGTGGTCATGAAGCCGGTCTCGATGCCGACCGCGTCGTTCAGCACCTTCGCGACCGGCGCGAGGCAGTTGGTGGTGCACGAGCCGTTCGACACCACCAGGTGGTCCTTGGTGAGCTTGTCGTGGTTCACGCCATAGACGATCGTCATGTCGGCATTGTCGGCCGGCGCCGAGACCAGCACGCGCTTGGCGCCTGCGGTCAGGTGCGCCGAGGCCTTATCCTTGGCAGTGAAGATGCCGGTGCACTCCATCGCGATGTCGATGCCAAGGTCCTTCCACGGCAGCTTCGAGGGATCGCGCTCGGCGGTCACCTTGATCTTGCCGTTGCCGATGCTGATCGAGTCGCCTTCCACCGTGACCTTGTTGGGGAAGCGGCCGTGCACCGAGTCGTAGCGCAGCAGATGCGCGTTGGTCTCGACCGGGCCGAGATCGTTGATGCCGACGACCTCGATGTCGGTGCGGCCGGACTCGGCGATGGCACGCAGGATGTTGCGGCCGATGCGGCCAAACCCGTTGATTCCGACCCGGATGGTCATTGTCTCACCTCCATATCAATTGCGCCTGGCCGCGCTGTCACGCGGCCGTAATCCGTTGGCGCGCTTGTTATCTTACTTGGGCAGCTTGCTCAACGCCGCTTCGGCGACCTTCTCAGGCGTGATGCCGAAGTGCCGGTAGAGGTCCTTGTAGGGCGCGCTGGCGCCGAAGCCGGTCATGCCGACGAACACCCCGTCCGAGCCGATGATCGCGTCCCAGCCTTGCCGCACCGCGGCTTCCACGCCGACCTTGACGCGAGCGTCGCCGATGATCGCGCGGCGGTAGTCATCGGGCTGTTCGGCGAACAGCTCGAAGCTCGGCACCGAGACCACGCGCGCGGAGACGCCGCGCTGAGCCAGAAGTTTCGCACCCTCGACTGCGATCGAGACTTCCGAGCCGGTGGCGAAGATCGACACGTCGGCGCGGCCGTCGGGGCCGGCGATCTCGTAGGCGCCCTTGGCGCAGATATTGTCGGCATCGAGCCGGTTGCGCAGCTGCGGCAGGTTCTGCCGCGTCAGCGCGAGCACGCTCGGGCCGTCCCTGTGCTCGAGCGCGAGCTGCCAGCATTCGAGCGTCTCGACCGCGTCGCATGGGCGGAACACGCGCAGGTTCGGGATCGCGCGCAGCGCCGCCAGATGCTCGACCGGCTCGTGGGTCGGGCCGTCTTCGCCGAGGCCGATCGAGTCGTGCGTCATCACGTGGATCACGCGCTCGCCCATCAGCGCGGCAAGCCGGATCGCGGGGCGGCAATAATCGGAGAACACCAGGAACGTACCGGAATAGGGAATGACGCCGCGATGCAGCGCCATGCCGTTCATGGCCGCCGCCATGCCGTGCTCACGGATGCCGTAGTGGATGAAGGTGCCGGCATAGTCCGCAGCCGACATCGCCTTCATGGCCTTGGTGCGGGTGTTGTTCGAGCCGGTGAGGTCGGCCGAGCCGCCGATCATTTCCGGCACCGCCGCGGTGAGCACGCCGAGCGCGTTTTCGGAGGCCATGCGCGTCGCGATGTCCTTCGGCTCGGCGGCGAGCTTCTCCTTGGCGCCGCGCACCGCGTCGGCGAGCGCGAAGGGCAGATCGCCGTTGATGCGGCGCGCAAACTCGCCGCGCTTGTCGACCGGCAGCGCGGCAAGACGCTCGTCCCACGCCTTGTGGGCGGATTTCGAACGCTGTCCGGCGGCGCGCCACCAGTTCAGCACATCCGTGGGGATTTCGAACGGCGCATACGGCCAGCCGAGCTTCTCGCGCGCGCCCTTGATCTCCTCGGCGCCGAGCGCCGAGCCGTGCGAGGACGCCTTGCCCGCCTTGGTCGGCGCGCCGAACCCGATGGTCGTCTTGCAGGCGATCATCGTCGGCTTGCCGGACGTCTTGGCTTTTTCAATCGCCGCCGCGATGGCCTGCGGATCGTGCCCGTCGATGCGGCTCGCATTCCACCCGGCCGCCTCGAAGCGCTGCACCTGATCAACCGAGTCGGCAAGCGAGAGCGGGCCGTCGATCGAGATGCCGTTGTCGTCGAACAGCACGATCAGCCGGTTGAGCCTGAGATGACCGGCAAGCGCGATCGCTTCCTGGCTGATGCCTTCCATCAGGTCGCCGTCGGAGGCGAGCACATAGGTGCGGTGATCGACGACGTCGCCGAACGTGGCGGCGAGATGCCGCTCGGCGATCGCCATTCCGACCGCATTGCCGAGGCCCTGTCCGAGCGGCCCGGTGGTGGTCTCGATGCCCGGCGTGATGACGTTCTCCGGGTGTCCCGGCGTCAATGAGCCGAGCTGGC
>Ga0207674_10010491_pt1 | contig 10486 bp, 8 predicted proteins | sample KBSCornC72_FD_184303 | JGI IMG/M metagenome (GOLD analysis project Ga0207674, IMG submission 184303) | Corn rhizosphere microbial communities from Kellogg Biological Station, Michigan, USA - KBS Corn C7-2 (SPAdes) (version 2) | ecosystem: Host-associated > Plants > Roots > Rhizosphere > Soil ...
CAGGTCAGGCCGACCTCACGCAAACGATTTGCAGTGCCGTAAGTGGCAACGAGATCGAAACCAAGATTCGCCAGCCGCCTCGCAAGAATAGCAGCCTGGCCTTTGTCGGCATCAGTCACCGAAATAAATGCCTTACCGCTTGTCGGAAGTTTAATCCCTGCACCCTCCATTGCTTTTCCGTATGCTTCGCCAAATGTCGCGCCGACGCCCATTACCTCGCCGGTCGAGTGCATTTCGGGTCCGAGAATAGGATCGACACCTGCAAATTTCTTGAACGGAAAAACGGGTGACTTCACAAAGATCTTCGGTACGTTCAGCACTTCGGGCAGGCTAAATTCCGCCAATGTTTTCTCGCCCGCCATAACAAGCGAAGCGATCTTAGCTATTGGAACACCTGTGGCCTTCGCAACGAAAGGCACGGTCCGCGAGGCTCTTGGGTTCACCTCAAGCACATAAACGCGGTCGTCCTTAATTGCGAACTGGATATTCATCAGGCCTTTTACCTTTAGGGCGTTTGCCAGAAGTTTTGTGTAGTGTTTGATGGTTTCGAGATGCTCAGGTGCGATCTTTTGGGCCGGCAGCACACTTGACGAATCACCCGAATGAATCCCCGCCTCCTCAATATGTTCCTGAATTCCCGCAATAACAACAGCGGTTTCGTCCGCCAGAGCGTCAACGTCTATCTCGCCCGCTCGTTCGAGAAACTTGTCAATGAGGATCGGCTTTTCGGGCGATGCGTCCACTGCCGAACGCATATATTCATCCAGCGACTGGTCGTCATAAACGATGGCCATAGCGCGTCCGCCAAGCACAAAGCTTGGCCGTACGACGATCGGATAGCCTATCTTATTTGCAACGGCTTTGGCCTCATCAGCCGATGTTACACTCGAATTTTCAGGACACGGGATATTAAGTTTTTCGAGAAGTTCTCCGAAGCGTTTTCTGTCTTCGGCAAGATCTATCGAGTCCGGCGATGTGCCAATGATAGGAACACCCGCTTCGTGCAGCTGATCGGCAAGATTAAGCGGTGTTTGCCCGCCAAATTGGACGATGACGCCGTCCGGCCGTTCCGTTTCGACAATGTTCATCACGTCCTCAAACGTGAGCGGTTCGAAGTAAAGCCGGTCGGACGTGTCGTAGTCGGTCGAGACAGTTTCAGGGTTGCAGTTGACCATGATCGTCTCAAAATCAGCATCCTGCAAGGCAAACGACGCGTGGCAGCAGCAATAGTCAAACTCGATTCCCTGCCCGATGCGGTTCGGGCCGGATCCGAGGATCATTATCTTGCGGCGTTCGCTTGGATCGGCCTCGCACTCCTGTTCGTACGTTGAATAAAGGTATGGCGTGAACGATTCGAATTCCGCCGCGCAAGTGTCGACCCGTTTATACACCGGAGCGATCCCAAGGCCTTTGCGATGCTCGCGAACTTCCGCCTCACTCGAACCGGTCAAAAACGAGATTCGGCGGTCAGAGAGAGCATACTCCTTGGCGTATCGAATGACTTCAATGGGTACGTCCGAAAGCTTTCGGGTATCGATCCGCTTTTGCAGCAGCATAACTTCTTGAAGCTGTTCGAGGAACCACGGATCGATCATCGTCAGACGATGCACTTCTTCGATCGAATAGCCATTCTGCAAGGCATAGGTGATGTAAGAAAACCGCTGCGAATTCGGCCGCGCAAGCTTTCGCTGAAGTTCGTGATCGGGAATCCCTTGCAAACGTAGCGGCTTCACCGCCTCAAGCGAACGAAGGCCCTTGAACAACGATTCCTTAAACGTTCGGCCGATTGCCATTACCTCGCCGACCGATTTCATTTGCGTTCCAAGCACGTCTTCGGCACCCGGGAACTTTTCGAATGCCCATTTTGGTATTTTCGTTACGACGTAATCAATGGTCGGCTCAAATGACGCGGGCGTCTTTTTCGTGATGTCGTTGGGGATCTCGTCGAGCGTGTAGCCGACGGCCAGTTTCGCCGCGATCTTCGCAATCGGAAAGCCTGTGGCTTTGGAGGCAAGTGCGGATGATCGCGAAACGCGCGGATTCATCTCGATAATACGTACTTCGCCGTTTGCCGGATTCACTGCAAACTGGATGTTCGAACCGCCGGTTTCGACACCTACACGGCGGATACATTTGATCGACATATCGCGCAGGTTTTGATACTCGACGTCGGACAGCGTTTGTGCAGGCGCGACGGTGATCGAATCGCCCGTGTGAACGCCCATCGGATCGAAGTTTTCGATCGAGCAGATGATAACAACGTTATCATTAAGATCACGCATCACCTCGAGCTCGTATTCCTTCCAACCGAGGATCGACTCTTCGACCAGGATCTGCGAAACAGGCGACGCCGCAAGGCCGTTTTTCGCGATCTCCTCAAATTCTTCCGGGTTGAATGCCGTTCCGCCGCCGGTGCCGCCCAAGGTAAAGCTCGGCCGGACGATCGCCGGATACCCGATCTGCTCGACGATCTTTTCGGCCTCTTCCCACGTATGTGCAAATCCCCCTTTCGGGCTCGGCACGCCGATCTCGTCCATCGCGGCCTTAAACATCTCGCGGTCTTCACCGACCTTGATCGCCTGTATGTTTGCCCCGATCAGTTTTACGCCGTATTTATCAAGAACCCCTTTTTCGAATAGTTCGACAGAAAGGTTCAAGCCCGTCTGTCCGCCGACCGTCGGAAGCAACGCGTCGGGGCGTTCTTTTTCAATAATTGCGGTAGCCGCTTCGAGGGTTAGCGGTTCTATGTAGGTTTTATCGGCGATCTCGGGATCGGTCATAATGGTCGCCGGATTTGAGTTGACCAGAACGACCTCAAAGCCTTCCTGTTTCAACGCACGGCACGCCTGCGTTCCCGAATAGTCAAATTCACAGACCTGTCCGATGACGATCGGACCGGAACCAATGATCAAGATCTTATGTATATCGTCGCGTTTTGGCATTTTTCCAAATCGTTAATTATACAAGAAAAAAACGCGGCACTTCTAACCGTGTTGTCGTTTTTCTGCTAATCAAATATTTTCCACCCTTGCAATGTCTATCATTTCCTGTATAAGCATCCGGCAGGAGCCGCAGCCGCTTCCGGCTTTGCAAAGCTTGGCGACGTCCGAAGCGGTTTCAGGTTGATGGTCCGTGATGCACTTTTCTATAGAGTCCTCAGAAATGCCAAAGCACGTGCAGATCAACGCCTTTTCACCGCGAAACTCGTCGAGGCGTCGATTTCGGTAATCTGCAAACGCCGCGTGCAAGGCTGAAATGCTTGTCTCCAAACAATGCTGGCGATGTTCGGTAAACTTGCCAAGGATGGATTCGACCCGCAATTGAACATCGCTCGTTTCTGACCCGTGTAACTCCGTCAATTCTTTGCCTTTTATGTCGTCAGCCAGAATATCGGCCGCCGCGATCATGTAGCCGCAGCCGTTCGTTTGAAACTGCACATTCCTGATCCGCGACGAATCCATGTCGATAAGCAGCGAAAACCCGACGAAGCATCCGCAGACAAAGCTCGCGTCTTTGCCTGATGCGTCGGCACGGACTGCAACGCCGACGTTTTTGGGCTCGGCAAAGCGTTGCGCGATTTTTTCCGGGTAATACATCGTCAATAACCGAATAACACGGTTTGCGGACAATAAGCAATTAGCCGCAATTGTTGTAAGATTAAACCAACAGCCTATGCGCCTTAGTGTTTTTTGCTTGTTCGCTATTCTTGTTTTCCTTGCGGGATGTCGTCCGGCCGCAGCGCCGGTTTCTGTTTCAAACCGGCCGGCCTCTATTAATGACGTTAAACAACCAAAACCTCTGGAGGAAATGAGTTGGACGGGTTTTGACGGTACCGACGAGAAACTGGGCGACCTCCGCGGCAAGGTCGTAATTCTGGATTTTTGGGCAACTTATTGTCCACCGTGCATCGAAGAAATACCGCATCTCAACGAATTGCAAGACAAATATGGCCGTGACAAATTGCGTGTGATCGGCTTGCACGTCGGCGGCGACGACGATAAGCCAAAAGTTCCGGAATTTGTTTCACGTCTGAACATTACCTATCCGCTAGCTTATCCTGACGACGCGTTGACCTCGTTCGTTTTCGGCAGTGACTCGCGCATACCTCAGACTGCGGTTTTTGATAAGAATGGTCGAATGCTAAGAAAAATCGTCGGTTTCGACGACGCTATAAAGCTCGAGCTGGACGATACAGTATCAAAGGCGGTGGCGTCAGGTGAATAGATCGTCCGGAACCGATAGCCCTGCCATGAAGACCCGCGAACAGACCTCGTCGGGCGGAGTGGCGTATCGACGGATCGAGGACACTATCCAGATAGCGATCATATTGGTTGAGAAAAACCGCCGCTGGCAGCTTCCTAAGGGACATTTGGACGACGGCGAGACAAGCGAAAACGCGGCCCTTCGTGAGGTTCGCGAGGAGACCGGATTAGAAACAGCGATGGTCTCGCCGATCGAAACTATCGAGTATTGGTATGTCGGAAACGAGAATGGCTCTCGCGTGCGCTATCACAAACGAGTTTATTTTTATTTACTAAAATATATTTCCGGCAGCGTCGATGATCATGACGATGAGGTGATCGAAGCGCGATGGGTCGGCATTGACGAGGCGATCCAAAAGCTCGCATTTAAGAGTGAGCGCGAAGTGGTTCGAAAGGCCGCAGATATACTCGCAAATAGTTCGGAATAGCTGAAAATTACTTCTAAACTTTCTATTTTTTCCGGCCCCGAAATGGGGCGGAAATTGAATTATTCTTCGTAGCTGGCAATATAGTTTAAAGAAATAAATGCGAGACATTCCGGTCGGAAACGGCTCACTGCTTGTCAATTTCGACGACAAATATCAGATTCGCGATATCTATTTTCCGCATGTCGGGCAGGAAAATCACACCGAGGGATTTCCTTTCCGGTTCGGCATCTGGGCTGACGGCAGTTTCTCCTGGATATTTTCCGATAGCTGGACGCGTGAGCTAAGCTATCTTTCGGAGACGCTGGTCACAAATGTCCGATTGACCAACGCGGAGTTAGGTGTCGAGATCGTCTGTAACGATACGGTTGCAAGTCACGAGAACATCTTTTTGCGCAGGGTGAAGGTCAGCAATTTGCTTGAGTCAAGCCGCGAAGTCCGCATCTTTCTTCACCACGATTTTCGAATTTACGAAAATAAGGTCGGCGATACGGCGTTTTACGATCCCGAGAGCTTGTCACTTATCCATTACAAGAAGCATCGCTATTTTTTGATAAACACCGAGCCGCATTTTGATGCATTTGTGACGGGACGAAAGGCATTTCGCGATCAGGAAGGAACGTGGCGCGATGCCGAGGACGGCGAGCTTAGCGGCGGTGCGATCACCGAAGGCTCTGTCGATTCGACGATCGGTGTACACTTCTCGCTCGAACCTCTCGGTTCGTATGAATTCTATTACTGGATCGCCGCCGGCACGACACACGCTGAGGTGTGCGAACTCGGTAAACAGGTCCTGAGCCGCAGGCCTGAAAAATATCTCGATTATACAGAAAATTACTGGCGTGCCTGGGTCAACAAGAACGAAACGGATTTTGGCGACCTGCCAACGGAGATCGTCGATTTTTACAAGCGTTCGCTTCTGGTGGTCAGCACACAGATCGATCACGGAGGGGCGATCTTGGCCGCAAATGACTCGGACGTGACCGAACGCGCGACAGACCATTACAGCTATCTTTGGACCCGTGACGGAGCATTTGTCGCGAACGCGCTTGACCTTGCGGGCTATTCGACCTTGGCGCGTTCGTTCTACGATTTTTGCCGAAAGATCGCTCACCCGGAAGGCTATTTCCTGCAAAAATATAATCCGGATGGCACTGTCGCTTCAGGCTGGCACGCGGCGTGGGATGTACAGGGGCAAAAGCAACTCGTGCCGATACAGGAGGACGAGACGGCTCTCGTACTCTGGGCGTTGTGGCAGCACTATAAAACCTATCGCGATATCGATTTTGTCCATCGACTTTATCGCGGTCTGGTCGTAAAATGTGCCGATTTTATGGTCGGGTTTCGCCATCCGGAGTTAAAGCTTCCTAAACCGAGTTGGAACCTATGGGAAGATCGTCGCGGCATTCACACATTCACGTGCGCAACGGTCGTCGGGGGCCTCCGTGCAGCAGCAAATTTTTCGCGGCTGTTTGCCGAATCGGAAAAAGCGGATATTTATGACAGCGCCGCAAACGAGATCTGCGGGGCGATGCGGTTGCATTTATACGACGATAAACTTGGACGTTTTGTTCGGGCTTTGCAATTTCACGGCGATGAATATTACGAACCCGATCCGACCGTGGATGCTTCGCTTTTCGGCGTATTTTATTTCGGCTGCTATCACCCGAGCGACGAGATAGTCGTAAACACGATGCGTGCAATTGAAGAAAAGCTTTCAGCCGGCGGCGGCATCGCCAGGTTCGAAAACGACGGCTATATGCGGACATCTGACACTGCAACTGGAAACGCGTGGTTCATTTGCACTCTGTGGATGGCGGAATATTACACGGCGGCGGCCCGCAGCAAAGAGGAATTGAAAAAAACGCTTGATATCCTGACCTGGGTTGCGAAAAGCGCGTTGCCGTCCGGTGTTTTGGCGGAACAGATCAACCCTGTAACGGGCGAGCATGTGTCCGTTTCGCCGCTGACATGGTCGCATTCGACATTTGTTGCGGCAGTCGAAAACTATCTCGAAAAAGCAGACGAACTTTCATATCAGTAAGTGCCTGTTAGTGCTTCGCTTACCGCTGCGGTAAAATTAATTCAATGAGAAGAGCAAAAATTCTGGCGACGCTTGGCCCGTCCTCGACAACACAAGAGTCGGTCGAAGAGATGATCGATGCGGGACTAAGGGCCGTGCGGATAAATATGTCCCACGGGACGACGGAGGAGCACGCCGAACGGATCAATAACGCTCGTTCAGCAGCCCGAAAGCTTGAAAAGCCCCTGTCGATACTAGTCGATCTTTCCGGACCGAAAATAAGGACCCGAACATTGGAAAATGGAGCTCCGGTCGAGCTTAAAGCAGGTCAGCAGTTTATACTCACGACCCGCGACATTGTTGGCAATGAGCGCGAGGTGAGCACAAATTTCAACCATCTGCCGGATGTTGTCGAACCCGGCACGCGGATATTGCTCGATGACGGGGCGCTCGAGCTTGTTGTCGAATCCGAAAATGAAACAGACGTGATCTGCCGTGTTGTCGTCGGAGGCTGGCTCAGCGAGCGCAAAGGAATAAATCTGCCGCACACCTCGCTTCCGATTCCCTCGATGACCGAAAAAGACCACACCGATCTTGTCTGGGCGATGGAACAAAACGTCGATTACATCGCGCTTTCTTTTGTCAGGACGGCCGAGGACTGCAAGCAGGCGCGTGATCTTATCAAAAAACTGAATAAGCGTAAGCTGGGCCGTGCGCTGCTCGTTGCAAAGATCGAAAAAGCCGAGGCAATCGAAAACCTCGACGACATCATTCAGGAAACCGACGGTGTAATGGTAGCGCGCGGCGATCTGGGCGTCGAGACAAGCGTCGAACTTGTGCCGGTCTATCAGAAATTGATAATAGAAAAAGCTATTGCGAACGACAAATTCGTCATTACTGCAACGCAGATGCTCCAATCAATGATCGACAATCCCCACCCGACTCGGGCCGAAGCGTCAGACGTCGCGAATGCCGTTTGGGATGGAACCGACGCTGTAATGCTGTCCGCAGAAACTGCGTCGGGACACTATCCCGTCGAGGCGGTCAAAACCATGGCCCGCATTATCGATGCCGCAGAGACGATAAAACCCGCGCAGCTGAAGCGTCCTATCAAATTTTCGCAGCCGCCGTCCGGCCGCACCAGCCAGGCTCTATGCAAGGCTGCCGCCTACGCCGCGAAAGAACGAATTACCGAAAAGATCGCTGTATTTACCGAATCGGGTCTCATGGCTCGCCGCCTTTCCAGCGTTCGTTCAGGCCTGCAAACGTTCGCCCTTACAACGTCATCGGACGCCTGCAATCAACTTTCACTGATATGGGGCGTTCGTTCGTTCGTACATCGTCAGCCGACTTCAACCGAAGAAATGTTAAGGATCGGCGAGGAAACGCTGCTTGAGGCAGGCGAGGTCGAGAATGGCGAAACGCTTATAATGATGGCCGGACGCTTGTCTGGATTCGGGCTGTCAAGCTCGGTCATTGTATGGACGATCGGCGAGGATATTCCTAACAGGTAGATGGGTTCGGCTGCGAATGTTGTGACCGGTCAAACCACGGCTCCGAACAGTCGTCCGACACCCGCGGTTATTCCCATCGCCAACGCTCCCCAAAATAGGACGCGCCACGCTCCGACCCAAATATTTGCGCCGCCCGCCCGGGCAGCGACGGCGCCGAGCAGGGCTAAAAACACGAGCGAGAACGCTATAACAAGAGGTATCAGAAGTCCACTGTGGGTAACAGCCGTAACCACAAGAGGAAGTGCCGCGCCGATAGAAAAACTAACCGCCGAAAAAATTGCGGCCTGTATCGGCCTCGCCGCCTGACTCTCGGTTATTCCAAGTTCATCACGGGCGTGAGCACCCAGAGCATCGTGTGCCATCAGCTGGTCGGCAACCTGACGAGCGAGTTTCGGATCAAGCCCGCGCCCGACGTAAATTCCCGCAAGCTCCATTCGTTCGCCTTCGTCATCCGCATGCAATTCCTTGCGTTCGCGTTCGAGATCAGCCTTTTCCGTATCGGCCTGTGAGTGAACCGAGACATATTCGCCGGCGGCCATCGACATGGCTCCCGCGACCAGACCTGCAATTCCTGCTATGAGTATCGCATTGTGATCGGCCTCGGCGGCCGCAACACCGCTGATAAGGCTGGCGGTCGAAACAATACCGTCGTTTGCACCCAGAACTGCCGCGCGCAGCCAGCCTATCCGCTCCGTCCGATGTCGTTCGCGATGCTTCATTTATTGTCTAGCGCCAATCGGGTGGTGAAGTTTGACGCCGTTCGCCGAATTTTACTTCGTCGGTTTCAATGTTTGACCATGGCTGACTTTCCATTAATTGCAGGTGTTCGCGATATCCGTCATGAACCGGTTCACCCTCGGCGTAAACGGTTTTCCAGTTATCTCCAAAAAAGAACCAGAACGCATATACACACGCCGCAGTTCCAACCGGAACGCTCATAGCCGAAAGAACACCGGCGATGATGCTGGCGATCCGCGCCCAGCTTTTCTTTTTCAGCAACGCGTACGCCGCGATGAATGCTGGAGCGGCAAAGATTATATAAAATATGGATACGAACGCAAAAAAGAATAAGAAAAAATCCATCGGCGGAGGCGGAGCGCCGGGACGGCCTGAATCCTGCATTAATAAGTAAAACATGATTCCTGTGAGAAGCAGCATCAATAGTTGGAAGCTGCCATGTGCGAGAAATGAAAAGGCAATATATTTGTTGTGCTGCTCGTTGGTCATGCGGATATTTTAGCAGTTTCCGTCGAACGGTACACAATTTAATGTGCCAAGCTCGTTCCAAATTCCAGGATGTTCCAGCTCTCCAACTGTTCCATGTGTTTCAAGCGTCCCGCCTGTTCCAAGTGTCCCAGCGGTGTCCCAGGACCTTGTGGGACATGCAACCCATTGTTCCCGTTAGCTTTATGGGCGATGCGGGGCTATTTTTTGTCGATTTTGCGAAAAAGTGCGCCACACTGTGCCACAGCGGCGGAAAAGGAGAGATTTCAAAGATCCGGGTATGAATGCCCACACGGTATTTTACCACGCCTGTGCGCGAATGCAACAATATTTTATTTACGCGACAGATCAAAGATAACTCTCTACAAATCGGTCGGCTGAACCTGTTTTTTTAATGATATTTTGATGGCACGTTCTCGCGGCCCCACTTCAAGACCCGGCTCATCCAGACAAGTTCGTCCAGGAAACCCTGCACTCGCTTTTCGTAAGCTTCGTCGAGCAATTTCCCATTCTCATCAAATTTCTGCCCCGCAAACGGAAAGTGAAGATCTGTAAAGGTGACGGCCAGCCCAAGTTCGCGGACCATCGGCACGCAAGCTTCGATAACGCGTGTCCCGCCCCAGTTGTGTGATGAAACGCCGACGAACGCGACGGCCTTGTGGATGTATTCCTGCAGCAGCAGATCAAGCACGCTTTTCAAACTGCCGGGATAACCGTGATTGTATTCCGGCGTGACAATGACCAGGCCGTCGGCCGCGATTATCGCATCGCGTCTCGAGGTTGCACCGCTACGCGCGACGCAAACCCTACGCCTAAAGCATTCTTAAGTCGAAGAAGACTGCGCGGATGCCGCGCGTCAGGACGTGTGTTTCCCGAGAAATTCGATCGAACGGCCGAACGCAAGCTTTTGCTGGTTGCCGCCGCTCAATTCGTCGGCTGGCGAGCGCAGGCGCGCCCGATCGACGCCAACGGCTGTTGCGAGTCTCGATGCCGTGGCGCGCATCCGCCGGTGGTCCAGCAGGCCAAGCCGGCTATGAT
>Ga0207674_10010492_pt1 | contig 10485 bp, 9 predicted proteins | sample KBSCornC72_FD_184303 | JGI IMG/M metagenome (GOLD analysis project Ga0207674, IMG submission 184303) | Corn rhizosphere microbial communities from Kellogg Biological Station, Michigan, USA - KBS Corn C7-2 (SPAdes) (version 2) | ecosystem: Host-associated > Plants > Roots > Rhizosphere > Soil ...
CGCTCGGCTGATATTCAGGCCGGGCGTGGAGACAGGGCCGCGTCCATTCCGGACATGCGGCCCGGTCCTCCGATCATCTCAGGTCGAAGCGATCCGCGTCCATCGCTTTCGGCCGGGCCGCGATTCGGCTCCTCTTCCTGTGACCTTTCCGGGAAGGGCGAAGGACAGGGGCGGCTCGCGATGCTTCGATGCTTCCGAATCCAAACAATGGAAAAGGCCGCGCTCCTTTCGGAACGCGGCCTTCCGCTTTTGCCCCTGTAGCAAAACTGGACGGGATAGGTCAGGCGGCGACGGCGCCCTCTTCGGGATCGCGCAGCACATAGCCGCGGCCCCACACGGTCTCGATATAATTGTCGCCGCCGCAGGCCAGGCTGAGCTTCTTGCGCAGCTTGCAGATGAAGACGTCGATGATTTTCAGCTCGGGCTCGTCCATGCCGCCATAAAGATGGTTGAGGAACATTTCCTTGGTCAGCGTGGTGCCCTTGCGCAGCGAGAGCAGCTCGAGCATCGCATATTCCTTGCCGGTGAGGTGCACGCGGGCACCATCGACCTCGACCGTCTTCGCGTCCAGGTTCACCGCCAGCTTGCCGGTGCGGATGACCGACTGGCTGTGGCCCTTGGAGCGGCGGACGATGGCGTGGATGCGGGCGACCAGCTCCTCGCGGTGGAAGGGCTTGGTGACGTAATCGTCGGCGCCGAAGCCGAGCGCGCGGACCTTCGAATCCATCTCGCCGATGCCGGAGAGGATCATCACCGGGGTCTGCACCTTGGCGTTGCGCAGCTTCTTCAGGACGTCATAGCCGTGCATGTCGGGCAGGTTCAGGTCGAGCGCGATGATGTCGTAATCATAGAGCTTGCCGAGATCGAGGCCTTCCTCGCCCAGGTCGGTGGCGTAGACGTTGAAGCCTTCCGCACCCAGCATCAGTTCGATCGACTTCGCGGTGGTGGGATCGTCCTCGATCAGCAAAACGCGCATATGATCTCTTCCTGCCTGTTATCGGGTGAAAGACCGGTTCGCCTTCACGCCCCGTGAACCTGTGTTAACCATGTCGTTAATGAAGGTAAAAGGTTAACGCGCTCTTAAAACCACCCGGAATTTTTACTTAGGTAAAAAATCGGTGTGTAGGCGGAAGGTCTTAGCGGGCGCGCTTGGCACGCCGGGAATCGGCGCGTGCCGGCTGGCGCCGGCGGGGCGGCCAGACCCGTTCCACCCTTATTCCATCGGCCGCCAGCATCGTCTGCACCGACATGGGTCCGGCGAGATGGCCGGCGCCGACGGCGACGAACACGGTGCCGGGCGTCGCCAGCCGGTTCTTCAGCCAGGCGGTCCAGTGCTCGTTGCGTTTCTTAAGAAGCACGTCGCGCAGATGCGGGGTCAGATCCTTGTCGTCGGCGAAGGCGCGGGCGATCGCCGCCTCGTCGCCGCTCGCCCAGGCATGAAGCAGCCGCGCATAATCCTGCTTCGCGTCGCCGCCGCCATCGGCGAAGCTCGCCAGCATCTCTCGCTGGTCTGCCTCGGAAAGGCTGGCGAACAGACCGAGCTGCTCCGATGCCGTCTCCAGAGCCTCGATCCTGCGGGGGGCAGGGCCGGCCGGCATCGCCGTGCCGGCGCCGGCCGGCGGCGCGAAAGCCGGGGCGATGCTGCCCTCCACGCCCGAATCCCGCGCGACGCCGAGATCCTTCATCATCGCCCCCATCAGCATGAAGCTGGCCTGCCAGGTCGGCATCCGGCTCAGCACCGCCGGATCGAGACCCGATTTCGCGAGCAGTGCGGAGAAGGCCCTGCGGCTCTTCTCGGGCACCCGCTCGACGATCGGCGGCAGGCTGGGGTCGGGCGGCGGGAACAGCCGGGCGATTGCCTGGGGATCCTTGTCGATGAGCGTCTCGATCACCAGCGTGTCCGATGCGGCCATCGCCCGGCGGATGCGGGCGTCCTGCCAGCGATAGCCCGGCGGCAGCGCATGGATCGTCCCGAACAGATAGATGGTGGTGTCCGCATCGCCGAACCGCCACAGCGCCGGGGCGGCCGGCGCGGGCGCTCCCATGACGAGGGCGGGGCACAGGACGAGAGCGGCGGCGATCGCGCGGCGAAGGAAGCGCATGCGCGCGATGTTAGGCGCGCGGTGGCGGAAGTCGAGCCGCTTCGTCACGCACGCGACGATTCTCAAGCCCCTTTCCCACCGGCCGTCTTCCCCGCTACACCGCACGGATGACCGATACCGCCGAGCTGCCCGACGACAGCGTCCGCAACACCCCGTTCGACAGTGCGCTTTCCGATCGCTACCTCGTCTACGCGCTGTCGACGATCACCGCGCGATCGCTGCCCGATGTCCGCGACGGGCTGAAGCCGGTGCACCGCCGGCTCCTTTGGGCCATGCGCCTGCTGCGGCTCGATCCGGCGTCAGGCTACAAGAAATGCGCGCGCGTCGTCGGCGACGTGATCGGCAAATATCATCCGCATGGCGATCAGTCGGTCTACGACGCGATGGTCCGCCTCGCGCAGACCTTCTCGCTGCGCTACCCGCTGGTGGACGGGCAGGGCAATTTCGGCAATGTCGACGGCGATAACGCTGCGGCGATGCGCTATACCGAGGCGCGGCTGACCGTGGCCGCGGGCGATCTGATGGCGGGCCTCGACGAAGGCACGGTCGATTATCGCCCCACCTATAATGGCGAGGAGGAAGAGCCCGAGATCTTCCCCGGCCTGTTCCCCAACCTGCTCGCCAACGGCGCCAGCGGCATCGCCGTCGGCATGGCCACCTCGATCCCGCCGCACAATCTCGCCGAACTGGTGGACGCCGCGGTGCACCTGATCGACAAGCCCGAAGCCGACAGCGCGGAGTTGATGCAGTTCGTCCAGGGCCCCGACTTCCCGACCGGCGGCGTGCTGGTCGATAGTCCGCGCAGCATCGCCGAGGCTTATGCCGCCGGGCGCGGCGCCTTCCGCGTGCGCGCCCTGATCGAGAAGGTGGAGGAGAAGGGCGGCGGCTGGCATCTCGTCGTCGGCCAGATTCCCTATCAGGTCCAGAAATCGAAGCTCATCGAGGAGATCGCCGAGCTCATCAACGAGAAGAAGCTGCCGATCCTCGCCGACGTCCGCGACGAAAGCGACGAGGACATCCGCATCGTCCTCGAACCGCGCAGCCGCACGGTCGACGCCGGGATGCTGATGGAGAGCCTGTTCCGGCTCACCGATCTCGAAATCCGCGTCTCGCTGAACCTCAACGTGCTCGACGACAGCCGCACCCCGATGGTGATGAGCCTCGCGCAGGCGCTGTCGGCCTGGCTCAAGCACCAGTTCGAGGTGCTGATCCGTCGCTCGCAGCACCGGCTGGCGAAGATCGCCGACCGGATCGAACTGCTCGACGGCTATCTGATCGTCTATCTGAATCTCGATCGAATCATCCAGATTATCCGCGAGGAGGACGAGCCCAAGCCGGTCATGATGGCCGAGTTCGGCCTCACCGACCGCCAGGCCGAGGCAATTCTCAACATGCGGCTGCGCAGCCTGCGCCGGCTGGAGGAGATGGAACTGCGCAAGGAGCGCGACACGCTGGATGCGGAAGGCAAGGATCTCGAGGCGCTGATCGCCAGTCCGGCGCGCCAGCGCACGCGCATGAAGCGCGATCTCGCCGCGCTGCGCGCGCGCTACGGTCCCGATACCGCGCTCGGCGCGCGCCGCACCACGCTGGCGGAGGCCGCGCCCGCGCGCGAGATTCCGCTCGAGGCGATGGTCGAGCGCGAGCCGGTGACGGTGATTCTGTCGCAGCGCGGCTGGATTCGCGCGATGAAGGGCCATCTGGACGAGGTGGCGACGTCGGCGGTCAAGTTCAAGGAAGGCGACGGCCCAGCTTATGCGATACGGGCGCAGACCACCGATCGCATCCTGCTCGCGACCGACCGGGGCCGCTTCTACACCTTGCCCGCGGACAAGCTGCCCGGCGGGCGCGGCTTCGGCGAGCCGGTGCGGCTATTCGCGGACATCGACGCCGATGCGCGGGTGGCGGCGCTGCTTGTCGCGCGGGCGGGCGCCGAACTGCTGCTCGCCTCGGCCGACGGCAAGGGCTTCGTCGTCGACATGGGCGAGGTCACCGCCGAGACCCGCAAGGGCAAGCAGGTCGTGAACCTGCGCGACGGGGGGCGGCTCAGCGTCGTCCACCCGATCGCCGCCGAGGACGATTATGTCGCGGCGATTGGCGACAACCGGAAGATGGTGGTGTTTCCGCTCAACGAACTGCCGCGCATGGCGCGGGGGCAGGGCGTCACCATCCAGCGCTACAAGGATGGCGGGCTGTCCGACGCGATCAGTTTCCGGCTCGAGGACGGGCTCAGCTGGACGATGGGCGGCGACAGCGGGCGCACCCGCACCGAGGCCGATCTCACGCCGTGGCGCGCAGCGCGGGGCGCCGCCGGCCGCATGCCGCCCGTCGGCTTCCCGCGCGACAATCGCTTCGGCGGCTGAGCCGTCTCAGCGCGCCGTGCCAGCCGCGCCCGCCGCGCGCGGAAGGGCGGCCTGGCCAAGCCCATGCGTAGCCAAAGGTTTAAGTGCCCGGAAACAGAGCATTAACCCCTGCGCTGCTAATGCCGACCAACCATGCGGGCGACCAGAGCCAGTATCGAGGCCCCTGCCGACAGGTTCGGAGACGCCGGCGCGTTGCCCTCGCTCCAGCTCCCCGCCGCGCTGCAGGAACTGCTGGATACGCCGCGCACCGCCGCGCAGCAGGAGTTCATCGACACGCTGCCGATCGCCATCGCGCTGGTTTGCCTGGTCGATCGCAAACCCGCCATATTGGCGCGAAACAGCGCTTTCCTGCACCTCGCGTCGCGCCACGGTCTGCCGCGCCAGGCCGATCCGGAGCGGGATCTGTGCGCCGGCATCTGCCTGCCCCTGATGCCGGTGATCGCGGGTTTCCTGGATGGGGACGAGATCGAGCGCAGCTTCGACATGCAGGAAGGCGACGGCATCAGCGGCCGCCATTTCGCGGTTCGCCTGTCGCGTCTGGCGGGCGGCGAATCACCCGTGCCACGCTGTATCGTTTCGCTCATCGACCGCACCCAGCAGGTCGAGGGCGAGCGTTCGCTGCGCACGCAGATGCTGCGCGACAGCCTTACCGGCCTGCCGAATCGCGCCTCCTTCGCCGAACATATCGAGCAGGCCATGGTCAATTTCGAGGCCGAGGGCCGCCAGTTCGCGGTGCTGCTGATCGATCTCACCCGGTTCAGCCGGGTCAATGAGGGCGTGGGCTCGCTGGCCGGCGACGAACTCATCATCACTGTCGCTCGCCGGTTGATCTCGGCGCTCCGTGCCGGCGACGTGCTCGCGCGGCTGGTCGGCGACGAGTTCGCGGTGCTGCTCAGCGTCGCCGACGATCCGTCGGAGGCGATGCGCGCGGCGCGGCGCATGCAGAGCTGCCTCGCCACGCCGATCCGGCTCGGCGACCTCGAGATCAAGATCGACTGCGCGGTCGGCGCGGCGATGATGACGTCGACGGCCGAAGCGGCCGAGGATTTGATCCGCAACGCCCAGTTCGCGATGAAGCGCGCCAAGCATTCGGGCCATGCCGAGCTCTATCAGGCATGCGACAGCACCGCCGCCCGCCAGCGTTTCAGCCTGGAGACCGAACTGCGCCGCGCGATCGAGCGCGATCAGCTGCATCTCGCCTTCCAGCCGCTGATCGACCTGAGCAGCGGCGCGGTCGTCGGCTTCGAGGCGCTGGCGCGCTGGGACCATCCCGAAAAGGGCGCGATCTCTCCGGTCGAGTTCATCCCGGTCGCCGAGGAATCGGGCCTGATCGTCCCGCTCGGCCGATGGGCGCTGCGCGCCGCCACGCGCACGCTCGCCGAATGGGATCGCAAGGCGGGTACGCCGCTGCCCGTCCATATGGCGGTGAACGTCTCGGCGGTGCAGTTTCACCGCGACGACGTGGTCTCGGCCGTCGAGGCGGCGCTGGCGGAGAGCGGGATCGCGGGCAGCCGGCTGAAGATCGAGCTGACGGAGAGCTGCATCGTCAGCGATCCCGACGGCATCGCCAAGGTGCTCGAGGCGATCAGCGATCTCGACGTGATGATCGCGATGGACGATTTCGGCACCGGCTATTCGAGCCTCGCTTATCTGCAGCGGCTGCCGATCGACGTGCTCAAGATCGATCGCAGCTTCGTCGCGCCGATGATGCGGGATCGCGATTCGGTGGCGATCGTCCGTGCCATATTGGGCCTCGCGTCGGCGCTGGGCATGTCGACCACGGCGGAAGGCGTCGAGGGACCGGAGCTGGTCGAGACGTTGATCGGCCTCGGATGCGACGTCGCCCAGGGCTATCACTTCGCCCGGCCGCTGCCGGCCGACGAAGCCTATGCCTATTTGAAGGCGCGCAGCGCCTGAGCCATCGCGTCGGCGACGAGGGCGTCGAACCTGTCTCCCGCCGGAAACGCCTCCGCGATCCAGCGCCGCTCGATCGCCTGCAGCGTGGCGGCGACGACCGGCCCGGCCGGCAATCCGCGCGCTATAAGGTCGCCGCCGCCGATCGGCAGGCGCGGCCGTTCCCAACCCTGCAGCATCGTCAGGTCCAGCGTCTCGATAGGGCGCTTGCCCCGCAGCAGGAGATCGGTGGCCACCTCGACGCCGAAGCGGTAGGCGAGCGCGCGCGGCGCGTCGTCGGTCGCCGAGGCCGCGGCGGCGAGCCGCTTCGTCGCGGCCTTCGACAATTTTAGCCGCTGTGCGATCGCCGTCGCTCCGGCCGCGTCGACGGGCAGCAGCGCCCCCAGCCGGCGCAGCGGATCGGCCGGCGCTCCCGCCGCTCGTTCGCGCGCGATCAGCCGTTCGAGCCGGGTGACGCCCTGGCCGTCGATCTCGGGGATGATCGGCCGGAACAGGCCGTGCTCGGCCATCAGCCGCACCGTCGCCCCTGGATCGCGTCCGCCGAGCAGCTTGAGCAGTTCATCGGCGACCCGCTCGCGAGACAGCGCCATCAGGTCGTTGGCGCGGGCGACGCAGGCGGCGAAGGAGGCGGGGTCGGGCGCGCCCCGGCCGAAGCGTTCGTGGAACCGGAACAGCCGCAGGATACGCAGATGATCCTCGGCGATGCGGCGCAGCGGATCGCCGATGAAGCGCACCAGCCCGGCCGCCAGATCGCCGACCCCCCCATGATAATCATGAACCTTGCCGCTCGTCGGATCGGCGGAGAGCGCGTTGATCGTGAAGTCGCGCCGGGCCGCATCCTCCTCCCATTCGTCGGTGAAGGCGACGGTGGCGTGGCGGCCGTTGGTCGCGACGTCGCGGCGCAGGGTGGTCACCTCGATCGGGCCGGAGGGCAGGATCGCGGTGACGGTGCCATGGGCGATGCCGGTCGGGATCGCCTTGAAGCCGGCCGCCTTGATCCGCCGCATGGTCTCCTCCGGCAGCAGCCGGGTCGCGCAGTCGACGTCCTTGACGGGCAGGCCGAGCAGGGTGTCGCGCACCGCGCCGCCGACGAAGCGGGTGTCGCCGGCCGCGCCGCCGAGCGCGTCGACGAGCCGATCGAGATCGGGCGCGCGCCGCCAGTCCGCGTCGGGCAGCATCGTCATGGCATCACCTCGATCGCCGCGCGCAGGCGCGGCGCAAGATCGACGATCAACCCGGCCGTCACGCCCCAGATGCGCTGATCGGGCCAGGCGATCTCGAAATAATGCCGCTCCAGTCCCTTGAAGACGCCAGACCGCTGAAGATGATTGGCGTCCGCCAGGAGATGGTCGAGCGGCACCTCGAAGATCGCGGCCACTTCCGCCTCGTGGGGACGGAGCGCCAGGCCGTCGGGGATCACGCCGATCACCGGGGTGATGAGGTAGCCCGATCCGGTGGCATGGGGGCGGGTGGCCCCGACGATCTCGACCTGGTCCGTGGGCAGGCCGATCTCCTCCCACGCTTCGCGCAGCGCCCCGCCGATCGGGCCGTCGTCGCCGGGATCGAGCCGCCCGCCCGGAAAGGCCACCTGCCCGGCATGGGCGCGCAGCGCGGCGTCGCGCACGGTCAGCAGCAGGCGGGGGCGTTCGGCGTCGACGATCGGAACCAGCACGGCGGCGGGTGTCAGCAGGCCCAGATCCTCGTCCAGGCCGGGATATTGGACCAGCGGCGCATCGTCGCCCGCGCTGGCCGCCAGGCTGTCGCGCAGGCGATCGGCAAGCCGGCTCATGATGCGTCGAGCGGAAAGAAGCTTCCCCCGCTCCAGAGACCAACCGGCGTGTCGTCGCTCTCCAGCGCCAGATTGACCAGCTCGTAATAGACCGGCCGCGCGATCAGTGCGTCGAGCCCCCCGCGCACATGGATATAGGGGTGGGGGCCATCGTCCCGGGCCACCAGGCGCAGCGGATGGTCGGCGTCGGCGACGACGACGTCGCCGGTGTTCAGACGAAAAGCCAGGCGGCGATCGGGGCCTTCGCCCTCCGCCTTCATCTCCACGGCGACGAACGGTGCATCGTCGACCGCGATGCTCAGCTTCTCGACCGGCGTGACCAGCACGAAGCTGCCGTCCGCTTCGCGGCGCAGGATGGTGGAGAAGAGCCGAACCATCGCCGGACGGCCGATCGGGCTGCCCTCATGATACCAGGTGCCGTCGCTCGCGATCCGCATTGCGCTGTCGCCGCAATGATCGGGATGCCAGCGCTCGACCGGCGGCAGGCGGCTCTCCGCCGCCAGGGCGGCGATGTCGCTCAGCGAGAGGCCGGCGAAATCGGGGGCGGGGCGGCTTTCGGGCATCAGCGCGATGTGCCGCCAAAGCAGCGGCTGTACAAGAGACGATCAGTCGCCGATCGCCCGGTCGAGCGCAGCGGCGCGGCGCGGACCGAGCGAGCCCTGATGCGGCACCGTCTGCCCCGCGCGCAGGCGCGCGAGCAGCCGGTCGCGGTCCACCGGGCCGGGCAGGGTCCATCCCTGGGTATGGCGCGCGGAAAAGCCGAAGAAGCGCTCATAATAGACGGCGTCGCCGATCAGCATCATCGGGTCGCTGCCCGCCGCATCGGCCCGGCCGAGCGCTTCCACCATCAGCAGCCGCCCGATTCCATCGCGCTGGCGATCGGGCCGTACCGCGACCGGGCCGACCAGGATCAGCGGCGTCGTGCCGCCATCACTTCCCGTCAGTTCGATCGGCCAGCACTGGATCGACCCGACCGGCGCGCCGTCCTCAACCGCCGCGAAGCTCAGCTCCGGGATCGCTTCGGCACCCTCGCGCAGCTTGTAAGCGGTGCGCCCGCGTCGATCCGCGCCGAACGCCTGGTCGAGCAACCGGTCTATCTCCGCGGCGGGGATCGAGGCGATGGGAACGAGCGAGGTCAATGCGGTTGGGCGTCCTTGTCGAAATGGAGCGGCGCGTTTAGCCATTTGAAGATGAATGTGAAGCGAATTCAGATGGGGTTTCGATGAAGCTGTATGACGGCGCCTGGGCGCCGAGCCCGCGTCGGGTGCGGATGTTCCTGGCCGAGAAGCGGATCGACGTGGAGCGGGTCGTCGTCGATCTGAAGCATGGCGAGCATCTGCGGCCCGATTATGCAGGCATCAACGCGCAGCGCCAGCTGCCCGCGCTGCTGCTCGACGATGGCACGCTGATCGACGATTCGATCGCCATCTGCCGCTATTTCGAGGCGCTGCATCCCGATCCGCCGCTGTTCGGCGCGGATCCGCGCGAGATCGGGCTGATCGAGGCCTGGCTTCGCCGAATCGAACATGATTGTTTCCAGGCGGTCGTGCTGGGCTTCCGCAACAAAGTGTCGGTGTTCGCGGGACGCGCGGTCAGCGGGCAATGGCCGCCGATCGAGCAGATTCCCGCGCTGGTCGATCGGGGGCGCTGCATGTGGGAGGCCTTTGCGGCGGTGCTCGACGCGCATCTGGCGGAACGGCGCCACATCGCCGGCGATCTTTTCACAATGGCCGACATCGCCGCGCTGGTGGCGATCGATTTCGGCGTCGCCACGCGGCTGCCCGATCCGCGCGATCGCCATGCCGCGCTGGCGCGCTGGCACGCGGAGGTTTCGGCGCGCCCGTCGGCCGCCGCATGAATATTGTCCCCAGCAGATGTGGACAGCCTGTGGATAAGCTGGGGACAGGTGCGGCGGCGGCCGGCATCCCTCACGGTCACGCCCGGCTTGCCCGATTTTCGGGCAGCGCCTATCGCAGACCCCGATGACACCCGAATTCGGATCGCCCCGCACCGCCATCGTTACCGGCGCCGCCAAGCGGATCGGCGCGGAGATCGCCGCCGCGCTGGCAGCCGACGGGTGGGATGTGCTGATCCACTACCGCCATTCCGCGAACGAAGCCGAAGCGCTGGCCGCGAAGCTGCCGCGCGCGCGGACGGTGTCGGCCGATCTCGCCGATCCCGAAGGCGCGGGGAAGGTGATCGCGGCGCTCGAAGGAATGCCGCCGCCCGGGCTGCTGGTGAACAGCGCCTCCGCCTTCGTCTACGATCGGCTCGACGATTTCGCGGTCGACGCCTGGGACATGCACATGGCCGCCAATGC
>Ga0207674_10010493_pt1 | contig 10485 bp, 10 predicted proteins | sample KBSCornC72_FD_184303 | JGI IMG/M metagenome (GOLD analysis project Ga0207674, IMG submission 184303) | Corn rhizosphere microbial communities from Kellogg Biological Station, Michigan, USA - KBS Corn C7-2 (SPAdes) (version 2) | ecosystem: Host-associated > Plants > Roots > Rhizosphere > Soil ...
ACCGCCGTCTGCGGGGGCAATAAGGCACTGACAGGTCGCGCACAGGCGGCTCACAGGAAGCGGCCGCAGTCTGGTTCGCATGACGGACAACCACGACCGCGGCCTCCAGTTCGACCTCGCCACGCTCTTCGGGCGCCGGCGGGCGTTGTCGCTGCTCGGCGGCGCAGGCCTCACCCTCGTGGCCTGCGCCCCGTCGACCACCACTTCGAGCTCGACCACCACGACCGGCAACTCTTCGGCGGCGGCCGGCTCACCGCTGGAGGCTATTCCCGAGGAGACCGCCGGCCCGTACCCCGGCGACGGCTCCAACGGCCCGAACGCGCTCACCCGCAGCGGCGTCGTCCGCAGCGACATCACCACGAGCTTCGGGTCGGCGAGCGGCGTCGCCAAGGGTGTCCCGCTCACGGTCAACCTGACGATCATGGACGCCTCGACGGGGGCCGCCTACCCGGGCGCCGCTGTGTACCTGTGGCACTGCGACAGGGACGGCCAGTACTCGATGTACTCGCAGGCGGTCGCGTCGGAGAACTACCTGCGCGGCGTCCAGGCCGCCAACGGCAACGGCCTGGTCACCTTCAAGAGCATCTTCCCGGCCGCATACTCGGGGCGCTGGCCGCACATCCACTTCGAGGTCTACCCGACGCTGGCCGGCGCCACCTCCGCCGGCAACAAGATCACGACGTCGCAGCTGGCGCTGCCGGCGGCTGTCTGCACGACGGTCTACGCCTCCGACGGCTACAGCAAGAGCGTGCGCAACCTCGCCCAGACCACGCTGACCAGCGACATGGTCTTCCGCGACGGCTGGACCAGGCAGCTCGCGACGGTCACCGGCGGAGTGTCCGAGGGCTACGTGGCCAACTTGACGGTGCCGGTCTGAACAACGGGCGCCGAAGGGCGGCGGGTTCGGCGCAGGAGCAGCGAGAGCACCGCGCCCACCATCGCGAGCCCACCGGCCACGTACCAGGCAAGCGTGTAGTTGCCCAGTTGGTCGCGCACCAGGCCGGCGCTCGTGGCGGCGAGCGCCGCGCCGATCTGGTGCGACGCGAACACCCAGCCGAACACGACCGCGCCGCTCGCACCGAAGTACTCCCGGCACAGCGCGACCGTCGGCGGCACCGTGGCCACCCAGTCCAGCCCGTAGAACAGGATGAACACCAGCATGCTCGGCCCGGCGGTGGCGTCGAACAGCATCGGCAGGACCAGCAGCGACGCGCCCCGGCCGGCGTAGTAGATCCCCAGCAGCAGCCGGCTGTCGACCCGGTCGGTCAGCCAGCCGGACGCGATCGTCCCGACGATGTCGAACAACCCCACCAGCGCGAGCAGGCTCGCCGCGGTCGGCTCGGACATGCCGTGGTCGTGCGCGGCCGGAATGAAATGCGTGCCCACGAGGCCGTTGGTGGTGGCGCCGCAGATCGCGAAGCCGCCGGCCAGCAGCCAGAACGGCCGGGTCCGCGCCGCGCCGGCCAGCGCGCCGAGCGCGCGCCGCGCGGCCCCACCGGCGTCCGCCGCCGGCGGCGGCGGATCCTCGGTCGCGCCGTACGCGCGGACGCCGAGGTCCGCGGGGCTGTTGCGCAACCAGGTCAGGACCAACGGGACGACGGCCAGCGCCGCTCCGGAGACGATCAGCGCGGCGGTGCGCCAGCCGTGCGACTCGACGACGAGCGCGAGGATCGGCAGGAACACCAGTTGCCCGGCCGCGCCACCGGCGGTCAGCACGCCGGTGACCAGGCCGCGGCGCTTCACGAACCACCGCCCGGTGACGGTGGCGACGAACGCCAGCGCCATCGAGCCGGTGCCGAGCCCCACCAGCACGCCCCACAGCAGGATCAGCTCGACGCTGGAGCGCATGAACACGGTCAGCCCGCTGCCGGCCGACACGAGAAGGAGCGCGCCGGCCGTCACCCGTCGGATTCCGAAGCGCTCCATGAGTGCGGCAGCGAACGGCGCGGTGAGCCCGAACAGGATGAGGTTGACCGACACCGCGGCCGAGATGGTGGCCAGCGGCCAGCCGAACTCCTCGTGCAGCGGGTGCAGCATGATCGAGGGGGTCGCCCGGAACCCGGCCGCGCCGACGAGCGCGATGAAGGCGACGACGGCGACCATCCAGGCCGGGTGCAGGCGACGCAGACGACTCATGCGATTGAGTCTGGATCACTCCCGACGCCGCGACGAGTGGCCGGAAAGCCAATGTGCGCAATAATCGGGCCATGAGCGTAGCTTCGAGTGACGGCCGTCACCAGGTCGCCGTGCTCGCCCTCGAGCACGTCGTCGGCATGGACCTCGGCGTGCCGCCGCAGGTGTTCGGCTCCGCGCGCGACGCGGCCGGGCGGCGGCAGTACCGGGTGCGGGTGTGCACCCCCACCGGCGGCCCGGTGCGCAGCGCCGCCGGGTTCCGCGTCCTGCCCGACCACGGGCTGGAACTCCTGGAGACCGCCGACACGGTGATCGTCCCCGGGATACACGACGGCCCGGCGCTGACCCACGGCGACCTCGACCCGGCGGTGCTCGCGGCGCTGCGCGCCGCCCACGCCCGCGGTGCCCGGCTGGTGTCGATCTGCACGTCGGCGTTCGTGCTGGGCGCGACCGGCCTGCTCGACGGGCGCCGGGCCGCCACCCACTGGATGCACGCCGACCGGTTCCGGGAGCTGTTCCCGAAGGTCACGCTCGACGCCGAGGTGCTGTTCGTCGACGACGGCGACATCCTGTCCTCGGCCGGCGTCGCCGCGGGCATCGACCTGTGCCTGCACATCATCCGGCGCGACCTCGGCACCGAGATCGCCAACCGGGCCGCCCGCCGCTGCGTGGTGCCGCCGTGGCGGGAGGGCGGCCAAGCCCAGTTCGTGGAGCGGCCCGTGCCGGCGCCGGCGAGCGCGGGCACGGCGGCGACCCGGGCGTGGGCGATGGAGCGCCTCGGCGAGCCGCTGACGCTCGAACGGCTGGCCGGACACGCCCGGATGAGCGTGCGCACGTTCACCCGCCACTTCCGCGACGAGACGGGGATGAGCCCGGCGCAGTGGCTGCTGCAGCGGCGCACCGACCGGGCCCGCGAACTGCTGGAGGCCACCGACCTCAGCGTCACCCGGGTGGCCCGGGAGTCCGGCTTCGGCACCGCCGCCGCGCTGCGCCAACGCTTCCAGGCGGCGCTCGGCGTGGCCCCCCTCTCCTACCGGCGCACCTTCGCCGCCCCCTGACCCGCTATCCCGACAGCGGCAGCAGCACGTGGCTCAGGCCCAGCTCGGCCTCGACCCGCGTCCCGGTGCGGTAGCGCAGCGTGTAGTCGCGGTCGGTGGAGATCAGCACGACGCCGATCCGGTGGCCGGCCTTGAAGATGTGGTCCTGCGGCTGCATGTCCCAGGTCAGCGTGTAGGTGCGGCCGGCCTCGACCGGGACGTCGTGCGTGATCGTGTACCGGTTGCGCACGTCCAGCCAGCCGCGGGTCACGATCTTCAGCGGCGTCGTCTGGGTGCGGTAGGCGCGCTTGTTGAAGCAGCCGGGGTCCTCCGGGACGCCCGGCCCGATGCAGTCCTGCCCGGGCACGGTGACGATGCCGGCGAACCGCTCGTCCGGCCCGTAGTCGACGAGCAGCGCGGTCAGGAACGGCGAGCGGCCGTCGAGGCTGGCCCGCACGGTGATCCGCGGGGTGCCGGACAGCCGCGCCGGCCGGTCGAGCGGGGTGGTCAGGTACGCCAGCCGGTTCGGGTCGGCCGCGAGCTCGTTGTCGACCAACTCGTCGGCGGTCTGCGCGGTGTCGTCGACGAAGGACTGGCTGTGACCGAACCCGATCGGCCAGCGGCCGAGCGTGCCAGGTCTGCCGTCGGAGCCGGCCGGGTTGAGGAACAGCGGCACCGGCTGCGTGCCGGGCACCGGCCAGCTGCGCGAGGTCACCCACTGGTTCGGTGCGGTCTCCACGTCGGCCATCGGCTCGGACATGATGCCGTTCTGGATCCGGTACAACCAGAAGTCGAACCAGCGGTTCAGGGTGGTCAGCCACTCGGCCCGCCGGACGTTGAACGGGTCTGTGTGCGGCCCCTGGTGCAGCCAGATCTTGCGCGGCACGCCGCGCGCGGCGAGCGCGTCCCACCACTGGCCGGACTGCTTGGTCTTGACGTTCCAGTCGTTCAGCCCGTGCACGACGAACACGCTGGCCCGCACCCTGTCCACGTCGCGGAGGTAGTTGCGCTCGTGCCAGAAGGGGCTGTAGTCGCCCGTCTCGCGGTCCTGCCGCTGCTCGATCTGGTCCATCAACGCGGCGCACACCTCGGGGTTCTGCCGGGTGAGCACGGCCCGAGCCAGCACGTCGAGGTCCTCGCCCTGGAACGTGCCGGGCGCGACCACGCCGCCGTTGGCGCGGTAGTAGTCGTACCAACTGGAGATGCCGGCGATCGGAACGATCGTCTCCAGGCCGCGCACGCCGGTCGCGGCGACGGCGTTGGGCAGCGTCGCGTTGTACGACACGCCGATCATGCCGACCCGGCCCGTCGACCAGTCGGCCCGCGCCGCGCCGCCGCTGCCGTCGAAGCCCCTGGCGCGGCCGTTCAGCCAGTCGACGACCGCCTTCATGCCCTGCGTCTCGTTCTCCCCGCCGGACGTGGGGCATCCGGTGGACCCGCCGGTGCCGAGGCTGTCGGCGAACACGACCGCGTAGCCGCGCGGCACGAAGTAGTTGTCCAGGTAGCCGGAGAAGGTGATCGTCTCGGCCCGCGCCGCGCTTCCTTGCGCGCCGCGGCGGGCCGCCGGGTCGTCCCGGTCGACGTCGTCATGGTTCGCGACGTCGTTGAGCCCGGCGTAGTACGGGCTCGGCTGGAAGATCACGGGGACCTTGAGGCCGCTCGTCGTCTCGGCGGGCCGGATCACCCGGACCTCGACGCGGTCGCGCTGGCCGTCGTTGTCGCTGTCGACAGTCGTCTCGACCGACAGCCGTTCGCGGATGGCCTGCGTGTAGTCGAAGACCGGCTGGGTGGTGCCGTTCGCGACCACGATGCCGGGCGGTGCCGCCACGGCCGAGGCGGGGGCCGCGCTCGCCGCCAGCAGGGCGACGGTGGCCGCGGCGGTCAGGGCGAACAGCGGGCGGGCGGATCGCATGCCGGGAGCCTATTCGCGTCGATCGATCAGAGCCACCCCTGATACGTCGCGTATCCGGCTGTCCGTGGCGGCGCGGTTGCGGCCTCTCACTACGCATGAACACCAGACTCGAACTGACCCGCTGCCCCGACCCCGACTGCGGCACGCTCGCCGAGGTGGCCGACCGCTTCACGCTCGGCTCCACGTCCGGCGCGCTCGCCATGGCACAGACCCGGTGCCTGGACCGACATACGTTTGTGCTCCCGGCGGAGCGGCTGCGCCGCGACGGGGAAGCGGCCGGCTACGGCTGATCTCTCAGCGAATCTCCAGACCCAGAGCCTGGGCGATCACCACCGCCTGCTCGGCGTCGATGAGGGCGCCGCGCAACTCCGCGGCGGCGACCGGGTCGAGCGCGGTGAGGTCCGAGCCGCGCAGATCGGCCATGCCCAGCTTGACGCCGCGCAGCCGCGCTCCCGAGAGGTCGACGCCGGCCAGCACGGCGCCCGTGCAGTCGGCCCCGGACAGGTCGGCCTCCCGCATGCGGGCACCCCGCACCGTCACCCCGCGCAGGTCGGCGCCGGCCAGGTTGACGAACGACCAGTCGCCGTCGGTGACCCGCATCGGGCGCAGCGAGCAGTCGGTGAACGTGCTGCCGACGAGCTTGCAGCCGGTGAACTCGGCCTCGAAGAGGTTGCAGCGGTCGAACGTGCAGCGCAGGAACGCCGAGTCGGTGTGCTGCGACGTGTTGAACCGCACGCCGCCGAACGAGCACTCGGTGAACACCGCGCCGCGACTGGTCGCCTCGGTCAGGTCGACGTTGGTGAAGAAGCACCGCGTGTAGGCACGGTCGGCGAGATCCTCGCCGTACCAGTCGTCGCTGAGAAACGACTCGTCCTCGACCTCGTCCGCCACGGCTCGAGCCTAGGTGATCGCGAGGATCCGGGCGTCGCCGTCCTCCAGCCAGACCGGGCCGGGGTCCGGGGCCGGCACGAACTCCGCGCGGTCGCCGTGCACCGGGCGGCGGCGTCCCGTGAGGTCGACGAGCAGCGTGCCGTCGGCATCGACCGCGACCACCCGGTCCTCGACGCGCAGCAGCACCGGCCCGTCCGGGTCGGCGCCGATCGCGGTGCGGCCGGCGCGCAGCCCGTCGAGGATGCCGGCCACCGACGGCTCGGCCGCCGCGACCCAGGTGGTCGGCCGGCCGGGCCGTTCGGAATCGCTGAGGCGGTGGAAGTCGGAGCCGCCGACGGCGACGGCGTCCGGCGCCCACGCCAACAGCCACGCCAGCGGCGCGCCCCAGGTGCGGTCCCACCATCCGGAGTGCCACACCTCCGCCAGCGGCGGCCGCCCGGTCATCGGCATCAGCCAGGCACAGTCACCGGCGAGCGGGTGGTTCACCGACAGCAGGCCGCCGGCGGCGTCTACAGTGGACAGCCAGTCGTCGGGCGGGCGCCGGAAGTCCACCCAGTCCACGGGTCCGAAGGCGTTGGCGTGGCCCCGGTCGGTCGTCACCTCCTGTCCCGGAACGAGGACGATCCCGGATGTCGCGGCCAGCTCCGGATGGTGCGAGACCGTGTTGTGGTCGGTGACCGCGAGGAAGTCGAGGCCGCCGTCGGCGGCCAGCGCGGCCAGTTCCCCGACGGTGAGCGCGCCGTCCGAATGGACGGTGTGCGCGTGCAGGTCGCCGGCGAGCCACCGCATCCCGGCCGGCGCCGGCAGGTCCCGCGGCCGCCGCCCAGGCGCCGCCCTCCCCGCGATCGTGGAAACGCGGGGATCGGAAACGAGCCCTGAATTGCCACGACCGCGGGACGATTCAGCCGTCACCGACCAGGCCAGACCGGCGGCAGGGATGCGGTGCAGCCCCAGCAGCACCTGCCAGCTGCCGGCCGGCAACGGGCCGGGCAGGTACCCGGGCGTCGCCACCGTCTCGCCGACGTCGAACGCATCGCGGGCGCCGCCGGAGTAGCCCCGGAACCGGCCGGCCGGGTCGAACAGGCCGAGGTCGAGAACGCCGGCCGACCGGTCGAACGCGAGCTCCACCCGCAGCGAGCGCGCGCCCGGCGGCACGTCGACCGGCCGGTAGTGATACCGGGAAGCGGCCCGGTCCGCCGGCCGCCACACACCACTGTGGACGGTTCTCACCGGAGCAGGTTTCCGTCCCGGTACACGAGCATCCGGCCGGGCTGCGGGGTCAACCACACCGGTGTGTCCGGCGCCGGTTCGGCGTCTTCGGGCACCACCGCGCCAACGAGTTCGTCGCCGACCGCCACGTTCACCAGCGCCGACGTGCCCAGGTTCTCGGTGACCGACACGGTGCCGGCCAGCGCCGGGCCGTCCGGCCGCACCGGTGCCAGCGTCAGGTACTCCGGCCGCATGCCGACCACCACCTGCTCCCCCTCCCGCAGTCCCGTGACGCCGGCCGGGAACGCGGCGCCAAACACGTCGATCCGTCCATCATGGACGGTGCCGGGGAGCAGGTTCATCGGCGTCGACCCGATGAAGTTCGCCACGAACGTGGTCGCCGGCCGACCGAAGACCTCGCGCGGCGTGCCGACCTGGCGGACCGTGCCGGCGTCGAGCACCGCGATGCGGTCGGCCAACGCCAGCGCCTCGGCCTGGTCGTGCGTCACGAACACGGTGGTGACGGCGAGCTCGCGCTGCAACCGCTTGAGAAACGTGCGCGCCTCCAGGCGCAGCCGGGCGTCCAGATTGGACAGTGGCTCGTCGAACAGGAACACCGCCGGCCGGATCGCGACGGCCCGGGCGAGCGCCACCCGCTGCTGCTGCCCGCCGGACAGCGCCGCCGGCCGCCGGCCCAGCAGCGCGTCGAGTCCCAGTTGGGCCGCCACCTCGGCGGCGCGCGCCGTGCGTTCGGGCCGTGGCCGGCGGCGGACCCGCAGCGGGTAGGAGATGTTGTCGGACACGGACATGTGCGGGAACAGCGCGTAGTCCTGGAACACCATCGCCACGTCGCGGGCGCCCGGTTCGAGCCGGGTCACGTCGCGCTCGCCGATGTGCACGGCGCCGCCGGTCGGCGGTTCGAGGCCGGCGATCGTGCGCAGCAGCGTGGTCTTGCCGCACCCGGACGGGCCGAGCAGCGCGAAGAACTCACCGTCGGCGATCTCCAGGTCGAGGCCGTCGAGAGCCCTCACGCCACCCGGGAACTCCTTCACGAGTCCACTCAGGACGATGCCCGCCATCAGCTCTTGATCCCGCCGTGGAAGCGGAACCCGTAACGGCTCCACGCGAACAGGTACATCAGCACCACCGGTATCGAGTACAGCAACGAGAACGTGGCGATGAGGGCGAGGTTCGGCGACCCGCCCTCGGTGTAGAGCGTGCGCACCAGCACGGCGGCGGGCTGCTTGTCCGGGTCGCGCAACAGGATGAACGGCGTCAGGAAGCTGCCCCACACCTGGACGATCGTCCACACCCCGATCGTCGCCAGGCCCGGCCGGGCCACCGGCACCACCACGTGCCGCAGCACCTGCAGCGGCGAGGCGCCGAACACGCGGGCGCTCTCCTCGTACGAGCGCGGGATCGTGTCGACGAAGTCCTTCAGCAGGAAGATGGCCGCCGGTAACAGGCCGCCGGTGAGCACGAGCACCACGCCGACCCGCGAGTCGATGAGGCCGAGTTCGAACACCAGCAGGAACGTCGGCACCATCGCGGCGGTTCCGGTGATGACGCTGGACAGCAGCAGAATCAGGTACAGCAGCGCGTCGCGGCCGGGGATGCGCACCCGCGACAGCGCGTACGAGGCGAGCGCCGCGGCGGTGACCACCAGCAGCATGGTGCCCGCCGCCAGCAGCACCGAGTTCAGCAGCGACGGCAGCGCGTACCGGTTGTCGCCGACGGCGGCGAAGTTGTCGAGGGTGAACTCCGACGGCGGCCGCACCGCGTACGTCGGCGTCGCGTCGAAGGGCGCGGAGAGCAGCCACAGCAACGGGAGTGCGAAGAACACCGTGCCGAGGCCGATCAGCAGGTAGCTGCCGATGCGCACAAGGACATGCCGCGTCATGGGCGCGCCTCGCTCCGCGAGGTGCGCCCGTGACGCCGATCCGCAAGCGGATCGGCGTCACTGAGCCAGATGGTGACCTCGCTGCGCTCGGTCACGACGGCACCCGCACCTTCGCCGCGCGCAGGTACACCAGCGCCAGCAACAGGTTGATGAGCAGCACGATCAGCGAGACCGCGCCGCTGTAACCCATCTCGCCGCCGACGATCGCGGTGTTGTAGATGTACACCGGCACCACCTCCGACTCCCGGTTCGGCCCGCCGGCCGTCAGCAGGAACGGGGTGAAGTCGTTGAACGTCCACAGCGTGATGATCAGCGTGTTGGTCAGCGCATAGCGGCGCATGTGCGGCAGCACCACGTCGCGCAGGGTCTGCCACGAGCCGGATCCGGCCAACCGCGCGGTCTCCAGGTGCGACGGCGGCACGCTGGTGAGCGCCGCGCCGTAGAGCATCATCGAGAACGCGGTGCCGCGCCAGGTGTTGAACACGATGATGGCGGCCATCGGGTACTCGACCAGCCAGGCGGTGCTGCCACCCAGCACCGCGTTGACGGTGCCGGCGTCGCGGTCGAGCATCGCGATCCACAGGAACGCCACCACCGAACTGGGCAGCACCCAGGCCAGCAGCACCAGCGCCTGCACCACCCGGCGCAGCGCGGGCGCGGTGGCCCGCAACGAGTACGCGAGCAGGAAGCCGAGCACGTTCTGCCCGATCACTGCCGAGCCGAGCACGAACAGCAGGGTCAGCCAGAGCGAGTTGTAGAACGTCGGGTCGGACAGCGCCCGCGTGTAGTTGTCGAGGCCGACGATCTCCGGCTGGCGGGCGGCGGCACCCGTCAGCCGGTAGTTCGTCAGTCCGATGTAGAGGGTCCACAGCGCCGGGAAGACGAGGAAGACCCCGATGAGCGCGAAGGCCGGCGCGACGAACCCGACGGCGTGCCAGCGCCCGAGGCCCGAAGAGCTTCCCTCAGCCGCTGGCAACCTTGTCCGCCCCGCCGACGACGGACTCCACCTTCTTCTGGTACGCGCCGGCCGCGTCGGCCGGGCTGGTGCCCGCCACCACGTCCTGCGTCGCCTGTTGCAGCGCCTGCGACACCTGCGGGTACTCGGCGAAGCCGGGCCGGAACGCGGTCAGCGGCAACACCTTCTGGGCGATGAACGCCAGCAACGGGTCGGTCTTGAGGATCTCGTCGTTCACGTCCTGCCGCTGGGTGAGCCGCGGTGCCGAGCCGACCTGGGCGATCGTCGCCTCCTTCGAGTTCATGAACTGCATCAGTTCCCAGGCCTGCCGCGGGTACTTGGTGGCCGGGTTGAGCACCCGCCCGCCGCCGCCCGACATCGACACGAAGTCCTGCCCGCGCACGCCCGCGCCTGGCCGGATCGCCGGGATCAGCGCGTAGCCGACGTT
>Ga0207674_10010494_pt1 | contig 10484 bp, 6 predicted proteins | sample KBSCornC72_FD_184303 | JGI IMG/M metagenome (GOLD analysis project Ga0207674, IMG submission 184303) | Corn rhizosphere microbial communities from Kellogg Biological Station, Michigan, USA - KBS Corn C7-2 (SPAdes) (version 2) | ecosystem: Host-associated > Plants > Roots > Rhizosphere > Soil ...
TCGGTTCGTCGCCTCGAGACTGGCGCGCTAACGCGCCTGGAGAACAGGGCACTGATCGGACCAAACGCCGATCATTTGCCGATCAGGGTGCGGAAATGCATACCGTGACTAAGCGGCGATGTTTTAAGGTTGGATCTCGCTGCACAGATAGAGGTTGCGTGCTGGGCGGCTATCACGGACCAGTTCTGGTGCGCATCATAGCCACTTCCAGAATGATCATTGCACATGTGAGTCCGACATCCGCGGCGCGTCAGCCTCTGAAGTCTTCTAGTGGCAGCTTTGGGTCGAAAGCTTACACTTCTGGTCAGAAGACCGTCGTCAATCCGATCTCAAGCCTGCTCCGTTGAAAATGGTAGAGCGAAATGCTGCTGCTTTGGCGGGTGAACGTGTAAGAGACCCGCGGAGTGAAGCGTCCTAACACTAGGTGCCTGTTGAGAATGGTCACCAACATAGACGGGCTGTTGTCTGACCTACGCTTTCCAAAACCAAGCAGCGGTTCATCATATCGTGCCAGTGAGAACGATGGTTCGACGTACACTGAGAACCCCTTCGGCAAGTCGCGGAAGTAACCTAGCGCGAGAAATCCACTCCAGTTTCGAAAGGGAGCGATCCGCGCGTCCTGACGAGCGGCGCCGACCTTCAATGTGACGGCGCTCGAGGAAGTGAGCGCTCGGAAGGCCGTTGCACTCAACGATATCAGGCGCCCGTCGCGTTCATGATCGCGCCCGTAGCGGATCCACTGCGCCGCGAACGCGGCGGATAGCGCCAATCGGGGGGTAAAATAATAGGCTGCTTCAAGGCGGCTGCCCGCAGCCCGGTTGTAAGGCTTCGCGCCGTACCAGCGCATATACGCCGTCCCAAGCAAGCTTAGATCCCATTGCCCCGTAACCCATCGCGGACCGGCATAAGCGGTCGCGGTCATATCGTCGAAATCCGATCCAGCGTATTCCCTGCGCTGAGCACTGACCCCCAATCGCAACCGCTTGCCTTGGCCGATGCGCGGCGCCCATTCACCGCCAGCGTCAACCGCGACGCCGACCCCTCTGCGATGCCGCGCCTCCTCGGAAAGATCGAAAGGCAGGCCGAACAGCGTCACTTCGCGTGCCGACGATCCGGAGTTTAGGTTCGTGTCGGGGGCGAGCGCGATTCCAAAATCATAGCTGATGCTTTTCGCGTCACGGATCGACGTCAAATATGCGTTGATGTTTCGAACAACTTCGGGTGGCGGGCTTCCCGCAAGGGCGAACTGGAACTGCCGTGTGGCGTTTCCATAATCCTTGTCCAGGTAGAAAGCGCGCGCCAGCTCGAGTCGAACGCGCGCTGCGTCAGGATGATCGACCAGAATCGACCGGAACACGCGGATGGCCTCCCGCTGGTTGTTCCTTGCAACGGCGATCATGCCCTTCAGAAATAGCGCCTGAATGTCTTTTGGTGTGCCCGCGAGACGCGCGTCGATGACGCCGGCCGCTTCGTCGAGCCTGCCCTCATTCATCAAACGTCGAGCGAGATTGTCCCACAACAGAGGCGCTGCCCCTTCAGCCGATGCCGATGGCGGCAGACCGGGTTGCGCGGCACGGACCAATGTCGCACCGCCCGCGGTCACGACGAGCGCGGCCGCTGCCTGAAGCAGGAGCCACGGGGCCAAGCCGCCGAGAGCCTTTGTCATCCGACGGCCGGAGACGAGCGTCGCTCACCGCTGCAACGGGCTAGTGCTTCCATGGCGACCCGGTCGAGCTCGTCGTCGCCCCGATTGAACCGACTGCAGACGACATGCCATCATAAAGGGTCCAAACCGCGCCCAATTCGCCTGCGGTGGGGCCATAGAAGCGGCCGCCGAACGTTCCTTTGGCAGCTCCGTTGAGTGAGCCGCTGTTGGCTGGGGTGGAGGTTACCGCGGACGTGCCGCTGAATCGAGAGCCCGTAATTGAGCCGGCGAGAGACACGGAATTCCAGGCAGCAGTATCGCCTTCAAAGCCCCGTGTAATCATGTTGTTCAGATCGCCGGTGATGGCTCCCGTGCCGAAGTTCGCCTCCATCGAGGCATCTCCGGAGAGCTGATAAAAATCGACGCCGTCTATCCCTGAAGCGTTTGGATGAAAGGCTTCGCCAATGACGGAGCCATGGTAGGTGGCGGTCCCGCTCGTCGGAACGGCTGCATCCGGCGCAATGTAGCCGGTGGTGAAGGCGGCGTTGGTGTAGCTTGCGGCCGCATGCACGTCCCAGAAGCCGTAGCTGGTCCAGCTTAGGTTGCTCGTCCCTGGATCAACAATGTCGAGGAATGCGGTAGCGCCGCCTCCAAGGTCAGCTTGGAATACCGTCGCCGATCCCGATGGCGATGGAGTCAGTTGGGCATGGGAGATGCCCAGCGCCGGATTTCCGACGTCGAGCTGATAGCTGTTGCCAGGTGAGCTGTAGGTCAGACTTGCCCCGCCGCTCATGGTGGTCGTTCCGGCTGCGACCGATCCCGGCGCGATCGACACGACTGATTGCAGCAACGGAAACAGCGTCGACGGATGCGACTGGGTCGTAGGCCCACCGCTGCTGGCCAATGGGAATAGATTTGCATTGGGCGCGATCGCGGCTGCCGGCGCGCTGATCGATGCTGCGGTTTGCGCGGGAGTTGCAGTGGCCGGAGGAGGCGGCATCGAGCCGATGCTGCTCGTGCCGCCCCCGCAGGCCGACAGCGAGAGCGCAAATGCGAACGACGAACCAACCATCGATTTGCGCAATTGCGTCATGCGATCCTCCTCGGCGGCGCTGCGTGGCGGTCAGCAGCCGCGCTAGTTCACTGCGAGAGAAGACAAATTTATGTTAAGCGGCTAGGTTGGGAGCGCGATATTTCGATGATGGATTGCCGATGATGCCGAATTCAGGCCCTTGAGGTGGACGCCCCCCGGATCAAGCTGGCGGAAAAGCCGGATTTCGATCTGGGAGGGCTGCGCGTCAGTCCGGCCCGTCGCGAGGTTCATATGGCGGGTCAACGTCGCGAACTCGAGCCGAAAGTTGCGCAGGTTCTCGTCGCCCTGGCTTCCGCGCAACCGGAAGTCGTCTCGCGGGATCAGTTGATCGAGCAATGCTGGGATGGTCGGATCGTCGGTAACGATGCGCTTAACCGCTGCATCGTCGCCCTGCGGCATCTTGCAAAAGAATTCTCGCCCGAGCCATTTGAGATCCGGACCGTAGCGCGCGTCGGCTATTGCTTGATGCCGGCCGGGTCGCCAGCGCGATCGGGGCCTCTGGGGAAAAACATCGGCATTGCGCTCGCTTGCGTGCTGGCGCTCGTTCTCATGTCTGCGGTGCTGTCATTGGGCATGGCGCGGTTCGGCCGAGCTCGGCCAGGACCGGCTTCGATCGCCGTGCTGTCGTTCCGCAACCTCTCCCCCGGCGAACCCTATTTTGCCGAAGGCATCGGTGAGGAAATTCTTGGGCAGCTTGCGCGCGAACCGCAGTTCCGCGTCGCCGGACGCGTTTCATCCGGCCAGTTCGGCAATGACCCCGACGTTCGCGAGGTCGCGCGGCAACTCAATGTCGAATATGTGCTGGAAGGCAGCGTTCGCACGCAGGGCGACAGCGTCCGAGTCAATGCCGATTTGATCCGCGCCCGCGACAGCACGCGGCTGTGGTCAGACAGTTACGACGGCGAGCTGGACGACATCTTCGCCATCCAGCAGCGGATCGGCGGCGCCATCGCCCATGCGCTCCAGGTCAAGCTCGTTCAGACCCTCCCTCTCTCGGGCCCATTGGTGACCAGCGGCGATGCCTATAACCAGTACCTCACAGCACGCGGCCTCATCAGAACCCGCAAGCGAGATGTCTTCGTCACCGCTTCGAATTTGCTGCACGACGCGATTAACGCCGACCCGAACTATGCGCCGGCGTGGGCGAGCCTCGCGGAATCAACCTTTCTCATCGATTATCCGGACGGCAGCGAAGGCACGATCAACGCTATGCCGAGAGCCCTCGGATATGCGCGGCACGCGCTACAGCTCGCGCCCGATCTCGCCGACGGGCATCGAGTCCTGGGCCTGCTTCTGCCGTACGGCTCCCCCGAGGCGCTGTCTCACCTCCGCCGCGCCGCCGAATTGGACCCCAGCAACGCCGAAGTGCTAATCGACCACGGCTCGGCGCTCGGCGCAGCGGGCGAATTTGACGCCGAATTGGCGGCTTATCAACGCGCGCAGGAAGTCGACCCCGCCTGGTACAGGACGACGGGTCAGTTGGCGCTGGCGTTTGCGCGTAGCGGCCAGCGCGCTCAGGCCGAGGCGATCGGCAAACGCGGTTTCGCCAACAATCCAGCCAATCGTCACTTCGTCCTCGGCGCCATCGCGTCGATCTTCGGCGACTATTCGGAAGCGGCGAGAAATTGGTCGATTGCGGCGCGGGCGAATTCACCGCGCTGGAGCGCGCGCGCCCAGGCAAGCCTTGAGAACGCGAAGGCGGCTGTAGGGCTTATTCCTGCAAGAGCGCGCATGGAAGGGTTAACACCCCGGAGCGGGTCGCGGATCGGCGCTCCTCCCTCGGGCGCCACTTGGAAGATGCAGAATCGCAATGCGGCGGCGGCGGATATGTATCGGGACGAGAACGACGTCGCCGCCAAGCTGATGCTCAATGGCGGCCGCGCGAAGGAGCTCGCCGCAACCTACGACAGTGCGGTTGGGCTGCTCAGCCTCGAGCCGAACCAGCCTTTGCGCGCCGATCAATTGCACGAAACTGCTGTGGTCGTGCTCGCCCTCAGACAAGCAGGACGTTCAATGGACGGGGACCGACTCCTCGGCGAAGCCGATAGAAAAATCGCGACGGTTTATCATCAGCGCACAATTCCCTTCGAGCTCGATGCCAATGTCGCAGCGATCCGGGCGGTCGAAGGCCGACCGGACGAAGCGATGTCGATGCTGGAGCGGGCGATGCGACGCGGCTGGACGCATACCGGCAACACGGACCTCCCCGATCTCTCGGATGAACCAGCCTTTAGCTCGCTGCGTGGTCAACCGCGTTTCGAGCGCATTAGAGCAAGCGTCGCTGCGCATCTCCTGCGAGAACGTGCCGAAACGGAGAAGTTGCACATCTGAACAAGGGGGAGGGGACCGAAACGTGAGCCATCAGGACCGGAGCATCGGTCCGATCTGCAAGTGCGCGTGGCTCTCGTTCGAGGCCGGTTTTGCGCTTATGGGCTCGTGTGCCGCACACGCGCAGGACACTGACTCGGTGCGAACCGGATCCGAAGCGTCTGTCGTGCAAGACGATCCCAGCAATATCATCGTGACAGCACGCCGGCGTCCCGAGCCTCTCCAGCGCACGCCGGTGTCCGTCGTCGCGCTCTCCTCAGCGGATCTCGAAGTGCGCTCGGTCACAAACCTCCGGACCCTTCAGAATTTCGTTCCCAACCTGACTTTTGCTGCTTCGCAAAACGTAGGCGAATCGGCAGCGAACGTGTTCATCCGCGGAATCGGTCAGGAAGACTTTTCGGTAGGCGCCGAGCCTGGCGTCGGCTTCTACGTTGATGGCGTTTATTTCGCGCGGTCGCTTGGCATGCTGATGAACCTCATCGACGTCGACCGCATCGAGGTCTTGCGCGGGCCGCAGGGCACCTTGTTCGGCAAGGACACGATCGGCGGCGCAATCAATGTGATCTCGACGCTTCCGCAAGACCACAGCGAGGCCAATGAAAGCGCGATCTTCGGCAATCGCGGCCGTCGCGAATTGCGCACACTCGTCAATCAGCCGCTGTCACAGCGACTGTTTGTCCGGATCGCCGCTGCAATAGTCAGGCGCAACGGCTACATTCATCGTCTCCCTCCACCTTCACCAAGCGCCCTGCTCGAGCAGGCGAACGGGAAGCCAATCAACCTCGACCCAGAGGGCGCCGAAAGCAGCCAGGGCGCACGGTTCCAACTGCGTTGGCTGGTGAGTGATACGCTCACCGCCGACGTTGCTGTTGACCGGTCGCGCATCCGGGAGACGCAAGGCGCCATCCACATCGATCTCATCGATCCGGCTTCGGGCGACTTTCCCATCCTCAATGACTTGATCAGAGCGGGAAAACTGCCCGGACCCGAGATCACCAATGGCTTGGCCCCACGCGACCTTCTCCACAGCTACGCGGCGGGCGGCAATCTCACGCGTCAGGACCTTTGGGGCGCATCGGCCGTCATCACTCAGGAGCTGGGCGGCAGCACACTCAAATTCATTGCAGCTTATCGCGCCCTTCGCAGCCATGTGCGCACCGACGACGACGGATTGTATTTCGACATCGCCGGGAGCGATTTTCGCGTAAGGCAGCATCAGCTTTCCGGCGAGCTCCAGCTAGGCGGCGTGGCCGGGCGGCTGACCTATACTCTTGGCCTTTATGGCTTTGGCGAACGACCGCGACTCCTGCCGTCGACTTCGATCATCGACATCTTCGCCACGTGCGGCTGCGCTCCGCCGGATCACATGCCGGTGCTGACGACAGACACCCGCCAGCTCCGCAGCGCGAGCTATGCCGGATATGCGCAGGGCACCTATCGTTTCACGAACCGCCTCACTACCACCGTAGGCGGCCGCTACAGCCATGAAACAGAGCGGCTCGACGGTGTGGAATACTTGGTCGACGCCGGCCTGCGGCCGGCAATTGCCGTGGCGACCGGGCATGCGAAGGACAGCTGGAACTCTTTCACTTACCGGGCGGACACGCAATATCAGGCCACTACCGATCTTATGATCTACGGATCGGTGGCTCGGGGCTTCAAGAGCGGCGGGTTCAACGTCCGGGGCGATCCAGGCCTCCCGAACATGGGATTCTATTCGTTCGATCCGGAAACCGGACTCACCTATGAACTAGGCCTCCGCTCGGAATGGCTGCACCGGAAGCTGCGTTTCAACGCGACGCTTTTCGATACTGACTACAGGGATATCCAGCTGCGCCAGCAGACGTTCGTCGACGGCGAGTTCACCACTCTCATCGAAAATGCCGCGCGGGCGCGGATCAGAGGCGCGGAGATCGAGCTGTCGGCTGTTCCCGTGAAAGGCCTGACCTTCACTGGCGCTTTTGGTCATCTCGCTCCCAGGTTTCTTGATGTCGGCCACGTTCGCGGCCTCACGCTCGCGAGCAGATTCCAGCGGACGCCGCGCAATTCCTTCTCCGCATCGGCCGATTACGAAATGCCCGTTCGTTTCGCCGCGCTCGGGCTGCACGGTGATTACAGCTACCGATCGAAGGAACAATTCCAGATCCTCCCGGCGGTCAATGATCAGCCTGGCTATGGACTGCTGGGCGCACGCCTGACGCTGCGGCCACGCCGCGGTCACTGGACCTTGGCCCTGTTCGGCACGAACCTCACCGACGTGCGCTATCGAACTGCCGGCCGGGGTACGCTGATCAAGCAAGTGGGCTTCGCTTATTCAAGCATCGGAATGCCACGCCAGTTCGGAATTGAGCTTACGGCCTATTGATCGGCGTTTCGCTCGAAATCGGGCGATTATCGGCAATCCATCACCGAAACATCATTGCTCGGCCATAGCCACCCTCCTCCTCAAGTTGTGAAATCGGCAGGCTTCAAAGTCGGCGAGCCAACCACGCCGGCACGACCAGGAAGGAGCCTGAGATGGCGCTCTATCGGAAACACTCTATGGCATCGGCCATCGCACTGGCGATCGGCTTGTCCGCATGCGGCGGCGGGGGCGGTAATGAAGTGGCCTTCATCCCGGCACCGATGCCGACTCCAACACCCACGCCCACACCCACTCCGACTCCGACTCCAATCCCGACGCCTACGCCCGCGAATCTGGTGCGCGCACCGGCGATGGCCGCCCTTCCGAACGCAAACCAGCTTCCGCTCGCGACTGCCGGCGGCGAAACGATTCAGGCGCAATCCGCAACCGTTTTCCCGCTCCTCGAATCGGTCGTCTTGATCGATTCGAACGGACTAACAGCAGACACTGCCGCGACGACCCAGGGCGGCACGCTCGGGATGGACGCAACTGCTGACACGACGAGCGATCATTTCAATCTTTCTGTCCCGGGAGCTGGGTACAGCAGCGTGTCGTTGGTGGCGGGCGGATGGTATTGTTATGGCACCGCCTGCGGCGGGGCTCTCGAGCTTGACTTGCGCAATCCCGCGACGAGCAATCTCAGTTGGACCACCTACGGGTCCTGGGCTGCCTACGAGACGGGCAAGACCAGCTTCAGTCCATTCGTCACCGGGTTTGCGACGCCAGTCGCGTCCGTGCCGACTGCGGGAAGCGCAACATATAACGGCGCGGCCCAGGGGGTAGCCTGGCTGCCCGCCGCCGGCAATCAGTTCGGAGTTTTTTCTGCAAGCCTCGCCGGCGACGCAACTCTGCAAGCAAACTTCGCCAGCGGGGCCGTAACGGGGAGCTTGACGAAAATGACGGCGAACGGGGTTCCGTGGAACTCAGTGTCCTTGGCTGGTACGATTGCGCTTGGGCAGAACTACTTTTCCGGCACGTCCACGGTCACTTCGACGCCGGCCGGGGCCGCCTCTCTCGGCGGCTCGGCTAGTGGAACATTGGCCGGGCTCTTCTTCGGACCCAATGCCCAGGAATTGGGCGCAGTCTGGACTCTATTCGATGGGACGAAAGCGGCCGCCGGCACGATTGGCGCGAAGACGGGTCCATAGGCCGGGCCGAGAGCGGTCGGGCAACTCGATGGACCGGATTCGAGCTGCGCTTGCTGCCGGCGAGGTCGCCGAAGCAGATTTCCTGCTTCGTGCGCGGCTCGCTGCGGCTCCAACAGACCTGGACGCGATCAGTAAGCTCGCAGGGCTTGCCGCGGCGCAAGGCAAGCCTGGCGATGCAATCGTGCTGCTGTCGAAAGGCCTGGCGATCGCGCCCGCAGCACATGAGCTTCGATTGCGACTTGCGCAGTTCAGCGCGCAGCAAGGGCAGTTTGCGGCCGCGTTGGAGCATTTGGAAGTGCTGCCTCAGCCTCTGCAATGCACGGTTGAAGTCAAGCTGCAGCGCGCGGGATTGCTCGGCCAGCTCGGGCGCAGGGATGAAGAAATCGCAATGTACCATGCTTTGCTGCGGCAGAAGCCGCGCGCCATCCGCTTGTGGATCAGTCTTGCCAATGCGCTGAACTCCTCCGGTCGCGCTTCGGAGACAGTCGAGGCGCTCCGTCGCGCCGCTGCGATCCGTCCCTCCAACGGCGAGGTTTGGTGGAGCCTCGCAAATCTGAAGACATATCGTTTCGAGAAACGGGATATTGCCGCGATGCAGCGGGCACTGGCGCGCTGTGGTGACGGCGAAGATGCAGTGCATCTTCACTTTGCGCTGGGCAGTGCGTTTGAGGGTGACGCCGATTACCATCGGTCTTTCGATCATTACGCCGCCGGGAACGCCATCCGGGAGCAAGGTCTGCAGCCGCATCAAATGCGTGTGAGCGGCTTCGTCGACTCAGCTGTTGCCTTGTTCGATGATTCCATTTTTCGAAAGCTTGGTGGCCAAGGCTGCGAAACGAAGGCACCGATCTTCATTGTCGGTCTTCAGCGGTCCGGTTCGACGCTCGTCGAGCAAATATTGTCGAGCCATCCGCAGATTGAAGGCGCGTCCGAGCTGCTTGCAATGCAGCAGGTGTGGGCCGAAGTTGAAAGGGAGGCAGCGGCCAAATGCCGGACCCCGTTCGACCTGGTCGCATCATTCGGCGCAGGCATATTTAAGAGATTGGGCGAGGAATATCTCGAACGCACCAAGCCGTTCCGGCGACTTGGTCGTCCCTTCTTCATCGACAAGCTGCCGGCCAATTGGCTGAACATTGGACTGATTCGCCTAGCTCTGCCGAATGCGAAAATTATCGATGCCCGCCGCAACCCGATGGAATGCGGGTTTTCGAATTTCAAACAGCTTTACGCGACCGGTGTCACCTACTCGTACAGCCTCCAGTCAATTGGCCGCTTTTACCGCGACTACCTGCGTTTGATGCGCCACATCGATCTAGTGCAACCGGCAGCGGTTCATCGTGTGATCCACGGTGGCTTGGTCGCGGATCCTGAGTCAGAAATCCGGCGCATGCTCGACTATATAGGGTTGCCGTTTGATCCGGCGTGTTTGAACTTTCATCAGAATCCTCGCTCCGTCGCGACACCGAGCGCCGAGCAGGTTCGCCGACCCATCAACAGCGATGGCTGCGATGCTTGGCGGCCTTACGAACGATGGCTGGAGCCGCTCAAGCAAGCTCTTGGACCAGCAGTAGATCATTGGGCCAACGGAGCTTAGCGGTCGAAATCAGACATTAGCGGGCCGCTTGATGTCCGCTTGCGGGTTCTACTGAGCAGCCACCCAATGACCATGATGGGCGCATTTCGGTCGCCGGAAAATGACAACTCCTACAGGACTCGATCACCTGTAAGCATCTAATTGGCGAACAAGGTAATCGATTGTCGTCGCAGCTGGAGCCTACTGCGATTCCTACTGTCCGCGGATCTCGGTCGCCGGCTCGCCACCGAGCACGGACGAAAATCATCGCTCAAGCAGCACCGTACCCAGTC
>Ga0207674_10010496_pt1 | contig 10484 bp, 9 predicted proteins | sample KBSCornC72_FD_184303 | JGI IMG/M metagenome (GOLD analysis project Ga0207674, IMG submission 184303) | Corn rhizosphere microbial communities from Kellogg Biological Station, Michigan, USA - KBS Corn C7-2 (SPAdes) (version 2) | ecosystem: Host-associated > Plants > Roots > Rhizosphere > Soil ...
CTGTGATCGGCGGCGTGATCACCAGCGACGACGGCAATCGCCACAACACCGACGACGGTATCATCATCGGCGGGCTCCTCGGCGCGCTGCTCGGCGGCGTCGCACTGTCGGCCGGCGGGTGCTGACGCCGGCGAGGCTCCGCTAACTTTTTTTAAGGCAGATCGAACAAATCGCCCTATATGACCGCGTTGCGGGCGCTGGTGCGCCGGGGAGACGTGAGTTGTTCAAGGGCCTCAAGCCCATCCTGTATGGCGGGCGCGAAGTCTGGCCGCTGATCGAGGGCGGCAAGGGCGTGTCCGCCACCAACCACGCAAGCTCCGGGGCCTGGGCTGCGGCCGGCGGCATCGGCACGGTCAGCGCGGTCAATGCCGACAGCTACGACGCTGAAGGGCGCATCATCCCCCAGGTGTACGAGGCTCTGACCCGCCGCGACCGCCACGAGGAATTGATCAAATATGCGATCGACGGCGCGGTCGCACAGGTCCAGCGCGCCTATGACATCGCGAGCGGCAAGGGCGCGCTCAACATCAACGTCTTGTGGGAGATGGGCGGCGCGCAGCGGGTGCTGCACGGCGTCCTCGAGCGAACCAAGGGCCTCGTCACCGGTGTCACGTGCGGCGCCGGCATGCCCTACAAATTGAGCGAGATCGCCGCCTCCTACGGCGTCAATTACCTGCCGATCATCAGCTCGGCGCGTGCGTTCAGCGCGCTGTGGAAGCGCGCCTACCACAAGGCCGCGGAATGGCTTGCGGCCGTGGTCTACGAGGACCCGTGGCTGGCGGGCGGCCACAACGGCCTGTCGAACGCCGAGGACCCGCGCAAGCCGCAGGATCCCTATCCGCGGGTCAAGGCGCTGCGCGACACCATGCGCGAGCAGGGGATCGCCGACAGCATCCCGATCGTCATGGCCGGCGGCGTCTGGCGGCTCGACGAATGGGATCACTGGATCGACAATCCCGAGCTCGGCCAGATCGTCTTCCAGTTCGGGACCCGGCCGCTGCTCACCCAGGAAAGCCCGATTCCGCCTGAGTGGAAAGCGCGGCTGCTGACGCTCGAGGAAGGCGACGTGCTGCTGCACCGCTTCTCGCCGACCGGTTTCTATTCCTCGGCGGTGCGCAATCCGTTCCTGCGCAACCTCGAGGCGCGCAGCGACCGCCAGATCGCCTTCACCAAGGAGCCGATCGGCGACCACCATTTCGAGCTCGACGTCGGCATCGGCAAGAAGAAGAATTTCTGGGTGACCAAGGGCGACCTGCAGCACGCGCGCGAGTGGTTCGCGGCCGGCTACACCAATGCGATGAAGTCGCCGGACGACACGCTGATCTTCGTCAATCCCGACGAGGAGAAGCAGATCCGCACCGACCAGGCCGAATGCATGGGCTGCCTGTCGCAATGCGCTTTCTCGTCCTGGGCGGACAATGAGAAGAACTCGACCGGGCGCCTCGCCGACCCGCGCAGCTTCTGCATTCAGAAGACTCTGCAGGAGATCGCCCACGGCGGGCCGGTCGAGCAGAATCTGATGTTCGCCGGCCATTCGGCGTTCCGCTTCAAGAGCGACCCTTTCTATTCGAACGGCTTCATCCCGACGGTGAAGCAACTGGTCGACCGGATTTTGACGGGGGCTTAGTGCGTCACCTCTTCGTCACCCCCGCGAAAGCGGGGGTCCCGCTTCCTCAGCGGTTCAAGAACAGCGGGATTCCCGCTTTCGCGGGAATGACGTTGTTGTTGGCGACCCCCGCAGCCGCGCAGGACAGGCCGCCGCCTTACTGGGCGTCGATCGCTTCGGGCCAGGCGATGACCCGCACCGGACCGGGCAAGAATTATCCGGGCGTGTGGCTCTACCAGCGCCGCGACCTGCCGGTCCGGGTGGTCAAGAAATATGAGCATTGGCGGCTGATCCAGGACCCCGACGGAGCGCAGGGCTGGATGCTGGTCTCGCTGCTGAGCGACCGCCGCACTGCGATCGTCCGGCCGGGCGACCCGCGCCCGCTGCGCGCCGATCCCAATGACGGCGCGAAGGTCCGTTACACGGTCGAGCACGGCGTCGTCGGCCGGATCGACAAATGTTCGGGCGGCTGGTGCCGCCTCGCGGTCGGCAAGCGCGACGGCTATATCCACACGACCGACCTGTGGGGCGTCGGCGAGCGCGAGGTGGTGGATTAGGCGGAACGTCATCCCGGGCTTGACCCGGGACCCGCCTTTCCTTCCACTGCCGCAAAGGCAGGCAGGCCCCGGATCAAGTCCGGGGTGACGAAATGGGGGCAGAGATGAAAACGATCTTCGCAATCGCAACCGGCGTCCTGGTTATGACCGCGGCTCCCGCTGCCGCGTCACCCCGCCCCGCCGTCGAGCATCTCGGCCGGCCCAATCTCAACGGCCAGGCGCTGCCCTTCTCCGACGCGGTGCGGGTCGGCGACACGCTCTACCTGTCGGGCCAGCTCGGCATCGGCCCGGACGGCAAGCTGCCCGATGGCATCGCCGCACAGACCAAACAGGCGCTGGACAATGTCGGCGCGATCCTCAAGCGCGCGGGGCTCGGCTACACCGATGTGTTCCACTGCACGGCGATGCTCAAGGACATGGCCGACTGGCCGGCGATGAACGCCGTCTACGTGACCTATTTCCCCGAAGGGAAGCGGCCGGCGCGAAGCGCGTTCGGAGCGAGCGGGCTGGCGCTCGGCGGGCTGATCGAGCTCGAATGCCAGGCCTATGCGGGGAAGAAGTAGCTTCCCCGCCTGAAGCCTTCAGCCGACCTTCTTGACGGTGACCGACTCGCCCTTGTCGGACGTCGCGGTGAAACTGCCGTCGGCGCCCACCGCGCTCTCTGAGTAGCAACTCGGGCCCTCCGCGCCGTCCGGATCGAAGCAGGTCTTCCCGTCCGTCACGTTCCACGTGCCCTTGGTTTCTTTGCCCTTGGGGTCGGTGTCCGTGTAGGTTCCGTCGGCGTTCAGCGTCGAATGGCCCTTGGTCCCGTCCTTCAGGATGACCTCGTAGGTCCCCGGGGTCGAGCCATTGGCGGTGACCATTGCCGCAGGCGTCGGCGCCGGAGCCATCGCCGCCGTGTTCGACGCGTTCGCTTCGGATTTGTCCGCAGCCTTTTGACAGCCGACCAGAGCCGCGGCCGCGGCCGCGAGCAACAGAACGTGTTTCATCGCTAATCCCCCTTGGTGCGAGGACCGCGCAATTATCAGCTACCGGCAGTCACCGCAAACGCGCCGCCCTGACGCCGCGTCAGACCAGCTCCACCGCAATCGCGGTCGCTTCGCCGCCGCCGATGCACAGCGAGGCGATGCCGCGCTTGAGGCCGCGGTCCTGGAGGGCCGCGACCAGCGTGGTGATCAGCCGCGCGCCACTGGCCCCGATCGGGTGGCCGAGCGCGGTCGCGCCGCCGTTGACGTTGATCTTGTCGTGGCTGATGCCGATGTCGCGCATGGCGATCATGGCGACGCAGGCGAACGCCTCGTTGACCTCGAACAGGTCGACGTCGCCGACGCTCCAGCCGGCCTTGTCGAGCACCTTCTGGATCGCAGGCACCGGGGCCGAGGTGAACTTCTCGGGCGCCTGGGCGTGGGCGGCGTGGGCGACGACGCGGGCGACCGGGGTCTTGCCGAGCTTGTCGGCGACGCTCTGGCGGGTGAACACCAAAGCGGCCGCGCCGTCGCTGATCGACGACGAGGTCGCGGCGGTGATCGTGCCGTCCTTGGCGAAGGCGGCGCGCAGCTCGCGGATCTTGTCGGGATTGCCCTTGCCCGGCTGCTCGTCGACGTCGACCGTGACCTCGCCCTTGCGGGTGACGACCGTGACCGGAACGACTTCCTTGTCGAACCGCCCCGAGGAGATGGCATCGTTGGCGCGCTTCAGGCTCTCGATCGCATAATCGTCCTGCTGCTCGCGGGTGAACTGATATTCGCGCGCCGCGTCCTCGGCGAAGGTGCCCATCGCCCGGCCCTTGTCATAGGCGTCCTCGAGCCCGTCGAGCATCATATGGTCGTAGACCGTGTCGTGGCCGATGCGGGCGCCGGCGCGGTGCTTCTTGAGCAGGAAGGGCGCGTTGGTCATCGACTCCATGCCGCCGGCGACGATCACGTCGGCCGAGCCGCTGTTGAGCATGTCGTGGGCGAAGATCGCCGCCTGCATGCCCGACCCGCAGACCTTGTTGATGGTCACCGCCTCGGCGTGCTGCGGCAGGCCGGCGCCGATCGCCGCCTGGCGCGCGGGGGCCTGGCCGAGGCCGCCCGAGAGGACGTTGCCCATGAACACCTTGTCGACGTCCTCGCCGGTGAGGCCGGCGCGCTCGACCGCGGCCTTGACCGCGGTGGCGCCGAGCTCGGTCGCGGACAGCGCCGAGAGCGCGCCCTGGAAGCTGCCCATCGGCGTGCGGGCGTAGGAGAGGATGACGATCGGGTCGGACGGGGTGGTGGCCATTGGGGAATCTCCGGAGTCGGATTGTTGCAGCGCACATAAGGCCGCCGGCGCAGTTGTTCAAACCGTTGGTCGAAACCCGCCTTGCCCTTTCCGCCGGACGGTTCAGCATGGGCGCCATGAAGCTCGGACCTCCAAGAGTCGCGCTTCTCGCCGCCGGTGCCGCCTTCGGCGTGTCGGTCGCCGTCGCGCAGGCCGGGCCACCGCCGGCCCCGCCGAATTTCGCCAATCCGCCGTACACGAACCTCAAGGTCTTCCCGCAGACCATCACTCGCGACCAGCTGATTGCGAATATGAAATTGTTTTCGCAGTCGCTCGGGGTGCGCTGCACCTTCTGCCACGTCGGCGAGGATGGGAAGCCGCTCTCGACCTTCGACTTCGCCTCCGACGCCAAGGCCAAGAAGCTGCGCGCGCGGGAGATGCTGCTGATGGCCCACCGCATCAACTCCGAGGATTTCGACGGGCAGATGAAGGTCACTTGCTTCACCTGCCACCGTGGCTCGACCAAGCCGCTGACCGCGCCGCCGCCCGGGGCCAACTTCGTCCCGCCGCCACCGGGCGCGTCGCCGCTGCCGCCGCCGAAGCCGCCTGAGCGCGGCTGACTCGCTTTCCAATTCGCGGTTCGCTCTGCTAGCGGCGCTCGCCAAGGAGACCCGCATGTCCGACGCCCCACCCCTGGATTTCGGCCTGGGCGAAATGGCCGACACGATCCGCGAGACGACAGAGCGGTTCGCTCGCGAGAAGATCGCGCCGATCGCCGCCGAGATCGACGAGACCGACCAGTTCCCGCGCCACCTGTGGCCGCAGATGGGCGAGCTCGGGCTGCACGGAATCACGGTCGAGGAAGAGGATGGCGGGCTCGGCCTCGGCTATCTCGAGCATGTCGTCGCGCAGGAGGAGGTCGCCCGGGCGTCCGGCTCGGTGGGCCTCTCCTACGGCGCCCACTCCAACCTGTGCATCAACCAGATCCGGCGCTGGGCGAATCCGGAGCAGAAGAAGCAATTCCTGCCCAAGCTCATCAGCGGCGAGCATGTCGGAGCGCTGGCGATGAGCGAGGCCGGCGCCGGCAGCGACGTCGTCGGCATGAAGCTCAAGGCCGAGAAGAGCGGCAACGGCTACCGGCTCAACGGCACCAAATTCTGGATCACCAACGGGTCGGAAGCCGACACGCTCGTGGTCTACGCCAAGACCGAGCCCGAAGGCGGCAGCCGCGGCATCACCGCCTTCATCATCGACAAGGCGATGACCGGCTTCTCGATCGGCCAGAAGGTCGACAAGCTCGGCATCCGCGGCTCGCCGACCGCCGAGCTGGTGTTCGAGGATTGCTTCGTCCCGCCCGAGAATATCCTCGGCGAGGAGAATAAGGGCGTCGCGGTGCTGATGAGCGGGCTCGATTACGAGCGGACCGTCCTCGCCGGGATGCAGATCGGCATCATGCAGGCGTGCATGGACACCGTCATCCCCTACGTCCGCGACCGCAAGCAGTTCGGCCAGCCGATCGGCAGCTTCCAGCTGATGCAGGCCAAGGTCGCCGACATGTATGTCGCGCTCAATTCGGCGCGGGCCTACGTCTACCAGGTCGCCAAGGCGTGCGACGCGGGCAAGACGACGCGCCACGACGCGGCGGGCGCGATCCTGCTGGCATCCGAGAATGCGGTGAAGGTCGCCAACGAGGCCGTGCAAGCGCTGGGCGGCGCCGGCTACACCAAGGACTGGCCGGTCGAGCGCTACTATCGCGACGCCAAGCTGCTCGACATCGGCGCCGGCACCAACGAGATCCGCCGCATGCTGATCGGGCGGGAGCTGATCGGGACCTAGGCTTGTAGGGGGATTCATGCGCAATTGGGGGATTGCGATTCTGCTCCTTGTCGCGGCGTGCCAGCAGCAGCCGAAAGCGCCCGCTGCGGCAACCGTAATCACGTTCGATGGAGCTGTCGTCGGCGATGCCGCCGGAAAGATGGCTCATGGCGAGCGTTTGACCCACGTGCTCGGCTGCACCGGCTGTCACAATAAGGGCCTTGTCGGCGATCGTTTCTACGAACTCTACGCGTCGAACCTGACGCGCGACGTGCCGAAGTACACCGACGCCCAATTCGATCGGCTCTTGCGCCATGGGGAGCGCGCGGACGGCAAGGACCTCCGGGCCATGCCTTCGGAAGTGTTCCAGCACCTGACCGACCCGGACTTCGCAGACTTGCTCGCCTATTTGCGAACGCTCAGGCCGCAAGGCATCCCGACTCAACCGGCGCTGCCCTATAGCGCGGAAACCAAGAAGCTGATCGCCGCTGGCGAGCTCAAGCCGGCGGCCGAATGGGTGCGCTTACTAAAAGATAAAACGCCAATCGATCTCGGGCCTCGCTACGCGCTCGGCCGATACATCTCGATGGTCACGTGCGCCGAGTGCCACGGCGAGCAACTCAACGGCGATCCCCACGGCGGCCCGGGCGCGCCGCCGAACCTGATCGTCGCCGGCGGCTATTCACGCGCCGAGTTCGAGCGGCTGATGACGCAGGGCATTCCGATCGGCAACCGCAAGATCCGCGAGATGATGTCCGGCGTCGCGAAGACGCGCTTCGCCTACATGACTCCGCACGAACGCGATGCGCTCTATGCTTACCTGAAAGCGAGGGCCGAAAAGCCCTAGCCCCAGATTTTCACCCGCTTGTCGGGCGCCAGGTACAATTTCTGCCCCGGCTTGACGCCGAACGCCGGATACCAGGCGTCGATGTTGCGCACCGTTAGCGCGCGGAAATTTCCCGGCGCGTGGCCGTCGGTCGCGATGCGGTTGCGCAGCGTCTCCTCGCGCATCTTGGACGTGTAATATTGTGCGAAGGCGATGAAGAAGCGCTGGTCGCCGGTGAAGCCGTCGATCACCGGCGCCGCCTTGCCGCCCAGCGAAGCCTTGTAAGCATCATAAGCGGCGGCGAGCCCGGCGACGTCCGCGATATTCTCGCCGAGCGTCAGCTTGCCCTTCACGTGCAGCCCCGGAAGCGCTTCATAAGCATCATATTGCTTGGCCAGCGCGTCGCCGGCCTGCTGGAACTTGGCGAAATCCTGCGGAGTCCACCAGTTGCGCAGCGCGCCCTGCGCATCGAACAGCGCGCCGTTATTGTCGAAGCTGTGGCTGATCTCGTGCCCGATCACCGCTCCGATCGCGCCATAGTTGAACGCCGCGTCGGCCTTGGGGTCGAAGAACGGCTTGACCAGGATCGCTGCCGGGAAGTTCAGCGCGTTCTGCACCGGCAGGTTGACCGCGTTGACGAGCTGCGGCGGCATCCACCATTCGGCGCGATCCATCGGCTTGCCGATCTTGGCGATCTGGTGACGATATTCGTAGAGGCCGACGGCCTTCTGGTTGGCGTAGGCATTGTCGGCGGCGATGGTCACGCCCGAATAGTCGCGCCAGCTGTCGGGATAACCGACTCCGACGACGATCGTCTGGACCTTCTTCAGCGCTTCCTGCTTGGTCGACGGCGCCATCCAGTCGATCGTCTGGACGCGTTTGGCGAAGGCCGCCTTGATATTCTCGACCATCCCCTGGATCTCGGTCTTGGCCGACGCCGGGAAATATTTGTCGACATAGGCCTTGCCGACTGCGTCCTGCAGCGAATTGCTGGTCGCGTTGAGCGCCAGGACGTCGCGCGGGCGCTGCTGCGGCGTGCCGTTGAGGGCCGTTCCGTTGAAGGCGAAGCTGGCGTCGCGGAACGCCTTGGGCAGGACGTTCGCCTGCTGGTTCAGGGTGTGGAACTCGAGCCAGTCCTTCCACGCGTCGAGCGGCTCGGAGCCGACCAGGGCGGCGAGCTTGGGGATGGCGCCGGCATGATAGGCCTCGAACTTCTGCGCCGAGCCGAGCTGCGCGGCGTCGAGCAGCGCGCCCCAGTCGATGCCGGGCGCCTTCTTCTCAAGATCGGCGCGGGTCCAGACCTGTGCGCCCTTGGCGAAATCCTCGCTTTCTTCGCGCGTCGCGTGGGCCTGGGCGATCTTCGTTTCGAGCGCGAGGACGCGGCGGGCCGCGCCCTGCGGGTCGGGGTGGCCGGCGAGCTGCAGGAGCTGCGCGACATAGGCCTGATATTTGGTCTTGAGCTCGGCCATCTTCGGGTCGGCGCCGAGATAATATTCGCGCTCGGGCAGCCCGAGGCCGCCCTGCATCAGATAGGGCAATTGCTCGCCGGGCGTGGTGAGGCCCTGAGTGACGAAAATCCCGAACAGGTTCTCGGTGTGGAAGTTGGTCGCGTTCAGGGGATCGGTATCGGCGCGAAGCGTGCTTCCGATGGCCGCGCTCAGCGCCCGTTTGTCGGCGATCGCCGCGATCGCGTCGAGGTCGGCCTTGGCCGGCGCCAGGCCGGCGCGGTCGATCGCGTCGGTGTTGACGTAGGCGTTGTAGTAATTGGCGATCAGCGCGTCGTTGCCGCTGGTCGGCTTGGCCTTGAGGATGCCGTCGAACAGCTCCTTGGTATTCTTCTCGCGCTCCTGGTCGGCGATGTAGAACCCGCCGATGTTCGAGCGGTCGGCCGGGATCGGCGTGTCCTTGACCCAGGTGCCGTTGGCGTAGCTGAAGAAGTCGTCGCCGGGGACGACGGATTTGTCCATCCACGCGAGGTTGATCCCAGCCTCGGTGCCCTGCGTCTGTTCCTGCGCGGTGTTGCCGGTCTGCGTACCGCACGCGCTGAGCGCGAACGCGGACGCGAAGATCAGAAGCACGGACTTTTTCATATGAACCTCTCCCACAGGCGTTGCGGCGTGCCTCAAGCCGCTGCTTTGCAATGGCCGCAAGCACCGGCTAGGCGAGCGGCACGGCTTTTCGACCAACGGATGGAGGGAAATGAGCGACGCAACGGTTCAGTTCCTCCCCGGAACGGGGAGGGGGACCAGCGAAGCTGGTGGTGGGGCCGAGGACCGCGAATTCGGCCCTTCCGTCAGCGCTTCGCGCTGCCACCTCCCCGTTCCGGGGAGGATTGCATGAGCGCGCCGCGTATCGAGACCAAAATCGCGATCGACAGCGAAGAGTTCCGCGCGCGCTCCGATCACAATCGCGCGCTGGCGGCGAAATTGCGCGCCGACGTCGCCGAGGCGGCGAAGGGTGGGCCCGAGAAGCACCGGGCGCGCCACGTCGAGCGCGGCAAGCTGCTGCCGCGCGACCGCGTCGAGCGGTTGCTCGACCCCGGCTCGCCGTTCCTCGAGATCGGCCAGCTCGCGGCCTGCGACATGTACGAGGGCGAGGTGCCGGGCGCGGGCATGATTGCCGGCATCGGCCGGGTGTCGGGCCGACAGGTGATGATCGTGTGCAACGACGCGACGGTCAAAGGCGGCACCTACTACCCGCTGACGGTCAAGAAGCATCTCCGCGCGCAGGAGATCGCCGAGGCCAACCGGCTGCCGTGCGTCTATCTCGTCGACAGCGGCGGGGCGAACCTGCCGCACCAGGCCGAGGTGTTCCCCGACCGCGACCATTTCGGCCGAATCTTCTTCAACCAGGCGCAGATGAGTTCGCAGGGCATCGCCCAAATCGCCTGCGTGATGGGCAGCTGCACCGCCGGCGGCGCCTACGTGCCGGCGATGAGCGACGAGAGCGTGATCGTCCGCAACCAGGGCACGATCTTCCTCGCCGGCCCGCCGCTGGTGAAGGCGGCGACGGGCGAGGAGATCAGCGCCGAGGATCTCGGCGGCGGCGATCTCCATGCGCGCAAGTCCGGCGTGGTCGACCATCTCGCCGAGAATGACGAGCATGCGCTGACCATCGTCCGCGACATCATCTCGACGCTTCAACCGCAGTCGTCGGCGATCGAGTTGCGCGAGCCGCGCCCGCCGCTGTTCGACGCCGAGGAATTATACGGGATCATCCCCGAGGACGTGCGCGCGCCCTATGACGTGCACGAGATCATCGCGCGGATCGTCGACGGCTCCGAGCTGCACGAGTTCAAGCCGCTGTTCGGAAGTTCGCTGGTGTGCGGCTTCGCCCACATCTGGGGCATCCCGGTCGCGATCCTTGCCAATAACGGCGTGCTGTTCAGCGAAAGCGCGGTCAAGGGCGCGCATTTCATCGAGCTCGCCTGCCAGCGGCG
>Ga0207674_10010498_pt1 | contig 10482 bp, 9 predicted proteins | sample KBSCornC72_FD_184303 | JGI IMG/M metagenome (GOLD analysis project Ga0207674, IMG submission 184303) | Corn rhizosphere microbial communities from Kellogg Biological Station, Michigan, USA - KBS Corn C7-2 (SPAdes) (version 2) | ecosystem: Host-associated > Plants > Roots > Rhizosphere > Soil ...
AGCAGGACTTCGTCACCTTCGACGACGCCGAAGTTGCCGCGCACGGTGACGTCTCCTCCCCGCGTCCGCGCCTCGCCGCGAATCTCCTCCGCCACCCGCTCCGCGATCGCCCCGATGTTCACCGGAGCGAGCGTCAACTCGGCAGGTTTCGCGAAGTTCAAGAAATTCGTGACGACCTGTCCCAACGCTTCCGTCTCCTCACGAATCCCCTGCACATAGGGCCTGAAGTCGCCAGGCAGACGTTCGAGATCGAGGAGACGGCTGTACCCGTGAATGGTGGCGAGGCCGTTGCGGAATTCGTGGGCGATGCCCGCAGTCAGCTCTCCCACCCGCGCCAGGCTGTCTTTCAGACGGAGCTGCTCTTCGAGATCGATCACCGTGCTCAAATCGCTGAACAGGCAGATCGCGCCATGCGCGTGCCCCGCTTCGTCGCGGACCGGCGACACCGTGATCCCGAGGTGCGTCGCGCCGGCGCCGGTCCGGTCGATCTTCACGGAGCGGCGCACGATTGGCTGCGCCGTCTTGAGGCATTCGTCGATGACGTCGGCGAGCGGCGCGGCGGCTGACAGCACTTCCCGATAGCTGCGCGCCCAGTCGGCGTCGGGCAGTCCGAGGAACCGCTGGCCGGCGGGGTTCAAGGTGCGGACGATGCCGTCCTCGCCGACGACCAGGAGGCCGGATGTCATGCTCGCGATGATTTCGCTGCTGAGACGCTCGGATGCCTCGGCGCGCGCTTTCATGGCGCGCTCCTGCGAGCGCATCTTGCCGAGCGCCTCTTCCATGGCCGCGGCCATGAACGCGGTCTCGCCGCCCCCCTGGCGCGCGGCCTTTGCGGTGGCGCGCGCCGCCGCGATGAACTTCGACACCGCGAAGGCGAGGATCCCCGCCAGCGCGGCGACGATCGCGGTGAGGCCGAGGAGGAGATAGCCGGCTTTTGTCATCTCTTGAATCGGCGGGGACCCCTGCACCCCGCCTGGCGGCCTCCATTACGTCGGCGCTGCGCCGCCGACTCCATTCCGGCCGCACTCACGCACTCAATAGAAGCTGACATACCAATTCACAATGCGATCGCCGACGAGTGAGGCGATGAGCGCGCCGAGCGCGAGGAACGTGCCGTAGGGCAGCGCGTACTTCATGCCGCCGCGCTTCATGACGATCACGCCGAGCCCGACAATCGATCCGGCGAAGGACGACAGGACGAGCGTGACGAGCACGAGCTTCCAGCCGAGAAACGCGCCGATCATGGCGAGCATCTTGACGTCGCCCCCGCCCAGCCCTTCGTGACCCGAGTACCGATAATACGCCTCCCCGATCAGCCATAAGACGCCGCCACCGACGATAGCTCCGATGATCGCGTCGGTGAAGCCGGGCGGCAGGACGGCGCTGGCGATCAGCCCGATCACTATTCCGGGCAACGTGATCACGTTCGGCAGCAGCTGATGCTCGAGATCGATCGCGAACAGCACCACGAGCATGCACGCGAACAGCAGCCGCGGCACGAGGAGCGCCGACCATCCGAACGCCATCCCGTGAACGACGAAGAGCGCCATCGTCACGAGCTCGACCAGCGGGTAGCGGAGGGAGATTCGAGCGTGGCATTGCCTGCAGCGCCCCAGCAGCGATACGTAGCCGAGGACCGGGACATTGTCGTACCACCGCAGCGCGTAGCCGCAGTGAGGACACCGCGATCCGGGATACACGAGCGACTGCCGGCGCGGGATGCGATGAATACAGACGTTGAGGAAACTTCCGACCGTAAGGCCGAGGATCACGAGGATCGTCAGCTGCAGCGGTTCGAGATCGATCACTGGAGCCGCCGCGGCTCCTGCGGCATCGGGAACAGCGGCGACTGCGCCGCGACGCGGACCTGCCCGCTCGAGGGGTCAATCTCGTACGGTGTGCCGGTCGGATCGTATGGCAGGAGCCGGAGCACATGCCGCCGCAGTAGATCCGGCCATGAATACAATTCGCCGGCGGCTGGAGGGAACCGTTTGACGACCGCGTTCAGTTGATCGATCTGATCCATCGCCTGTAATTGCAGGATCGATCGTTCCGCGGTGCGGCGCAGCCACGGCTCCTCCGACTGCGCGATCTGCTGCCACAGGAAGCGCGCCGCGGCGCGGTCCTCGCCGCGCGCCAGCATCGAGGCGGCGAGCGGCTTCAGCCACAACGGCGCATTCGGCTTCTCCGCGGCGCGCTGGAACCAGAGCGCCGCGCTGTTGTAGTCGCGAAAGCGCCAGTAATACACGAACCCAATATCGTGCGGATACTGCCACTTCTGCGGCATCGCCACCATCGCCTTCTTCAGCAGGGCGACGGATTCATCCGGGCGTCCCGGTCCTCCCGGGTACGCCTCGCTCAGGAAGATCGCCCCGAACCGGTACGCGATGTTGAAATACGGATCGAGCGTCGTTGTCAGATCGAGCAGCGGGTAGAGCAGTTGGTACTTGGTCTGAGCCTGTGGTCCCGACAGCCGATCGCCGCCGTAGTGCTGAATCGCGCGGATCCAGTAGACATCGGCGGCAAGCGCGTCGAACGAGAGGGTCATGCGCTGCAGCGCCGAACCGGAGCGCACGTAGAGGATCTGCTCCACCTGATGGGTATCGCGCGGAAAACGCCGGTCGCGAATCAGCTGCAGCGCGATCGCCGCGGCGAAGGCCACCGCCGCCCCGCCGAGCAGCACCAGATCGCGCGTACTCCGCTTCATTTGAAATCCCGCCGCGAGAACACGAACGTCGCGATGAGCAGCAGCCCGGCAACGTAGGCCAGCCCATAGGCCGCCGTGCTGGCGAGGTACCCCGCCGTGACCGGGAGCCCGTGCACGACCTCGGTCTTGACGTCGAACGCGGACAGGTCGGGCAGTACGTGATAGACGCCGCGCGCCAGCATCGCCGCCGCGCGCGAGCTGACCACCTTGTCGAAGTTCTTGAGGTCCGCGTTGAAATGTCCGGCGATTACGAACCCGAACGTCAGCGCCGCCGAGAGGATTGGCGACGAAAAGGTCGAGAAGAAGATGGCGAGTGCCGTCACGAGCATCAGCTCGATGAAGATGAGAAAGATCGCCTTGAGGAGCGCCGGGTCGATCCCGGGCGCGTCCCAGCCGGCGCGGATCGTCGGCGGCTCGGTCCAGACCATGTACGCGAGCACGGCGTAAAGCGCGATCGTCATGACGCCGACGTTCACGGCGAGGGTCAGCACGAGGCCCGCGTATTTTCCCGCGATGAACTGCGCCCGGCTGACCGGCTTCGTCAGGAGTGCGTAGATGCTGCGGCGCTCGACCTCCTTCGACACGAGCCCGATGCCGATGAAGATCGAGATGAACAGGCCGAACACCGCGGTCGCCGCGAGCCCGAGGTCCTTGATGATCTTGACGTCCTGCCCCGCCGTGAGCTGGCCGAGCAAGTACGAGGACGAAATCAGCAGGACGGCGAACAGAACGAGGTTGTATGGCACGCGGTCGCGGACCGACTCACGGAACACGTTGACCGCAACCGTCCTAACCGCGCGCATCGGTTTCCTCAGCGAGCGGCGCACGCGCGCCCTTCCCCATTTCCGCGACGCGGCGCATGAAGAAATCCTCGAGCGTGTCGCGCATCGGATTCAGCGACACCAGTTTCGCTCCCGCGGCCGTCAGGTCGGAGAGCACGCGATCGGGCGCCTGGTCGAGCGAGAGCTCGAACGCGTAGCGTTCCGGCGAGATTTCCGTCGCCCGGCGCACCACGCCTGTCACCCTGGCGAACATCTCGGGATTGACGTGCGACATCACGAGCTCCCAGCCGTGGATCTCGAAGGCGAGGATGTCCACCAGCCGGCCGGCCGCGGCGAGCCGGCCACCCGCGACGACCGCGACGCGGCGGCAGAGCGCTTCCGCATCGGCCAGGATGTGCGAGCTGAAGAAGATCGTCCGCCCCTGGTCGCGAAGCTCCAGGATGAGCGTGCGCACGTCGCGTCTGCCCAGCGGGTCGAGACCCGACATCGGTTCATCCAGAAAGATCACCTCGGGATCGTTCAGCAGGGCCTGCGCAATGCCGATGCGCTGGATCATCCCTTTCGAGAATTTGCGCAGCTGCAGCTTCCGTTCGGCGCCGATCCCCACGCGATCCAGCAGCGTCGTGACGCGTTTGCGCCGCGCGACGGCGTCGAGCCCGAACAGCTCGCCGAAATAGTTCAGCAGCTCTTCGGCGGTCAGGTAGTCGTAGAAGGACGGGTTTTCTGGGAGGTAGCCGATCCGCTGCCGCACCGCGACATCGCCGACCGGCCGGCCGAGGATCTCGGCCCGGCCCGACGTCGGGTAGATCAGCTGCATGAGCAGCTTCAGCGTTGTCGTCTTGCCCGCACCGTTCGGCCCGAGGAAGCCGAACACCTCGCCCGGGTTGATGTCGAGCGTCAGCCGATCGAGCGCGCGGTAGGGCCGGCGCCGCCAGAAGCCGATCGCGTAGTCCTTGGTGAGCTCCTCGATCCTGATCGCCGGCGTCATGAATTGGGTGGCGCGCCGTCTACTTCGCGCGTTTCAGCTCCAAGTCGATGAGCGCGTCGAGCGCCGACGGATCGACGACGCCTGCGCCAAGCTTCCGGCCGTTGAGATAGACCGTCGGCGTTGACCCGACGCCAAGCTGCCCGCCGAGCACGGCGTCGGCTCTGACTTCCTTCAGGGCCTCGGCGTAGCCGCCGTTGAAGTCGGTGATGCCGCCGACGTCCTTGCCGGCCTGACGGACGACCGATGGCGTCAGCTTGTCCTGGTTGTCGAACAGCCACCCGTCCATCTGCGCCGCCTTGCCGGTGGCCCGCGCCATCACGACGGCGGCGGCGGCTTCGCACGAAGCGCTGTGGACGTTGCCGGAGTTCGGGTTGCACTCCGATTCGAGCGGGAAGTGCTTCAGCACGAACTTCACCCGGCGATCGGCCGCGTATTTCGCGATGAGCGGCTTATACGTATCGTGCGCCGCGCGGCAGTGCGGACACTGATAATCGCTGAAGATCGCGACCAGGACCTTCGCGCCCTCAGCCGGGATCGCGGGCTGCAGGACCGGCTGCATTTCGTACCACTGCGCCAGCTTCCCACGTTCGTCGTCGCTCATCGCTTTGATCGCGACGGGCGCCTGCCGCGGCGCCTCGCTCGGGAAGTAGGCGATGAGCGTCCCGGCGCCGAAGAGAAACAGGAGGGCAATCACGATCGCGACTGGGCTCGAGAACAGGGCGCGGACGTCGCGCGGCACACGGCGCGGCAGCGTAGTCATGGGAAAGGTCGTGGCTCCACCGGAGATGAGGAAAATGGCGATGACAGACACGTACGTAGTCGCGCACAGCAGGCAGAACAGATGCAGCTGCGTGTACGAGGCCCACGCGAGATAGAGGACGAATGCCAGTCCCGCGGTCGAGACGGCGAACACGTACGCGGGGATGGCGTCGCGCGCGGGCGCCTTGTCGCGTCCGCCGATGGCGACGAGCAGCAGCACGAGCGCAAAAAACAGCACGCCGAAGAGCGCGACGGGAATGCCCGCGAAGCTGCCGTACGGACTGAGGTAGGCCTGCGTGCAGTTCACGCTCGCGTTGACGTCGCAGAAACTCGAGTAGTTCTGCTCGGTCAGCAGCTTGTAGTGGACGTAGCTGGAGGTCGACGCGGCGCCAAGTCCGAGCGCGGCACAGGCCAACAGCAGCGTACGGCTCAATCTGGTCATCGATGGCGGGCGGCTCGTCGTAGGCCGGCCCTCTAATGGCCGGCTGAGATAGCCCAGTTTACTTCATTTCCGTACCGCGGGGTGGTGCTCCGGACTCCGGCATATTGCCGGTAAACGTTTCCATGCCTTCGTACAACACGCGATCCGTATTCGTGCCGAAGTAGCGGATCCCGGAAAGTCCGGGCTTTTCCGGATCCGCGGTCACCTGATAACTCTCAACCGGTGTGACGCCGGTGCAGGTCAGGCCCGTGTCGGTCACCGCGGTGCCGCCAAGGAGAAAACGATAGCCGCTCTTGACCAGCGGATCCATTCCGAAGTCAGGGCTGAGGAACGGGGCGCCCGTTGTCGGCACCGGTGTCGTCAACGCCTCGAGCGTGGGGGCGTAGCGCTGGTGCCCGCACAGCTCGGCGAATGCGAACTGTGCCTCGGTAATCGCCTGGAGCGTCGCCACCGCGGTGGTCTCGCCGGCACGCACCCGCGAGCTGCGATAGATCGCCATCGACGTCGCGGCAAGGAGCCCCACGATCGACAACACGATCAGAAGCTCGACGAGCGTAAATCCGGCTTCCCGAGTCCTCATTGACGGCATTGTGGCAATTACGCCAATTTTGGCAATCAAAAGAAAAAAGGGATGCCGGCGAGCCGGCATCCCCTTTTCCGAAGCGCGAGCGCTGTTACTGGATGGGCACGCCGCCGCCGCCGGGCGCCATCACCGCTTCCGCCGGCGCGGCGCCGGTCGGATCGAAGAAGATGGTGCCGGCCGCGTTGGTCGCGAAGCCGCGGTTGCCGGTCGTGCCGACCGTCACCGGAACCGACGTCGAATAGTAGTCGGTCTGCGTCGCCGCGCCGTTGCAGTCGTTCGGACCGGCCGCGCCAGTCGCCGCAACCGTCAGCGTCACCTGGTAACCGGACTTGATGACCGGGCTCGGAAGCGCGGGGTCACCAAGGTCGGGCGAGATGAAGCCCTGCGCGGAACCCGGGCACGGCGCACCGAGGACCTTCAGGTCGGTCGAGTAGCCACCCTGGCCGGCTGCCGACGAGTAGCTCGCTTCCGCGGTGTTGATGGCGCGGAGCGACCCGATCGCGGAGGACTCGTTGCCCGACATGCGGGCGCGGAGCAGACCCGGCACCGCGATGGCGGCGATGATGCCGATGATCGCCACGACGATCAGCAGCTCGATCAGCGTGAAACCCTTCTGGTTACGAACCTTCATGAACGTTCTCCTCAAAAAAAACGGTTTGGCCGCGGGACTTGGGATCGGTTTGTCGGCCTACCGCTTAGCCCAGCGGCCCGACGCCAAGGCATTGAGCAACCCGGGTGCCATGACTGTTCAGACGGGTGGGGCATGGAGCAAGTTGGGTTTTTTCAGTTGTTTAGGGGTATGTGGCGCGGACGGTCGGCGCCAATACGATAGACAATTTTGGGCTGCCCGACATTTATTGTCAACCTCAGGTGCCGCTATTTGTCAGGTTCTACAGGCTGCTACGAGGTTCTACAGGGTTCTACGAGGTTCTACAGGGGTTCTACCAGCTTCGGGGTTCGAAGGGTGCATCACGTTATAAGTTCTGCAAGGTTCTGGGTTCAAAGGTGCACGCGTAGAACCCCGAACCCAGTAGAACCTCGTGGAACCCCGTAGAACCTCGTCGAACCCTTATTTGAGGTTGTACTTCTTCGTGTAATAGCGGAACGAGCGGAAGCTCATGCCGAGCAGTTCGGCCGCCTTCACCTTGACGCCCCCCGCCCGGCGAAGCGCCTCGGCGATGTACTCGCGCTCGATGTGCTGAACGTGCAGCTCCAGGTCGAAGCCCGCGTCCGGGAATCCGTCGGCGGCAGCGGCGGCGCCTGACGGCGCCTCCGCCGGTTGATCCCGGATTTGCTCCGGCAGGCTTTCCGGCAGGATGGTCGGGGTCCGTTCGAGCGCGACGGCGCGCTCCATCGCGTTCTCCAGCTCGCGGATGTTACCCGGCCAGCAATACTGCTTCAGCCGGGACATCGCCTCCTTCGAAATGCCCGCGATCGGCTTCCGCATCTGTTCGGCGAGGCGCGTCACGAAATGCTCCGCCAGCAGCGGAATGTCGTCCTGGCGCTCGCGCAGCGGCGGCAGCCGGAGCGGGATCACGTTGATCCGGTAAAAGAGGTCCTCGCGGAACGTACCGTCGGCCACCATCTTCGACAGATCGCGATTGGTCGCCGCGAGTATCCGGATATCGGCCTCGATCTCCTCCGTCCCGCCGAGGCGCCTGAACCGGCGCTCCTGCAGTACGCGCAGCAGCTTCACCTGCACGACCGGGCTCATCTCGCCGATCTCGTCGAGAAAGATCGTGCCCTTCTCCGCGACCTCGATCAGTCCCTTCTTGTTCGCGTCCGCGCCGGTGAAGGCGCCGCGCATGTGGCCGAACAGCTCCGAGTCGAGGAGCGTCTCGGAGAGCGCGCCGCAGTTCAGCGCGACGAACGGGCGGTCCTTGCGCGCCGAATTGACGTGTATCGCGCGCGCCACCAGTTCCTTGCCGGTCCCGGACTCCCCGGTGATCAGGACCGTGCTGCTGGTCGGCGCGATCGTCTCGACGAGCTGAAATACCGCCAGCATCGGCGAGCTCGCCCCGATGATGTTCGAAAACTGGTTCGATTTCCCGAGCGCCCGCTTCAGCAGCACGTTCTCCTGCTGCAAACGCTTGCGCTCGAGCTCCCGGCCCACGCGCAGGCGCAGCTCGCTGGCGGCATTCGGAGACTTGTGCACGTAGTCGGCCGCGCCCAGTCGCAGCGCCTCGACCGCAGTGTCGGTCGACGCAAACGCCGTCATGACGATGCTGACGATATCGGGCGCAATGTTCTTGGCTTCTCGGAGCAGGTCGACACCGTTCATCTGCGGCATGCGGATGTCGGTGATCAGGATGTCGAACCGCTGCTTCTTCAGCAGCTCGACCGCCGCAATGCCGTCTTCCGCCGTCTGCACCTCGAATCCGTCCCGCCGCAGGACGATCGACAGCAGTTCCCGCATCGAGCGCTCGTCGTCCACGATGAGCACGCGGGCGGATGGAGCAGCGGTGAGCGTTGCGTCGGCCTGTACTTGGGTCGTCATCGTCAAATCACCACAGCGCCCGCACGGGCCGGCGCGGCGAAGGGCAGCGTGACCTCGACGCGGGTGCCGACGCCGGGCTGGGAGGTCACGTGGACCTCGCCGCCGTAGTCGCTCACGATCCGGTGCACGATCGACAGCCCGAGGCCGGTGCCGCGATCGAAGGCGCCGCGGAACGGCTGAAAGATGCCGTCGAGGTCGGTCGGCGCAATCCCGACGCCCTGATCTTCAACGGCGATGACCATCTCGCGCGGCGCGTCGCGATTGTCCTGCCGCTCGACGACCGACAGCTTCAGCGTGCCGCCGCGCGGCATCGCGCGGACGGCGTTCGTCGCCAGGTTCCACACGACCTGCCGGATCTGGTTCTCGTCTGCGTCGTACCACGCTTCGGCGTCAGGCACGCTGACCTGAATCTCGTGCGCCTCGCTCAGCTCTGCGTTGTTCTGCAGCAGACAGGCGGTATCGGTGATCACCTTCCGCACGTCCACGCGCGACGAGCCGCTGCGCTGCGGCCGCGCGAACGCGAGAAAACTGCGGATCGTGTCGTTCAACCGATCGGATTCGCGCAGGACGATGTCCATCAGCTGCGATTGCTCGGCGGTCAGCGGCAGCTCCTGGCGCAGGATCTGAATCGATCCCGACATCGACGCGAGTGGGTTGCGAATCTCGTGCGCGATACCGGCCGCCATCTCGCCCACCGCGGCGAGCCGCTGCTGCACCCGCGCCTCGCGCTCGAGCTTGCGCGCCTCGGTCACGTCCTGGAACGTGATCAGGAAGCCGCTCTCGCCGCGCGGCGTCAGCAAAAGCGCCGTGCTGACCCCCAGCTCGATCGTTCCACCGCTATCGCGCGTAAAGTTGAATTCGACGCGCGGCAGACGCTCGCGGAGCTCGCGCGCGCCGAACATCCCGGTGAACTCGCGCGGGAGCTGCAGCACGTCCTGGATCGCGCAGCCAATCGCCTCCGGCGTCGAAATTCCGGTAATCGCTTCGGCGGCGCGGTTGAACGTCAGGATCCGTCCGTCGATATCGGTCGCCGCCAGACCGCTGGTGAGGCTGTCGAGCACGTGCTGGCTGAGCGCCTGCAGGTCGGCGATTTGAATCGACGCGACCGCCAGCTGCTCCCCCGCGCGCCGGGCGCTTTCGGCGAGGTATCCCGCCAGCGAGGCGACCGCCAGGAACCCGAAGACGTTGATCCCGACGGTGAACACCGCGACGCGCATCGGCGGGAGCAGGTGGTAATCGACCATTCCCGGCAGCAGCGACGCCGGGTGGTACTGGCCGAGCACGAGTCCGCCGTACAGCAGGGCGCTGAGAAGCGCCACCATGAACCCGCCGCGCCTCGATTCAATCGTGCTCGCCGCGATGATCGGCAGCGTGTAGAGCGACGAGAACGAGAAGTAGCTGGCGACGCCGCCGGTCAGATATACGACGGCGGAGACGATCACCGCGTCGCACCCGAGCTGCACATCGACGATCCACCGGTGCCGCTCGGCAGACTTCAGCACGAGGGCGTAGAACGCGGTCAGCGCGTAAGTGATCCCGATCAGGATGAAGAACGGATCGATCGGGAAGGCCACCGCTCCGGGAAACTTGATCCGGATGAGAATCGCCGAGCCGAGCAGCAGTGTGACCACCGCGGCGCGGCCGGCGATCAACCAGAGCAGTTTGGCGCGAATGGTGGATGACATGTTCTTCAGCTACCAGCTACCAGCTACCAGCTACCAGCT
>Ga0207674_10010499_pt1 | contig 10482 bp, 9 predicted proteins | sample KBSCornC72_FD_184303 | JGI IMG/M metagenome (GOLD analysis project Ga0207674, IMG submission 184303) | Corn rhizosphere microbial communities from Kellogg Biological Station, Michigan, USA - KBS Corn C7-2 (SPAdes) (version 2) | ecosystem: Host-associated > Plants > Roots > Rhizosphere > Soil ...
GGAGACGATCTCGCAGAAGCTGCTGCACCACGGCTCCGACTACACCCCCTATGAGGGCATCGCGGTCACCGGCTGGCCGGTTTCCACCATGGTGCGCGGCAAGTTCATCGTGCGTGACGGCAAGCTGGTCGGGGGCAAGAGCGACGGCGCCTATATCAGCCGGGCGAAATCACCCTACGCGGCGCCGAGCGGCAAGCTGGTGACCGAGTTTTCGCCTGCGGGTGGACCCGCGGGCTGATCTTCCCATGCGCTGGGACCGCGAGGTCGACGTCCTGGTGTTCGGCGCCGGCATGGGCGGCATGTGCGCCGCCCTCTTTGCCGCTCATGAAGGTCTCGACGTCTTGCTGTGCGAGAAGACCGAGCAGGTCGGCGGCACGACGTCGACGTCCGCCGGCACCGTGTGGATTCCCGGCTCCGCCCAGGCGAAGCGTGACGGCGTGCCGGACTCCATCGACGATGCGCGGCGCTTTCTGGAAGCCGAGATCGGGACGCGGGCGCTCGGCGTGCGCGAAGCCTTCCTCGAGGCCGGTCCGGCGGCACTCGATTATCTGGATGTACGCACGGAGGTGAAATTCCGCGCGCCGCCGCGCCACCCGGACTATCACTCGAACCAGCCCGGCCGCGCGCTTGCGGGGCGTGCGCTTGCGCCGCTGCCGTTCGACGGGCGGCTGCTCGGCAAGGACTTCGCGCGGGTGCGGCCGCCGATCGCGCCGTTCATGGTGCTGGGCGGCATGATGGTCGGGAAAGACGACATCCCGATCCTGCTGAAGCCGTTCGCGTCGCTGAAGGCCTTCACGGCGGCCGCCAGGCTGTTGCTGCGCCACGCGACCGACCGGCTGCGCTACCGGCGCGGCACGCGGCTGGTGATGGGCAACGCGCTGGTCGGGCGGCTGTTCTACAGCCTGCGCGCCCGCGATGTGCCGATCGCGTTCGATGCGCGGCTGGTTGAATTGGTGAAGGGGGCCGACCACGTCGACGGCGCCGTGGTCGACATCGGTGACAAGCGCCAGACGATCCGGGCGCGGCGCGGCGTGATCCTGGCGACCGGCGGGTTCGCGCCGAGTGAAAAGCTGCGCGCCGAGTTCATGCGCGCGCTGCCGGTCGCGCATTCCAACGCATTCGCGGGCGCGAGCGGCGACGGGTTTCAAGCCGCGCGTGCCGCCGGCGCGGCGGTCGACGACAGGCACACCAGCCCGGCGTTCTATTTTCCAAGCTCGCTGCACAAGGACACGGTCTATCCGCACATCCTGCTCGACCGCGCCAAGCCCGGCCTGATCGCGGTGAACAGCGACGGCCGCCGCTTCGTCAACGAGTCGGACAGCTATCACGACTTCGTCGAGGGCATGTTGCGCGCGAACGCCGCCACGCCCAGCGTGCCGGCCTGGCTGGTCTGCGACCGCTCCTTCATCCGCGACTACGGAATCGGCCTGGTGCATCCCGGGGCAGGAAGGCGGCAGATCGAACGCTACGTCGCCGACGGCTATTTGAAGCGCGCCGAGACCTTGATGGAGCTGGCGCAGCTGATCGGCGTCGATGGCAAGACCCTGCTGCGCACTGTGCAGGAGCACAACGCTTTCGCCGAAGCCGGCGTCGACGACGCCTTCGGCAAGGGCGGCACCGAATACAACCAGTTCAATGGCGATCCGGCCAACAAGCCGAATCCATGCCTGCGGCCGATCGTTGAGCCGCCCTACTTCGCGGTCGCGGTCTATCCCTCCACGATGGGGACCTGTGTCGGGCTTTCAACCGACGGCGATGCGCGCGTGCTGGACCCCGACGGCCGCGCGGTCGGCGGCCTTTACGCGGTCGGCAACGACATGGCGTCGCTGTTTCGCGGCATCTATGTCGGGCCGGGGATCACGCTCGGGCCTGCGCTGGTGTTCGCGTATCGCGCCGTGATGCGGATCAAGAACGGCTAAACAATCCCGTTCTTCAGCTCGGTCTCGCCGCGCCAGAGCCGGTCGAGGTTTTCCAGCAACAGATCGATCACGTTGTCTTCGTAACTGCGCGTCTCGCCGGCGGTATGCGGGGTGATGAGAACGCCGGGGATATCCCACAGCGGCGAGGCGCCCGGCAGCGGCTCCTCGACGGTGCAATCGAGCCCTGCGCCCGCGATGCGGCCCGCGTTGAGCGCAGCGATCAGCGCGGGCTCGTCCACGACCTTGCCGCGCGCCACGTTGATGAGAAATGCGGACGGCTTCATCAGCGCGAGGGCTTGCGCGTTGATCAGCCCTTCGGTCTGCGGCGTCAGCGGACAGGTCAGCGCGACGAAATCCGCAAGCGGCAGGACCTCGCCGAGCCGCCCGTTCGAGAACACGTCGTCCGCGTTGGCGCCGCCCGAGCCCGGATCGCGTTTCGTGCCGATCACGCGCATGCCGAACGCTTTCGCCAGGCCGGCGAGATGCGAGCCGATGCGGCCGAGACCGACGACCAGCAGCGTCTTGCCGCCAAGCTCGTCCTCGCGTTTGCTCAGGTCGGAGATCATGCCGCGCCAGTGGTGCTTGGCCTGATTGTCGCGCGCCAAATGCAGCTGGCGCGACATCGCGAGGATCAGCGACATCGCGTGCTCGGCGACCGCGCGCGCGTTGACGCCCTGCGCGCTCGCAAGCCGGATGCCCGCGGCCTTCAGCGCCTCCCGCTGATACTGGTCGGTGCCGGCGCTGATCGACTGGATGAATTTGAGCTTCGGCGCGCGCGCGATCAGGTTGTTGCGCCACATCATCGAGACGCTGACCACGTCGGCGTCCGCGATGCGCACGGTCAGTTCCTCCAGCGAATTGACCTGGAAGTGCCGGATGCCGGTGTTGCGCGCCGCGAAGCGGTCGGCCATGCGGTAGGCGACGTGCGCGAAGCAGATCGTCAGGTCGTTCTTGGACGGAAACGTCATTTCAGGCCCCCTGCGCCCTCCCGAATGTCACAAGCCGCTCGCATCCGCGCAAGGGCGCCGAGCAAGCAAAAGATTGAAAATTAAAGCATAAATGCTAGAGGGAGCGTCCGAAGCAAGCATGAAAGCCGCGAAACCGCGCATGGCCGCAAACTCGCAATTGGTGATCCCGGTACTGATGTGCGGCGGCGCGGGCACGCGGCTGTGGCCGGTCTCGCGCGAAAGCATGCCGAAGCAGTTCATGCCGCTGATCGGCGAGCGCTCGACCTTCCAGCAGACGCTCACGCGCGTCGCCGATCCGGCCCTGTTCGCGCGGCCGATCGTGATCACCAATGCGGAATTCCGCTTCATCGTGGCCGAGCAACTGCGCGAGATCGGCGTCGAGGCCGACATCGTGCTGGAGCCTGCGCGGCGCGACTCCGGACCTGCCGTCGCGGTCGCGGCGGCGCTTGCGGCGCGGCGTGACCCGGAGGCGGCGGTGCTGGTGCTCGCCGCCGATCACGTGGTGCGCAAGCCGGAGGAATTTCTCGTCGCCTGCCGCGCGGCTGCCGTGGCCGTGGCCGAAGGGCGCATCGTCACCTTCGGCATCCGGCCGACCGCGCCCGCGACGCAGTACGGCTACATCCGCCCCGGCACGCAGCTCAACGGCGCGGCGGTGCTCGCGGTCGAGGCCTTCGTCGAGAAGCCGGATGCCGCGACCGCAGCGCGTTACGTTGCCGACAAATACCTTTGGAACAGCGGAAACTTCATGTTCCGCGCCGACGTGATGCTCGGCGAGATCACCCGTTTCGAGCCCGCAATGGCGGAGGCCGCGCGTGCCGCCGTCGCCCAGATGACGCAGGACCTCGACTTCCTGCGGCTCGCCGCCGAGCCGTTCGGCCGCGCGCCGAAGAAGTCGATCGACTATGCGGTGATGGAGCGCACCTCGCTTGCCGCCGTCGTCCCGGCCGACATGGGCTGGTCGGACGTCGGAAGCTGGGAGGCCGTGTGGGACAATCTCGACCACGACGCGGCCGGCAACGCCGTGTCCGGCCCCGCCGTCGTGCTCGACAGCCGCAACAATCTGGTGCGCACCGAGGACGGCGTGCTGACCGCCGTGATCGGCATCGATAATGCGGTCGTGATTGCGACCGGCGACGCGGTGCTGGTCGCGGCGCGCGACAAGGCGGAGAGCGTCAAGGCGCTGGTCGAAGAGCTCAAGAGCCAGAACCGCCGCGAAGCGGTGGAGCACCGGCGCATCTATCGGCCGTGGGGCTATTACCAGGGCGTCGACAACGGCACGCGCTATCAGGTCAAGCGCATCGTGGTGAAGCCCGGCGCGCGGCTCTCGCTGCAGAAGCATTTCCACCGCGCCGAGCACTGGGTCGTGGTGAAAGGCACCGCGGAAGTCACTGTCGGCGAGGACGTGCGCGCCGTGCATGAGAACGAGTCGGTCTATATCCCGATCGGCAGCGTGCATCGCCTCGCCAATCCGGGGAAAATCCCGCTCGAGCTGATCGAGGTCCAGGTCGGCAGCTATCTCGGCGAAGACGACATCCAGCGTCTCGACGATACCTACGGAAGAGGGTGACTAGCCGGGCATGATCTTGTCCGAAAACCGGTGCCCACTTTTCGGGATCATGCTCTCTCGCGCCGCCCTCCCCGCGTGCTAGCATCACTTGCCGCAACGGACAGATGTAGCGTCCCGTCGCGCGCGAGGAGGAAGCCATGGCGAAAAAGAGCGACAACGAAGGCGTCTATAAAATCGTCGAGGTGGTGGGCGTAAGCCCGGTGTCGTGGGAGGAAGCCGGGCGGCAGGCGGTGAAGACCGCGTCCAAGTCGCTGCGCGACCTGCGCATCGCCGAAGTCATGAAAATGGACATGAAGGTGGAGGACGGCAAGGTCGTCGCCTTCCGCACCCGCGTGTCGCTCTCCTTCAAGTACGAAGCGTAACGCTCGCATTTCACTGCTGGCCGCCTAATCGGGTCACGGCAGCACGCCGGCCCGCGCGGAATCCTTGTTGCGGAGCTGAACGATGAAAGAACTCGTTTCCATCGCCGAGAAAATCTCGACCGTGCTGACAGCGCGCAAGCAGACCATCGTGGTTGCCGAATCCTCGACGGCCGGGCTGATTTCGGCGGCGCTGCTCGCGGTGCCCGGCGCCTCGGCCTATTTCCTCGGTGGCGCGGTCGTCTACACCCGCCAGTCGCGCCGCGTGCTGCTCGACATTCCGGACGCGGCGCTCGACGGAATGCGTCCTTCGACCGAGCCGTACGCGCTGATGATGGCGCGCACCGCGCGCGAGCGCTTTTCCTCGACCTGGGCGCTGGCCGAGACCGGTGCGACCGGACCGACCGGCAACCGCTACGGCGATGCGCCCGGCCACAGTTGCATTGCGATCGCCGGCAGCACCGAACAGGCGATGACGCTGGAAACCGGCAAGCCCGACCGGCTCGAGAACATGCACGCCTTCACGGCGGCGGCGCTGAACTTCCTGCTGAAGGCCGTGTCGAAATAGCGGCCCTCGCCATCGCGCGTCGCAGACGCGCGTAAACGCGCTTAAGCCAGTTCGAACAGAATGTCCTGCGCGCCCTTCCACAGCGTCATCTTGCCGAGCGCTGCCAGGTTTTCGAGACCGGACGTAATCGTGATGAAGTGATTGCCGGCGAGCTGGCCCATCTTGCTGGCGAAATGCACGCCGCCATAGGCGAGCAGGATCTCGGTCTCGCTGATCCCGCCTGGGTAGAGGATGAAGTGTCCCGGCGCCGGGTGGCTGGTATGGTTCTCGTAGCCGACGCCAAAGTCGAGATCGCCGAGCGGGACCCACACGCCCTCCCCGCTCCAGCGCACGTGCACCACCTGGCTCTTGAACGGCATGTGCTTGAGGAACGCCGCGCAGGTCTTGGGCGCCGCTTCGGTCTCGAGCCGCGCCCCAAAGGTGAACGGGCCGGCGGTGATTTTCAGCTTGGACATGAGAAAGCCTGGACTGCTGCTGATTGCAAAGATTGGCCACGCAAGCGCAGGCCGTGAAGCGCGACAACGCCGAATATCAGCTCGCTGTCGACTTGGACTGGCGTTTCGGGGCCTTCTTGGCGGGCGCTGGCTCAGCGGCCGCGGCCTGCGCATCGGCGGCCTCTTTCGCCAGACGAAGAGCGCGAAGCCGCAGCGTATTGGCGTCAATCCGGGTCTTTTCGGTCTGATACTCGCGCAGGGCCTTCAACGCTTCCTGCTCGCGGAACGCCTTTTTCGCGTTGGCCACCATTCGCTGCTCAACGCTTTTCGTCGACGTCATCAGCCAATCCTCGTTGTCCGCCCCAGCGGGGAACTCGATCATACCAGACGCGCGCGCCAAAGCCCCATCAAAAAACCGCACATTGCCGCCCAATCCGAGCCGACGAGGCTCCCCGCGGCGGAACGTGCAGCACTGAAAGGAATGGCTGGGGCCTGAGGCGCCCTGGTATCGCTTTGGGCCCGAACTGGCGGCTGCGCAACGCAGCCGCCGTTCGCCCCGTCAGTGCCACAGTCCGTCGTTGACGTTGGCGCGGCCCTCGTAGATGCCGAACTGCAGGAAGTGGTCGAGCGGATTGACGTTTGCCGCCGCGACATCGGGATTAGCCGCCAGGTAGCCGAGCGTGTCGAAGTAGGTTGCGGGATCGCGGCCCTCCTTCCAGCCAAACTGCTCGTAGTGTTCGAGCGGGTTGACGTTGGCTGCCGCGACGTCGGCATAGTGCGCGAGATAACCCTTGGTGCTGAACCACGCATTCGGGTCGCGCCCTTCGTGCCAACCGACCGTATTGAAGTGCTGCCAGGGATCGAGATGGGCCGCCGCCACGTCCGGATTGGCGAGCAGGTAATATTCGGCATCGAACCCCGCGACGATGTTCTGCCCGATTGCCGCGAAGCTCCCCCGGCCTTCGGCCAGGCCGAATTGCAGAAAGTGCGCAAGCGGGTCGACGCCCGCCGCCGCCACGTCCGGATTGCGCAGCAGATAGAGCGTGGTATCGAAGTTTGCCGACGGATCGCGCCCCTCGTGCCAGCCGCTCAGGTGATAGTGATCGAGCGGATTGAGGTTCGCCGCCGCCACGTCCGGATTGGCGGCAAGATAGCCGGTGACCGAGAAGAACTGGTTCGGATTGCGGCCCTCGTGCCAGCCGAACGAGTTGAAATGTTCGAGGGCATTGACGCCGGCGTGGTACACATCGCTGTTCCGCGTCAGGTAGTAGAGCGTGTCGAAAAGCGGATTTCCATCGTCTGCCGTGATCGCCCCGTCGGCGAACTGCAGATGCTCGATTGACGTCAGCGTGTGGACCTCGCACGACCCGGCAACCACGATCTTGGTGCCGAAATCCCTGACAAAATAATCCGAGAAGTTATGCGAGAAAACCACCGTGTCGTCCCCGCCTGCGCCGTTGATGGTTTCCTCCACGCCATCTTCGGTCGCGTGAATGACTTCGCTGGTCGCGTCACCATCGACAGAGCGGATGAGCTGATAGATCTTGGAGCGGATCGAAGTACCGCTGCCGTCGGGCACCAGGCTTTCCGCCAGCATCGCGACCTGGCCGCCGCCGAGACCCGCGATCTCGGCTTCCACGACGTTGCCCATCACGAGCTTGTTCGGGCCGAGCGCATGTCCCTGCGCGTCATACGCCTGGAGGTATTCCAAGTTTGTCGCCGGGCTTGACCAGCCGACGGCAAAATAACCGTTCGGCAGCACCAGCAGGGACGGCAGGGCCTGGTCGCCCGCGGTCTTGCCACCGTTTGCGCTGTCGTTGACCAGAAGATAGCCGCTGCGCGCGGAGCCGTCGGCATTGTAGACGCGGGCGGTGATTTCCGTTCCGCTCAGGCCCCAGCCATCGTCCGTGTAGGCGACCACAAAACCACCGTCGGGCAGCCCCGCGACCTGGATGTCCTTGTTGATGCTGCCGTAGCTGTCGATCAGCATCTCGTTGTTTGCGTACAACTGCGTTCCGTTCGCGTTGAACAACTGGAAATTCGTCTGGATGCTGCCGCCGGCCACAGGAGATTTCTGGTACGCCACCACGAAGCCGCCGCCGGCCAATCCGGCGACCGATGACGCATGGGTGTCGACGAGGTTGCTGGTGTTCACCGGCAGGCCGACTCGGAAACTGCCGTCGGCGTTGTAGACCGCAGCTGCCAGGTCTTTGTCGCCGGCGCCGAAATCGCGCGTCCAGCTGACCACGAATCCCCCATCGTGCAACGCGGCGACATCGGCTTCGCTCTCGTCGGTGCCAAGCATGGCCGCGGCGAACTCGTTGCCGACCGGCGAGCCGTTCGGATTGAACAAGCGAACATGGATGTCGCCGCCGGGATCCGCACTCGTGTCGGTGAATGCGACGACGTAACGCCCGTCAAGCAGACTCGCCACGCTGGCGTCGCGCTGGCTCGCCGCCGATGGGAGGTTCACCGTGAATTGGCTGGCGATCGGGTCACCATTGGCGAACATGACCCGGCCTTCGACGGAATCACCCGCCGTCGGATCCGTCCACGCGCCGAAGAAGAAGTTGCCGGAAACGCTGCTCGCGATCGCGACCTGATTCTGGTCACCGGCCGCCAGCATATCGTTGGTTTGAAGAAGCGGCGTCGCACCTGCCCGCCACGTATAAGATGTCGTCACCATGAGTCTGCTCCATCGGTTCAGTGCAAGCGCATGGCGCCCTGGCCGATCGCCGGGCGTGTCCAATTGCGCGTTCGACCAGTTTGTGGCTTCGCCGCCCGGCCGGGCTGAGCCTGGAACGACCAATCGCTAGCCCTGGAGCGACAAATCGTGGAGGTTTGTGGGAACTTGAACCTTTTCCGAGCCGGCAGCGACCAACGACCGGGAACCCTGCAATTCAGGACGCAGGATGGACCATGACCGCGACAGCCGACGAAGATGCGCCGGATCTCCGGTTTTCGACCGACGAGTGGCCCGAAGTCGACCGGCGCAAGGCGGTCTGGGAACTCTATGCACGTACCATCTGGCCGGCCGAGTTCGAGCCGCTGCCCGATGCGCCGGTCTTTGTTGATGCAAGATTTCGCACGCTGCCGGGGTTGCGGCTCGCGGATGTCACTTGCACCGGCACGCGTCGCGCGCGGCGCACGCGTGCGCATCTGAGCGACGATTTCGTGCTTCACATCAGCCGATCGGGCAGCCGCACGACGTCCCAGCGCGGGCGCGACGTCTCGATCGGTTATGGCGAGGCGTTTCTGAACAGCGGAGCCGAGCCGAGCGCCACGACGATTTCGGCTTCTCGCTTCATTACCATGCGCGTGCCCGCGCGGACGATCACTCGGCTTGTTCCGGACGTCCACGATCGCGTTGCCCGGCCGATCCGTCGCGACGACGGAACGATCGGGTTGCTCGCAGGCTACGCCGAGATGCTGCTGGACTCGCGCACCGTGAAGACGCCCGAGATGCGGCGCCACGCGGTCGACCATGCCCACGATCTGATCGCCCTGGTGCTCGGCCCGGCGCGCGAGGCGGCGGAGATCGCCGGAGCGCGCGGCGCGCGCGCAGCCCGTCTGAGCGCGATCAAGTCCGACATTCTCGGCAATCTCGGCAACGATCTATCGGTCACCGTGGTCGCAGCGCGACATCGGCTGCCGGTCCGCTACGTCCAGCGGCTGTTCGAGGACGAGGCGATCACGTTCACACAGTACGTGGTCGAACAACGCCTGCTGCAGGCTCGCCGGCTGCTGGCCGATCCGAAACAGCCGGACCGGCCGATTGGGCTGATCGCGTTTGAGTCCGGCTTCGGCCACTTGACCTATTTCAATCGCGCTTTCCGCCGCCGCTTCGGCGATACGCCGACCGGTCTGCGCGCGCAGGCGAGGCGCGGGACGTGAAGCGATGTATGCGGTCACAAGGTGATTGACTGGCTGGGGCGCCTGGATTCGAACCAGGGGATGGCGGAATCAAAATCCGCTGCCTTACCACTTGGCTACGCCCCATCAGCGTGTGTTGTGAACGCGGCGGACCATACAGAGGCCCGCCGTATCGATCAACGGCGCATCAGGCGGCCGCCGCCTCGCTCAGGATCGCGGCAAGGCGCGGCACGATGACGGCGGTCGCGTACTGCTCGGCCACGGTCTTGCGCGCCTCCTCGCCCATGCGCCGGCGCAGTTCCGGATCGGCGAGTTGACGCAGCGCATCGGCCCATTGCTCGGTCGTTTCGGCCAGGAAGCCGTTGACACCGTGCCGCACCACCTGCCGGTTGGCGCCGACCGGCGAAGCGATCACGGGCTTTCCCGCCGCCATCACCTGCAACAGCTTGTAGGCGCACTTGCCGCGCTCCCATGGCGAGTCATGCAATGGCATGATGCCGATATCGAACGCCGCAATCCGCGCGATTTCGGTGTCCTCGCTCCACGGGAAGCTTTCGGCCGGGATGCCATTGAGTTCGGGCCGCACGTGCCCGCCGACGACATGAAGCCGGATCGAGTCAACGGCGCGTAGTGCCGGTTCGACGATCCGCAGGTAATGCGCGTTGAGCGGGATACCGATCCAGCCGACCGTGACGCCTCCGCCGGCAGGCGTCACCGTCAAATCGCGATAGCGCTCAAGGTCGATCGCGCTCGGCACGATCTCGACCTGCCGCGCCCCTGCCTGGCGCGCATAC
>Ga0207674_10010502_pt1 | contig 10481 bp, 10 predicted proteins | sample KBSCornC72_FD_184303 | JGI IMG/M metagenome (GOLD analysis project Ga0207674, IMG submission 184303) | Corn rhizosphere microbial communities from Kellogg Biological Station, Michigan, USA - KBS Corn C7-2 (SPAdes) (version 2) | ecosystem: Host-associated > Plants > Roots > Rhizosphere > Soil ...
CCGGTGATGCGGCTCGGCACGATCTTGCCGGTCTCGCTGATGTACTGGCGCAGCATGTTGAGATCCTTGTAGTCGATCTCGGTCACGCCCTCGGCGGTGAAACGGCAGAACTTCTTGCGGCGGAAGAACTTGGACATGGGAATATTCCTTCGGACCTGGGCGGTGGCTTATTCGGCGGCTTCGGCGGGAGCCGAGGCTTCCTCGCGCGGCGCGCGCTCGCGGCGCGGACGCGGCTCGTCGTCGTCGCTGCCGAAGCCGAAGCCTTCGTCGTCGCGGCGGCGGCCGCCCTTGTCGTCCTTGTTCTTCATGATCGGCGACATCTCGGTCACCGCGTTCTCGCGCGTGACGATGAGGTGGCGCAGCACCGCGTCGTTGAAGCGGAAGCCCGACTGCAGCTCGGCCAGCACGGCGGCGCTGCACTCGACGTTCATGAGCACGTAGTGCGCCTTGGCGAGATGCTGGATCGGATACGCGAGCTGGCGGCGGCCCCAGTCCTCGAGGCGGTGGATCTTGCCGGTGTCGCCCTCGATCAGCGCCTTGTAGCGCTCGATCATCGCCGGGACCTGCTCGCTCTGGTCCGGATGGACCAGGAACACGATTTCATAGTGACGCATGGTGGCTCCTTGTGGGTACCGCCGGGACGGATTTCCGGGCGGCAGCCTCCCGCAACGCGGTGAGGCAAGGCCTTCGCCATGCAGGCGAAGGGGCGCGGATACTAATGGAATCAGGGGATTGGCGCAACCGCCGCGGGGGAGCCCGCGGGCGCGGGCGCGGCGCCCCTGGCGCCCTCCCGCGGGGCCGGCGAAGGCTGCAGCCGCGCGATCGCGTTGACCGGCAGGATCATCGCGCGCTGCGCACTGCGGTCGTAGACGAACACGTAGTTCGCGACCGCGCCAAGGTAGGTCCAGCTGGCTCCCGCGCCGGCCGCCAGCGGTTGCTCCTCGCCGTTCATCCAGACCTCGACGCGCGGCCCCTCGCCGCGACGGATCGCGTCGGACCGGTAGCCCGCGTAGAGGCCGACGAAGGCCCAGCCGTAGACGACGACCACCATGAGGTAGCCGAGCTGGGTGTACCACATCTCGGCGACCCGCCATTCGAGGAAGCGCAACCGCAGGCGCTGCCATGCGCTGAGGCTGGCCACCGAACGCAGGAATTGGAGGTTGCGCATGTCCTTGCGCCGGCTGCGCGCGTTGAACAGGTCCATGAGCCAGCACGCCGGGAACGTCGACAGCACGAGCACGAGCGCCATCGGCTGCTGCAGCCCGGCGACGAGGAAGTCGCTGATCTGCGACAGCGTCAGCACCGGGATGCCGAACGCACGGTAGAACCAGTAGTTGTAGAAGATGCCCGCCATCGCGACGAGCAGGTAGGCGAGCGTGATCGCGACGGCCGGCTCGCGCCGCAGCGTGTCGAACACGTGCGGCAGCACGTTCCGCAGCGGTGAAACGACGGTCGGCAGCTCGGACGGAAGGCGCAGCCGCGATTCCGCCGCGCCGCTCAAGCGGGCGTCTCGACCGTGAAGCTCTCGCCGCAGCCGCATTCGCCGGTCGCGTTCGGATTGCGGAACACGAACGTCGCGTTGAGGCCCTGGCGCTGGAAGTCGATCTCGGTGCCGTCGACGAACGGCAAAGCCTTGCGGTCGACGATCACCCGCACGCCGTCCTGCTCGAACACGGTGTCGTCGCCGGCGACCGCGGTGGCGAGGTCGACCGTGTAGCCGAAGCCGGAGCAGCCGGTGCGCTTGATGCCGAAGCGCACGCCGCACGCCTGCGGGTCCTTCGCGAGGAAGTCCTGCATGCGTTCGCGCGCGGCGGTGGTGAGCTGGATCGTCATGGGTCCCGTATCGCACATGCGGCCCTGGCGCGGCCGCGTCGTCCGTCGCGATCCGCAGGGATCGCATCCACCGCGGATCATAGCGCGGCGCACTGCCCTGCGACCGATTCCGCTATCATCGCCGATCGTTCTCGGCCTCGCCGAGCTGGGTATTCCGATCGGGAGTTTCAAGGTATGTCCGACGTCGACGGCGACGTGAGAGTGGTGGACGTTAAGCATGCGCTGTCGGGCGCGATCGCGCCGGGCACCAAGGTGCGCATCAACGGCTGGGTACGCACGCGCCGCGACTCGAAGGCCGGGCTGTCGTTCGTCAGCCTCAGCGACGGCTCCTGCTTCGATCCGATCCAGGTCGTCGCGCCGAACACGCTCGCCAACTACGAAGGCGAGGTGCTGCACCTCACCGCAGGTTGCGCGATCACCGCCGAGGGCGAGCTGGTCGCTTCGCAGGGCAAGGGCCAGTCGTTCGAAATGCAGGCGAGCTCGCTGGCCGTGCTCGGCTGGATCGACGACCCGGAAACCTATCCCATCCAGCCCAAGCCGCATTCGCCGGAGTTCCTGCGCGAAGTCGCCCACCTGCGCCCGCGCACGAACCTGTTCGGCGCGGTCAGCCGCGTGCGCCACACGATCGCGCAGGCGATCCACCGCTATTTCGACGAGCACGGCTACTTCTGGGTCAACACGCCGATCATCACGACGTCGGACACCGAAGGCGCGGGCGAGATGTTCCGCGTCTCGACACTCGACCTCATGAACCTGCCGAAGACCGACAAGGGCGCGGTCGATTTCCGCAAGGACTTCTTCGGCAAGGAAGCATTCCTCACCGTGTCCGGCCAGCTCAACGTCGAGGCGTACTGCCTCGCGCTGAGCAAGGTCTACACGTTCGGCCCGACGTTCCGCGCGGAGAACTCGCACACGACGCGCCACCTCGCCGAATTCTGGATGGTCGAGCCCGAGATCGCGTTCGCCGACCTCGCCGAGGACGCGCGCGTCGCCGAGGAGTTCCTCAAGTTCATCTTCCGCATGGTGCTGGCCGAGCGTCCGGACGACATGGCGTTCTTCGCCGAGCGCGTCGAGAAGACGGCGATCTCGCGCCTCGAGGCGATCATCGCCGCGCCGTTCGCGCAGATCGACTACACCGACGCGGTCGAGATCCTGAAGAAGTCCGGCCGCAAGTTCGACTACGCGGTCGAATGGGGCGCGGACCTGCAGACCGAGCACGAGCGCTTCCTCACCGAGGAATACGTCGGCGGCCCGGTGGTCGTGAAGAACTACCCGGAGAAGATCAAGGCGTTCTACATGCGCCTCAACGACGACGGTCGCACCGTCGCGGCGATGGACGTGCTCGCGCCCGGCATCGGCGAGATCATCGGCGGCTCGCAGCGCGAGGAGCGCCTCGACATCCTCGACAAGCGCATCGCCCAGTTCGGCCTCGATCCGAAGATGTATTCGTGGTACCGCGATTTCCGCCGTTACGGCACGGTACCGCACGCAGGCTTCGGTCTCGGCTTCGAGCGCCTCGTCGTCTACGTCTGCGGCCTCGCCAACATCCGCGACGCGATCCCGTATCCGCGCGCGCCGGGCTCGGCGGAGTTCTAGTCCCGATGGCCGCATTCGCCCATCCACACGCACGCGGCGGCAAGCCCGGGGGATTCGTCTAGTGCCCGCTTCCGCCTGGCATCAGTTCTTCTTCATCATGGGCCTCGGCGTCGCCGTCGCCGGGCTCACGACCTACGTGATCACCTGGATGCTCGTCGCCGTGCACCTGCGCGACCGCCACCCGGCGGAGCACGCGCGCCTCGGCGGCTTCCTGTTCGCACCACACGCGTTCGCCTGGTACCTCGCCGGCCGCTATCGCGCGCTGCGCGACCGCGGCCTCGATGCGCTCGGCACGCCGGGCAGCCTCGGCGCCTGGGCGATCGTGCTCGGCGCCGCGGCCGCGGTCGTCGCCAAGCTGCTGTCGCTGACCGGAGCCTCGCCATGAGTTCCGACGCTTCGCAGTGGTGGCTCGCCGCGCTCGGCGACACGCTGATCTGGGCCCGCCTCGACGTGCTCGACTCGGGAATCGCCGAGGTGTTCGACAACGACGGACGCGTGCTGCGCTACGACGACGAAACCGCCGCGCGCATGGCCCTGCTCGACGCCGAGTTCCGCGCGTTCGACGGCATCGACGCCGACGACGCCGCGGCGATGGGCTTCGACCTCGACGAGATCGAACCGCCGCGGGGCGACAGCGACGAGGAACTGCTCACCCGGATGATCCAGAAACTCCCGTCGCGGCATTGATCTTTCGCGCGACCAGGCACGAGACGAAAAGCGGAAGATTTGAAACGCGAAGGACACGAAGAAGAGCCATCGACGAGTGGCCTGCAACGATTCGCGTGCAGGTACGCCTCCAGGCACCCCATGGTTCGGCCTGCTATTTCTCGTGTCCTTCGTGCTTCAGGCTTCTGCTTCCCACGTAGAACCGGAGCACCTCCATGAATCTCGACCTCACCGGCAAGCACGCGCTCGTCTGCGGCGGCTCGCAGGGCATCGGCAAGGCCGCGGCGATCGAACTCGCGCTGCTCGGCGCCGACGTGACCCTGCTCGCGCGCACGCAGGAATCACTCGATGCGGCCGTCGCCGCGCTGCCGAAGACGCACGCGGCGCAGGCGCACGCGACGATCGCCGCCGACATGCGCGACCACGCGACGCTACGCGCGAACGTCGAGGCCGCGGCCGGCGCGCGCGCGGTGCACGTCTTCGTCAACAACACCGGCGGGCCGCCGGGCGGGACTGCGCATGCCGCCGGCATCGACGACTACCTCGCCGCGTTCAACCAGCACCTCGTCGCCGCGCAGACCCTGCTGCAGGCGCTGCTGCCGGGCATGAAGGCGGCCGCCTACGGGCGCGTCGTCAACGTGATCTCGACCTCGGTCAAGGAACCGATCAGGAACCTCGGCGTGTCGAACACGATCCGCGGCGCGACCGCGAGCTGGGCGAAGACGCTCGCCGGCGAACTCGGTGCACACGGCATCACGGTCAACAACGTGCTGCCCGGCTACACGCAGACGCAGCGCCTCGAACAGATCCTCGCCGAGCGCACGCGCGCGACCGGCAAGAGCACCACGGAGATCGAGCACGCGATGCTCGCGAGCGTGCCCGCGGGCCGCTTCGCCAAGCCGGCCGAGATCGCCGCGGTGATCGCGTTCCTCGCCTCGCCCGCGGCCGCCTACGTCAACGGCGTCAACGTTCCCGTCGACGGCGGCCGAACGCTATCGCTGTGACGTCGCGGCATCGCGAGGCGGAGGCGAAGCCGAAGCGAAAAGATTGAAACACGAAGCACACCGAGCACACGAAGAAGTCAAGAGCATCAAAAAAAAGCTCTTCCTCGGTGTGCTCGGTGTGCTTCGTGTTTCAGGCTTTGCTCTTTACCCCATCCTCGGCATGGGCTTCCCCGGTGCGAGGCGCACCGAGGAAGCACCGCGGGCGCTCAGAAGTCGTAGTCGAGACGCACGTAATACGAGCCGCCGTTGATGCCGAACGGGCAGGTCTCCCAGCAGTAGGTGAAGCCGAGCTGCGGGAACGGGAAGCCGTTGGTGCGGTCCCATTTGTCGGGATAGGTATCGAAGATGTTGCTGCCGCCGACCGACAGGCGCGCGTTCTGGTTGAAGTTGTAGGCGACGTTGAGGTCGAACAGCCACTTGCCGCCCCACTCCTGGATGATGCCCGGCGTGAAGCCCTGCCCTTCGACCGATCCGAAGTAGTTCGCGCGGCCGGTCACGTCCCAGGCGCCGCGCTTGTAGTCGGCGCTGAGCACGTAATGCTCGCGCGGCTGGCCTTTCTCGACGAGCGTGACCTGGGTGTCGTCGAACAGCACGTTCGGCGGCAGGATCGACGACTGCGACTTGCGCCGCGTCACCTTCGTGTGGCTGAAGTTGGCGTCGGCCGACAGGGTCAGCTCGTCGCCGTTGTCGAACGGGATGTCGTGTTCGACGACGAGGTCGAGGCCGGTCGTGCGCGTGTCGATCGCGTTGGTGAAGAACAGCACCTGGCCGACGTGCAGCGGATCGAGGATGCGCCGGATCGGGCAGTTCGACAGGTCGGCGTTGCAGGTCGCCGCATCCTCGGGCGCGATGTTGCTCGAGAAGATGATGCGGTTGTCGATGTTGATGCGGTAGACGTCGGCGGTGAAGCGCGTGTGGTCGGCCGGCTGGGCGACGATGCCGAGGCTGCCGTTGACCGACGTTTCCTCGCGCAGCGGCTGGATGCCGAACGCGTGCGTGACCGCGCTGTCCTGGCGCGCGGTCAGCGTGTCGGTGAGCACGCCCGCGGCGTTGAGGTTGGTCGATACCTGGCTGTACAGCGCCTGCTGCACACCCGGTGCGCGGAAGCCGTTGGCGATCGTGCCGCGCACGGCGAACTGCGGCGTGAAGTCGAAGCGGCCGGTGAGCTTGCCGGTCAGCGTGCTGCCGAAGTCGGAGTAGTGCTCCCAGCGCGCGGCGGCGCTCGCGAGGAAGCGATCGGTGAGCTGGTTCTCGGCGTCGATGTACAGCGCGACGTTGTCGCGTCCGTCGTCGACCGCGGTCTCCGGCGTGAAGCCGGGGAAGCCCTGCGCGCCCGGCGCGGCGATGCCGCCGGTCTGGTCGAGGATCTGGATCGCGCGGTTGTTGGTGCGGCCGTAGGCCCACGACGCGGGTTCGCCGGGCGTGATCTCGTAGTTCTCGTCGCGATACTCGAAACCGGTGCCGATGTAGACCGGCCCGGTGCCGATGCCCCAGTCCGCGGAACCCTTGAAGTCGACGTCGAAGGTGGTCTGGTCGTAGGCGAGCCCGCCGGTGAACATCGTCGTCGGCGACTGCGCGTAGATGCCGCCGGCCGGGTTCGGTTCGTACCACCAGCTCACGTTGACCGAGTTGCCTTCGTGGAAGTCGAACGTGTTGCGTCCCCAGTTGAGCGAGACGTCGTAGGTCCAGGCGTCGTTGACCGGGCCGCGGAAGCCGGCGGCGAGCGAGCCGTCGGTGGTCTTGGTGAGCAGGTTCGGCAGGAACCCGTTCGGGTACAGGTCGGGCACCGTGCGGCCGTCGCCGGCGGTGCGGAAGAAGCCGGAGGAATCACCCTTGCGTCGCGACGCGCCGCCGAACCAGTACAGCTCGCCCGGGCCGAGCGGCAGGCCGCCGTTGAGCCAGAAGTAGAGGTCCTTGGCGATCGGGTCACCGATGCGCTGCGTCACGCGCGGAGGATCGACGCGCAGTTCGTCCTTGCCGGCGCGATTGGTTTCGTCGCGGTGGCGGTATTCGAGCGACATGTTGTTGTAGCCGCCGTCGCCGAACTTGAAGCCGGTGTTGACGCTCCCGCTGTAGGTCTCGCCGTCGCCCTCGTAGGTCTGGCCCCACTGCCACGAGGTCTGCGTCTCGTCGGTCTGCTTCTTGAGGATGATGTTGACCACGCCGCCGATCGCGTCGGAGCCGTACTGCGCGGCGGCACCGTCGCGCAGCACTTCGATGTGGTCGATCATCGACTCGGGGATCGCGTTGATGTCGGTGCCGGCGGAACCGCGGCCGACCGTCTGCTGCACGTTGACGAGCGCCTGCTGGTGGCGGCGCTTGCCGTTGATGAGCACGAGCACCTGGTCCGGCCCGAGCCCGCGCAGCGTGACCGGGCGGATGATGTCGGTGCCGTCGCTGATGAAGGTCGTCGAGAAGTTCACCGACGGCTCGAGCGTCTGCAGCAGCTTGCCGACCTCGAGCGAGCCGCTCGAACGCAGCGCCTCGCGACCGATCTGATCGATCGGCGTCGGCGAGTCCTGCACCGTGTGTCCTTTCGCGCGCGATCCGGTCACGGTGATCGTGCCGAGCTGCTGCGCGCTGCGTGCCTCGTCCTGCGACGGGTCCTGCGCGGCGGCATCGGTGATGGTTTCGTCGGCGTGGGCGGTCAGCGCGACGAACAGCGCGATCGCGAGTGCATTGCGCGTGAGCGCGGCTGCGCGCCGCGCAGGGTGTGCGTAGTTCAAGGTAGTCTCTCCCCATGCGAAGCCGGCTGGGCCGGCGTTGGTCCGAGAAGCTCTCGGAACAGCGGCAGCCTGCCGCTCTCCCGGCGGCGGCTGCTAAGGAATTATTAACATATCTTTACAAGTCGACGCGGACCCACGCACCGCCGAAACCGTGATCGACCTCACGCTTCGGCCGCATCCGAGGCCGGCAGCGCCGGCCCCGGTAGAATCCGCGCCGTGATCCTCAATATCGCCGCCTACCTGTTCACCCCGATCGACGACCCCGACGCTCTCGTGGCCCAGCTGCGCGAACGCGCCGAAGCCGGCGCCCTGCGCGGCACCGTGCTGGTCGCGCCGGAGGGCATCAACCTGTTCCTCGCCGGCATCCCGGGCGCGGTCGACGCGTTCGTCGAAACGCTGCGCACCGACCCGCGCTTCGCCGCGATCGAGGTCAAGCGCAGTCGCAGCGCGGCACCGCCGTTCGCGCGCCTCAAGGTCAAGCGCAAGCACGAGATCATCGCGTTCCGCCGCGAGGCCGGGCCCGCGCGCGGGCGCGCGCCGTCGCTCGCACCGGAACGCCTCGCGCGCTGGCTCGAGGCCGGCCGCGACGACGACGGCCGGCGCGTGGTCCTGCTCGACACGCGCAACCGCGAGGAAGTCGCGCACGGCACGTTCGCCGGTGCGCTCACCTTGCCGATCGACAACTTCGTCGACCTGCCCGCGGCGATGGAAGCGCAGCGTGCGTCGCTCGCCGACGCGACCGTCGTGAGCTTCTGCACCGGCGGCATCCGCTGCGAGAAGGCCGCGCTGTGGATGCAGGCGAACGGCTTCGAACGCGTCTGGCAGCTCGACGGCGGCATCCTCGGCTATTTCGAGCGCGTCGGCGGCCACGGCTACGACGGCGCCTGCTTCGTGTTCGACGAGCGCGTCGCGCTCGATCCCGCGCTGCGCCCCGTCCACGACGATGCACGCTCGGGCGACTGAAGGGACCACGCCGCGTACGCGTGCGCATGCGCTGCCCGGCGATTCATTTCGCAACGCGAACCGCTAAGCTCTCGCCGATGGACGATCTCGCCAACCTCATCGACGGCCGCCTGCAGCCTGCCGCGAGCGGCCGCTGGCTCGACGTGTTCGAGCCTGCCACCGGTGCCGTGTTCGCGCGCTGCCCTGATTCGGACGCCAGCGACGTCGACGCCGCGGTCGCCGCGGCGACGCGCGCGGCACCGGGCTGGGCGGCGACGCCGGCGGAACAGCGCGCGCGCCTGCTCGAACGCCTCGCCGCGCTGGTCGAACGCGAGCTCGACGCGCTGGCGCGGCTCGAATCGCGGGACAGCGGCAAGCCGGTAAAGCTCGCGCACAGCCTCGACATCCCGCGCGCGGTCGCCAACCTGCGCTTCTTCGCCGCGGCGATCACCCAATGGGCGAGCGAAGCCCACGCGACCGACACGCTCGCGCTGAATTACACGTTGCGCCAGCCGCTCGGCGCCGTCGCGTGCATCTCGCCGTGGAACCTGCCGCTGTACCTGTTCACCTGGAAGATCGCGCCGGCGCTCGCCGCGGGCAACACGGTCGTCGCCAAGCCGTCCGAGGTGACGCCGTGCACGGCCGCGCGGCTCGGCGAACTGGCGATCGAAGCGGGCTTCCCGCCGGGCGTGCTCAACATCGTGCTCGGCGACGGCCCGCGCGTCGGCCAGCCGCTGGTCGAGCACGCGGGCATCAAGGCGGTGTCGTTCACCGGCAGCACGCGCACCGGCGCGGCGATCGCGGCGGCGACTGCGACGCGCTTCCGCAAGGTGTCGCTCGAGATGGGCGGCAAGAACCCGGCGATCGTGTTCGCCGATGCCGACCTCTCCGACGCGAACCTCGACACGATCGTGCGCTCGGGCTTCGCCAACCAGGGCGAGATCTGCCTGTGCGGCTCGCGCCTGCTCGTGCAGCGTTCGATCTGGGACGCGTTCGTGCCGCGCTATCTCGAGCGCGTGCGCGCGCTGCGCGTCGGCGATCCGCAGGACGACGCCAGCGATCTCGGCGCGCTCGTCTCGCAGGCGCACTTCGCCAAGGTGACCGGCTGCATCGAGCGCGCGCGCGCCGAAGGCGGCCGCGTGCTGCTCGGCGGCCACGCGCTGCGCGTCGACGGCCGCTGCGCCGACGGCTGGTTCGTCGCGCCGACCGTGATCGAAGGGCTCGGCAACGACAGCGCGACCAACCAGGAGGAGATCTTCGGCCCGGTCGTCACGCTGCTGCCGTTCGACGACGAGGACGAGGCGCTCGCGCTCGCCAACGGTACCGGCTACGGCCTCGCCGCGTCGCTGTGGACGCGCGACCTTGGCCGCGCGCACCGCGTCGGCGCGAAGCTCGACTTCGGCATCGTCTGGATCAACTGCTGGCTGCTGCGCGACCTGCGCACGCCGTTCGGCGGCGTGAAGAACTCCGGCATCGGCCGCGAAGGCGGCTTCGACGCGCTGCGCTTCTTCACCGAACCGAAGAACATCTGCATCCGCCTGGGCTGACCATGCACGACCTCAAAGACCTGCTCGACCGCAACCGCGCCTGGTCCGATTCGCTCGTCGCGAACGACCCGCAGTTCTTCCGCCGCCTGTCCGAGCAGCAGGCGCCGAAGTACCTCTGGATCGGCTGCTCCGACTCGCGCGTGCCGGCGCACCAGATCATCGACATG
>Ga0207674_10010505_pt1 | contig 10479 bp, 6 predicted proteins | sample KBSCornC72_FD_184303 | JGI IMG/M metagenome (GOLD analysis project Ga0207674, IMG submission 184303) | Corn rhizosphere microbial communities from Kellogg Biological Station, Michigan, USA - KBS Corn C7-2 (SPAdes) (version 2) | ecosystem: Host-associated > Plants > Roots > Rhizosphere > Soil ...
CACGGCCTGCGCTACCTGCGCGAAGCGCACCGCGACCCGTACACCGGCGGCTACGCCTGGACGATCCGCGACGGGCAGCCGGAAGACCGCACCAACCATGCCTACGGCGTGGCCTTCGTGCTGCTCGCCTACGCCACCGCGCGCAAGGCCGGCATCGACGAGGCCGCCGCATGGATGGACGAAACCTGGCACCTGCTGGAACAGCGCTACTGGGACGCCGACGCCGGGCTGTACCGCGACGAAGCCGATGCGAACTGGCACTTCAGCGACTACCGCGGCCAGAACGCGAACATGCATATGTGCGAGGCGATGATCGCCGCGTACCAGGCCAGCGGCGAGCCACGCTATCTCGAGCGCGCGTACACCCTCGCCGACCACATGACCCGCCGCCAGGCCTCGCTGGCCGGCGGGCTGGTGTGGGAACACTACGACGCCCGCTGGGCCATCGACTGGGACTACCACCGCGACGACCCGAAGCACCTGTTCCGCCCGTGGGGTTTCCAGAGCGGCCACCAGACCGAATGGGCCAAGTTGCTGCTGATCATGGAACCGCTGCTGCGCGAGCGCGGTTACGACGAGGACTGGCTGCTGCCCACCGCACGGCAGTTGTTCGACACCGCGCTGGCGCGCGCCTGGGACGGCGAGTGCGACGGCATCTGCTACGGCTTCGCGCCGGACGGCAGTGTCTGCGACGACGACAAGTACTTCTGGGTGCAAGCCGAATCGCTGACTGCCGCCGCGCTGCTGCACGCGCGCACCGGCCTGGCCGAGTATGACGACTGGTACGCGAAGCTGTGGGCGTATGCATGGCGGCATTTCGTCGACCACCGTTACGGCGCGTGGTTCCGCATTCTCACTCGCGACAACCGCCACTACAGCGACGAGAAAAGCCCGGCCGGCAAGACCGACTACCACACCATGGGCGCCTGCCACGAAGTGCTGGCGCTGTTGCGCGCCGGCGGCCGGCCGTGATCTTCCATCTCCACCAAGGCACCGCATGAAGAAGTCCGCTCTTTCCCTCGCCATCATGGCCGCCACGCTGCTGGCTGCGCCCGCATTCGCTGCCGACAGCGCAAGCTCGCGCTTCGATCCGCTGCAGACCTTCGCCCCGTACAGCTACCCGCAGCCGGCCACCGCCTATCGCTCGGCCAGCGGCAAGCCCGGCCCGCTGTACTGGCAGAACCGCGCCGACTACACGATCACCGCCACGCTCGATCCGGCCACGCGCCGGCTCAGCGGCAGCGAGGTGATCAGCTACACCAACCACAGCCCCGACGCGCTCGACGTGCTGTGGCTGCAGCTGGACCAGAACCGCTACCGCCGCGACGCCCGCGGCGCGTTCACCAGCAAGTTCCCCGCCGAGTTCACCAACGGCTACCAGATTGCCTCGGTCGAAGTGGAAGACGCGCACGGCCGCACGCAGCCGGTGCGGTGGCTGGTCTCCGACACGCGCATGCAGGTGCAACTGCCTGCGGCGCTGAAGGGCAACGGCGGCAGCCTGCGCCTGCACGTCGCGTGGAGCTACACCGTGCCCGGCGAATTCGGCGGCCGCACCGACGTCAATCCCAGCAAGAACGGCGAGATCTTCGAGATCGCGCAGTGGTACCCGCGCATGGCGGTGTACGACGACCTGCGCGGGTGGGACACCGCGCCCTACCTCAACAGCGAGTTCTACCTCGAATACGGCGATTTCGACTACGCGGTCACCGTGCCGTGGGACATGATCGTGGCCGGCTCCGGCGAGCTGGTGAACCCCGACGAGGTGCTGACGAAAACCGAACGGCAGCGGCTGGAACAGGCCCGCCACAGCGACGCCACGGTGATGATCCGCACGCCGGAAGAAGTCACCCAGCCGTCCAGCCGTCCGAAACAGAGCGGCACGCTGACCTGGCGTTTCCGCATGCACAATACCCGCGACGTCGCGTTCGGCGCCTCGAAGGCGTTCGTGTGGGACGCCGCGCGGATCAACCTGCCCGAGGGCAAGACCGCGCTGGCGATGTCGGTCTACCCGGTCGAGAGCGGCGGCAACGCCGCCTGGGGCCGCGCCACCGAATACCTCAAGGCCTCCACCGAATACTTCTCGAAGCAGTGGTATCCGTACCCGTGGCCGGTGGCGATCAACGAGGCCGGCACCGCCGGCGGCATGGAATACCCGGGCATCACCTTCGACCACAAGCTGGCCAAGGGCAGGAACCTGCACATGGTGATCGCGCACGAGATCGGGCACATCTGGTTCCCGATGATCGTGGGCAGCAACGAACGCCGTGCCGCATGGATGGATGAAGGCTTCAACACCTTCATCGACGTCTACGAGGACGACGCCTTCAACCACGGCGAATATGCGCCCAAGCGCGACAGCGAGTACGCACCCGGCGGAGGCAACCCGGCCGACGAGATCGCCAAGGTCATCGCCGACCCGGCCGCGCCCGTCCTGCTCAACGGCGCCGACATGGTGCCGGAGAAGTACCGCCACCCGATCAGCTACTTCAAGGGCGCGTTCGGCCTGGTGCTGCTGCGCGAGCAGATCATCGGCCCGGAACGCTTCGACCCCGCGTTCCGCCGCTACATCGCCACCTGGGCGTACAAGCACCCGAGTCCGTCGGACTTCTTCCGCTTCATGGAAAGCGAGACCGGCGAGGACCTGGGCTGGTTCTGGCGCGGCTGGTACGAACACAACTGGCAGCTCGACCTGGCCGTGCAGAAGGTCGCCTACACCGGCGGCGACTACCGCAAGGGCGCCGACGTCACCGTGGCCAACCTCGACCAACTGGTGCTGCCGGCCACGCTGCAACTCGTCTATGACGACGGCAGCAAGCAGGACATCCGCGTGCCGGTGGAAACCTGGCAGCAGCACCGCAGCTACGTCATCCACGTGGCCGGCACGCGCAAGCCGGTGTCGGCCACCATCGACCCGGCGCGCGCGCTGCCGGACGCGCAGCGCGCAAACAACACGCTGCAAGTAAAATAGAGCTCGGGCTTTGCTCCCTCCCCTGCCCTCAGGGGACGGCCGGGGCGGGGCCGCTCTTAAAGGTGCGGCTTGTCCTGGTCAAAAAACCAGCCGCGCGCCCAGCATCCAGGTACGGCCCGGGCCAGGTTCGAAGTAGCGCCCGTTGCTGTCGTTGACGATCACCGAACCGATGTAGCGGCGGTCGCCCAGATTGTCCACGCGGGCACTGAGCTGCAGCCGCGTGGACGCCGCCAAGGCGAAGGTATAGCCGACGTCCACGCCCACCAGGGCATAACCGGCGGCCTGCTGGGTAGCCGTGTCGTTGACGCTGACCGCACCCACGCCGGTCACGTCCAGGCCTTCGTGCCAGCCGAGTTCGCCGCCATGCCGGATCCGCAGCGAGCCATAGTTTTCGGGCACGCCCGGCATGCGGGTGCCGGCCGCCACCGGCACGGTGGCCGTGGCGCATGGCGTGGCGCGGCAGGCGAGGAACGCACTGCGGAAGCGCGCCTGCAGGCGGGTGAAGCCGACACTGATCCGCCAGTAGTCCGCCAACTGGCCGACCAGGGAAAACTCGACGCCCTGGCGCCGCGTGTCGCCGACATTGCGGTAGGTCGAACGGCCGTTCTGGTTGGTCTCCACCGCCAGCTCGTCGCGCGTATCGGCGCGGAACAGCGCCGTGTCGAAGGCCAGTCCGCGCGTGACCTGCCACTTGGCGCCCAGCTCCAGGTTGCGGCTGCGCGCCGGACGCAGGTCGAAGGCCAGGCCGGGTCGGCCATCGCTGCGGTAGCCGAGTTCGTTGAAGCTCGGCGTTTCGAAACCCTTGCCGTAGCTGGCGTAGAGCCGCAGGTCGTCGTCGGGCCGAAAGCCCAGCCCGAGCACCGGCGTGGTGGCCGTGTAGTTCACCCCGCCGCTGCCGTCCGGATTGGCCGCCGTGACGTAGTGATCGCGTGCGCGGAAGCGCACGTCGTCATGCCGCACGCCGAGCAGCAGCGACCATGATTCGGCGAAGTGCCAGTACCACTGCGCGTACTCGTCGACGCTGGCGACGTTGTCGTCCTCGTTCCGGCGTAGCGCGCCGGTCACCCCCAGCGTGTCGCCGACGAAGTTCTCGTAGCCGCGGCGATGCTGCCATTGCCCGTCGGCACTCACGCCCAGCACGAACTCGTAGTCGCGGCCGGCCAGTCGGCCACTGCGGGTCCAACGCGCGTCGAGGCCGCCGTAGCCGGTATCCAGCGCCACCACGCCGCCCGCCGACAGCGGGCTTTGCTGGGCGCTCACCGGGATCGACTGGTACTGCAAGATGCTGCGCTGGCCGAAGTAACCCATCACCCGCCACTGGCCGCCATCCGTCTGCTGCTCGTAGACGGCGCCGAGCTGGTTCTGTTCGATACTCTTGCGGGTGTTGTACTGGACGGCCACCGAAGCAACCTGCCGCGAATCGGCATCGACCTGCGCCCGGGTGAGCCCGAGCGCATCCTGCGATGTCGGCTGATTCAGCCGATTCGCCACGATCGTGAGCTTCCTCCCGCCGCCCAGGTCCACGCCGAAGCGGGCGTTGTCCGATTCGCGGCGCACCCGGCTGTGCGGCCGGTAGCCGCCGGAAAGGAACACCGAGCCGGCAACGTTGTAGTCGACCGGCCCCCAGGTGCCGCGCGTGTCGACGCTGGTGCGGAACGTATCGTGGCTGCCCGCGTTCATGCCCAGGGCGGTCACCGGCGTCGGCGTGCCCTCTGCGCTCCATAGCTGCACTACGCCGCCGGCGGCGTTGCCGTAGAGCACCGAGAACGGGCCGCGCAGTATTTCCACCCGCTCGGCCGAGTCGAAATTGAAGTGCGAGACCTGGCCCTGCCCATCCGGCAGCGTCGCCGGGATGCCGTCGACATACAGGCGGATGCTGCGCACGCCGAAGGTCGCGCGCGAGCCGAAGCCGCGGATCGAGATCTGCACGTCCTGCGCATAGTTCTGCCGGTCGCGCGCGAGGATGCCCGGCACGCCGACCAGCGACTCGGAAAGGTTCACGCCCGGCTGGCCCGCCGCGGCCGGCGCCACCGGCACCATGCTGAGCGCGGCGGGAAGATCGAAGGGCGGAATGTCCAGGCGGATGGCATGGACCTGCACCGCGGACAACGTCGTGGGCGCCGCACGAACCGGTTCAACCCTCGTCGGCACAGGCTCCCGGGCGACAGCGCGTTGCTGGGCAAGCCCCAGGCAAAGCAGGATCGCGACGACCGGCCACCGGGCTCCAGCTTCGCCAGTGCGGGCTCGGCCGGACAAGCCGCCACCCGGCCCGGAGTCACCTCCGGGCGAAACAGACGTGATGAAAGCCGGGGCGGAACAGTCGAGAACACGCGGGGACATGCCGCCAGTGTGTCACGAAGCTCCAATGGCCAGAGCATGTCACGAACGCGTCACGCCGTTGCTCCGAGAATGCCGGCCGGGGCTACGACTTCCTGTGTTTTCTTGAGGCGCGAAGGCGCAGGCCGGCGAAATTCGGCGGGGCGCCGACGGCCGCTCCCCACCGACTCCCATGCAGATGGTTGCTGGCCGTCCATAGCATCCTTGCCGCAGAGGATCTGCCCGTGAACCACGCACCCCACCGCTCCGTTCTGGCCGACGCCGTCTACGGCCTGCTCAATCCCCTCCCGTTCGGTTTCTTTGCCGCCGCGCTGATTTTCGACATCACCTATGCCCGGACCGCAGTCGTGCTGTGGAACAAGGGTGCCGCCTGGCTGATCGTGTTCGGCCTGCTGATCGCGGTGATCCCGCGCTTCGTCAACCTCGCACAGGTCTGGATCACCTCCCGGCACATCGCCCGGCGCGCCGACCGGCTGGATTTCTGGCTCAACCTGTTCGCCATCGTCGCGGCGATCTTCAATGCGTTCGTGCACAGCCGCGATGCCTACGCCGTGGTTCCCGCCGGCGTCTGGCTCTCGACATGCACGGTCATCCTGCTGGCCATCGCTCACGTCGTGATGGCCGTGCAGCACTCGGCGACGGGGGAGCACGTCCATGAATAAGATCGTCCTTCACATCGCGCTGGCCCTGGCCTTCGGGATGATTCTGGGAGGATGCAGCGGGAAGGCGTCGTATCAACCCGCGCAGCAATCGGGCGATGCCCCGCCGCTGCCCACTGCCCGCAACTTCCTGGTCCCGCCGATGCAGGTCCCCCGCTATGCCGGCTGGAAGCAGGGCCAGATGCCCAAGGTCGCCCCCGGGCTCAGGATCGAGAAAATCGCCAGCGGCCTGATCCACCCGCGCCAGCTCTACACCCTGCCCAACGGCGACATCCTGGTGGTGGAATCCAACGGCCCCGGCGCCGAGCCGGTGACCACGCCGAAGCAATTGATCGCCAACAAGATCAAGAACCTCTCGGGCAAGGGCGCGAAGGGCGGCAACCGGATCACCCTGCTGCGCCACGACGGCAATGCCGGCGGCGAATGGGAGAAGCACGTTTTCATCGAACACCTGCATTCGCCGTTCGGCGTAGCGCTGATCGGCGACACCCTGTACGTGGCCAACACCGACGCGATCGTGAAGTTCCCTTACGTCGCGGGCGAAACGCAGATCACGGCGCCCGGCGTGGAGTTCACCGACCTGCCGGCCACGATCAACCACCACTGGACCAAGGCGCTGGCAGCCAGCGCGGATGGCAGCAAGCTGTATGTCGGGGTCGGCTCCAACAGCAACATCATCGAGAACGGCATCGATCAGGAATACCGGCGCGCGGCCGTGCTCGAAGTGGACGTGGCCAGCGCCAGCAGCCGGATCTACGCCTCGGGCCTGCGCAATCCGACCGGACTGCAGATCGAGCCGCATACGGGCAAGCTCTGGGCGATCGTCAACGAGCGCGACGAGATCGGCGCGGACCTGGTGCCCGACTACCTGACCTCGGTCCAGCAGGGCGGTTTCTACGGCTGGCCGTACAGCTACTTCGGCCAGCACGTGGACAGCCGCGTCATGCCGCAGCGGCCGGACCTGGTGGCCAAGGCGATCAAGCCCGACTACGCGCTGGGCTCGCACGTTGCCGCGCTCGGGCTGCTGTTCTCGGACACCAACGCGCTGCCGGAAAAGTATCAGCATGGCGCCTTCGTCGGCGAGCACGGCAGTTGGGACCGCTCGCCACTGAGCGGCTACGCCGTCGTCCACGTCGCGTTCGTGAACGGCAAGCCGACCGGCGTGCCCGAACCGCTCGTCACCGGCTTCCACTCGGACGACGAAACGCAACTGTACGGTGCGCCGGTCGGCCTGGCGCAGGACAAGGATGGCGCGCTGCTGATCGCGGACGACGTCGGCGATACCGTCTGGCGGGTGACGGCAGCCTCGCCCTGAACACCTGGACACGGCGACGCCCCGCTTTCGAGTATCGCGTCGCTGCCACATCGCTGGCGGCAGCGCCGCATGGCCTCTTCCACCATCGGTGGCCACGGGTGGCATGGATCCTCCCCATGGCCAGGGGCGCGCCGGAACGGGCACCCATCGCAGCAGCCAGCGGTAAAGAAAAAGCCCGCTGGGCAGCGGGCTTTTGGAAGGAACACGACAATTAGTCGAACGATGGAAATCAGAACGGAATCTCGTCGTCCGCGAAGCCATTGTCGGCCGGGGCCGGGGACTGGCGCGGCGCATTGCCGTAGTCGCCGCCGCGCGACTGGCCGCCGCCGTAGCTGCCGCCACCGCTCTGGCGCTGGCCGCCCTGTGGACGCTCGCGCTGGTAACCGCCGCCGGCGCCGCCTTCGCCGCCGGGACCGCCGAGCATCTGCATGTCGCTGGCGATGATGTCGGTCGAGTAGCGCTCGATGCCCTGCTTGTCGGTGTACTTGTCGGTACGCAGCGAGCCTTCGATATAGACCTGGCGGCCCTTCTTCAGGTACTCGCCGGCGATCTCGGCCAGCCGGCCGAAGATCTTCACGCGGTGCCACTCGGTGCGCTCCTGCTTCTCGCCGCTCTGCTTGTCGGTCCACGACTCGGTGGTGGCCAGGTTGAAGCTGCAGATGGCGGTGCCGCCGCCGGTGTGGCGCATTTCGGGGTCCGCGCCGAGGTTGCCGACCAGGATGACTTTGTTGACGCCACGTGCCATGGGAGTGTCCTCGTTGAGCCGGCCGCAAGTATGCGATGGGTTGCGGCCGGAGTGGTGGATCAGGCTGGCTATCATAACCGCGGGAAGGGCCGAGTCCAGACGCGGAAAACCTGAACCGCGGGTCGGCGCCGTCCGCTGCCGGCGGTCGGCGGTCGGCACCGACCCGCGCACGCCCGGGCGTTCAGTTCACGATGAAGCGGTGGCCCACGCCGGGCTCGGTCTTCAGCCAGCGCGGGTTGGCCGGATCGTCGCCCAGTTTCTGCCGCAGCTTGCCGATCACGATGCGCAGATACTGGCTGTCACTGGTGTGAGTTGGCCCCCACACCTCGCGCAGCAGCTGCTGCTGGGTGACCACGCGACCGGCGTGCTGCAGCAGCAGCGCCAGCACGGCGTATTCCTTGCGGGTCAGTGCCAGCGGTGCACCGTCCAGGCTCACCTCGCGTCGTGCCAGGTCGACGGCCAGATGGCCGTCGTCGTAACGCGGCGGATGGTCCGGCTCACCCGGCCGGTTGCGCAGCAGTGCGCGCAGTCGCGCCATCAGTTCCTGGATGCCGAACGGCTTGGTCATGTAGTCGTTGGCGCCGTGGTCCAGCGCGCTCACCTTCTCGCTCTCGGCGCTGCGCACCGACAGCATCAGCACCGGCAGCTGGCTCCACTGGCGCAGCTCGGCCAGCACCGCGTGGCCCTCCATGTCGGGCAGGCCGAGGTCGAGGATGACCAGGTCCGGCGACTGCGTGGCCGCCAGCGCCAGGCCCTCCGCGCCGGTGGCGGCCAGCAGCACCTCGTAGCCTTCGGCGCGCAGGCCGATGTCGAGGAAGCGGCGGATCTGCGGCTCGTCGTCGATCACCAGCACGCGGGGCGAGGAATTCATGGCGCACGGTCGGGGGGTGGGGGCAGCGGCAGGGTAATACGGATCGTGGTGCCGCCGCCGTCGCGCGGCAACGCCTCCACGCTGCCGCCGTGCGCACCGATCATGCCGCGGCAGATCGCCAGGCCGAGGCCGGTGCCCTGGCTGGCGCGGTCGCCGCGCGACACCGAATAGAACATGTCGAAGATCAGCGCCCGCTCCGCCTCCGGGATGCCGGGGCCGCGGTCGCTGACGTCGATCAGCAGCCGGTCGCCCTCGCCGCGCACCACCAGTTGCACCGCTTCGTCGGCCGGCGAGAAGCGCGCGGCATTCTCCAGGATGTTGAACAGCGCCTGTTCGATCAATGCCGGATGCACGAACAGCAGCAGCGTGTCGGACGGCAGCATGGTCTCCACCCGCAGTGTCGGAAACAGCTTGCACAGGCGGCCGACCGCGGCGGCGACGATCTCGGCGACATCGGTCCAGTCGCGGTTGAGCTTGAGCGTACCGTGGCCGAGCCGGGTCATGTCGAGCAGGTTCTGGATGTAGCGGTCCAGCCGCTGGCCCTCGCCCAGGATCGCCTCCAGCAGCTCGCGGCGCTCGCCCGGCGGCAACTGTTCGCCGTAGCTGGCCAGCGTGTCGGCCGCGCCGATCATCGAGGCCAGCGGCGAACGCAGGTCGTGCGATACGGACGACAGCAGCGCGTTGCGCAGGCGCTCGGTCTCGCCCTGCACGCGGGCTCCCTCCAGTTCGTCGGCCAGGCGCGCGCGTTCCAGTGCCTGGCCGATGTCCTGCACCATCGCCAGCGCCAGGCTGCGCTGCTCCTGGTCGGGCGCGCTGCTGTCCGCGGCAAAATGCAATGCCGCCACGCCAAGCCGGTTGTCCTCGCCGCCGAACGGCAGCATCCAGCACGGCGCGGCGTTGAGCGTATCGGTATGCCGCCCGGCCTGTGCCGCGTGCCGCTCGCTCCAGTCGGCGGCGGCCAGGTCCTGCGCCGACAAGGCGAATTCACGCGGTGCGCAGGCGGCTACCTGCAACCGGCTGCCGGCATCGCGGACGAGGATCGCCGCCTCGCCGCGCAAAGCCTGCGCCAAGGCTGCCGCACCGACCTTGCGGATGCCCTCGGCATCGGCGCTGGTGGCCAGCCGCTGGCCCAGCGCCAGCAGCGCGCGCGACTGCACCTGGGCGGAACGCAGCGATTCCACCTGGCTGGCCAGCCGCGTCGCCAGGTGGCTGCATACCAGCGCCACGATCAGGAACAGGCTGACCGCCAGCACATCGTCGAAATTCGCGATCGCCAGCGTGTAGCGTGGCGGCGCGAAGAAGAAGTTGTCGCCAAGGAAACACAGAATGGCGGTATAGACGGCCACCGCCATGCGCGTGCGCACCGCCACCGCCAGCACCGCGGTAAGGAAGATCAGCGACAGGTTGGCCACCGACAGGTAGCGATCGGCGACAAAGGACAGCGCCAACGCAGTGGCGGCGCGGAGGTGAGCATTGAATCCGTGGCCGGAGAGCCGCTCGATACCCATCACGAGGCAATGGATGCGGCCCAACGCCTGTGCGACGAGCTTAATGGCGACGGATACGCGACTCGACGCGTCTGCC
>Ga0207674_10010509_pt1 | contig 10476 bp, 5 predicted proteins | sample KBSCornC72_FD_184303 | JGI IMG/M metagenome (GOLD analysis project Ga0207674, IMG submission 184303) | Corn rhizosphere microbial communities from Kellogg Biological Station, Michigan, USA - KBS Corn C7-2 (SPAdes) (version 2) | ecosystem: Host-associated > Plants > Roots > Rhizosphere > Soil ...
CGCCTGACCCGACGACCGGCCGCGCTAGACGGGCAGCCAGGTCGTCACACCGAGCACGATCGAGGCGTGTCCACCGGGTGCGTCGTGCACCTTCGCACCCTCGATGCACGCCGCGAGCCCGCGAGAATGCATCTGACGAGCATACCCCCGCATCGTAAACAGGTCCGATCGGTTCCCGAAGGGACACCGACCGCCGTGACCTCGCTCACCTCCCTAGCGTCGAGCTCGGTAGCACCTTGTCTCCCGTTCGCTACCCACCGGCGTGCGCCGATGCACGCCCAGGAGGACATCGTGAATACCCCACGCTCTCGCCGGGCCATGATCGGCGACGTCGCGTACCTCGCGGCCGCCCTGGCCATCCCTTCTCCACTGCTCCGCCACGCCGGCAGCCGAGTGCTCGGCTTCGGCACGCCGGCGGACCTCGATCCCGACCTCGCCCGCTTCGACGGCTGGACCGCCGAGCTCCGCACCGCGCAGCTCACGGACCGGTCCATCCCACTCGGCATCGCTTCCGCCCGCGTCGCCGCGCTCGCCGTCGGCACGCCGTACGAGGCGCACCTCCTCGACGCCTATCTCCGCCGAGGCGACGCGCCGCCCACCGAGCCGCTCATCCTCTCCCTCACTCACTTCGACTGCAACTCCTTCGTCGAGTCGTGCGTCGCCGTGGCCCGTGCCGCCCGCGTCGGCGGCTCGCCCACCTGGAAGGGCTTCGGCCGCGAGGTGGAGCGCATGCGCTACCGCAGCGGACTCCGCGGTGATTACACCACGCGCCTGCATTATTTCAGCGAGTGGATCGCCGACGGCGACAATCGCGGGCTCCTCCGCGACGCCGGCTTCGCACTCGGCGGCGTCGAGGACAAACGTCCGCTGCGCTTCATGACCGAGCACCGCGACAGCTACGTCGCCCTCGCCGACGACCGCATCTTCAAGTCGATGAAGGAGATGGAGAAGCGCCTCGACCACATCTCGCGCCACGTCATCCCCACCGCGCGCATCGCCGAAGTGGAGGACCGCATCCAGAATGGCGACATCATCGGCTTCGCGACCAACACCCCCGGCCTCGACGTGACCCACTGCGCCGTCGCCCTCCGCGACTCCCGCGGCGTCCTCCGCGTCGCCCACGCCCCACTCACCGGCGGCGGCGTCGAGGTGAGCAAGAGCTCGTTGCCCGAGTACGCCGCGGGGCTCCGGGAGGCGAGTGGGATCATGGTGGCGAGGCCAATTTGAGCTACAACATCCGTAGCGAGTAGCGGGTACTTGGTAGCGCGACTGGCGTTCGACTCACCAGAAGTAGCGCTCGAGATCGCGACCCTACATGCGAACGGCCGTACTCGGTACTGAAGTACTCAAGTACCAGGTACGGCCGTCAGCATTTCGCGTAGGAGAGCGCTGCCTCTGTTTCTGATAGGCAGTCTGCCAGTCCCGCTACTGCGTACTCGCTACCCACTACTCGTAGTTGTAGTTGCCACCACTCCCATCTCATCCAGGAACCGGTGCCCGCCCATCCCTTCACCCTTCCTCGTCGCCGAGTGCGTCAGCACCAGGCGATCCTTCGCCCGCGTCATCCCGACGTAGAGCAGTCGCCGCGCCTCCTCGATCTCTTCCTCCGTCGTGCGGCGCCCGCTCAGCAACGAGCCGTCCTCTACCCCCACGATGTACACGCGCGAGAACTCGAGCCCCTTCGTCGAGTGCAGCGTGAGCAGGTTCACCCGACTCGCGTCCACCGGATCGTCCTCACGCCGTGACAACGCCGCCAGCTCCAGCAGTCGCTCGAGCTGCGCCTCCATCGTCCCATCGGGCAACTGCTCGAGCAGCGAGCGCAGTCGCGCCATCGCTGCCGGGTAACGCTCCATCGGCGACTTCTCCGTCCGCACGCGCTCCATCCGTTCGGCGCCGCCGAGCCATTCGATGAGATCCTGCACCGTCGGGAGCGAGTCGTCGCCGCGCTGCGCGCGCCCCGCATCGTAGTCGTCGAGCGCGCTGCTGAATCGGCCGAAGGCGAAGTGGCTGCACCGGTCGCGCAGCATCGCCGCCTCGGTGTGCAGCTCGTCCGGCCAGAGTACCAGCGCGACGGCGACGTAGTCGAGCAGGTGCGCGAGCGCGGTCTTCCGCGCATACGTGTCGTTGAGCTTGCGCAGCGCGACGAACACCTTCGCCAGCGTACGCACGTCGTCGAGCGCGCGGTGCGAGCGGCCCCGGTCGACACCCAGCCGCTCGGCGAGGTGCACGAGCCCCGCGCTGCTCGTGAACAGCTTCCGCGCCAGCGGGAGCGTGTCGTAGGTGCACGCGAGCTTCTCCCCCGTGAGCCGCTCGATGACGGGGAAGTCGAAGTGGTGCCCGTTGTGCGCGACGAGCACGTCGTCGCCGGCGAACGCCTTCACCTGCGGCCACACCTCGGCGAACGGCGGCGCGTCCGCCACGTCCGCCTCGGAGATGCCGTGCACCTTCTGCGCGTCGGGATCGATCGCACTGTCGGGGCGCACGAGCGCCGACCATTCGTCGACGATGAGCCGGTCGCGCACGCGCACCGCGGCGATCTCGATCACGTCGGCGCGCTCGACGGCGTTCGTCGTCGTCTCGATGTCGATGACGGTGAAGTTGGAGAACGCGCGACTCGGCCCGTCGCTCACACCGCACTGCAGCGCCTTGAACAGCGCGAGCGGCAGCCCGAGCACCGGGGCATCGTCAGCGAGGATCGGCTCGGCGTCGGACGGCGGGACGGGATCGAGCGAGACGTTCGCGTATCCCGCCCGACGCAGCAGCCCGGCGAGCGGGATCTCCACGCCGCGGCGGCGCTCGATCCAGATCGCGCGCCCCGCACGACGCGCGTCGGCGAGACGACGCGCGAGGCTCACGACCTCCGGATGATCCGCCGGGTCGCTCAGCTCGTCGTGATTCTCCTCCAGCACCGTGCGATGCTCGCCGACGCGATGCGACAGGAGCTCCTCGATCAGCGCCATGATGGTCGTGCACTGCCGGGCGAGCGCGGGAAGGTTGTCGAGCGAGTAGGCCGCGCGCCGGATGCGACGCGCATCGGCGTGCTCCCGTCCGAGCTCGTGCGCCGTGGCCTCGAGCTCCGCACGCAACGTCCGCTTCGTGCGCGGGCAGCGCGCACGCGCTTCGGCCACCAGCTGCTTCGGCAGCGCCGCCTCGAGGAAGGCGTCGTCGTGCACGTCGTTCGGGCGCGCGACCACCTGGAGCGCGGCGAGCACGTAGGCGATGATCGGGTCCTCGACGATCGCGCGGCCGTTCGCGAGGCGGCAGGGGATCCCCTTGCCGAGGAAGGTGGCTTCGATCTCCTCGCCGATCGCGTGCTTTCTATAGAGTACGGCGACGTCGCCCCACCCGACGCCATGCAGGTCGTGCTCGCGGCGCAGGTCGGCGACCAGCCACTCCCGCTCCAGCGCGTCGTCGGGGAACGCGTGCGCCACGACGCAGTGCTCCGACTCCCGCTCCGCCTCGAGCTGCTTCGGCTCGTCGAACAGCGTCGGGTTGTGCTCGATGAGCCGCCGCGCCAGAGCGAGGATCTCGCGCGAGCAGCGCCGATTCTCTCGTAGCGTGATGCGCCTCCTGACGTCGAAATCGTTCGAGTACGTGAGGAAGACCCGTCGGTCGGCGCCCGCCCAGGAATAGATCGACTGCTCGTCGTCGCCGACGGCGAAGATGTGCCGATGCTCGTGCCCCAGCTCGCGGATGACCTGATACTGCAGCGGATTGAGGTCCTGGAACTCGTCGACGAGCACGCAGTCCCACCGCGCGCGCACGCGCTGCACGACGTCGCGATGCGTCAGGAGCTCCGCCGTCTTCAGGATGAGCGTGTCGAAGTCGGCGAAGTTGCGATCACGCAAGAATCGCTCGTACTTCTCGAAGTTCGCCCGGTCGTTCGGGTGCGCGAACGGCTCGTTGCCGAGCCGATGCGCCGAGAAGCGCCGCAGGATCGAGCTGTGATAGTTGAACACGCCGATGCGCCGGAGCACCGCGGCCTGCGCCCTGTCGTCGAGGATCCCGAACCCGCGCTCCAGTCCGACGCGCGCGCCGAACTCGCGCAGGAGCTCGGCGCAGAAGGCGTGGATCGTCCCTGTCTTCACCCCGTTCGCGCGCGCGCCGAGCGTCCGCACGAGCCGCTCGGCGATCTCCCCGGCGGCCTTGTTGGTGAAGGTGAACGCGCAGAGGCGGGTCGGGTCGATCGCGAGCTGCTCGAGGAGGAAGCGGATCCGCTCGATGAGGCAGAACGTCTTCCCCGCCCCCGGGCCGGCCAGCACGAGCAACGGCTCCGCCCCCGCCTCGATGGCTTCGCGCTGCGACGGGGACGGCGTCTTCCCGAGCGCGGACGAGTGCCCCGCATTCCTCCCGCCGAACGGCGGGAGTACAGGATCGAGCATGGGCAGCGGACCGGCGGAGACCGACACGCCCTCAAGCTGATTCATCGAGCGCCCTGTGGCTACTGGGGAAAGGCGTTTGGTGAGTCATGAACGACCTCGGGCTGCCTCGGCGTACCGGGGGCGTTTCAAGGTCGTCCCACGCGAGCGAAGCCAGTCCTGTCATCCCGAGGCGGATCCCTCGACTCGCTTCGCTCGCTCGGGGTGACAGCGCTCGCACGAACACAATCTTCACGCCGCACGACGAGCGCCATTCGTCATCACGCACAGCAAAATCACGACATCGAATCGTTGCAGTTCCTCAATTGACGACGCGCGTATGCCCGGTACACTACCGACGCGTTTCACGCGCACGATCTCACTACTGCAAGGAGCACGATGAGCCAGGCAACCGCTGTCCCCGTCGTCGAACAGAGCTACGAAGGTGTGGGTGGATTGAAGATCTTCTACCGTGTCTGGCGTCCTGATGCCGCGCCGCGTGCGGTGGTGGTGATCTGTCATGGCTTCAACGCGCATGGTGGGCAGTACGCGTGGGTGGCCGAGCAGCTCGTGGGTCAGGGGTTCGCCGTGTACGCACTCGATCTGCGTGGCCGCGGTCAGTCGGAGGGTGAGCGATTCTACGTCGAAGACGTCGCGGAATACGTCGGCGATCTCTCCGGCGTCATCACGATCGCGAAGGCACGCGAGCCGGGCCTGCCCGTGTTCCTGCTCGGACACAGCGCTGGAGGCGTGACGTCCGCCGTGTACGCGCTCGACCACCAGCGCGAGCTCGCAGGGTTCATCTGCGAGAGCTTCGCGTTCCAGGTTCCCGCGCCGGGGTTCGCCCTCTCCGCCATCAAGGGGCTGAGCCACTTCGCGCCACGCCTGCCGGTGCTCAAGCTCAAGAACGAGGATTTCTCGCGCGACCCCAAGGCGGTGGACGCGCTGAACGCCGATCCGCTCATCGCGCACGAGATCCAGCCGGCCATCACCGTCGCCGCGCTGGTGCGCGCGGATGAGCGCCTCCACGAGGAGTTCCCGACGATCACCATCCCGCTGCTGATCATGCACGGCTCGGCGGACAAGGCGACCGTGCCTCACGGGAGCGAGTTCTTCTACCAGACCGCCGGGTCGAAGGACAAGACCCTGAAGCTCTATGAGGGGCACTATCACGATCTGCTCAACGACTACGGCAAGGAGGAAGTGATGGCCGACATCGTGAGCTGGATCGACCAGCACATTCCGGCGTAGTTCCCCCTCGCGGCGCTGCCGTCACCCGGGCCGGCGATCAGGGTGATCGCCGGCCCATCGTGTTAAAAAGACGGCGGAAAATTGACACTTAGCCTTGATCTGGTAGCCGGGCGACCATATCCTCGAGATGTGTCAAGAAATGCAGAAAAAGTTAACTCGTCATCCCCCTGGGATCCCCAGCGCCCCTACGAGGCCCTCCCGCCCCTGCCGCCGGGCGTCGAGCTCGAGTCGCGCCAGGTGCTCAAGCGCTGCGTCGCCGCCCGATCTGCCCTGGCCGAGCTCAGGATCGCCGCGGCGCTCATCCCGAACCCGGCCGTCCTGATCAACACCCTCCCCCTCCTCGAGGCGCAGGCGAGCTCGGAGATCGAGAACGTCATGACCACGGCGGACGAGCTGTTCAAGCACCTGAACGCCGACGATGGGGCCGACCCCGCCACCCGGGAGGCGCTGCGCTACCGGACCGCCCTCCTCGAGGGGGTGCGGCACATCGACGAGCGACCCCTCTCCACCGCGACCGCCGAGGCCATCTGCTCGCGGATCAAGGGCGAGGAGATGATCGTGCGGAACGTGCCCGGCACCCGCATCGCCAGCGCGCGCACCGGTGCAATCGTCTACACGCCCCCCGAACGGACGCAGAGTCTGCGCGACCTGCTGAGCAACTGGGAGGAGTTCCTCCACGAGCCCGACGGCGATCACCACGCCGCACTCGACCCGCTCGTGCGCATGGCCGTCGCGCACTACCAGTTCGAGGCGATCCACCCCTTCGTCGACGGCAACGGCCGAACGGGGCGCGTCATCAACAGCCTCTTCCTCGTCCAGCGCGGGCTGCTCGACCGGCCCATCCTCTACCTGAGCCGGTTCATCATCGCCCACAAGTCGGACTACTACCGGCTGCTGCTCGAGGTGACGCGCGACGGAGCCTGGGAGCCGTGGATCCTCTACATGCTCCGCGGCATCGAGGAGACGGCGCGCTGGACCGTCGCCAAGATCGCGGCGATCCGCCAGCTCACGACGATGGTCACCGATCACCTGCGCACGAAGCACCCGAAGCTGTACGACCGCGATCTCGTCGACGTGATCTTCGAGCAGCCCTACTGCCGCATCCGCAACGTCGTCGACCGCGGACTCGGCACCCGCCAGTCGGCGTCGAAGTACCTCCACGGCCTCGTTGCGGCGCACGTCCTGCGCGAGGTGCGCGTTGGGCGTGAAGTGCTGTTCGTCAACCCGCGCCTGATGGCCCTGCTCACGCGCGACTCGAACGAGATCGAACAGTTGTGAGGCTGGAGTCGGAGTCACTCGACTCTGACGCTCCGACCCTGAGTTGCCCCTACTCGATGCCTGCGGCGTCGTAGGCGTCGGCGATGGCCTTACGGGCTGCTGCCCGTTCGTTAGGCTCGCCGAAATAGATCATCGCCGAATCGTCGAGCGCCTTGCGCGCGTCGGAGAAGTCGGCCATCTCGCCGAGTCGTTGCAGCGCCATGTAATACAGCATGGCACCCGCCTTCCCTGACACCGGGCGCGCGCCGACGGCTCCCGCTGTGAGCAGCCGATACGCCGCGTAGTTGTGAATGTTGCTGTTGGAGTGCACCCCACCGTTATCGGCCGTGGTCACGACGCGATCCTTGAACTCCTTGGGGTAGTTGAGCCGCGTCGGATCCTCCATGTCACGGATCGGGGCTCCGTTCGGCCCGAGCCCGTCGCCGATCTTCCACGACCAGGTCGATACGTCGCTCTTGGCGCCCTGCTTGTACCAGTTGTAGATGATGACGCCGAGGATGTCGCTGATCGACTCGTTCAGTGCACCGGAGAGATCCTTGTAGACGAGTCGCGCCGTGTACTGGGTAATGCCATGGGTGAGCTCGTGGCCGATGATGTCCAGGTACTGCGCGAAGCTGCGCAGCCTGTTGCTCGTGTCGTTCATCTGACCATACCACATGCGCTGGTTGTACCAGACCGCGTTGCGCCACTGCTTCTTCCCATTGCCGTTGTACGTGCAGTTCACCACGGACACGAGCTCCATCCCGTTGTCGTCGATGCTGTTGCGGCCGAGCACATCGAAGTAGAACTGCTGCACGCGCATTGCGTTCACGTGCGCGGAGACGGCGCCCGGGTCGGACTTCCACGGCTTCGTCGACGTGGAAATGATCCCCGTCGGAAAGCCCTGTGGCGGGAAAGGCGACAGCATGATGTCGTTGTAGCCGAAGTCGAAGGTCCTGATGGAGCGTGCGGGATCGAACATCACGTAGGCCTCTCCTTCCGGAGCGCCGTAGAACTCGATCGTCTCTCCCGATTCGTCGACTCCTTCGCAGCCGGTCAGCGCCAGGGCGGTGGGGTTCGAGCTGTAGGTGAACACGATCGAACCGTCGTGTGCATCGACGAGCCAGTCGAACTGCGGGAGCGCCGAGCGCGGCGAGGGACCCAACCCATGATCGTGCTCCTCCGCTTGCGCGTCGTCCGGAACCACTGGCACACGTAAGAAGTGGTAGACCAGATGCCATGTGCCGGTCTTCTCGTCGTCGAAGAACTCGACCTGCGGCGACGCGACGCCCGAGAGGGCGGACAGATCCTTGTGCGCCGCCTGGGCGATGCGCGCCAATGCATCGTTGGCACTGAGCGTGGCGATCGGAGAGATCTCCGGTGGCGGCGCGACCATGGCGCTTGCGGCGAGGATGGTGCGATCTCGATCCAGTGTCACTTTCGCATGCGAGCCGAAGATGGGCACGTTGTGTCGCGTCTGGACGAACGACACGAGTGTCGCCGCAGGCCGCTCGAGCTCCGGCTTCTCCGTCGTGCTCTCGTCGGACGACTGTCGAGGACCCGGCGTCCGCCGAATGGCCTGGATCCGCAGATCAGGCACAAGCTCCGGCCGCTCCGGCGCGGCAAGGCTCGTCAGGAGGTCGTCGCCCTGGTGCGGGGAGAAGAGTTGCGTCAGATATCCGCGCGCCGCGGACTCGTCGTTCGGCGACGTGGCCTGAATTGGGGTGATTCCTCGCGTGACGTCGAAATCTTCGATGCCGGCGAAAGAGGGTCCGGATGTCTCGGAGCGGAGACGAGCGATCGACGCCTCGTCAAGGCGAAACTGGCGAAAGCGGCGTGGCATGGGAGGGCCTCCGAAAGTGCCGCCCGCGGCGCGGGCGAGTGGGAGTGCGGATGAGTGTTCAGGCGAACAGCGCAGGGCTCGTAACGCGGAAGCCGCCGTAGTCTCCCTGTGCGCGGTCAGGATCGGCGGTGAGGCCGAAGATCTGCTTCTCGTCGCCCTGCCTCAGATTCCAGTCCTTGAAGGTGCTGTAGCCCCGCCATCCCGACGCGAGGGCGAGCCAGCTCCGGGAGACCAGCTGCTGCGCGATCAACGCGGCGCACACGGCGCCGGAACCGTAGACGCCGATGTCATAGGTGGCATCGCCTTCGCCTGCGGCGATGAACGCCGCGCGCACGGCTTTGAAGTAGTCGACCAGTCGGCCTTTGGCGTCGGCGTCACTCGCGTCGTAGTCGACGGCGAAATAGATCGTGGAGCCCGGCGGCTGTCCGATCTGTTTCGCGTAGGCGAACGCCGCCGCCCCATCCGTCTCTCCACGCGTGAACGTGAAATAGCCCGCCGAGTCGTTCGCGTCCTGCCACACCGCAACCAGATCGAGCCCGGCGTTGGCAATCGCCTGCGCCTCGGGAGCCTTTACCGTCTTCCATGCATTGTGGGAGTAGTAGCGTGCGACGAAGCGGTAGCCCGCGCTGGCGAGCTGCCCCAGTGCCTTGGTCACGTCCTGCGTCGTGTCGAGACCTTTCACCTCGTTCGCGGCACCGCCGTCGAACGTCAGCGACGCGATGGAGCCGGTGAGTGCTTCGAGCCGGCTCCGCTCCGCGTTTCCGAGCGTGGCTCCGCTCCGCGTGAAGAACCCGGGCAGATTGAGGAAGCGGAGCGCGTTGCCGCAGAGAATGTCATCGGCGTACGGCGCAATCACGTCGTTGCCGCTCAGCAGGCGAGCGAATCGTTCGGGATACTCGGCTGCGTGCGCCTCCCGAGACACGAGGTGCCAGTCCGTCCCGTAGCAGCACTTCCTGGCGAAGCGCTCGCCGTAGCGTGTGATCGCGGTCGCGAGCCGCAGCTGGAAGTTCGTTGCGTGGTCGCCGGCGAGGATGCTGTCGAAGAAGCCGAAATCGCAGTATACGTTGTCGTACGCAACGCACAGCTCCACTACCTCGTGGGCGTAGGAATGCATCCACTCGTTGTCGCCCTCCGGCCCAGGTGGTGCTAGCCAGCCCTCCTGTCCGCCGGCATGGCCGAGGCAGAGTCTCAAGTCGCCCAGCCCCGCCGTCGACAGCACGTCACGCCAGTGCCGAGGGTTGGAGAACTTTCCGGTGATGCCGGGCCTCGCCTCCACGCCGGTCGACGTGCAGTGGGTAAAGATGGGCACGTCGGGACGGCATTTTCGATAGAGCTGCAGATTGCGGTCGTTGACTGTCGCGCCTTTCATCCCATTGGCGACGTCACTGTCCGTGTTGCCGATCGGTCGGTACCCGTTCGGCGGATAGAACTTCACTCCGATGAAGCCGTTGCCGAGCGCGCCGTCGATGATCGATTCCCATTCGTTGCGGAAGGGCGAGTAGGCGACGAATGCAACCAGCGGGATGGGTGCGGTCGCAGCGACGGCGCGCATGCGACGCAGTTGCTCCGTGGCGAACGGATAGACGGGTGGCTTCCCGGGATAGTGCGGTTCCATGTCCATCATGTGATGGGCGCTGAGCGCGAACGTCTGTGGGGGCGCCCATGCTTTCCCGAACGCGTTCACGATGCGGGACTCGTGCTGCACGAGCAAAAGCAGCCACTCGATGAGCCCGCGTCCAGAGAATGACTCGAGGCCCATTGCGGTGT
>Ga0207674_10010510_pt1 | contig 10476 bp, 9 predicted proteins | sample KBSCornC72_FD_184303 | JGI IMG/M metagenome (GOLD analysis project Ga0207674, IMG submission 184303) | Corn rhizosphere microbial communities from Kellogg Biological Station, Michigan, USA - KBS Corn C7-2 (SPAdes) (version 2) | ecosystem: Host-associated > Plants > Roots > Rhizosphere > Soil ...
GCGCCGGCGGCGAAGAAGGCGGCCGCGAAGAAGGCAGCCTAGGCTCGGCCGAGGCCGGTCAGCCCAGGCAGACCACCGAGGCGGTCGCGACCAGCTCGTCGAACAAGGCCTTCGACACCTTGCCCGAGACGGCGTACGGGTTGAGCACCGCCGTCTCGGAGTACTTCAGCAGCAGCGCCGGGTTGAGCCGGCTCATGTTGACCTGCCCCATCGCCCAGCCGGCGAAGCTGCGCTCGGCGATCTCGTCGTAGTTCACCAGCACCACGTCGCGGTGGCGCGGGTCCTGCGCGATGCGGTTGTACAGCGCGCTCACCTGCGAGCGCCCGCCCTCGAGCACCTGCAGAAAGATGTCGCCCGAGAAACACAGCACGCCGGTCACGCCGACGCTCGGGTTGTGCGAGGTGGACTTCTTCAGGATCGCGTTCAGCGTCTCCGGCTTGACCGGCTCGGCCGCGCGGCTTGCGTACATCAGGCGTACCAGCATGGTCGTCGTCCTCCAGGGTCAGATCTTCTTGCTCAGCAAGGAGAGGAATTCACGCCGCAGGTTCGAGTCCTTCAGGAAGGCGCCGCGCATCACGCTGTTGGTCATCATCGACTCGTCGTCCTTGACGCCGCGCCAGTGCATGCAGAAGTGGTCGGCCTCCATCACGATCGCGAGGCCGTCGGGCTTCACGCGGGTCTGCAGCTCGTTGGCGAGCATCGTGACCGCCTCCTCCTGGATCTGCGGGCGGCTCATGATCCAGTCGCAGATGCGCGCGTACTTGCTCAGGCCGATCAGGTTCGAGTGTTCGTTCGGCAGCACCCCTATCCAGACCCGCCCGAGGATAGGGCACAGGTGGTGCGAGCAGGCGCTGCGCACCTTGACCGGCCCGACGATCATCAGCTCGTTGAGCCGTTCGGCGTTCGGGAACTCGGTGACCGACGGCATCTGCACGTAGCGCCCGCGGAACACCTCGGTCAGGAACATCTTGGCGACGCGCTTGGCGGTGTCGTTCGTGTTGTGATCGCTGTCGGTGTCGATCACCAGCGAGCGCAGCACTTCCTGCATCTTGGTCTCGACCTCGGCCTTCAGCTCGTCGAGCTCGCCGTCTTCGATGTACGCCGAGATGTTGTCGTTCGCGTGGTAGCGGCACTGGGCGCCGACCAGCCGGTAGCGGATGCGTTCGGACGCAGGCAGGCGCGCGAGATCGTCTTCGTTGCGAAAGATGGGGGTCGGTTGGGGATCGCCGCGCATGGCTGCTCGCCTCGGAAGGGATGGAATCCGGGGAGGGTACCAAAGCCCGGCGGGCCGGGTCGGCCGGCCGGCCGCAGACCGTAGACTGCTCGCGGTGAACCATTCCCTGCCTCTCTCGCAATTGCTGGGCCACGCCGCTGACGCGGTGCAGGCGGTACGCGGCGGCGAGTCGCTGACGACCGCGCTCGAGCGCTGCCCGGCCGCGGCCCGCCCGGGCGCGCAGGCGCTGAGCTTTCATGCGCTGCGCTGGCTCGGGGCGGCGCAGGCGGTGCGCGCGCAGCTCGCCCCGAAGGCGCCGCCGCCGGCCGTCGATGCGCTGCTGCTGACGGCGATCGCGCTGCTCTGGCCGAACGCCTGGGCCGACGGCGACGCGCCGTACGCCGAGCACACGCTGGTCGACCAGGCGGTCGCGGCAGCGCGCGCACGCGCCAAGCCGAGTGCGAACTTCGTCAATGCGGTGCTGCGGCGCTTCCTGCGCGAGCGCGACGCCGTGGTCGAACGCGCACTGCGCGACCCGCAGGCCCGCTTCAATCATCCGCCGTGGTGGATCGACCGGCTGAAGACCGACTGGCCGGCGCACTGGCAGGCGATCCTCGACGCCGACAACCAGCGTGCGCCGATGACGCTGCGCGTCAACGCGCGGCGTGGCGACGCCGCGGCCTACCTGGCGCGCCTTGCCGAGCAGGGCGTCGCAGCCACGGCGGTCGGCACGCACACCGTCGTGCTGGCCAGGCCGAGCCCGGTGCACCTGCTGCCCGGCTTCGCCGCCGGCGACGTCTCGGTGCAGGACGCCGCCGCCCAGCGCGCCGCCCCGTTGCTGCTCGGCGCCGGCCTGGCGCCCGCTGCCCGCGTGCTCGACGCCTGCGCCGCCCCCGGCGGCAAGACGGCCCACCTGCTCGAGCTCGCCGACCTCGACGTCACCGCGCTCGACGCCGACCCGAAGCGCCTGGTCCGCGTCGACGAGACGCTGCAACGCCTCGGCCTGCGGGCCCGCCAGATCGCCGCCGATGCCGGCGACCCGGCGCCATGGTGGGACGGCAAGCCGTTCGACGCGATCCTGCTCGACGCCCCGTGCAGCGCCTCCGGCATCGTGCGCCGCCATCCCGACGTGCGCTGGCTGCGCCGCGCCAGCGACATCGCAGCGCTCGCCGCCACCCAGGCGCGCCTGCTGGCCGCGCTATGGCCGCTGCTCAAGCCGGGCGGGCGGCTCCTGTTCTGCACCTGTTCGGTGTTCAAGGCCGAGGGCGAGCACCAAATCGACGCTTTTTTGCAACGCAACCCCGCGGCCCGGCTGGCGGCCCACCCGGCATCGCCCGGCCATCTGCTGCCGCTCGCCGACAATGTCAACGAACGTCCTTCGCCCGGCCCGCGCCCGGTGGCGGACGGGTTCTTCTATGCACTGATCGAAAAGACCTGAGGCTCTCCGTCCCCCATGCACAGCGCGGCACGTCAACACGGCCCGGCCCGACCCCGCGCAGACCGCCGTGGTCTTGGGGTGGGAGGCTGGCTGGCCCGTCTGGCCTGCCTGCTTGCCAGCTTCGCGCTGCTGCTCCTGCCGGTGCGGGCTGCCGACCCGGAACTGAGCGGCTTCGAAGTGGTGGCGAGCGACGAAGGCGTGCAGCTCAGCTACATCGTCAACTTCGATCTGCCGCGCAGCGTGGACGATGCCTTGAACAAGGCGGTGCCGCTGTTCTTCGTCGCCGAGGCCGAGGTATTCCGCAGCCGCTGGTACTGGCGCGACCAGCGGGTCGCGCATGCGGTGCGGGTCTGGAAGATCGTCTACCAGCCGCTCACCTCGACCTATCGGGTCACCTTCGGCGGCCTGAGCCAGAACTACCTCAGCCGCGACGAGGCCTTCGCCGCCATCAGCCGCGGCTCGCGCTGGAAAGTGGCCGAGTCCGGACAGATCGACGACGGCAGCCACCACTACCTCGAGTTCAACTACCGCCTCGACACCTCGCTGCTGCCGCGCCCGATGCAGATCGGCATCGGCGGGCAGGCGGATTGGTCCCTCTCGGTACAGCGGTCGCAGAAGATCAACTAGGCTTGTCGAGATGACAAAGGCGTCGCGCTGGGCGATCCTGATTTCCACGGTCGCCGCCACCGGCGCCGGGCTGGTGCTCGCGTTCCTGCTGTCGATCGCGACCAACAATCCGGCCCTGTACGAGCGCCACTACGTGTGGCTGTTCTGGGTCAACGTCATCGTCGCGACGCTGCTCGTGCTGGTGATCGGCATCGCCGCGGTGCGGCTGCTGCTGCGGGTGCGGCACGGCAAGTTCGGCAGCCGGCTGCTGCTGAAGCTGGCCGGGATCTTCGCGCTCGTCGGCGTGGTGCCCGGCCTTTTGATCTACACCGTCAGCTACCAGTTCGTCTCGCGCAGCATCGAGAGCTGGTTCGACGTGAAGGTCGAGACCGCGCTCGACGCCGGCCTGACGCTGGGCAGGGGCACCCTTCAGACGATGCGCAGCGACCTCGCCGCGCGCACCCGCCTTGCCGCCGAACGCCTCGGCGACACGCCCGTCGCGGCCCAGCCGCTGCTGCTCGAGCGCTTGCGCGAGCAGCTTTCGGCGCAGGACATCTCGATCGTCGGCGCCGGCGGCCAGACCTATCTGACGACCGGCGGCGGCGCACGCCTGATGCCCGACCGCGCAGCTCTGTCGCAAACGCTGCTGCGGCAGGCGCGCAGCACCGGGTCGGCCAGCGAACTGCTCGGCCTGGACGAGGACAACGCCGCCAACAACCCCGGCAACGCGCGCGTCCGCGCGCTGGCGTACATCCCGACCACCACGTTCACGCTCGGCGCCGAAGACCACTACCTGCTGGTGACGCAGGCGCTGCCGTCCTCGCTGACCAGCAACGCGCTGGCGGTTCAGGCCGCCTACCGCGAGTACCAGCAGCGTGCACTCGCGCGCACCGGCCTGCGCAAGATGTACATCGGCACGCTGACGCTCGCCCTCGTGCTGGCGGTGTTCGGCGCGCTGCTGCTCGCCGCCACGCTCGGCAACCAGCTCGCCCGCCCGCTGCTCCTGCTGGCCGACGGCATGCGCCAGGTGGCGCAGGGCGACCTGAGCGCGAAGGCGGTGTTCGCCTCACGCGACGAGCTCGGCGGGCTGACCCGATCGTTCGCCGACATGACGGCCGAACTGTCGGAGGCGCGCGCGCTCGTGCAGCGCAGCGTGACCCAGGTCGAAGGCGCGCGCGCGAACCTGCAGACCATCCTCGACAACCTGACCGCCGGCGTGATCGTGTTCGACCGCACCGGGCTGATCGACACCGTGAACCCCGGCGCCACCCGCATCGTTCGGCTGCCGCTCTCCGCCTTCCGCGGCCGCAAGCTCTCCGAGGTGCCCGGCCTCGAAGCCTTTGCGCAGGCCGTGGAGCAGCGCTTCGAGTTGCACACCACGAGCCCCGAGGCCGGCGAGCGCGACCACTGGCAGGACTCGTTCGAGCTCAAGCCGGCCACGCTGGACGGCCGCGAGCGCGAGGCGATCACGCTGCTGGTGCGCGGCGCCGCCATGCCGCAGGGCGCGCGGCTGATGGTGTTCGACGACATCACCGAGCTCGTCTCGGCGCAGCGCATCGAGGCGTGGAGCGAAGTGGCGCGCCGCCTCGCGCACGAGATCAAGAACCCGCTCACGCCGATCCAGCTCTCGGCCGAGCGGCTGCAGCACAAGCTCGCCGCCAAGCTCGAAGGCGCCGACCAGGCGATGCTCGGCCGCTCGGTCGACACCATCGTCAACCAGGTGCAGGCGATGAAGACGCTGGTCAACGAGTTTCGCGACTACGCGCGGCTGCCCTCGGCCAACCTGGTGCCGCTGGACCTGAACGCGCTCGTCACCGAAGTGCTCGGGCTGTACGGGGCGGCGCAGGAGTCGGGGCGGTTGCACGCCGAGCTGGCGCCGGGGCTGCCGCCGATCGTGGGTGACCACACCCAGTTGCGGCAGGTGATCCACAACCTCGTGCAGAACGCGCTCGACGCCGTGGCCGACCGCGAAGACGGCCTGGTGAGCCTCGTGACCGAGGTGGGACGTACCGAACAGGGCGCGCCGCGGGTGGCACGGCTGAACGTGCTCGACAACGGGCCGGGCTTCTCGGAGAAGGTGCTCAAACGCGCATTCGAGCCCTATGTGACGACCAAGACCAAGGGCACCGGACTGGGCCTTGCGGTCGTCAAGAAGATCGCCGACGAGCACGGCGCGCGCATCCGCATCGCCAACCTCGGGGACGGCGCGAGCGAGGCCGGCGTGCCCGGGTTGACGCGGGGCGCGCAAGTCTCGCTATCATTCGCCAGATTCGCACCGACCGACGGCGCACAGCCCGTCGCGGCAACCGCCGAGCCGAACCGGACCGGCGCGCACTGAGTATCCATGGCCACCATCCTTGTTGTTGACGACGAACTGGGCATTCGCGCCCTGCTATCGGAGATCCTCGCCGACGAAGGCCACACGATCGAGCTGGCCGAGAACGCCGCCCAGGCGCGGGCCTGCCGAGAGCGCATGCGGCCCGACCTGGTACTGCTCGACATCTGGATGCCCGACGTCGACGGCATCACGCTGCTCAAGGAATGGGGCGCCACCTCGCTGCTGACGATGCCGGTGATCATGATGAGCGGCCACGGCACGATCGACACCGCGGTGGAAGCCACCAAGTTCGGCGCGATGGCTTTCCTCGAAAAGCCGATCACGCTGCAGAAGCTGCTGCGCGCCGTCGAGCAGGGCCTCGCGAAGCCGACCTCGCGCGCCGGCGCCAACAACAAGCCGAACTCGCCGCACAACAACCACGACAGCGAAGCCAGCCTGACCGTGGAAGCGGCGATGACCGGCGGCGCCATGCTGCCCACCACGCCGATGATGCTCGGCCCGCAGTCCGAGCAGAGCTTCGACCTCGACCGCCCGCTGCGCGAAGCGCGCGATGCGTTCGAGAAGAGCTACTTCGAGTTCCACCTTGCGCAAGAGAACGGCAGCATGACCCGAGTGGCCGAGAAGACCGGCCTCGAACGCACGCACCTGTATCGCAAGCTCAAGCAGCTCGGCGTGGACCTGTCGCGCAACAAGCGTGGCGGGGGAATGGTCTAGCCTCGGCTGACGCCCGGTCGGGGAGGCCGATGGGCTCGGCTATACTCTCGGGTTCACGGCCAAGTAGCTCAGTTGGTAGAGCAGCGGATTGAAAATCCGCGTGTCGGTGGTTCGATTCCGCCCTTGGCCACCAGGCAAAGAATCAAGGGGTCGGCTCAGTTTGAGCCGACCCCTTGTTCGTTTGGCGTTAGCTGCTGCCCGATCGAGTCTGCTCCCCGCTCCACTTAGAGCCGGGACTCCACGCATACGCGAGGAAGTTGGCTGCCCGGCTGGCTGGGTAGGCACGCGCGCGAGGCGCAAAGGCACACCGACAAGCTGACAAGGGTTGTCAGTCAGCCCGGTCGACTCATCGAACGCCGTGACTTTTGCCTCCGTCTTGGCCCAAGCATGTCAAGGCGGATGACCAATGTCACGATTGATCGCCATGGCCGCTGGGCACAAGGGCTGCGTACTCGTGCGGCTTTGGCCCCAACCGGAGAAGAGAAAAATGACGACAACCACTTCGCCAGACCCGAGCATGATGGCTCGGCCCGCTGCCAACGCAGCCAGTGCCCCCCAAAGGAACTGCGAGACCTGCGGCGCGACGATCCATGCCAAGGCCGAGATCTGCCCAAGTTGCGGCGTGCGTCAGCGCACGCCCGTCAGCAAGGCAGCCCTGCTGCTCCTGACCTTCTTCCTGGGCGGAATCGGGGCGCTCAAGTTCTACCTGGGCAAGTACTGGCAGGGCGCGCTGTATCTCGTCTTCTGCTGGACCTACATACCGGCGCTGGCGGCCCTGGTGGAGTTCGTCATCTATGCGTTCACGAGCTCGGAGCGGCTGGACGAGAAGTACCCCGGCGCGAAGGGATCGACAGCGGTCATCGTGGTGGTCGCCGCCTTCGGATCCATCTTCGTGATTGGAATACTGGCAGCCATCGCTCTGCCGGCGTATCAGGACTACACCAAACGTGCCAAGGTCGTCGAAGGCATCCGCATGGGAGACGCGCTTCGGCTGCGCATCGCCGAGGCGTACGACCAGCGGGCACCCGACCTGTCTTGCAGCCCCGAGGCCTGCCGGTTGTACGGCGCCGCACCCGGGTCGACGAAGTACGTCAAGCGCATGTCTTCGGATCGGACCGGTGCGATCCTCCTCGAATACGACGAGCAGTCGTTCCCGGGTGCGAAGAACAGGCTTTCGATCATCCCGTTGGTCGATGGAAGGCCGGCTGACTTGTCGGACCCGGCGAATGCAGGCAAGACGCTGACCTGGAAGTGCGGTCAAGACGCCCTGACGACGATCGCTGCGCGCTACCTGCCGTCGTCCTGCAAATAACCGCTTCGCGAACGACGCTGCGCCTTATCGCGCGGGAGGACCTGCCGGTCGACCCGCGGGGCCGGGTGCGATGCCCCCCTCGAGGACTGCCCGCTGGTCGTGCAGCCAAGTCGCGGCAAAAGCGGCAAAGGCTCGCACGCGCGCGACCCGCCGCAGGTCCGGGTGGGTCAGCAGCCACAACGACGTCGCCATCTCGGGCAGCGGTGGCGTCAGTCTTCGCAGTCCGGCGTCGGCGTCGGCCAGGTAGCAGGGCAAGGCGGCTGCGCCCAGGCCCTGCCGCGAGACCGCAACCAGCGCCACCAGCGTGCTGGCGCGCAAGCCGATGCGCTCCGGCGCAATCTCGCGCCCGATCCAGCGTGCCGAAGCCAGGTGCGACAGACTCTCGTCGGGCGCTACCCACGACAGGCTGCGGATGTCGACCCCGCGCTCGACCTGTTGCAGCTGTTCCGGTGTGCCATAGATGCCGGTGGCCAGCCCGGCCACGCGGCGGCCGACCAGGTGCTCGGGCACGGTGGCCGACGGCCGCACGGCCACATCGGCGTCGCGGCGCGAGAGCGTGAACAAGACGTTGGAAACGACCAGCTCGATCGTGACCTCAGGATGTGCCGCCCTGAAGGCCGACAGCATCGGCGCGAGGAAGTCGACCAGCGTGTCGGTCGTGGTGACGCGCACAACGCCCGAAGGCCGCAGGTCCGCACCAGCCAGTCGCGTCTGCAGCGCATCGAGTTCCTCGAGGAGGTGGCGCGCCGTGGTCAGTGCTGCTTCGCCCGCCGGCGTGGGCAGGTAGCCGGTGCGCGTCCGCTCGAAGAGGCGTGCGCCGAGGCGGTCTTCGAGCGCGCCCAGGCGCCTGAACGCCGATGAGTGGTTCACCCCCAGGCTGCGGGCCGCAGCGGCGAGCGAGCCGGCGTTGGCGATGGCGTGGACGAGGTGCAGGTCTTGGAGGTCGAGGCTCATATGCATGCCGTGCAAAGTCTAGTTGCATGAGCACCGTATTCACTTGCTTTCGGAGCCAAGTCAACATGAGGGATCGACGACTGCCACACCGACCACCATGACCGACCTCCGCTTTGCCCCTCTGGCGACGACCCTCCTGCGGGTCGCGCTCGGCGCCATGTTTCTCGCGCACAGCCTGCTGCTCAAACTCTTCGTGTTCACCTTGCCCGGCACGGCCAAGTTCTTCGTCTCCATCGGACTGCCCGGGGCGCTGGCGTACGTCGTCTTCTTCGCCGAGGCCATCGGTGGCGTTCTTCTGGTCCTTGGCGTGCAGACGCGCTGGGTCGCGCTCGTGCTGTTGCCCATCCTGGCCGGCGCCACCTGGGCGCACTGGGGCAACGGCTGGATGTTCGGCTACGCAAACGGGGGCTGGGAGTACCCGCTGTACCTGACCTTGCTCGCTGCTGTACAGGCGCTGCTCGGCGACGGGGCGTACGCACTCTCGCCGTCACGAGGCCTCGGCTCTTCCCGCGTGGGGCGACCGGCGGTGGCTTGAAGGCGTCGATTCGCGCCGGCGCGCGCGTCGAGACAGGCCCTCGGCCAGCGTTCTAGAAGCCGAGCTTCAGCGTCAGGCGCACGGTGCGCGGCTCGGCCGGATGCACGTGCTTGTCTGCCACCGCCGTTGCCTCCGACAGCAGGCGCGATTCGTAGTAGTACTCGATGTCGTCGACCTTGCGGTCGAACAGATTGAAGACGTCCAGCGTCAGCTCGCTGTCTCGCCAGAGCTTGCGGCCGAGCCGCAGGTTGAAGGTCGACGACGGATTCGAGCGCACGCTGTTGTCCTCGATGAGCGGGCCGGAGCCGAGGTAGCGCCACTGCAGGCTGGCCGACCACGGGCCGAACTCGTGCAGCGTCAGCGCGACCGACGCCACCTTGTCGACGCCGTTCGGAATGCGGTCGCCCGCCGCGTCGGCGTCGGCGAAGCGGGCGTGCGTCCACGCGAGGTCGGCATCGACCAGCAGCCACGGTGCGGGAATCCAGCGGTTGTTCCACTCGAAGCCGCGCCGCTTGCTCGCGCGGTTCGGCTCGGTCGCGCCGGCGTCGCCCACATAGACGAGCTCGGAATCGAAGTCGAGCTTCCATAGGGCGAGCGAGCTCTGCAGGCCGGGGACCCACTCGGTGCGCACACCGAGCTCCATGCCGCGCGACGCGACCAGGCCCGGCACCTTGTCGACCGGATCGCCGCTGCGCGGGTCGACGGTCGCCGTCGTGCCGCGCGCGTCGTTGCTGTGCAACCCGCGCCCGGCGTTGAAGAAGAACTCCGTGTTCGCCCACGGGCCGAGCACGAGCGCGAACTTGGGCGACACCAGCGTGTCGCGGGTGCGGCCCGAGTTGGCGGCGAGCGTCAGGCTGTGGACGTCGAAGCCAGCGTTGTCGACGCGCAACCCGAGCACGGTGCGCAGCCAGGGCGTGACCTCGATCGAGCTCTGTCCGTAGGCACCCAGCATCGTCTGGCGAACCTCGTCGTCGCGCGTGACGTCGGTGACGCGGCGTGACACCGTGTCGAACAGCCCGACGCGGATGCGATCGTGGCGCAGTTGCGCGCCGAACTCGCTGCGTGTCGGCAAGCCGCCGATCTGGTGATCGAACGAGTGGCTCGCGGCGAGGCCGTAGACGCTGCGCTTGTCCTGCTGCGAGAACTGGTCGCCGTCGGCGGGGCGCTCCAGCGCATAGGTGAAGTTGGAATAGAGCTTGAGGCGATAGTCGATGGCATAGGCCGAGACCTTCGTCGTGCCCGCATCGGTGCGGCGATGCCAATCGCCCGAGAGGCTGGTGCGGCGCGTCTGCCCGCCGTCGCTCGGGTCGAGCGAGTCGAATCGACCGAAGGGCCTGCCGTTGTAGGCACCGGCGTCGATCAGCCG
>Ga0207674_10010512_pt1 | contig 10475 bp, 9 predicted proteins | sample KBSCornC72_FD_184303 | JGI IMG/M metagenome (GOLD analysis project Ga0207674, IMG submission 184303) | Corn rhizosphere microbial communities from Kellogg Biological Station, Michigan, USA - KBS Corn C7-2 (SPAdes) (version 2) | ecosystem: Host-associated > Plants > Roots > Rhizosphere > Soil ...
GCCAGCCAGAAGCCGGGGCCGGACGGGATGGACGCGAGGAGCGCCGCTCGATCGAGATGACCGAGCTGCCGGGCGACCGCCGCGAGCAGCAGGACCGACACGGTGGCCGATAGCCATTTTTGCCAGTTGCGGTTCGGAAGTTCGATCGATGGCAGGTCCGCTGGCGCGGCTTTCACACTGGACGACACTCGGCCCTCATCGCTTTGCCCTGTCGATGCCGAGGACGCCGCCGTCCCCGATTACCCGCAGGACTAGGGAGCGATTTTTTCGATTGTGAGAAGGTCGCGATACAAGGCCGGGACTCGACGATGAATGAGGTGTTTCACCGTCGTGTCGATACTGTGGAGCAGGTCGGGTACGGTGGTGTCGCCGGGATGCACCGCGATCCGCACCGTTCGGATCGACGCCAGGGCATGTCGGGCCAGCCCGGCGAAGGCGAGCGAGCTGGTTATGCGGGCGCGACTGCGACTGGCCCAGGTGATCACGGGGCCGCGCGCCAGGGTGCGGCCGGTGATCGGCGACCAGACCTTCATATGGTCTTCGGCGATCGCGAAGCCGGCGTCGCCCAGCGCCGCAAGCGCGCCGGGGCTGTAGAGCCAGGCGGGGGCGATGAAACCGGCGACCTCTGCTCCGATGATGTCCTCGATCACGGCGCGGCCGCGCCGCATCCGATCGAGAGCGGTGAGCCGGTCTAGCCCCAGGAACTCGCCCTCGCCGGCGGTCATGTGCCGTGCCTTGAATCCGACTGTCGCGCTGTCGTCGCGGTGGAACCAGCCATGGACGAACATCTCGATGCCGCTGGCGTGCCAGTTGCGCAGCCGGGCGTGGAAGGCACGGTTTTCGGCGATCGGCGCCGCGCCCCAATGGTCAGGCACCACAAGCATAGCGAAGCGGGGAGCACCGAGCAGCGCGGTCAATCGTTCCGCCAACCGATCGACCTCGACCTCGAAACGCGGCGATACGTCGTGGATCGAGGCGAGAATCTGGCGCTCAGAAATGGGCATCGATCCCGATCCGGATCGTGCGCGGCGCCTGCGGCGTGATCTGCTGCCGGTTCATCACCCCGAAGGGGTTGCCGAGCGAGAATTTGTTACGCGCGGCGTTCAGCAGATTGGTGACGTCGAACGAACCGCCTATGCGATCGGTGCCAACCCGGACGCCCAGCGCGGTATCGGTATAATTGCCCTGTCCGATGTTCAACTGACTGCCGACGCCAAGTTGCGAATGGCCGAAATAGCGTACCGAGCCGCGCAGCAGAAGGGACAGCCCGTCGCCTAGATCGCGCTTGTGGACGATGCTCGCCCGCGCGCCGATTCGCGATACGTTGGGCAGCTCGGCAAGCGCATCGACGAAGCCGGAGGATGGCTTGGTCAGCTCACTATCATTGAGGAACAGCCCGCCCTCTACGGAGAGGCCAGCGAGCGGCGCCCAGCGTGCATTGACCTCGAAGCCGAGGATGCGGCCATTGCCGATATTGGCGGTGAAGGGCATGCCGGCTTCGTTCACCAGATCGGCCTGGATATGCTCCCAATAGCTGAACGATGCGCTGATAGATGCCGAGAAGCGGTCGCTCGGTTGGCCGAGCCGGGCGCCGCCCTCCAGGGTAGAGATGCCGTCCCCCTGAAGTCGCTGCGACACCACGCCCGTGGCGGCGGCGGAGACCGACAGGCCGCCGGGGCGGAAGCCCTCCTGATAGCGGACATAGGTCGTCAGCCGTGCAGTCGGTCGCCAATTGAGCGCGATTGACGGCAGCACCTCGAACTCGCTGCGATTGGGTTCGCTGGAGCCTTTGCCCGCGTCGAGCAGCTCGCCGCTGAGTCGGCTATGCGCAAGCCGTCCCCCGGCGGTGACGACAAGGTGGCGGCCGATGCCGATGCCGAGTTCGCCATAGACCGCGACCTGCCGGACCGAATTGCGCACCCCGGCGATCCGGGCCGGCGCGGCGGCGTCGCCCAGATCGCGGATCAATCGTTCCTGGTTGGCGATGAAACTGGTGCCGATCAACCACCCGGTGCCATCGGCGCGCTGCCGCGACAGCCGGTTCTCGTTGGAGAAGAGCAGGATGCGGCTTTCCTGGTGGAACACTTGCGGGATCGCCTGCCCCTGCGCCGTGGCGTCGAAGCGTTCGTCGACATTGTGGCGGACGATGCCGGTGGCGGACAGCAGGGTGAGCCGGTCCCATGTCCTCGAGACGGTGAACTGGCCCAGCAGATAGTCATTGTCGAACGGCTGGGCGATCGCGCTGGCCCGCGTGTAGCGGGGCAGGCCACGCTCGGCATATTGGCCGTCGCGGTTCTGGATGTCCTGCGAGGTGGCGCCGAGATCGACCCGCCAGCCGTCACCCAGCTCGGCGCGCAGGGCGAGGCGGCCGCCCTCGGTATCCGAGCGGTTGATGTGGCGCAGTCCGCGCCGGATATCGTGGATATAGCCCCCCTCGACCGAACGATAGGCGACCCCGCGTAGGCCAATCCTCCCTTTGCGTAGCGGAAGGTTGATCATGGTGGCCTGGTCGTTGCTCGGCCCGCCGCCCTCGACTAGGGTCAGGCCCAAGGCGATCGATCCGGCTGTCGCCGAAAGGTCGGGCGCATTGGCGATCAGGCGCACGATCCCGCCCAAAGATCCTGCCCCGTAGAGCGTACCTTGAGGCCCTTCGAGCACCTCGACGCTGGCGATGTCGTAAAGGTTCAGATTTGGGTCGGGCGCATTGTAGCTGAGCCGGATGTCACCGAGATACTGGCCGACTATGGCCTGGGTCGGGCCGGTGAAGCTGCTGTCGGCGACGCCCCGGATGATCAGCTTGTTGCGGCCGGGGCCGAGGTGGGTCGACGACAGGCCGGCAATGCTGTCGATGATCGCTTGGGTGCCGGAGCGGGCATTGCCGTTCAGCCCCGCTGCTGTCGCGTCGAGCATGGCGATCGTGCCGGGGAAATCTCGCAGCAATATGTCGCGCTTGCTGGCGGTGACGACGATGTCCGCCTGCTCCGGGACGATGGCGATCGGCTCAGCCGGCTGGGGCAAGGATGATTTCGGGCGGTCGGCGGCAATGGTGTAGCTGCGTTCGTCGATGCGTACCGCATGCAGCCCGCTCCCCGCCAGAAGCCGCCTGAGCGCCGCGTCGACCGTCAGCCGGCCGCGCACTGCCGGCACCGGCCTCCGCAGTGCCGAGCCGTTGGACAGACCGACGCTGACGCTGCCCTGCACGCCGAGCGCCACCAGCGCGTCGGATAACGTGCCGGCCTTGATGTCGAACGAGCGCATTTCACGGGCGAGCGCCGGCTGCGCCAGCGCCCCCACCATCATGATGCAGGCCAGTCCCCTAGCGGCTGTCACCAGAACGCGACGACAGTCGCCAACCATCGGCTTCATGCGCAATCGTTACGTCCAACATCGCCCCGATGCGAGGCAGCAGTGCGGCTTCGTCGCCGCCGAGCATGATTACGCCGCTGAAGGGGCGCGTCGCAATGTCCGGCGAAATACGCACGGGTTTGTGAAGGCTGCGCGACAGATCGGCGGCGACCCGGCCGAGCGGGGCATCCTTGTAAATCAGCCGGCCCCCTCGCCAGGCGCCCACCTCGGCCGGCGCGATCGTGCCCACCGTCACGCTCCTGCCATCGGCCGATAGGCGCAGTACCTGGCCGGCGTTGACGCGGACCGCCTCGCCATCGGGATTGAAGATGACCGCGCCGGATGACACCGCCGTCTCCATCATTCCCTTCTCGTGGATGATGTTGAATACCGTGCCGACGTCTTGCACGACGTCGTCGCCGACGCGGACCGAGAAGGGATGCCGCTCGTCATGGGTGACGGTGAAGGTCGCTTCGCCGCGATCGAGCGAGGCGAAGCGGTTGTCGCCCTTGCGCAGGGTGATGCGCGATCCGCCGTTGAGATCGATGCGGGTTCCGTCGTCGAGGCGGACGCTGTCCCGCTGGCCGGTCGGCGTCTCGACCGCATAGGTTTCGGGCGCGGCGGTCAGCAGCGGATAGGAAATGGCGGCGATCGCAGCGGCAGCGGCGGTGGCCCAGCCGACGAAACGGCCGATCCTGCGTCGGTCGCCCGGATTGTCATTGGATGGCTGGGGCAAGGCCGCATCGACGACAAGCTCGCCATAATCCCGATCCGCCAGAGCGACCGCCTCATAGGCATGGTTATTGGCCGGATCCTGCTCCAGCCACGCCATGAAGCCAGCCCAATCGGCGGTCGCGGCATCGCTCTGCCGTACGAACCAGGCGGCGGCTTCCTCCTTTTTCCGATCGTCAATCTGCGACATCGTTGATTCCTTCGACGTCCAGACGACGTGGGGTTGCGGAATCCGCATCCAGCCGGTCGCGAACATCCGCGAGCGCACGATAGGCTTTCTGGAGATGCTTTTCGACAGCGCTGAGGCTGATACCCAGGCGGGTTGCTATGTCGCGCTGATGTACCCCCTCGACGCGGTAGCTGCGGAAGATGTCGGCGGTTCGTTTGCCGAGAGCGTCGATCGCGTCATCGACGATGCGGAGACGTTCGCGGGCGATCGCCACCCGCTCGGCCGAAGGCGCATCGGACATGTCGACGACGGAGCCACGATGGAGCCCGGTCCACTGATCGTCGCGCCGGCTGCGGCGCAGATCGCCACGGCGACGATCGAGCAGCAGATTGTCGGCCATGCGGAACAGATAGGACGAGGGTTCGGCGATCGGGCCGGTCTGCGCCGCGCGCACCTTCAGCCATAGCTCCTGGAGCAGATCATCCACGTCCGCGCCGCCGCCGCGCGCGGAGAAGAAGCGCAGCAGCATCGGGCGGTGGGTCATGAAGATGGCTTCCAGGCCGTCTTCGGTCATCCGGGTCTTCTCATGGCACCTTGTGGTGGACACGTCATAGCGGCGCATCGGCGGCGAGGGTAGGCATGTCATGGGCCGTTTCGCGATCTGGCTGGTCATCAGCGGAACCGGAAGGAGGCGGTGAGCGCGATACGGGAATCGGCGCGCGACGGGGCGCCGATCGCGATCCGATCGGTTTCCGCCATGCGCACCGCATGTGCGCGGACGCCGATCGATACACTGCCTGCCTCGTCGGGCTGACCCATCGTATAGCTGAGCGCCGTCCAGGCGCCCCGCTGGGATCGCGGCGCGCCTTCGGCCAGTTCGATCCCACGTTCGAGCATCGATGCCTGGCGGCCGCCGAAATCCGCGCGATAGCCGCTTTCGAGCCGCCAGGCGCTGCCGTGCGACCAGATTGCGACCAATCCGACCGACTGGCCGCGGACCTGATGGCCGCCCGCCAGATCGAGGGCGAAGCGACGCTTCTCCATTCCGGCGCTCAGCCCCAGCGAGAGTCCATCGGCGGCACCGAGGCCAGTCGTGTAGCGGAGCGTCAACGATCCGGACGACAATTTGTCGCGCGGCGCCCCCTCCGTCTCGGGACGGGCTGCGCGGCTGGCGATGCGCCGCACCGTTTCGAGCGAGAAGCCGCTCTCACCGGCCTGGAACAAATGGGCCGACCAGCGGTCGTTGAGGCCCTTTGCGGCGACATGGCCGGCACGGAACAACTCCTCATAGGGCAGGGTGGTGAGGCGCTTGCGCACCGTTGCGAACGGCCTCTGCGCGAGGGATGGGGGGAGGGCGCACCCCTCGCACGGTATCAGGGCCGGGGCCGCGAAGGCCGGTGTGCCGATGGTCAGCAATGTCGTTACCGCCGGTCCCCGCATCGCGAAACGCATGACCAACTCCCCGTTGCCATCCCGCGCATCCAGCCGGGCAAGGGAAAGACGCCGGCGATGCGCCATTGCCGCACAGGGAATATTTTTATCGGATCGCATCTAGCGACATGCGGGTCGGCATGGGCGGCGGCGTCCTGACGGAATGACGTTCCCTTCGCCGCTCGGAATGCCGCTACGCATCGCCTATTGCATCAACTCGATGGAAGGCGGCGGCGCGGCATCGCCGGTTCCGGCCATATTGGAGGTGTTGCGCCGCCATGGCGCCGAGGTTCGCGTCTTCGCGCTGACGCGGCGCGACGGGCGCGGCATGGCGGCGATCGAGGAAGCGGGTTTCAACGTGACGGTGCGCAACGGCGGCGAGCGCGACCATGGAGCCGCGCTCGGCTGGCTGATCCGCGAGCTCCATGCCTATCGGCCGAGCCACCTCTGGACGTCGCTGACCCGGGCAACATTGCTGGGCCAGCTGGCCGGCCTGCGTTTGCGGCTTCCGGTGGTGAGCTGGCAACATGCGGCCTATCTGAAGCCCGCCAACCGGCGGCTGTTGCGGCTCACCCGCCGGCTATCGGGACTGTGGATCGCGGATTCCGACAGTGTCGCGGCGCTGACCGCGGAGCGGCTGCGCATAGCGCCGGGGCGGCTGATGATCTGGCCCATCTTCCGCGCCGATCCGGATGCGCCGCGCGCGACGGCGTGCCGACCGGGCATGACGACGCGGATCGGCAGCCTCGGCCGGCTGCATCCGGTGAAGGGTTATGACGTGCTGATCGAAGCCGCCGCCAAGCTTCGGGCGGCTGGCTTGGAGTTCGAACTGATCATCGGCGGCGACGGCGCCGAGCGGGAGGCATTGATCGCGCGGGCCCGCGATCTGGGCCTCGATAATGTCTATTTTCCCGGCTTCGTGGCCGATCCTCGCGCCTTTCTCTCCGATCTGCATCTCTATGTGCAGCCCTCCTGGTCCGAGGGCTTCTGCATCGCGGCGCATGAGGCGATGCAGGCGGGTCTGCCGGTGGTGGCATCGGTGGTCGGCGAGTTGCGGCTCTCGGTACGCCCGGGGATCACGGGCGAACTCGTGCCGCCGGGGGCGCCCGAACTCTTCGCCTGCAAGATCGCCGCGATGCTCCGCGATCCCCAGGCGATGGAGGACATGGGGACGAACGCGCGGGACATGGTGCTCGACCGCTTCGGAGCCGCTCCGTTCGAGGCGGCCGGCCGCGCGGTGCTGGAACGGCTGGCGAGCCTCAGCCCTGTGCGAGGAAGCGCCGCATCTCCCGTCGCGCCTCGATCGCCAGACCATGGAACGACAATCTCGTCCGTTTGACGTCGATGAGGGTCACCGGACCGGCGGCGGCCATGGTGTGCATCCCCTCGTCAAACGGCGCCAGCCCCGCGGGCAAGCCGATCGGCGGCATGTCCTCGGCCGCGAAACGGTCGGGCGTGAGCCGTTCGATCGCCAGCATGTGCAGCGCCCCGCCATAGGTGCGGGTGCAATCCTGGACCGGAAGGTGGATGCGGCCGGCGTGCAGGATCGGCGTACCGCCCGGCCGTGATGAACCCGGATCGACGCGGACGGGGTTCGCCGAGTGCGGGCGCCATCGGCCGGTCAGGCGCTCGGCATAAGCTACATGGAGTTGCTCGACCTTGCTGCGCCTATTTTCGGCGGAGGTGTAGAACAGCCACCATAGCCCGGCGTGGTGGAATGGCGTTGCGTCGACCGGGAGCCGATCCAGCTCGATCCGCACTGCGCGCTCCCAGCGGTGGGGAAAATCCGTCGCGCGATAGAGCGTCAGACAGCCAGAGCGATGCGCCTCGGGCAGCATCCATGTCTCGCCGTCCGCCTCGAACACGAAGGGGTAGGAAAGATGCCACGGCTCGGCGAGCACGTCCCGACGATAGATCGGGTTGAGATTGCGATCATGGACCAGCAGCTCGATCACGCCATGCCGGTCGCGATAGTCGAAACGCTCGACGAACAGGTGGAGGCGGTCGTCGCGCCACAGGCCGAACGGATCGGCCAGGAAGCTGTAAGGGCGCATCGCGGGCAGCCAGCGCAGCATCGCGCCCTCGAGCGATCCTGCCGCGATGATGTCAGTCATCGGCCGGTCGACGATGGCCGGCCGCCATATGTCCTTGCGAAGCGGCACGCTCAGGCGGCCTGTTCGTCGTTGCGCCGGGGCGCATCCTCGAAGCCGGGCTGACCCAGACCGTTGAGTATGGATCGCGCCGCGCGGAGAGCCGAGGGCTCATCGGTCAGTTCGAAGCTGTCGCCGAACAGCCGTCGCTGCACCGGCTCATAGCGGCCATGCGCCAGCATCGCCCAGTCGATCGCCGCGCGCAGGTTCACCGGATCGGCGATCACCGGCCCGGCCGCCCAGTGGGCATAATTCGCGTCGTCCCGCCAGTCGACGTGATGGCTGTTGAGGAAGACGCAGGGCCGGGGCCGATAGAGGAACTCGTAGATCTGGCTGCTAACGTCGCCCAGATAGATGTCGGCGGCCAGGGTATAGGTCATGTCGGTCGACGCGCTGCTGCCCAGATCGATGTGGATGTTGGGCGCTTCCCGATAGCGCCGGTCGATTTCGCCGGGCCGGTCGATTCGCAGCCTGTCGATCGTCACGACACAGCTGCGATGGAACAGCATGACGTGCGGCGCAAAGATCAGGTTGAAGCGGTCTTCGCGCAGGAAATAGTCGAGCACCGCGCGGCCATGGCGATACCAGGATGAGAGATGCGGAGAGGGGTGCGGGTTATACAGCACCGTCGGCTTGCCATTGTCCTGAAAGGGCAGGCGGGGGCGCTGCCTTCCGATCAGATCGAACTTGGCATAGCCGACGGTGCTGATCCGGCCGGAAGGCACGCCGGCCTCCTCGACCAGCCGGCGCTGGATCTTGGGACCGGAAACCAGCACCTGGTCGAAGCCCGCGCTGGCCTTGTTGAAGCCGATCGCGCGGTCACCCGCGCCGTGGCGGGTGTGGATGATCGGGACGGACAGGCGGTAGCGGGTTTTGAGGATCAAGGAGGTCTTCTCGGTGACGACCAGCGCGTCGAGGCCTGAAAAGAAGTCCAGATTGTCGCGATATACCCCGATCTTGCGGACGGGCAGCGCCCATTCGAGATGGCGCGCGAGAAAGCGGGTCGAGGGCCGGCGCAGGTTCAGTTCGACGATCGCGATCCGCCCGGCTTCGTCGCCGGCCAGCCTGCGGACCTCGGCGGCGAGCTTCGCATTGGTGGTGGCGACCACGATCTCCGTGTCTGGCGCAAGCCGGCGCATCGCGATGGCGATCGGCAGGGCGTGCGCGACCTGATGCACCTGATCATGGTTGAACAGAAATCCGATCCTCATGCGCGCCAAGACGCCGCCGATCCGCACTTCCCGCACGTCGCCGAAAACTTTGCCGCGCGGTCGATCGGGCGATGCGGTTCCGTGCCGGGTCTGGCGTCATGCGGCTCGAATGGAGGCGCGATGATGGCGATCGGTTCGAAGACGATGATGCGGATGGCGGTAGCGCCGGCCCTTTTGATGCTTGCGCTGTTGCTGCCCGGCCTGCTGCGGCCCGCCAGTGGCTCCACGCCCTTCGTCATGACGAATATGCGGAATGATCCCGGTCTGTCGGTGATGACCTACAATATCGAAGGCCTGCCCTGGCCCGTCCGCTTCGGGCGGGAGACGGCATTCGAGAAGATCGGCAACCGGCTCGCCGCGTTGCGGATGCTCGGCGAGCAGCCGCATATCGTCGTGTTGCAGGAAGCCTTCACCGATCAGGCGAAGCGCATCGGCGTCGACGGAGGCTATCGCTATATCGTCGACGGGCCCGGTCGCGATCTTGCCGGAGTTCCCGCCATAAGCATAGCCGACCGCGCGTTTCAGAGCGGCGCCAGCTTCCTGCATGGGGAACGCAGCGGCAAATGGGTCGACAGCGGCCTGCAGATCCTTTCCGATTATCCGATCCTTGCCGTGCGGCGCATGGCTTTCCCCAGCTATGCCTGCGCCGGCTTCGATTGTCTGGCGAACAAGGGCGCGGTGCTCGCCATGATCGCGGTTCCCGGCGTCGATGGGCCGATCGCGGTGGTCGACGTTCACCTCAATTCGCGCAAGGCTGCGGGTGTCGAGGACGATCGATCTTTCTATGCCTATCGGCGCCAGATCGATGCGCTCGATCGTTTCCTCGCCGCCAACGTAAAGCCGGGCACGCCGATGATCATGGCCGGCGACTTCAACGTCGGCCATCGCCCCACCCGCCAGCGCTATTTCGCGGCCCACCTGCTCAAATGGGGCGAGCGCGCGCCGGGCATCATCAAGGACGCGCTACGGGCATGCTCTGCTTCCGCCACAATCTGCGGACCGATGCCCCGCGATGCTGTTTTTTCCATGAAGCGCGGGCGGGACTGGCAGTTATCGGTACCTGGGAGCCATATCAATTTGGCGGTTGAGGGGCTAGCTGCTCCTTTTGGCCACGAGCTGAATGGCGAGATGCTTTCTGACCATATCGGATATGTCGCTTATTACCGGCCCCATTCCCAGGGGTAATCGCACGAGCAGCCAACACCGTTGCGATCGCCGCGTGACGAAAAATCCTCTTGAAATCTTGCGGCCAGGAGAGAGCATAACCCAGATCGCCAGGTTGCGTGTCGGACATCTCCAGCCCGCCATGCTTGGCCTTCCAGTTCGCCGCTCGGCCGCACTGGCGGCGTGGCAGCCGCTGGCCGGATGGTCCTGGTGTCAATGATCAAATTGCGACGTGTGGAGAGCCGTTCGCAATAGGCGGATAGCTCCGACCTG
>Ga0207674_10010514_pt1 | contig 10474 bp, 8 predicted proteins | sample KBSCornC72_FD_184303 | JGI IMG/M metagenome (GOLD analysis project Ga0207674, IMG submission 184303) | Corn rhizosphere microbial communities from Kellogg Biological Station, Michigan, USA - KBS Corn C7-2 (SPAdes) (version 2) | ecosystem: Host-associated > Plants > Roots > Rhizosphere > Soil ...
CCAGTGCTTCGCCATCGCCCAGGAGATGAACTGCGGAGTCTGGAAGGCCGCAGCCGACCTGGTCATCGATCCCAACGTGAATGGATTCAAGTACGACGACTTCGAACGCTCCGCGGAATTAATCCGTTCCGGAGAGGCGGCAACCCGGGCCGCATTGCCTGAAATCCGGAAGTGGCTGCAGCAACCCGAGCCCGCTCGAAAACCCCAATCCCCCCGCTTAAACCAGCCAGCCCCAGCGTTAGCCAAGTAGCCACCGCGCTGTCCACGTAGGAGCAGGTGTCCCACCTGCCCAGCCGAGCGCAGCTCGGCCGTGCCTCTTGTGGAATCACCTTCAATCGTGGGAGAGAAAACCAAGCCGAGCTCCGCTCGGCCAGGCGGGTGTGGACACCCGCCTCTACGTGGACCATGGTTGTCTGAGTTTGATAGCTAGAAGCTAGCAGCCGGGAGCCAGAAGCGCTCTTATTTCATCACGCCGCGCGCTGCAATCCCGATATTGTCGCGCGAAGTATTTTTGACCAGATACATCATCTCATCGGCCTGGCGGATGATTTCGCGCGGAGTCTTGGCGTCGTGCGGGTAAGTAGCCACGCCCATCGAGGCGCGGACGTTCAGGTTCAGTCCTTCTTCCTGACAGAACATGCTGGTGCGCAGGCTGTCGCGCAGACGTTTGGCCACGATCAGGGCAGCATCTTTTCCAGTCTGGGGCAGCAGAACCACAAACTCGTCTCCGCCATAGCGGAAGGCGTAGTCGATTAATCGCAGCTGCGCTTTGATCAGGTAGCCAATTTCCATCAGCAGCTTGCTTCCGACCAGGTGTCCGTGCGTGTCGTTGACCTGCTTGAAGTGGTCGAGATCGATGAACACCACGGTGAATTCGTAGCCGTAGCGCGCGGACCGGTAAACCTCGGTTTCCAGCGTCTTGTAGAGATGACGCGCGTTGTATAGTCCGGTGCAATCGTCGGTGATGGTGAGTTCCTGAATCTTTTCGACTGCGCGCGCATTTTCGATGGCTATGGCGGCGTAATCACAAATCGACTGCAGAAAGAAAGATTCCTGGTCGGTGAAGTGTTCCATCCTCACATTGACCAGTTGAATCACGCCCAGCACCCGCAGCTTGGAACGCAGGGGCACACAGATGATTGACCGCGTCTCCCACTGCGTCATCTCGTCGATGCGCTTGGCGAAGCGGGGATCGGTGTACACGTCCGGCACCACCACGCGCTCGCCGTGTTTCGCCACCCAGCCGGCGATGCCTTCGCCAACTTTCAGGCGGACGTTCTTCAGGGCCTCGGAGGCCTTGCCCACCGCGATGGCAAAGTAAAGTTCGTCCCGCTCCTCGTCCACCATCAGCAATGACCAGTTGTCGGGACGGAAATATTCCGCCATCTTTTCCATGATGGTCTGCAGGATGGAGTCGAGATCGAGCGACGAGGTCAGGGCCTTGGCCACATCATGAAAGATGCCCAGTTCCTGCACTTTGCGGTCGGCGGCGGCCTTGGTCATGAACTGCGGTCCTCGATGTGGGCAGGAAGTGTTGAAATTATATGCGGCTCGGGAAAGCGGCGGCAATCAACCTTAGTAACCAGAACCCCTGAAGCCAAGTCCGGAAGCTGGAATGCGGGCCGGGGAGCCCGCGGTTTAACAATGCGGTTCTCTCCCGCCCCAAATTCATGGGCCCGGAGGGCCTTGATTAACATATATTTATCTTCAGATTACTCTTACATCTTGGATGCGGCCAGAGCTAGCTGAGGCGGCGGGAAGACGGCCAGGTGGAATCCTTTGGGGCACGACTGAAGCGGGAACGGGAACAGCGCAAGATCACGCTGGACGAGATTGCTGTGTCCACCAAGATCGGCACCCGTTTCCTGGCCGCCATTGAAGAAGACCGCTTCGATCAGCTTCCCGGCGGCATCTTCAATAAGGGCTTTATCCGCGCCTATGCCCGCCATCTGGGCATGGACGAAAACCAGGCTATCGCTGACTTCGTGGCCGCCACCGAACCCGTCCTGCCTGAACCCCTGCCGCAGGATGCCCCGGTGCTCGCGGCCCTGGCGGAGCGGGTGCCGGAAGCAAAGAAGAAGAAGAGCCGGGGCGATGGCGGTATGCCGTGGGGTATTTTCGCCATTGTGCTCCTGGTACTGGCCTGCGGATTCGCCCTTTGGGGCTTTCATTCACGCGAAAAGCCTGCACGCCCCAGCATCGAGGCTCCAGGTCCTGCCAAGCCTGACACTTCGACCTTGATCGATCAAAAGGACGAGCCCCAGAGTGCGGCCAAACCGGCCATGCCCGAACCCGCCGCCGCGACCACTCAGGCGCTCCCGCCCCAACCTCCGCCGGCCGCCGCCCCGGAAAACACCTCCTCGCCCCCGACACAGTCGGGGACGGATGTCGGACTCTTTCACGTGCTGATAAGGGCGCGTGAGGACGCATGGGTCGCGATCACCGCCGACGGAAAACAAGTCGTACAGGCCACGCTCACCGCTCCCGCGGAACAGTCCATCGAAGCCCGGGAGCAGATCGTGATCAAGACCGGCAATGTCGGAGCCCTGGAAATCTCCTTCAATGGAAAGAAGCTGGCGTCGCAGGGCGGTTACAACCAGGTGAAGACCCTCACCTTTGACCCCAACGGCCTGCGACCCTAGGGAGTGCGGGATCACTGCCGCATGCCGGTTTCACCGCTGGCCAGTTCTCCAATACCGTTCAACTTCCCGCCATTGCCACCCACCCGCCCGCACTCGCCAGTGGCTGGCTTTAAGTCGCTGACAGCCCTGAAAACATTGCGTGCCGACCCCTTCCTCTGGTACGTTATCTGAGTCGCAAAGTGCTCATTTACAGTCTGTTGCGTTCTGACCCTCCCGCCAGGAAGTAAAGTCCGGATTGCTGGTCAAATCGCTTGAAGGAGAAGCTGCTTGTCATCTCGTAACCGTTATCTTTTTACGTCCGAATCCGTAACCGAGGGCCATCCCGACAAGATGGCCGACCAGATTTCCGACGCCATCCTCGATGCCTGTCTAGCCGAGGACCCGTCCAGCCGAGTGGCCTGCGAAACCCTGACCGCCACCGGCCTGGTGGTCATCGCGGGTGAAATCACCACCAAGGCTTATGTGGATTTCCAGTCGCTGGTGCGAGGCACCATTTCCTCGATCGGATACAACAACGCACTCTACGGCTTCGACTCCAACACCTGTGCCGTGATCTCCACCATCAACAAACAGTCCGGCGATATCGCCATGGGAGTGGACACCGGCGGCGCCGGCGACCAGGGAATGATGTTCGGGTATGCCTGCAATGAGAATCCGGAACTGATGCCCACCCCGATCTCGCTGGCCCATAAATTGACCATGCGGCTTTCTGAAGTCCGCAAGCATGGGCGGCTGCCTTATCTGCGTCCTGACGGAAAATCGCAGGTGACGGTCGAGTATGACAAGAACCAGAAGCCGATGCGGGTGGACGCAGTCGTGATTTCAACGCAACACTCGGAGAACGTGGGCAACGAGGAACTGCGCAGCGACATTCTGAAGCACGTCATCCAGGCCACGATCCCCGCCCAGTTGCTCGACGAGGACACCAAGTACCACATCAATCCCACCGGACGTTTTGTGATCGGCGGCCCCATGGGGGACACCGGTCTCACCGGTCGCAAGATCATCGTGGACACCTATGGCGGCATGGGGCGTCACGGCGGCGGCGCTTTCAGCGGCAAGGACCCGACCAAGGTTGACCGCTCAGCCGCTTACATGGCGCGGCACATTGCGAAAAACATCGTGGCTGCGGGCCTGGCCGATCGCTGCGAGGTCCAACTCGCCTATGCCATCGGCGTGGCCGATCCGGTCAGCATCCTGGTAGATACCTTCGGCACCTGCAAGGTGGATCCCGACACGATTCCCGACGTGGTGCGCGCCAATTTCCACCTGACCCCGAAAGGTATTATCGAATCGCTCAAACTGCGCCGCCCGATCTACTGCAAGACCGCGGCCTACGGACACTTTGGCCGCAACGATCCCGACTTTACCTGGGAAGCCACGGACAAAGCCGCCAAACTGGCCAGCGATGCCGGTCTGCGGGAGCCCGCGGTACAAGGTGCCCGCGAGTAAAGCTGTCAATGATTCCGGTTTAATAAGTTCGATCATAGGAGAGGTATGTCAACGACGCCCACGCAACTGAATTGTGATGTGAAGAGTCTGGATTTTGCCGATCTGGGCAAGAAACGGATCGACTGGGCCAACCAATCGATGAAAGTCCTGCAGATCATTCGCAAGGAATTCATCAAGAACCAGCCCTTGAAGGGCATCCGCGTGTCGGCCTGCCTGCACGTCACTGCCGAAACCGCGAACCTGGCTATCTGCCTGAAAGATGGCGGCGCCGATGTCGTGCTCTGCGCCTCGAATCCTCTCTCCACCCAGGATGACGTCGCTGCCAGCCTGGTGCGCGACCACAATATTCCGGTCTTCGCCATCAAGGGCGAGGACAATGACACTTATTACAGCCACATCCTGGCCGCCATCGATCACAAGCCCCACATCACCATGGATGACGGCGCCGACCTGGTGACGCTGCTGCACACCAAGCGCCAGGACGCGCTCGAGGGCGTGATCGGCGGTACCGAAGAAACCACCACGGGCGTGATCCGTCTGCGCGCCATGGCTAAAGAGGGCGTGCTGCGCTTCCCCATCGTTGCGGTCAATGACGCCGACACCAAGCACCTGTTCGACAATCGCTACGGCACCGGCCAGTCCACGATTGACGGCATCATCCGCGCCACCAACTTCCTGCTGGCAGGATCAAAGTTCGTGGTCGCCGGCTATGGCTGGTGCGGACGAGGCCTGGCCAGCCGCGCTCGCGGTACGGGCGCTGAAGTCATCGTCACCGAAATTGATCCCACCAAGGCGCTCGAAGCGCACATGGACGGCTTCCGTGTCATGTCGATGGCGGAAGCGGCGAAGCTCGGTGATGTGTTCTGCACCGTCACCGGCAACAAGAGCGTTCTGACCAAAGAGCACTTCGAAGTGATGAAAGACGGCGCCATCATCTCGAACTCCGGCCACTTCAACGTCGAGATCGACATTGTGGCGCTGGAAAAGATGTCATCGTCGAAGCGCACCACGCGCAGTTCGGTCGAAGAATATTCGCTGCGCGACGGACGCAAGATCAACCTCCTGGGCGAAGGCCGCCTGATCAACCTGGCCGCCGCCGAAGGCCATCCACCGTCCGTGATGGACATGAGCTTCGCCGACCAGGCGCTCTCCGTCGACTACATGGTGAAAAACTACAAGACGCTGGAGAAGACGGTCCACAAAGTTCCTGACGATCTCGACAAGCGAGTGGCCAAACTCAAACTGGAGTCGGTTGGCATCAAGATCGACAAACTTACGCCGGAACAGGAAGAGTATCTGGCGGGGTGGAGCGAGGGAACATAGATCAGTTCCCAGTGGCAAGTTTTCAGTTCCCGGAGGAGCGGCGCCAGTCGCTCCTTATTCTTGCCCTCCCACCTGAGAACTGAGATCCAGGAACTGACATCTGATTTTTCTCGCTCGCTCACCTGAGAACTGAGATCGAAGAAACTCACATCTGACTCCCATAGCCGCCTCGCAATTCCATGACCCGCAAGGCTTTACCCCTACTAGTGCCATGACTTCCGTAACTTTTATCGGCTGGTTCCGCAGTGTAATCTGCCTCACGTAATGTCGAACAATGGGCAATTTGCGGACGGCGCGAATAGCGGTGCTGGAGCGGAGCTTGGTAAGGGGAACTCGTCCTCCGCGGGACCCGAGAATCGCGGACCCGGGGCCGCCAAAGCGGCGCGCGCGCGGTATCCGGATATGCAAAGCGCGGTGCGCTTTCCCATCAAACTGCCGATTTCAGTGAAATCGAAATCCGGCGCCAGCGCGGCCGAGACCGACAACATTTCCGCCAATGGCGTGCTTTTCCATGTGGATTCGGAAATGCCGGTGGGTTCAATGGTGGACTTCACCATCTCGCTGCCTGCGGACGTTGTGGGAGCGGAGGCCGATGTGCAACTCGACTGCCGCGGCCGCGTAGTCCGAAATTTTGAAGAGGACGGGCGCCGCGGCGTTGGCGTCGTCATCGATGAATACCATTTTGAGCGCCGCTGAAGCCAGGGGAACCGAAGCGCAAGGAAACCGAATGGCAAGCACTTCCGCCAGCATGGAGATGAACGTTGAGCAGCCGCAGGAAGCTGACGGCCAGTTCATTCGCGTGATCGTGGCCGACACGCAAGCCATCTTCCGCGCCGGGCTGCGCAAGATCTTTGCCCTGGAAGACGACATTCGGGTGGTGGGACAATCCGAAAGCCTTTCCCAAACTCTCTCCGCCGCCAAGAAATTTAGCGCCGACATTCTGATCTTTGAAGCGGCCCTGACGCAGAATCCCGTGGACGCCATTTCGGACCTGATGCGGCAAACCCCGGGTCTCCGCCTGGTGGTCGTCACCCAGGAGCCCAATCAGGAACTTACGCTCGAACTGCTGCGCCGCGGTGTGCACGGAATTGTTTCCCGCGAGGTCGAGCCCGAACTTCTGGTGGAGTGCCTGCGCAAAGTCTCCGAAGGCCACCCCTGGCTGGACAGCCGTGGCACGCAGTGGGTGCTCGAAGCCTATCGCACCCAGGGATCGCGTCCCACCTCACCCCGACCCAAAGTGCAGCTGACTCCGAAAGAATCACTCATCGTCTCTTGTGTAACTCAGGGAATGAAGAACAAAGAAATCGCGCTGCGGGTCGGCACCACCGAACAGGTGGTCAAAAATTATCTGCGCAAGGTGTACGACAAGCTGGGTGTGGCCGACCGTCTGGAGCTGGCCTTGTTCTGCCTGCACAATCGCGTCCTGGATTCAAACCTGAAAACGCCCTCCGCTCCCGTCCCATCCTCGGGCAACGGCAGCGCCCCCGATCTGGCCCCCGCGTCCACGGAAACCGTCACCAAGCCTTCCTGAACTCGCTGTTCCATTCAAGTGCGGTAGAATCAAAGCGCAACAATTTTCCCCGCATCAAGACACCTCAGGGAGAGATGGCCGAGTGGCTGAAGGCGCACGCTTGGAAAGCGTGTTTACTCGAAAGGGTAACGTGGGTTCGAATCCCACTCTCTCCGCCACACAGTCTTGAAACCCGCGCATAATGGCACTCTTACCTTTAACTCCTCCCTGGTCGCTTGCGGGTTGTGGATTCTGATCTTCCTGTAGTATCGCGAAAGATTCAAGGGACTCCTCAGCGGGGAGCCTGCGACGCAGGCATAAATTGCTTCGCAGCTATGAGAGGCACAGTGTCTCTGGGCTGCAAAGTGCGGGTGCATCGCGGCGAACCCTGGAGCGAACCGCCTTCTCCCTTGGAGTCGAAACTTGTGTACAATCCGCCGATGCAAGGAATACCGTGGAGCACAATTGCGCTGGGCTCGCTGTTGCTCATCCCAGCCGGCTCAACCGGAGGACAGGAAGTGAAATCTCCGCAACCTGAAAAGTCGAAGCCGGCTGGCAAAATGGAGCAGCGCGGGCGCATCCTTGGAATTGGCGGCATCTTTTTCAAATCCGCTAATCGTGATCAGATGCGCGAATGGTATTCCAAGCATCTTGGACTGGCTGACAAAGGCCAAGGCGCCATGCTTCCGTGGCGCGAACACGACGACCCGCAAAAGGAACAGGTTACAGTCTGGACGGTTTTTCCAGCCTCCACTGAGTATTTCGATCCCAGCCCCGCACTGTTCATGATCAACTACATCGTGGACGATATGGATGCGTTGCTCGACCGATTGAAACAAGAGGGAGTAAAGATTGACGCCCGACGAATGGATGAATCCTACGGTCGCTTCGCCTGGATCTATGACCTGGACGGGAATAAGATTGAGCTCTGGCAACCGCTGCCCGCAAAGCACTAGGGCTTGCAATGCGCTGACTCAATCGGTTTTCTGTAGCTACCGTCCCGCAGTCGTAGAATGGGCCGTTTAAGCCTGCGGATTTTTCATACCGTTCGCGGTTTTCACCTCCCCCACGTGACGTTTTGGAAGAAACTGACGCCAGGTTCCGCGCCGGAAGATCCGGAGCTTGGGTGGTGCGATTTGCAATCCGCTATTTACGCGAATCAATAGCTGCGCCGAAATCGAAATGTGAGAAGCGGGAGCGAACCAACCTGCCGGCGCTCTGGCTTCCCTTGCTCCGGCGTCCCCTGAAAGCACCGGATTAGACAAATTCCTTAATTACAACCAACCGTTCGCCGTGGCTTCCACATCGAAAGCGTTGCTGTGGCCAAAGATTCGTCGAGTTGGCCGAATAGCTTGAGAGCTGCAGTGGAGGCGTCCGACCCTCTTTAGCCCGTTCTGTGCCTGTCGGATAAAAACAACCTTTTGTATTGACCGGAGAAAGCGGATCCATGAGGTATTTGTGGGTTTTATGTTTGTTCTCGTTAATGGTGGGCAGTATTTACGTGGTTGGTTGCGGCGGCACCAGCGGACAAAGTGGACAACCCTCAACTCCACCCCCGCCCCCCCCACCTCCACCACCGCCTCCACCACCGCCTCCGTCCATCGATGGAGTTCTCCGCTATAAGGGCGACCTCGGGGGCACGGGCGCGAACCTCGGCGAGACCACTCTCACCACCGCCTCCGTAAACGTCAGCAGTTTTGGAAGACTTTCAAGGTCTGCGCATCTGGATGGCGCCATTTACACCCAACCGCTATTGGTAAGAAACCTGGCCATCGCGGGCGGGACGCACAACGTTATTTTCCTGGGCACGGAGAACGACAGCGTCTATGCGCTGGATGCAGACGATCCGGCGAAAGTTTTATGGAAGCGCAGCTTCATTGATCCTGCGAACGGAATTACACCTGCCGATGGCAGCTTTGGCGGACGCACCGGCATAGGGCCGGTGGTCGGAGTCACCGGGACGCCGGTGATCGATCCCACAACCCAAACCCTGTATGTCCGCCATGACCCTGGAGAAAGGCACCACGTTTCACAGGCTGCATGCGCTGGACATCACCACCGGCGCGGAAAAATTCGGGGGACCGAGCGAGATCACCGCCACTGTGCCGGGCACGGGACTTGACACGGACGGCAGCGGCAATGTGACATTTCATCCGCCCACCGAGAACCAGCGCGCCGCACTGCAGCTGGTGAATGGCGTCGTGTATATCGCCTTCGCTTCATTTTCCGACACCGAGCCCTACCATGGCTGGCTCTTCGCTTATGACGCGGCCACATTGACGCAGCTGGCGGCCCTGAACCTGTCTCCCAACAGTGAAGGTGCGGGCCTGTGGCAGTCCGGGGCCGCTCCGACCGCCGATGCCGAGGGCAATATCTATATCCAGACCGGCGACGGGCACAACTTCAACATCACTGGCGGGCCGGACTGGGGTGACGCGGTATTAAAACTGAAGCTGAACGGCGGATCGCTTTCGGTTGTGGACTGGTTCATGCCCTATAACCAGAATTGCATCGATCAGGACGATCTCGATCTCGGATCGGGAGGGCCTATGTTGCTGCCCGACCAGGCCGGGCCGCATCCGCATTTGATGGTGAGCGGGAGCAAGGAGGGGCGGATCTACCTGCTGGACCGCGACTTCATGGGGAATTTCAACTTAGGGAGCAACAGCCAGATTCCGCAGGAAATTCTGATCAATCCTAAGCCCTGCGGCCAACTGGACGTCAACAACACGCTTCGCATCTACGGCACTCCTTCTTACTGGAACGGATTCGTTTACATCGGCGCGGTCGGGAGTAATCTGCGTGCTTACCAGCTCACGAACGGACAGCTCACTCAAACCTCGATTTCAAATACCGTATTCCAGAGGGATGGACAAAGGGGGCGGGGGCCGATCCCGGTGGTTTCGGCAAACGGCGCGACCGAGGGCATCGTCTGGACGGTGGAATACACGCTGAACAACACTGTCATCCTGCATGCCTACGACGGCACGAACCTGGCCAACGAACTCTACAATACACAGCAAAACGCGACCCGAGACGCGCTGGGGCGGGGAACAGTCTTCGCGGTGCCGACGGTGATTGACGGACGGGTTTACGTGGTCGCGGTCAATCAACTGAACGTGTACGGCCTGCTTCCCTGAGCTTCCGCCCGCCTCCAGTGCGGCCACTTCATCGCATCAGGGTTTGATTTCCTGCCCTCCTTTTCTGCTCTCCCCGGGAGTGGCTGTACCTTCGATTGGCGGGGCAGATTTTTTTGTCCTTGCGGTTGCAGGGTCAGGTCAATAGAATCTCGGGTAATCGAAGGTCGTCAAGCGCCCACTTCAAGAAACAAATCCAAAAAATTGGGGAAATTACGCAGCCATGGAACGGCTCTGCTTATACATTTTTCTTGTTGCGGCGTTTGCTACGTCTGCTTTGGCGGGAGTTACGGTGAGCAGTCCCGGCAGCGGGGCCAAGGTTGGCTCGCCGGTCAGTTTTGTCGCCAGCGCCAGCACCTCGACTTGCTCCCGCGGCGTCGCCTCCATGGGCATTTACGTGGACAACGACC
>Ga0207674_10010518_pt1 | contig 10473 bp, 6 predicted proteins | sample KBSCornC72_FD_184303 | JGI IMG/M metagenome (GOLD analysis project Ga0207674, IMG submission 184303) | Corn rhizosphere microbial communities from Kellogg Biological Station, Michigan, USA - KBS Corn C7-2 (SPAdes) (version 2) | ecosystem: Host-associated > Plants > Roots > Rhizosphere > Soil ...
GGATCGCGATCGCGGCCAGAATACCGATGATCACGACGACGATCAGAAGCTCGATCAGGGTAAAGCCCTTGCGCATGCTCTTCATGTGAGACTCTCTCCGGATGGTAGAGGATGACGGCGCGGCATCGCGGGCCGTCGGGCGGGAGTGCTGGGTGTTCGTGCAGCCGATCAGGACTAGGGCAACGTGCGGACCACTCCGTAAGATCGTCGTAACCAGTTGTATTTAAACGTCTTACGGATTTCTGCCTCCGGTCCTGGCCCTGCCTCGTTGCAGGATTCTGCATGGTCCGGTGCAGTTTGCGAGACCCACCCCGAATCAGATCGGGGGTCGCTTCCTCAGGGGACGTCCGAGCGCCGAATCGGCAACGAACACAGCATTGCGCAGGTACTTGCCCTCCCAAGGGAAGCCATAGCGCATGCCGGCGAACGCCTGCTGCCGCGTATCCTGCCAGCGCTCCATCACCGATAGACAATAGACGTAGCCCAGCCGGCCGTCGCGGAGCGTCGAGTCGATGGCGAAGCTCCACTCGTAGAGCGGGATGGCCGGCTTGCACAGGCCCGACCGCCGGTAGGCCTCCGCCACGTCGACCGTCGCGCCCGCGTCGTAGGGGAAGAGCCGGATCGCGTGGCGCAGCTCCGCCTCGGCTTCGCGCAGCCGCTTCTTCACCGCGAGGTTGCGGCCGCGCAGCAGGTGGGCCCGATAGCTCAGCGGCGCATCGCGCACCGTCTGGTCGAACAGGATGTCGTTGTCGTGCCAGACGCGCTGTCGCACGATGCTCTTCCCCAAGCCGAGGACCAGCAGCGCGGCCGTGGCCGCCGTCACCAGCGTCCGAGCGGGCCGTTCCGCGTCGTCGAGCAGGTAGCGGATCGTGACGGCCGCGACGAGCACGATGCCGACGCTCGGGAGAAACAGCGTGCGCTCCGCGGTGACGATCCCCGTGGCGACGAGGATGTTGCTCACCGGCCCGTACGCGACGATGAACCACAGCAGGCCGAAGCTCGCCACGGGCGCGCGGCGGCGCAGCATCACGGCCAGCACCAGCGTGCAGAGCACGATGAGGATGCCGGGGAGCTCGTCGACGCCGATGCCGTTCGCGATGATGACGTCGTTCGGCGAGTAGTCGGCGCTCAGGCGCGTCGGGAACAGCATCAGCTGGGCGATGCGCGGGAACTCGTGCATCATCGTGCCGATGCGAGCGGCCGGCCCCATGTTGAGGAAGCGGAACGCGGCATACGGTGCGAAGCCCGCGAAGTCGTCCGGCATGACACGCGCGCGGAGCGCCACCCAGCCGAGCGTGACGGCGATCAACGCGAGGAAGAGCGGACGCACCGCGACGACGCGCGCGCGCCAGGGCCGCGCGTCCTCGATCACCGTCCACTCGGCGGCGACGAGCAGCAGCGGGAACACGAGCGCGTGCTCCTTGCTGAACAGCGCGACGGCGTAGAGCAGCGCGAGGATGCCGACGGCGGGCGTGTCGAGCGTGCCGTCGCGACGACGGCGCAGGTACACCCCCATCGCGATCGCGAGCGAGAGCCCGACCAGCAGCTCTGCCTGCCCCACCATGTTGCCGGTGACCTCGACGTGCACCGGGTGCACGGCGAACAGCGCCGCGGCGAGCCACGCGCCGACCGGCGGCAGCAGCGCGAGCGCCATCCAGTAGACGGCGAGCGCCGTCGCGACCGCGAGCAGGATGTTCGTGAGATGGAACACCCACGCTGCCCCTCCGCCGACGACCCACTGCAGGGCGAAGAGCAGGATCACCATCGGGCGGTAGCCGTCGCCGCCGAACTTCGGCGGCCAGTAGCTCTGCGCGAAGAAGCGCCAGAACGCGCGCAGCGAGTGCGCGCGGTCGTTCATCATGATCACGTACCGGTCGTCGTACGTGAAGTCGTGTCCGAGGCTGGTGATGCACGCGGCGAGCGCCAGCAGCGCGACGGTTGCCGGCAGCAGCCAGCGGCGCGTCCGTTCGGTCATGCGAAGACGTTGAACTTCAGGATGTGCCAGAAGGCGGCGATGCCGTCCCTCCAGTTTATCTTCTTCCCTTCGGCGTAGGTGCGGCCTGCATAGGAGATGGGCACCTCGAAGATGCGCGCGTCGCGCCGCGCCAGTCGAGCGGTGATCTCCGGCTCGAAGCCGAACCGGTCGGACTTGAGCTCGCCGACGAGCGACCGCGCCAGCTCACCGCGGACCGCCTTGTAGCAGGTCTCCATGTCGGTGAGGTTCAGGTTCGTCAGCATGTTGCTCCACAGCGTGAGCAACGTGTTGCCGACCGAGTGCCAGTAGTAGAGCACCCGGTGCGGCCCGCCAAGGAAGCGCGAGCCGAAGCACGCGTCCGCCTTGCCGGCGATGATCGGCTCGAGCAGCACGGGCCAGTCGGCCGGATCGTACTCGAGGTCGGCGTCCTGCACGATGACGATGTCCCCCGTCGAGTTGGCGAGGGCGGTCCGGATCGCCTTGCCCTTCCCCCCGTTCTCGGGCTGGAGCACGAGCCGATCGATGTAGCCCGCCTCATGGAGGGCGACGAGGCGCTCACGCGTGCCGTCGGTCGAGTAGTCGTCGACGCAGATGATCTCCTTCCTCACCGGCGTGGCGTGCACGCGGTCGAGGATCGTCTCGATCGTGTTCAGCTCGTTGTACACCGGGATCAGCACCGACAGGGTCACCGTCGCGGGATCGAGCGGCGTCAGTGCACGCGGCTTCGCCGCCAGCGTGAAGGTTCGCGGCGGGGAGTCTGGCGAGGTCATCGTGCGTTCTGGAGAGGAAACGGAGGTCATCGTGCGTTCACGGTGAAGATGCCGCCGCCATCCACCTGCTCTCGCAGGCGGAGTCGCGAAGGAGACTGTGTGGCGAGGAATTGCGCCGCGTCGTACGCCTTGCCGGCGCCGGCCACCACGGTGCGGACGGGGTAGGCGTCGAGCACGGGCAGCAGTCCTTCCATCGCATTCTCGCGCGGCGTGTAGTCGCGCAGATACTGAGCGGGCGTGAGCGTGATGATCGGCAGCGCCTGGCGTCCGGTATAGAGATACACCGCGCCCTCGTAGTCCGTCGCCACGAGCTCGCCGGGCGAGGTGCTGGCGGCGACCGACCGGACCGCGGTGGCGATGCGCGGCGTGTTGGCGCGCGGGATGCTCGACCACCACCGCCCGCGGATCCCGCGCATCTCGTACGCCGAGTAGCCGGCGGCCACCCACACGAACGCCACGGCGAGCACGACACGCAGCGGCGCTCTCCAGTCGGGCCTGCCGAGCGCCGTCCAGCCACCGATGGCGACGAGCGCGAGCAGCAGCGGCCACACCGTCCACACGAAGCGCGCCGTCTGGAACGGCCACACGATCACGATCGCGAGATAGCCGGCGAGGAAGAGCAGCGTCACGGGGGTGCGCCGCCACGCCGCGATGCATGCGGCAGCGGCGAGCATCGCGAGCGCGACGAGCGTGACGGCGTGCGCGGCGCTGCCTCGCATCGGCGAGAACAACACGGCGAGCATCGTGCCCGTCTCGCTCGTCGTCTTCGCGACGGTCTCCGGGATCATCGAGAAGCCGAGCGTGCGCAGACCACGAATCCACCACGCGGTGTACGAGTCGTACATGCCGAGCAGGGGTGACGGAAGCGTGCCGGCATGTCGTGCCGTCCAGAGCTGCCACGGAAGCAGACAGGCGACGGCGGCGCCGGTCAGCAGGGCGGCGTCGCGCCACCGCCGCCGCGCGGCGAGCACGAGCGCCGCCGCGGGCACGAGCACGACGCCATGCGTTCGGACGAGCGCACAAACGCCGATGGCCGCGCCGAGCGCGAGCACGCGCCACGCCGGCACCGGCTCGTCGACGAGCCGCTCGAGCGCGAGCAGCAGCGTCAGCGCGATCGCGAGGAAGCACAGCTCGGACAGCACGAGGTTTCCGAGGATGAGCAGCGGCACGCTCACCGCGGTGACCGCTCCGACGCCGATCGACCACGGCGCACCGAGCCCGACGCGCGAGCGCAGCAGCCGCGCCACGCAGATCGACGCCACGGCGAGGAAGATCGCGTTCAGCGCCTTGAACGCGACGACGCTCGCTGGAAACGCGGGCACGGCGAACGAGAGCAGCGCGAGGAGCGCGGGGTAGCCCGGCGGGAAGTGCGTCGCGGCCGGATGTCCTGGCACGTTCAGGTACCGGTAGCCTTCCCCCGACGCGATCGCGCGGGCGAGGATGACGTAGAACGAATCGTCCGCCACGACGCCGACTGGCAGCGCGTCCACGACGGCGATCCCCGTCGCGAGCGCGAGCGCGCCGACGCACACGAGCGCGACCGGCCACCACGCCGTGGTGCGGCGCGGTTCTGCGTCAGCCGTGGCGGCCGGTCGCGACAACTCCTCGCGATCCAGGGGCACTGCGAGGGTCACGCTTCGACGCCGTACCGCGAGAGCTTGCGATAGAGCGTCGACGGATCGATGCCGAGCACCTCGGCGGCGCGGCTCTTGTTGCCGCCCTCGCTCTGCAGCACCCACATGATGTATGCGCGCTCCACCGCCTCGAGCGTCGGGTTCGCCGGCGGCCGGTCGGCGACGAGGGGCTCGCTCACACGCGCCGTGACGCGCTCGGGAAGCGCGGACACCGGGATGGAATCGCGCGACGTGAGGATGACGGCCCGCTCCAGCGCGTTCTCCAGCTCGCGCACGTTGCCGGGCCACGAGTACGTCACCAGCGCGTCGAGCGCATCCTCCATGAGCGTCTTCGGCTCTTCTCCACGCAGCACGGCGATGCGCGCGAGGAAGTGCTCGGCCAGCAGCGGGATGTCGTCGGCGCGCTGGCGGAGCGACGGCAGGTGCAGGGCGATCACGTTCAGCCGGTAGTAGAGATCGCTCCGGAACCCGCCCCGCTTCATCTCCTCGTCGAGATCGCGGTTCGTCGCCGCGAGCAGCCGCACGTCGATCGGCAGCGGGTCCGTCGCGCCGACGGGGATCACTTCGCGATGCTGCAGGACGCGGAGGAGCTTCACCTGCGTGGCGGGGGTCGTCTCGCCGATCTCGTCGAGGAAGAACGTTCCCTTCGAGGCGGCCATGAACAGGCCCATCTTGTCCTTCACCGCGCCGGTGAACGACCCCTTCACGTGCCCGAACAGCTCACTCTCGAGCAGGCTCTCGGGAAGCGCGCCGCAGTTGATCGACGCGAAGCTCTTGTCGCCGCGGCTCGAGAGCTCGTGGATGTAGCGAGCGATCACTTCCTTACCGGTCCCCGACTCCCCCTGGATCAGCACCGTGGAGTCGGTCGGCGCGACGGTCTCGGCGAGGCGAAGGACCTCGAGCCAGCTCCGGCTGTTGCCCACGGGACGTCCCGAGGAGGCCTGTGCGTGGCGCTTGATCTCCTGGCGCAGCGAGCGGTTCTCGACGCGGAGCTCGCGATGCTCGCCGGCCCGCTTGAGGATCGCCAGCAGCTCGTCGTTGCCGAACGGCTTCTGGATGTAATAGAAGGCACCCTCGTTCACCGCCTGCATCGCCGACTGCAGCGTCGCCTGCGCGGTCATGAGGATCACCGGCGTGTCCGGATTCTGCTGCCGCGCCGCGGCGAGGATCTCGACGCCCCCCACGTCCGGCATGCGGACGTCGGAGAGCACGATGTCCGGCTGGAGCGACGCCAGCTGCGCGAGGCCCTGCCGGCCCCCGTGCGCGGTGTGGGTGTCGAAGCCGGCGTTGCGCAGCAGGATGCCGAGCGACTCGAGAATCCCCTGCTCGTCGTCGACGACGAGGACTTTGGGGGTGCGAAGAGCGATCACGTGAGCACCGCGACTGAGGAAGTGGGAGTGCCGAAAGGCCGGCGCGACGGCTCGGCGCGAGGCAGCACGACGGTGAAGCGCGTGCCGGCCGGGCTGCTGTCGACGAACACGAGACCGCGGTGTGCGTCGATCGCGCGGTGGACGACGGCGAGCCCGAGACCGCTGCCGCCGGGCTTGGTCGTGAAGAACGGGTCGAACAGGCGGTCGCGAACCTCGTCGGGGATCCCGCCCCCCGAGTCGGTCACGGTGAGCATCACGGCGCCGTAGTCGAACCGCGTGCCGCCGACGTGCTCCGGAAGTGCCGGCCGCACCGCGAGCTGCACCTCGCCCCCTTCGGGCGAGGCCTGGATGGCGTTGAGCAGGAGGTTGAACACGGCGCGGTGCAGCAGATCCTCGTCGCCGTCGACGATGAAGTCGCCCAGGTCGGCGTCGCAGGTCACGCGGACGCCGTCGGGACGGTTCGGGCTCGCTCCCGCGAGCCGCGTCGCGGATTCGCCGAGCAGTCCGAGATCGATCGGCTCGACCCGCGCGACGCGTACGCGCGCGAAGTCGAGGAACTCCGAGAGCAGGCGGCTCAGGCGATCCGATTCGCGCATCACCAGTCGCGCGAGCGTCTGCTCGTCCTTGCCGGAGAACGGCGAGCGCGAGAGCTGCTCCACGGCGCTCCGTATGGAAGCCAGCGGGTTCTTGATCTCGTGCGCCAGCGACGCCGACAGCTCCGCCACGCCTTCGAGGCGCTCGGCGCGGAGCCGGAGCACCTCCATGCGCTTCTGATCCGAGATGTCCTGGAAGATGGCGGTCGCCGTCCGGTCGGTCCGCAGGCCGTCGCCGTCGGTGTAGGTGGTCGTCACGCCGATGGACAGACGCTTCCCCGCGACGCTTATCGTTCCCTCGCCGCGGGTCGTCCGAAGCCGCTTCGTCACCGCGCGCTGCAGCGACTCACCCAGCTCGGGGGCGATCGTCCGCAGGCGGCCGAGGACGTCCCTGCCCTGCATCGTCTCGAGATCGAGCGCGAGCAACTGCTCGGCCATCGGATTGGCGAACAACAGGCGTCCGGACTCGTCGATCGTCACGATCCCGCTGCGGATGTTGTGCAGGATGTCCGCGGCCTGGAGCCGCACGTGCGCCAGCTCCGCTTCCGTCCCCGCGCCGAGCTCCTTGACCTTGGCGCTGAGGTACGCGCTTCCGAGCGCCACGATTGCGAAGACAGCGAGCTGCAGCCAGACGCCGATCGTAAAGGGCGACCCGACGCTCCAGATCGCGTCGGCGACGTAGAGCACGTTCCCCAGAGCGGCCACGAGGAGCCCGCCCCCCACCGGGAGCAGCAGCGACGAGGTGGCGATGACGAGGATGTAGAGGGCGGCGAACTGGGAGGGATTCCCGTTCGTCGCGGTCACGTGCACGACGGCAGTGACGAGCAGGAGGTCGAAGACCGCCTGGAGATAATAGAAGGTGTTGTTGAGCTTCCGGTGGTAGAATCCGCTGAACAGGACGGACGCGCCGGTGACGATGAGGGAGGCGACGAACGCCAGCGTCGCGACGAGGAGCTTCCGGCCGTCGGTGTCCGGGTTCTGCCAGACCATCACCGCGGCGAGGAAGATCGCCCCGGCGATCGAGAGGCGCCCGACGTAGACCCAGCGGACGAGGCGCGCTGGGTCCAGCAGGAACGCTCGTTCCTCGTCGAGAAGGCGGGTCGGGAGTTTCACGGCGCGTCTCGCAAAGTGCCAGAGGCGGTGGGGAGGATCGAATCTGGCATTCTGCCACTGTTCATCTCGCTGGACGACCGGCCACCAGAGGGGTTACGCGATGAGCAAGGAAGGGGTGTTGGAGGTGTCGGCGGAACTGGCGATCCCACGCTGGGAGCTGGAGTTCCGGGCCTCGCGTGCCGGCGGCGCGGGTGGCCAGCACGTCAACACGTCGAGCACCCGGATCGAGCTGCTCTGGAACGTCGCCCGGAGCACGGTGCTCGACGACGACCGGAGGGCCCGCATCTCGGCCCGCCTGGTGACGCGCATCGACGGCGAGGGGTGGCTACGGGTGGTCGCCAGCTCACGTCGAAGTCAACAGCAGAATCGGGAGGCGGCGGAGGCCCGGCTGGCGGAGCTGGTGCGCGGGGCGCTCGTGGTGCAGAAGCGTCGGCGTCCCACGAAGCCGACCCGCGCCTCGAAGGAGAAGCGGATCGGCGACAAGCGAAAGCGCAGCGAGACCAAGCGGATGCGCCGGGACGACACGGACTAGCGCGAGCGGTGTCGCCCTTGGGCGGGGGATGAAAGCGTCCCCTCCGACCGTCTGCACTGGGGTGAGAGCGGCCAGCCGACACGGGACAGTTCACCCCGACGGGGAGCACAGGGGGTGACGTGCGCATCACGTGTCAAATACAGGGCGTGCATATGGGACGAACAGCCGCTTGTGTCCCGTTGCGCCCAGGCCGAGGTTAGGCACCGGGCCCGAGCGCATACTGACGCTGCCGGCGCAGCAAGCTGGTCGAGCACCGTTTCAACCGTTCGTGCAGGTCGGTCAGGGTAAGCGGGCGGGGCACCAACTTTGCCCCTTCCATGTACGAGGCGTCGCTTCGCGGCGCACTCGACACGATCCTCAGACGCGGTTCGTTCCGCGGGATTCGCGCGATGACTTCCTTCGCTCCCCGCCGCGCAGGGCTATTCGCCCTGCTCGGTGCGCTCCTCGCTGGAGCGCCTGCCCCCGTGGCAGCGCAGTACTTCGGTCGCAACAAGGTACAGTACGAGAAGTTCGACTTCCGGCTCGTACGGTCGTCGCACTTCGACCTGTACTACTATCCCGCCGAATCGCTCGTCGTGCACGACGCCGCGCGACTGGCCGAGCGATGGTACGCGCGACATTCGGACAGCTTCCGGCACACCTTCGACCGGAAGTCGGTGGTGTTCTATGCCGACCACCCCGACTTCCAGCAGACGAACGTGATCGGCGAGGAGCTCTCGGAGGGCACGGGAGGCGTCACCGAAGGGTTGCGCACCCGCGTCATCATGCCGTTCACCGGCATCTACGCCGACAACGACCACGTGCTGGGCCACGAGCTCGTGCACGTCTTCCAGTACAGCGTCGCCGAGGCGGGGCCCGGTGGGCTCGCGCGGCTGGGCGCCCTGCCCCTCTGGCTGATCGAGGGCATGGCCGAGTACTTCTCGCTCGGGCGCGACGATCCGCTCACGGCGATGTGGCTGCGCGACGCGGCCGAGCGCGACAATCTCCCGACGATCAAGCAGCTCACGAACGACGCACGCTTCTTCCCGTACCGCTACGGACAGGCACTGTGGGCGTACGTCGGCGGCCGGTGGGGTGACCGCGCGGTGGTCGACGTCTATCGGACGTCGCTGCGCATCGGGTTCGAGGAAGGGATCCGCCGCGTGCTCGGCGTCAGCACGGACTCGCTGTCCAAGGACTGGATCTCGGCGACGCGCCGGGCCTATCTCCCGGTGCTCGAGGGCCGCACGCGCCCGAACGGCGCGGGTGATCCGATCCTTCAGACCGGCCGCAAGTCCGGCGACATGGCGCTCGCGCCGACGGTGAGCCCCGACGGCCAGCTCGTCGCGTTCTACGCGCGGCGCAGTCTGTTCGAGATCGAGCTGTTCGTCGCCGACGCCACGACCGGCCGCGTGATCAAGAAGCTCGCGGGCCCGACGAGCGACTCGCACTTCGACGCGATCAGCTTCATCAACACGTCCGGCGCCTGGTCGCCCGACAGCAAGAAGTTCGCGTTCGTGGCGCAGGCCGAGGGCAACCACGAGATCGCGATGCTCGACGTCACCTCGGGCAACATCGAGCGCCGTGTGCGCGTGCCCGGCGTCGGCTCCGTGACGCACATCGCCTGGTCGCCGAACGGGCAGACGATCGCCTTCTCGGGGATGTCCGGCGGCATCAGCGATCTGTACCTGCTGGACCTGGCCGCCGGCACCGTGCGGCAGCTCACGAACGACCGCAACGCGGACATCCAGCCGGCCTGGTCGCCGGACGGGAAGACGATCGCCTTCGCGACCGATCGCGGTCCGACGACGGACTTCACCAAGATGGTGTTCTCACCCCTCCAGCTCGCGACGATCGACGTCGCGTCGGGACAGGTGAGCGTGTTCTCCCCGTTCACGCAGGGAAAGCACATCAACCCGCAGTACTCGCCGGACGGGAAGAGCCTGTTCTTCATCGGCGATCAGGACGGGTTCAGCGACATCTACCGGCTCGAGCTCGCGAGCGGCGCGGTCTCTCGCGTCACGCGGCTGTCGACGGGGGTGAGCGGCATCACGGCGATCTCGCCCGCGCTCACCGTCGCGCCGACCACGGGACGGATGCTCTTCTCGGTGTTCCAGGATCAGGGCTACGCCGTGTACGCGCTCGACTCGGCGCACACGCGCGGTGAGCCGCTCGTCGCCGGAGTCGCCGTGGCGAATGCGGGAGTGCTCCCGCCGGGCGACACGCCGGGCCGCGCCACGGTGACCAACTACCTGCGTGATCCCGTCACGGGCCTCGCCACCGGCGAGGACTTCACCTACTCACCGTATCGCTCGACGTTCTCGCTCGACGCGGTCGGCCAGCCGACAGTCGGCGTCACCGCGGGCGGACCGTTCGGTACCGGCGTGGCCGGCGGCGTGTCGTTCCTGTTCGGCGACCAGCTCAGCGACCGGCAGATCGGCCTCGGCGTGCAGGCCAACGGCACCGTGCAGGACATCGGTGCGCAGCTCATCTATCAGAACCTCAAG
>Ga0207674_10010519_pt1 | contig 10473 bp, 8 predicted proteins | sample KBSCornC72_FD_184303 | JGI IMG/M metagenome (GOLD analysis project Ga0207674, IMG submission 184303) | Corn rhizosphere microbial communities from Kellogg Biological Station, Michigan, USA - KBS Corn C7-2 (SPAdes) (version 2) | ecosystem: Host-associated > Plants > Roots > Rhizosphere > Soil ...
CGGCGCCTGCGTGGGCATGAAAGGCTCGCGCGTGCAGGCCGTCGTCAACGAGCTCTCGGGCGAGCGCATCGACATCGTGCCGTGGAGCGACGACGTCTCCACCTTCATCTCGCGGGCACTCTCGCCCGCCAAGATCTCGCAGGTGCGTTCCGACATTGAGATGCACTCGGTGCTCGTCGTGGTCGACGAGGATCAGCTCTCGCTCGCCATCGGCAAGGAAGGCCAGAACGTGCGCCTCGCCTCGCGCCTCGCGGGCTGGCAGATCGAGCTGGTGTCCAACCGCGAGCTCGAGCAGCGCCAGCGCCTGCAGGAGCACCTGCTCATGCCCATCGAAGAGATGGTCGGTGTTTCCGACAAGATGGCGGAGAAGCTGCGCGAAGCCGGCATCAACACGGTGCAGAAGCTCATGCGCACGCCGGTCGAGAAACTGGCCGAGATTCCGGGTTTCGGTGAGCGCACCGTCGAGAAGCTGATGGAGACGGCGCAGGGCACCGTCAAGGAGCTCGAATCCGCGCTCGAAGAGCTCATCAAGAAGGAAAACGAGGAGCGCGAGCAGGCCAAGAAGTCGGCCAAGCCGCTCTTCGACGAGAGCATGCTCGAGGCGGAGTCCGAAGATCCGAAGAAGGAAGAGAAGGTCAAGATCACCGAAGCGATGCTCTTCCGTGATCCGGCCGAAGTGGAAGCCGAGGCCGAGGCCGAAGACACCGCGGCGACAGCGGTGGAAACCGACGCGGCAACGGCGGAGACGCCGGCGACGGAACCCGTCGCTGCCGAAGCAGACCATGAGAACGCTGCCGACGAAGAAAAGAAGGACGCGAACGAATAGATGCGCATTCACGAACTCGCCAAGAAGTACAACGTCACCAGCGAAGAGCTGATCGAGCTCCTGGAAAAGCACGGCCACAAGGTGGCCGGTGAGAGCAGCAATGTCTCGGTCGACATGCTGACGGTGCTCGACAAGAACCTGAAGACGTGGTCGAACACGCCGACCAAGAAGTCGGCGAAGAAGTCGACCGCCGCGACCAAAGCCGCGAAGGCGGTTGCGACGGATACTGCCAAGGCGAAAGTGAAGCTGCGCAAGGCGAAGGTCGCGGAGCCCGAACCGGCTCCGGAGCCTGTGTCCGACAAGCCGAAGGTCAAGCTGGCCAAGGCGAACAAACCCGGGGCGGTCGTGGAAGCGCCCAGGCCTGAACCGGTGGTGGAACACGCGCCGCCGAAGAGCGAGAAGAAAGACGCGCGGTTTACGCCCAAAGTCGAAGCCCGGCCGGAAGCGAAGACAGACAAGAAGACCGATTCAAAGAAAGACGCTCGCCGCGTCGAGCCCGAGCGCAAGCCCGAGCCGCCCAAGGTTCACAAGCCCCCCAAACCCAAAGTACCCAACGCGCTCGACGAGCTCGAAGCCGCTCCCATGGAGCCGTTGATCGCTGTCGAGCCCGACACCGGCAACGAGCCCGAGGAGTGGACCGCGGCCGACGAAGCACGCCGTTACGCGGCCATGCATCCCAAAACCAGCGATGCGGAGCAGGTGCGCGAAAGTGTTCGACGCACACTGGCCAAGCTCGAGACCACGCGCAAGACCAAGCGCCGCAAGCCGCAGCCGTCCGAAGTGAAGTCACTCCCGCCGGTGCGTGTGCAGGAAGGTGCCACGCCTTCGGTCCTCGCCAACGCGCTGGGAGTATCGCTCGACGAGTTGTTGTCGCGCCTCTCCACGCTCGACGTGAAGGCGGAGGCAAATACTCCGCTCGAGAAAGATGCCATCGAGCTGGTTGCGGAAGACTTCGGTCGCCGCGTGGATGTGGAAGCGTCCTACGGTGAAACGCAGCTCAAGATCGACGCGCAGATCGATGTGGCCAAACTCGTGCCGCGCGCGCCCGTGGTCACCATCATGGGCCACGTCGACCACGGCAAGACGTCCATCCTCGACTACATCCGCAAGGCCAGCGTGGCCGCGGGTGAAGCCGGCGGCATCACGCAGGCGGTCGGTGCGTACGAAGCCACGGTGCCGGGCGGCGGCAAGATCACCTTCATCGACACGCCGGGCCACGAAGCCTTTACCGCCATGCGCTCGCGCGGCTCGAAAATCACGGACATCGTTGTGATCGTGGTGGCAGCCGATGACGGCGTCATGCCGCAGACGATCGAAGCCATCAATCACACCCGCGCCGCCAAGGTGCCGATGATCGTCGCCATCAACAAGTCGGATCTGCCCACGGCCAACCAGCCCGCGGTGCGCCAGGCGCTCTCGCAGCAGAGCGTGCTGCTCGAGGATTACGGCGGCGACGTCGTGGGCGTGGAAGTGTCGGCCAAGACCGGCAAGGGCATCGACAAGTTGCTCGAAATGATTCTCCTTCAGGCCGAGCTCCTCGAGCTCAAGGCCGACCCGACGTCGCGCGCCCAGGGTGTCGTGGTCGAGACCAAGAAGGAAGAAGGCCGCGGTATTCTCGTCACCGTGCTCGTGCAGTCGGGGACGCTCAACATCGGCGATGTGTTCGTGGTCGGCAACGAGTACGGCAAGGTGCGCTCGCTGTTCGATTACAACGGCAAGGCCATGCGCTCCGCGGGGCCGTCGACGCCCGCCGTCGTGCTGGGCCTGGACGGACTGCCGGAGCCGGGCGACTCGCTGATCGCGGTCAAGAACGAGCGCGAAGCGCGTGAAATCGCGACCAAGCGCCAGGAAGCGACGCGCACCAAGGAGCTCGAGCCCATCAAGGCCATGACACTCGAGCAGCTCTACGAGCAGATGCAGACCGGCGAGGTCAAAGAGCTCAACCTGATCCTCAAGTGCGACACCAACGGATCGGTGGAAGCGCTGCGCGATTCGCTCGCGCCGATGCAGGTGGAGAACGTGAAGGTCAACGTGCTGCACGCCGCCGTCGGCGTCGTGTCCGAGTCCGACGCGCTGCTCGCCCTCAACACGGGTGCTTTCATCATTGCGTTCAACACCAAGGTGAGCCCGAAGGCCAAGGACATCATCAAGCTCAAGGGCATCGAGGTGCGCAGCTACCAGATCATCTACGAGGTCATCGACGACATCGACAAGGCCATGAAGGGCATGCTCAAGCCGATCTTTGTCGAGCGTGTGCTGGGCCGCGCCGAGGTGCGCAAGCTCTACCACGTCGGAAAGCTCGGCACCATCGCCGGTTCCATGGTGGTCGACGGGCAGATCGTGCGCAGCGCCAACATCCGCGTGTTGCGCAATGAAGAGGTCGTTTTCAATGGCAAGATCGCCTCGCTCAAACGATTCCAGGACGACGTGCGCGAGGTGAATACGAATTTCGAGTGCGGTATCGGGCTCCAGGGGTTCAACAACCTCGCCGAGCGCGACATCATCGAAGCATTTGTGGTCGAGGAAAAAGTACGCGTGTTCTAGGACGGTCGGCGCGGCGTGTCTGCCGCGCAATGCTGCGAGCCGCGATGTTCGTAAAGCTCCTGACAGTCGACCTGCACATTCCCGGCTGCCAATCCCTCAAAGAAAAGCGGTTCGTGCTGCAGAGTCTCAAGGCGAGGCTGCGCGGGAGATTCAACGCATCGGTCGCCGAAGTGGACCACCAGGACAAGTGGCAGCGCAGCACCATCGCGATAGCGATGGTCGGATCCGATCACAAGACTGTCGATGAGACGTGCGGGAGTATCCGGCGCTTCATTGAAGGGGATCCCCGGGTTACTGTCGCCGACGCGTTGGAAGAATTTCGCTAACCCAGGCGCGCGCTGTCGCGCGCGTACCCTATGTCGAAATACAGAATCGAAAGAATTAACGAGACGATCAAAGAGGTTCTTTCCGAGATTGTCCTGAACGACATCAAAGACCCCCGCCTGGGCCTGGTGACGATCACGCACGTGAAGACGGCGCGCGATCTGGCCACCGCGCAGATCCATTTCAGCGTTCTGGGCGACCAAGAACAGCGCGACATGACCACGAAGATCCTGAAGGGTGCCAGCGGCTTCATGCGCCACGCCATTGCCAATGCCATCGACGTGCAGCACGCGCCCGAGCTGCGCTGGCACTACGATGATTCGCTGGACCGCGCCTTCCGTATCAATGAGGTGCTGCGCGAGACGGGCACGCCGTCGACGACCGCCGAAGCGGCGCCGCGCAAGAAGACCGAGGAAGACGAAGAGGACGGCGAGGTTTGACCAACCGGTTCGACAATCGGGTGTTCGTGATCGACAAGGCGGTGGGACCGTCGTCGTTCGATATCGTGGCGCGGGTGCGCCGCGTGACGGGGCTGCGCCGTGTCGGTCATGCCGGCACACTGGACCCGCTGGCGCGCGGCGTGTTGCTCGTGTGCACGGGCCTGGCCACGCGCGCCGTCGAGCACTTCATGGACCTCGAGAAGGAATACCGCTTCGACATCCATCTGGGCGTGGAAACGGCGACGCTGGACGCGGAAGGCCCGGTGCTGCGCGAAACCGCCGTGCCCGACATTGCCATGGAGAAACTGCGCGCGGTGGCCGCCTCGTTCGTGGGCGATTACCTGCTCACGCCGCCCGTCTTCTCCGCCATCAAGCACAAAGGGCGCCGCTATTACGAAATGGCGCGGGCCGGTGAGGTCAGCGAGACCACCGAGGCCGCTCCGCCGCGCGAGGTCAAGATCTACGGATTCGACGTCATCGACGCGAAGCTCCCCATGGTCACGTGTGTGGTGCGGTGTTCGCGCGGAACCTACGTGCGCTCCCTGGCGCGCGACTTCGGCGAAAAGCTCGATCTGCCCGCTTCGGTGGCGGCACTCGAACGCTCGCGCATCGGCGCCTTCACCGCTTCTGCGGCCTTCAACTCCGAGCACCTCACGCCCGAGCACGCCGGCGAGCTCAACGGCCTCGCGCTGGACGAAGCGCTGGCGTTTCTGCCCGGTGTGGTGCTGGGCGAGCGCGCGGCGCGCGAGCTCCGCTTCGGCCAGCTGCCGCTGCGCACCGACGTGCTGGAGCGCATCGGCTCGACCGCGGGCGGCGCCATTCGCCTTCTGGACGAAGCGCAGACCCTGCTCGCCGTCGGCTTCCGCGATCCCGACCGCCCGCGCGATCCGTTGCGCGTGTGCGATTCGTTCCGGCTTTGTGTATTGCCGACCGGCGATAGCGAGACAGACGCGCGACAGCGCGTCAACCCGGGCACGTAAGATGGCACTCAAAGTCGCCAGAACACTTGAAGAGCTTCGTGAGTTTGCTCCCAAGAACACTGCGGTGACGATCGGCGTCTTCGACGGCGTGCACCGCGGCCATCGCGCCATTCTCGATTCACTCGCGGCGCGGCGCAATGCCGGTGCGGTCGAGAGCGCGTGGGTGATCACATTCGATCCCCATCCCCTCACCGTCACGCATTCGCGCGAGATGCCGCAGATTTTGACCACGCTCGACGAGCGCCTCGAGCTCTTCGCCAAGGCATCCGTCGACGGCGTATTCGTGCTTCCGTTCAACGAAGAGACCATGCGCACCGAGTATCGCGAATTCATCCAGCGCTACTTTCTGGATGCCATGAACAGTGCTGAGCTCGTGATCGGCTACGACAACCATTTCGGACACAAACGCGAAGGAAGTCCGGAGCGTGTGGCCGAAGAAGGAAAGCAGCGCGGCTTCGCGGTCACGATCGTGCCGCCCGTGCGCGTCGATGCCGAGATCGTCTCCAGCACCACCATTCGCAAGACCCTGAGCGCCGCCAATCTCGAGCGCGCCAATTATCTTCTCGGCCACGCCTACCTCGTGCGCGGCAAGGTGGCGCACGGGCAGGGAAGAGGCCGCGACCTGGGTTTTCCCACGGCGAACGTCGCCGTGCCCGATCCGCACAAGCTATGGCCGCCCACCGGCGTGTACGCCGTGCGCGTGGGCTGGCGCGGGTGGATTCACGAAGGCATGATGAACATCGGACGGGCGCCCACCATGAAGCGCGGGCACACCGACGAGATCGAAGTGCACATCTTCGACTTCGATCACCATATCTACGGGGAAGAGATCTCGGTGTGGTGCGAGGCGTACCTGCGCCCCGAGCAGAAATTCCCGACCGTTACCGCGCTCATCGACCAGCTCGGCGAGGACCGTCGCATGGCCCGGGAGCTCCTCGGATCGAGCGCGTAAAATCCCGGGGATGGGAGTCGACTTTGCCGCAAGCCCATGCGGCAGCGCCACATTTATGGCTTTACACCCCCCTACCCCTGTGCTACTTTTCGCGCTTGGCGGTCAGCCCCTTGAGGCCGACTGCAACCATCGTGTCGCGTACCGATTTGGGTAGGAGGTGATCAGACGATGGTTATGAACACGGATCAGAAGAAAGATATAATCGAGAAGTACAAGCTCCACGACAAAGACTCCGGCTCCGCCGAAGTTCAGATTGCTCTCCTCACTGAGCGAATCAAAATGCTCACGGAGCACTTCCAGATCCACAAGAAAGACCACGCGTCGCGCCGCGGGCTGCTCAAGCTCGTGGGACGGCGCCGGAAACTCCTGGACTACCTCAAGAACAAGAAAATCGAGAGCTACCGGGAGATGATCAAGCAGCTCAACCTGCGCAAGTAACCGTTCGGTTGCTTGTGCCCGGTGTGGGCAGATGTTTGCGGACGCAAGGGCAAAGGCGTCCGCTGTAACCCTTGTTGGCCGCAATCTGCTGGTCAGAAAGAAGCTTAATGTCCAAGCAAACCGTTACCCGCACGCTGAACGGTCAAACGTTCAGTATTGAAACCGGTCGTATGGCCAAACAGGCCGACGGCGCGGTGGTCGTGCGCATGGGCGAAACGATGGTGCTCGTGGCCGTCGTTGCCGCTCATCAGAGGACCGACCGGGATTTCTTCCCGCTCACGGTCGAGTATCGCGAGAAGTTCTACGCCTCCGGCCGCATCCCCGGAGGTTTTTTCAAGCGTGAAGGCCGTCCCGGCGAGCGTGAGATCCTGACCGCCCGCCTGATCGACCGTCCCCTCCGTCCGCTCTTCGACGACAATTATATGTGCGAGACGCAGGTCATCGTGCAGCCGGTGAGCTACGACGGTATGAACGCGCCCGACGTGCTCGGCATTGTCGGCTCCTCGGCGGCGCTCGCGTTGTCGGATATTCCGTTCAACCACTTCGTCTCCGGTGTGCGCGTGGGTCGTGTCGACGGCCAGTTCATCTGCAATCCCACCTCGGAGCAGATGGAAGCGAGCGACATGGATGTCGTCATCGCCGGCACCGACGACGCGGTTCTCATGGTGGAAGGCGGCTGCAGCGAAGTGAGCGAAGAAGAAATGCTCGCCTCGGTGCGCTTCGGCCACGACGAGATCAAGCGTTTGAACACGCTCCAGCGCGAGCTGGTGGCGGCGTTCGGCGCCAAGACCAAGCGCGCGGTGGAAGCGCCGGAAACGTTCCCCGACATCGACAAGAAGGTGAACGCGGACTTCGCAGGACCCATCAAGAAGGCGTTCTCGATCTCGAAGAAGCTCGATCGCCAGAATGCCCTCACCAAGATCAACGAAGATGCGCTCGCGAAGTACGCGGCGGAATTCCCCGAGAAAGAGGGCTACATCAAGGGCGTGCTCCACGACATCGAGAAGAAGAGCATGCGCGCGATGATTCTCGACGAGAAGGTCCGCCTCGACGGCCGCGGCACGTCGGACATCCGTCCCATCACGTGCGAAGTGGGAGTTCTCCCGCGCGCGCACGGATCGGCGCTGTTCACGCGCGGTGAGACGCAGGCGCTGGTCGTGACCACGCTCGGCACCAGCGACGACGAGCAGATGCTCGACACCATCGACGGTGAGAGCTGGAAGCGCTACATGCTCCACTACAACTTCCCCTCGTTCAGCGTGGGTGAAGTGGGCCGCTTCGGGAGCCCCGGCCGCCGCGAAATCGGCCACGGTGCTCTGGCGGAGCGCGCCATCCGGACCATGATCCCGGCCAAGGACAAGTTCCCATACACGGTTCGCATCGTGTCGGAAATCCTGGAGTCGAACGGATCCAGCTCGATGGCCTCGGTGTGCGGCGGCAGCCTCTCACTGATGGACGCCGGCGTGCCGGTCGAGAAGCCGATCGCGGGCATCGCGATGGGTCTCGTCATCGAGGGCGACAAGGTTGAAGTGCTGAGCGACATCCTGGGCGCCGAGGATCACCTGGGCGACATGGACTTCAAGGTGACGGGCACCAAGGACGGCATTACCGCGTTCCAGCTCGACACCAAGATCGCCGGCATTTCGGACGCCGTCATGATGAAGGCGCTCCACCAGGCGAAGGTCGGCCGCATTCACATCCTGCATGTGATGAACGAGACCATTGCCCAGTCCAAGCCGGACATTTCGCCGTACGCGCCCAAGGTCACCACCATCACCATCCCGACCGACAAGATCCGCGAGATCATCGGACCGGGAGGCAAGGTTGTGAAGCGCATCCAGGAAGAGTCGGGCGCCAAGATCGAGATCGAGGACGACGGAACTGTCCGCGTCATCGCGGTCAACACCGAGAGCGCGGAGATAGCACTCGCGCGCATCCGCGAGATCACGGCCGAGGCCGAAGTGGGCAAGACGTACGAAGGGGAAGTGCGCAGCATTCTCGCCTTCGGTGCGTTCGTGCAGATTCTTCCCGGCAAGGACGGGCTCCTGCACATTTCCGAGATTGCGCACCGCCGGCTGGAGCGCGTCGAGGAAGAGCTCAAGGTGGGCGACATGGTGAAGGTCAAGGTGCTCGAAGTGAACGGCGATGGAAAGATCCGCCTCTCACGCAAGGCACTGCTCGAGAAGCCGGAAGGCTACGTCGAGCCCGAGCACCACGAGCGCCGTCCCCGCGAGGGCGGCGAGAGTGGCGGCGGTGGGCGCCGGCGCGAGCACGCGCGGCCGCGCCGCTAGCGGCGACGCAACTCGTTTGCAATCAGACGCCCGCCCGGAGGTTTGAAAACCGCCAGGCGGGCGTCGTATTTTTATCGATACATAGAAGGAGACCACGTCATGGTAGCCGCACGTATTGCCAAGAAGATCGTGCTCCCCGGCGGGCTCACGATCCTGCACGAAAAGAACCCCATCTCGAAGGCGTTCTGTCTCGGGGTATGGACGCGCACGGGTGCCCGCGACGAGTCGGAGCCCGAATCGGGTCTGTGTCATTTCCTGGAGCACATGCTCTTCAAGGGCACCAGTCACCGTAACGCGCAGGACATCTCGCGCGAGATCGAGAAGGTCGGCGGATCCCTGGATGCGTTCACCACCAAGGACACCATGTGCGTGTATGCGCACGTGCTCGAGAGCCGGCGCGAGGTGGCCATCGATCTTCTGGCCGACATGCTGACCGGATCGCGCTTCGAAGAGCACCAGGTCACGCTCGAGCGCAACGTGATCCTGGAGGAGATCGGTGATGTCGAGGACGCGCCCGATGATCTCATCCATGAGATGTTCGCCGCCGAGCTCTACCCCGCGCACCCGCTGGGCCGTCCCATCCTCGGCTCGCGCAAGACCGTGTCGAGCTTCCGCCGCAGCGATATCCAGCGCTACGCGAAGCGCGCCTTCCGTTCCTCCAACGTGGTCGTGTCCGTGTACGGCAACATCGACGAGGACGAGCTGGTGGCGGTTTGCCAGAACCGCTTCAAGTTTGCGAGCGGACCTTTGGCGCGCGAAAAGGCGCGTCTCGGCAAAGTGTCACCCAAGCAGAAGCACGTGAAGCGCAAGCTCAACCAGCAGCACGTCGTGCTTGGCAAGCGCACCTTCTCCTTCATGGACGATCGTCGTTACGCGCTCATGGTGCTGAACGCGATGGTGGGCGGCGGCATGAGCTCGCGGCTCTTCCAGAACATTCGCGAACGGCAGGGCCTGGCGTATGCCGTATTCTCGGAGTTGAACCCTTACCGGGACACCGGCTGCCTGTCGATTTACGCCGGCACGTCAATTGAATCGGCCAAGAAAGTAGTCGAGTCGATCACCAAGGAATTCCGCGATCTGAAAGAGAACGCCGTCGGGTATGAGGAGTTGCGGCGCGCCAAAGACCATCTGAAGGGCTCGCTGATGTTAAGTTTGGAATCGACGTCGAGCCGGATGTCGAACCTGGCGCGGCAGGAGATGTACTTCGGCCGGTTCTTCACTCTGGACGAGCTGGTGGAGAGCATCGAAGCGGTCTCGGCGGAGGACGTTCAGCGTCTGGCACAGACTTTTTTCGACTCGAAACAGATCGCGCTTACCGTCCTTGGAAACCTTGGAAACTTCAAGATCGGCCGCGAAGATCTGGCCTGCTAACTTCGGCAAACTCCCGCTAATACGCATAAAAATCAATAATTTGGAGGCAATCTGATTGTTTGTCAGTAGGCCTTGTTACGTCTAGGTACCAAAGGTACCAGGACTGTGTTAGAATATTCACCGGTTTTTGCTTGACTGTGCGTTTACGAATCCCTAAACTGACTGAGAGCAATAAGGAATTTCTTTAGGCGGTTCTGGTACTTTGGTCCTGAGCGGCCCATCGCAATGGGTAAAAAAGAGAAAAAAATGAAGCTCACGTTCGTTCGGTTCAATCTTCGGGGGACATTTAAAGCTCTAGCACTTTTAG
>Ga0207674_10010521_pt1 | contig 10471 bp, 10 predicted proteins | sample KBSCornC72_FD_184303 | JGI IMG/M metagenome (GOLD analysis project Ga0207674, IMG submission 184303) | Corn rhizosphere microbial communities from Kellogg Biological Station, Michigan, USA - KBS Corn C7-2 (SPAdes) (version 2) | ecosystem: Host-associated > Plants > Roots > Rhizosphere > Soil ...
CGACTCTTTCCATATGAGTGCGTAGACTTAATGGGCGCATATCTGTCCAAACCTCCTTGATATGAGCCAGGCACTCTGCTTTATGTCCGCTCTTGCCGACATCGTGCCAACCAGGAGGATTCTCTTTATGTGCTGGCCAGATCGAATACTGTTCTTCGTGATTGATAACGACCTTATAGATAGCCCTATCTTCATCTTCGTCTTGCGGCATGAGTACTCCCTTTCTGAAAGCAGAACTTGCATGAAAAACTTTAACTTATCGCAGCATGTGCCAGATCTCTAAATCTCTGAGCGGCACAGCCGCGCGCATCTCACACAGAAATAGGGGAATGAATATGTCTTCCTCTCCCACGCGTACAGCGCGCTGTTCTTAGAATCGGGGCATCCTTGATCTTCTCCAGCTGATCTACATCTATTTGCGTTTTATTCAGTTCTCCGAGAAAATGGAGCATGATTTGAACACGTTCATGAGATGAAAGCGTCTGGACAAAAGTTGCTTCTAACCCCTCGAAAGGGCCGTTCTTTATGCGTACCACATCACCTGGGGATAGCTTGTAATGTGGTAAAGGTGGTAAGGTGTTTCCCGCATTGATCGTGCATAGCATTTCCTGGATTGTACTGATAAGTGACTGTGGGACGACCTGGGGGCCAGAGCCAAAGTCTAATACCCGATGTACACCAGGGCTGGCATTGATAGAACTGAGCTTCATGTCTGCCAGATCTACCCGAATAAAGAAGTAACCAGGGAAAAAGGGAAGCCTCTCGCTCTTCCTGCTTCGAGAAGCAATCATTATTTCTGGCAAATAAATGGTCATGCTAAATATATGCCTCAGAATACTTGTTGCATATATTTCCTTGCCAACTTGACAGTGTACTACATACCACTGCTTTTCATGTGATGTACTTCGTATGGCTTCCATCTGATATCTCATGGTTCTTTCGCGCAAGCTCCGCCATCTCGACACATCCAGGCGTCGGAGCAACAATTCGGTATGTAATCCAGCCGGAGCAAATGCTACAACAAAGTGGATTTTGAATGGATCATCTGCTCAGAGCTCACCCTGCTCTCCCTATGTAGAGGGGGGCTAGCAGGTGGGTAGTAGAGGCAAGTGCTATCCTGCTTTCTACCCTGCACCCACCTTACTCTGGCATCTGCGCCGGTAACTTCTCTTTTGAAATCGCCTGACCCTGCTCAATCATTTGAGGAAGAGTTTTCTGGATCTAACGTCTCCTGCAAATACTGGCAAAGTTGAGGAAAAGGGAGTGAACAAGATCTTATGAGTACATCTAACTCCTCTGGAGCCAGTTCAAATCCCTGCGATTCAAGAGCAGCTACCGGATCTTGCTGCAATTGTTGTCGAAATGCACGATTAATGGAAGCTAAACCAATAATCTGATTGACTGTTTTCCAGGTCATGCTTCCACATCCTTTTCTAATCAGGGCATGGACACGAACTGCATGGTTACATATCCGGGTCCAGGCCAGGGTGTATCACCGTCTTGTCCAACGAGTTGACAGGCGCATAGAAGTACACAAACCGTGAACACTATGATGCCCGCTGAAATCAAAGAAATATACAGCTTTTGACGAAGTAAGCTCTTACCTCTCGTCCCTTCCCTGGCACGAAAATAATTGATGAGCACTTTTTTCTCCATTTCTCTGTAAATATGGCATGCGCACTATCATTGCAAGGAAAATTGAGCCTTACTTGAGTACGCAGCCTCTTGTATCTCTGGAGAAAGAATAGTATCAACCCACTCGGCAATCACTCGGCACTTTACTCGGCACTTTACTCGGCATGGTGATCTGCTGTCAGGTGTTCATAAAGATTCTGGATGGCTGGACCCGGCGATACATCCAGCTCTTCTTGAAGGACCTTCTGGCAGACACGATACTGGCGCAGTGCCGCGCCCCTCTTCCTCTGGCGTACATAACAGCGCATCAAACCGTAGTGAGCCTCTTCGAGACAATCATCGAGACGAAGCATCTGCCGATAGTGCTCAGCACTCTCGTTCCAGGCTTCAGCGCGCCAGGCGATCTGGGCGAGTTGACGACGGGCCTCCAGATAGACCGTACGCAGTTTATCTCGTCGGAAAGTACACCAATCATTGTAAAAAGAGCGTCCATAATCACCGCGATAGAGCTGAACCATTTTGAGGAAAGCTTCTTTAGCCAACGCTTCATTTCCGCGGGTCAGGGCTTGCTCGGCGTCAATGCAGTGTTGCTGGAATTCTTGAACATCGTACCGGACTTGTTCTCCATAGCAAGCTGCCAGGTTGAGGCGATATCCTGTAGAACTAAACACGAAACAAGCTTCACCCAACAATTTGCGGAGTTGATATATTGTGTCATGAAAGATCTTGGAAGTCCGCTCGTCATACTCTGGCCACAACGCCGTGAGGATAGTTTCCTTACTTACCGGATGGTCAGAGTCAAGCAGAAAAAAGAAGAGTTCCTTAGCAAGGGCCATACGCCAATGCTTGATCGGTTGCTCATCAAGCAGGACACCTGGCTCGCCAAAAGCATGAATGACGAGCCGAACAGTATGGGTATCGGAAGGAGTGTGGGGGGCCTCCAGCTCACTTTGTGCATGGGGCAAGTTCCCTAAACCTAATTGGGCGCGCAAAATCGCAAGCTGTGAATATTTCTGGATAACAGGGAGCAGCGCGGGCAGCCGCTGGAGCTCAAGCCGGACCAGATGAGCATAGTTTTGATGTGCAGCTAACAGCGATGCGACTTCTTCCAACAAACTGACGGCTTCCTCTATCCGCTCCTGGGCCAACCTACAGGCTGCCAGGCGGAGCTTCACCTGAAAGCACCCACGCTTCAAGTCTTTTGTGCGCAATGCCGTTTCAATTGTTGTGAAGCGCGCCTCTGCTTCTGCATAACGCTTCTGGAAGAGAAAGATCAGGCCGAAAGTGAGGTCGCGCCCAACCAGTTCGTAGCCAACCGTATTCTTCCTTGACTCCGGGACCTCGATGCTTTCAGCAGTCAACAGGGCACTGGTAGGATCGCCGAGAAAGAGATAGCTCAGCGCCTGACTTACCAGTGCGTCATTGATCAGACTGCGGTTGCCAAACGTCCGCGCTAAAGTTAAACCGCGTTCAATGTACGTCAACGCCTGGACATATTGTCCTTGTTCGACGGCAAGCGAACCGAGATTTGCCAGTGCGTACGCTTCATTACGCTGCGCGTGAGGGATAGTATGAGCAAACTGGAGAACCTGAAGGAATAGTGCCTCTGCCTCTGCCGCCAAACCTTGATCTTGGGCAATAAGACCTTGCAGAATCAAAGCATTTCCTTTCTCCAAAACATCCTGTAGCTGCTCGCAGATATCCAGCATTTGAGTCAAGTGGTACTGCGCCAGCAGGAAGTTCCCGACCCAATAATAGGTATTGGCCAGAGCGCGGTGAATCTCCATTGCTTGACTGAGTGGAGGCTGGTTTGCCCAGATATTAAGTGCTCGCTGCAAATGGGTAATCCCGGTTGTGAACTGCCCCTGGAGATTGGCGCAAATCCCCCAGCGCATTTCGGCGGCAGCTCGCAAAGCATGTTCTTGCATTGGTATGTACTGTAGAACCTGCTTGCAGAGCATCTCAGCCTGAGCATACTCTCCCACTTGAAACAATGCTTTGCTGCGCAAGATTATGATTCTGGACCTGAGAACCTTGGTTTCGGCCTCAGTTGAATAAGCCACCAGTGCTTCCGCTTTATCAAGTAGGAGAAGAGCAGAAGCGCACAGACCATGTCGCAAATCAAGTGTCGCCTGTAATAAGAGCAGCTGTGGAGAACGCTCCTGTACCGTTGAGGGAATCTCATCTAGCCAACGTATCAGAGTTTCACGACGTCCTTGTTGCAAGAAGAATTCTGACGCATCAAGGATAAATGACGCCGCCACATCATAAGTCTTGATCGCAAGAGCATGGTATATGGCTTGCTCATCGTTGTGATTAGCATGCCAGAGTGCCGCAGCCTGGCGATGCAGTTCCAGGAAGCGTTCCGGCTGCTGGGAACGCAATTGCTCGCTCAGTAGATCGCGAATGACGGGATGGCAGGTATAGGTAACGCTGGAATCGTTTTCATGCATGGTAAGGAAAATTCCTTGCCGCTCCAGATGGGCTAAGCGCTCAGAGGCATCGGTACTACCAAGCAGGGCATCACACATAGCCGGGTCGATATGCTGGAGAATCGAAATATTCTGGAGAAAGGTATAGGTCGCGATATCCTGTTTCAGTACATCATCGACGACATATGTGAAAAGCATGTTCCGTTGATATTCTGCCAGGGATTTTCCCTGGAGCATGCGCGCGGGTTTGTTCTGAGACGTTCCCAGGGTAAGCTGTCGGAAACGTACATCTCCCAGACGCGTCCCCAACAAGATCCCAGCAATCCAGCCGTCAAAGGATGTGGCCAGGTGCTCTGCCTCAGTATCTGCGAGAGGCGGCAATCCTTGCAACCTGGCCAATTCTGCAATTTCCTGGGCAGAAAAGCGCAAATTTTCACGGTCCAGGCCACACATTTCGTCATGGATAACGAACGGAGTAAAGGAGATTCGAGGTATAACCCGGCTTTCAATGATAAGTGTCGCCTGAGGCGGCAACTTCTTGAGAAGAAAATTAACTAATTCCGTCAAAATATCGCTTTCATCGATTGCTTCGTAATTGGATAAAAGCAAGGCAAAGCGTTCGGAGATTTCGGTGGCAAGGGCCTCACAAAGAATATCGAGAGTAGTATGATAACGGTTTACAGCAGAAACCGAATCATCGGAAAGCAGGTTACGAAAAGCTGAATCAAGCCCCACTCCAAACTGAGGGAAAACTGAGCGAATGCTTGCTAGAAGCGTATTCAGGAAAACTGTAGGATCAGTATCAACACTCTCCAGAAAGTACCAACAGCAAGGAAGAGATGTAGAATAGACGGAATCAGCCAACAGGGTCGTTTTTCCATAGCCAGCAGGCGCACAGCACAAGATCAATTTGTACAGGGCTGCTGGGCTTCCCTGGTGAGGCTTAGACCCCATGGCTTCTTGGAGGCTTGCCACGAGAGTCTGACGATGCAGAAGAATTGCGGGAAGTGTAGGACACATAATTTTTTTCAAAAGAGATATATCGTTCACGCGCTCTCTCCTTTATTGCCTATAGACTCCCAGAATCAATTGGACAGCCAGATCATAGTCGCTCGTCTCAAGCGCGTGATACATGGCCTGATCGTCATTCATACGATCATGCCAGAGGACGGCAGCTTTGCGATGGAGGGCGAGAAAGCGCTCAGGTTCCTGTTGGCGCAAATGGGTCGTAAGAAGCTCACGAATCACCGGATGGCAGCGGTAAATTACCCGATTTCCGCTTTCGTATGAGCTAATAAACAAGCCCTGCTGCTCTAAATAGGCAAGCAACTCTGCCGCGCTAGTAATTTCGAGCAAAATATTGCACATTTCTGCTTCCATTTGCTGGAGAATCGAAGCTGGTTGCAGAAAACGGTAGAGTGTTTGGTCCCGTTGAAATACCTCGCGCGCGACATACGTAAACAGATTTTTTCGCTTGCGTTCCATGAGAGTATTTTCGCGTAGGAAAGAAATCGTAGAATGGGAGGTTTGCTGCGGTATGGAAGGTAAAAAGAGCAAGTCGCCTAGCCGTGTTCCCAATAAGATTCCAGTACTCCAGCCGTCGAAAGAGGTAGCCAGTTGTTCAGTGTCAGCAGCAGTCAGAGTAGCCAGCCCATGTAGTTTGGCGAGTTCAGAGATCTCTTCCGCAGAGAAGCGCAAAGCACTGCTATCAAACGCAAAGAGTTCATCGCGCACGATCAGTTCGGCAAGGTAAATCCGAGGGAGCGAACAGCTTTCAACAACGAGCGCAGCCTGAGAAGGCAATTTGAGGAGAAGATAGTCGATCAAGTTCGTCAGCGTCTCACTCTCGTTAATTTGCTCATAATTACAGAGGAAGAGCGCGAAGCGTTCAGGGATTTCCCTGGCAATCGTGTTGCAGAGGGCATCGATGGCTGCATGGTAAATAGTCGATGAAGAGGAGGGATCATGGGCAAACTGATTGGTAAAGAGAGGGGAAAGCTGCTCGTCCAGATGTGGAAACGCCACGCATAGGCTGGCAAGAAGCGTACGCAGAAAAAGAATAACATCGGTATCCGTGCGTTCCAGAAAATACCAGCAGCAGGGAAGAGGCGTTAAAGCAGCGAAATCGGCCAGCAGGGTTGTTTTGCCATAGCCTGCCGGAGCACAGAGCAGCACAAGTTTCTTCACAGATCGAGGCGCTGCTTCCTGCATTTCACCAAGCAGAGCCTGCTGCAAGCTTGAGATCAAGTTCGTACGATGAAGTACCGTAGAGGGGAGCATAGGAGGCACAATTTGTTTGAAAAGATCGGCTGGCTGCAATAGCTCTCTCCTGACAAACTCAATTATTTATACATACGTAGTTTGGTCTTATCGTAAGTATACATCGATTACTGCAAAATCACCATACTACTTTAGTTCTTTAGAGAACAAGATACCACCTGAATTACTAGAGCTTTTGAGAATTGTATAGGTAGATCGCTGCCAGGGATTTGAGAGGGTGGAGGGAGAGATAAGGACAAGGACTGGCTCCGCCTCAGTGTGGGTTTCTCCGGGCTAGAGTCGAGCTATTCAACTCTCATCCGGCGGAGGCGTTCTCTCCCCGACACTTTTTGAGATACACCATGACATGATTTTGAAAGAATGCTGCAAGAGAAAGAGTATCTCAAAAACGAATGGCAAAATGCCATTTGCCAGAATTTTTGCGGAAAAGGAGACATTGCTGGATATTCCCACTATGCGCATTGCGGCGCTCAATATCGAGGAGGTAGAGCCTGCCAATGCGGAAGATGCCTTTATCGCGGCGATCTGCTCAATCATAGCGGTCGCGTTTCCCGTGATGAAGACATCCAGCCGCCAGATGCGCCAGCCACCAGAGCAGTAGAAAGAGAACGAGCAGCAGGAGATTGACCCGCTCCAGCGCTCGCACGTGACATTTCTCCCAATCCCATCTGCGACTTTTGCTGTCTTGAAACGTGGACTCGACGCGCCAGCGCAGCCGATACTCGGCAATGCGTCGTTTGCCTGCCGTTCGATCAGAGATCACGCACAACGCCTCTTCTTCCGCTTCTTCCCAACAGATGCTCAATTCCGTGTCAATCGACTCGCCCTGCCAGAGGCGGACTGAGCCACGAAAGCGCTTCCCAGGCTTCTGCACCAACTGGGAAACGGCCAGACTTGTTCCTGACACTCCCTCCGCAAGACGGCGCTGACAGGTATGTTGTCCTGCAATCCGAAATAGGTAGTGCCAGTGATACTTCTGGCAGAGCTCCACCATCGGAAAACAGCCAAACGCGCTATCGCCGATGATCGTGCAATCCGCGTTTCCCACGTGCGGAGCCAGGCGCTCAAAGAGTTCATCAATGCAACTGAAGCCTGGTTCCGTTTAGAGGAGTTTGCCGAGCAAGATTCTGATTCTGACGCCAGGCTTGTTCACCACGACCTTTTTCTCGCGCAGGGGTGCACTGACTTCGTGCAGGAATTGCAGGATTTCGCGGAAGGATTGGAGATCGCTGGTTTCGTAGTAAGCAATATCGTGTTCCTGGCAGTAGGTCTTGACGATCTTTTGCGCCCACCCCAGGTTATTCCGGGGCATGCTAGCTTGACAAGACCTCACACCATGTGGCTTATTGTACAGGAAGAAGACTTTTTGAGACGGTTTTCTTTCCAGCCCGGCATGGATTTTGCTTTCCTTGTCCTGATTCTGCTCCACCAGTAGAACCCCGTACCACTCCACGGAGAGAGGCCGGAGGCGATCCCGATTCTGACGGGATACCCATCCATCGTGTCTCACAAACTGTCCTGAATGTCATTGCAAAAGAGAACGCCTTTCATCTCCAGAGGAGAAGAGTCGCATGGTCTACTCACGCCGAAACAATATTGAAGAGCAACAAGAAGCTGCTCGCCAGGCCCAATCTATCGCTACGCTTTGTGCACAATGGCATCTCACCCTGGATCAGATTGACTGGCAACAGTGGGGGATGCAAGCGCTGGTGAGCGTGAATAAGGTAGAGATAGCCTCACTCCTTGAGCTTGGCCGGAACGAGGGTGATGATCTGCTTCGTCTTCTCCAACTCAAATTGCTCGAACATGCTGCCCTGGCAAACATTCCAGCACGCCCAGAGGCGAAAGCCCTGATGTGGCGTCCTCTGACCGTCGTGCAGCCACAAGCATTTTTGAGCCTGTGGATCATTACACTAGAAACCGATGAACGTATTCCCATTGCAGAAAGCATGTGCAATGGCCAGCGCATCTATGAATACTACCCCTTTGATGCCCAGAATACGCAGCAACTTGCCAAACTCTTTGGAGCCGTCTATCAGGGTGTCTATCCTCTGGGAAAGGTTGTCGCCCTTAAAGAACATACCCGTCTCTATACCGGCGTGATTGTCTATAGCCTCCCTCCTGACAGAGGACTCCCTCAGCGAAAAACCCTCTCAAGAGGCTATCATACCATTGCGGGAAAGACTTTTACTAACGAGGGAGCCGCAACGTACCTGATCGATTGTCACGACGGATTCCCTCATATCGTGAAGCAGTCACAAATTATCCAATCCGCCTGATGAATGAGTGACCTTTTTTGCACGTCTGATAAAGCAGAGCCTCAGAGAAGCATGCTGCGTACTTCTCTGAACGTTCTCATTCCCCCTGCGTGCAGTTTATACATGTACGCGGTGATAACGCTGTTTCTGATCCCATGCGCGTTGCGCGGGCTGGAGATGATCTGCATGTTCTGGTAGAAGGCTTCCACGCTGAATAAGCTTGTTACAGTTAGACTGGTGCATCTGGTCAGCGTGACCCTCCTTGAAAAAGACGGCCTGGATGTAATGATTCCCCTGATTATTGGTACGCTCAATCCAGATCCCTTCCGTTTGGTCTACAGTTGGTATGGACATAGTTCCTCACATTTCGCGGCAAATACATATTACGATGAAAACAGAAAATGCTTTCCCAGGGGAAAGATGGTGGAGAGAATGCTGGAGGCTATTCCCACTGCTGCCTGTTGGTAGCTGTTCCTGCGTTCCTGCTGTTTTTTCCAGATGTCTCCGCGAATCCTTCGCTGCAAGCCTATCCAGAGTATACCACACAGTTGGCATATGAGTGGCACTTTCCTTAGCATCCTCATGCTCAGAAAAAGGCGTGCCTGAGGCATTATCAGGCACGCTCTGGGAAAACGTTGTGTCTCCTCGTTTTGAGGGAAGCAAAGCTAGGAGCGGGCGCGTTTGCGTCGACGCAACTGGGTTGCTGCCTTGCGCTTGCGCCGGGCTTGAGGCGTCTCATAGTGGCGGCGTCGGCGAGCTTCTGACAGAATACCTGCTTGCTGTACCTTGCGGCCAAATTGTTTCAAAGCCACCTCAAAGGAGGCATCTGGATGTACAATAACCTGACACATCGCGTTTACCAGCGCGATCGGCCAGTATCGGCATACTGGGATTGTCGTGGCTGTGGCTGGAAGCAATCTCGACAATAGACGGGACGGTCTTCGCGCGGCTGAAAAGGCACAGTGGCCTCATTCCCACAACTCGCGCAAATCGCGGTGTACATCGGACGCGCTTCGCGTTCCCGAAATCCTGCGCGCTGTCCTCCTGCTTGCTTGCGAGCAGCCCGGCATTCCGGACAACGGCTGGGCGTATTGGTGAGTCCACGACTCGCGTAAAATTCTTGCTCGCCGCTGGTGAAGGTAAATTCCTGGTTACAGTCGCGACAATACAGTGTTTGGTCAGTCAATGAATGTTCTCTTTCTTTCATTCCGCATAACGGATCGAATGCTGTTTTTCTGTATTGCGCATCATTACCGTCATTAATTTTCTCGGAGGAGGATCTGAGGGAATCTTCTTGGAGCAACATTTGCACGTTACAGTCTGGATTGAGTATACCAGGGAAAAACGGAAAAGTCCAACTCATCAATTATTCTTCATAATTGCGTAGTATTTTGTTCAAAAATAGTGTATACTGAAAAGAAAGCCTTATAGGTATATCTATGAGGTATGCTTCTCAAGCCATGTCTCTCGGAGACGCTCGCGCTTAGAACGCCTTTCCATCATGGGAGTCATTAAGAATATGATGGTCTGGTTCACTCTCCCCGCTTGTGTATTTCCCATTGTTTCCTCTTTTCTCATAAAAGCTGTTCCTGCTGAACAAGCGCATTGTTGAGAAGAGAGCGCCGCTTCTCTCGTTGGAGGAAGTGAACAGAAAGTGAACCAGATGGTACGCCAGCAATCTTTGGACATTCTTCTCTCAGGGAACGGGCTTTGGAATACGTGGCGACAAACGTATGCTGATGTTCAGGCGTTCGAACCCGACCTGCACGAAGTCAATCTGCACGGGGCTTTTCTCCGTGGCATTGATTTTCATGAAGCAGATTTGACAGAAGCCAACTTGCAACAAGCCGATTTACAAGAAGCAGA
>Ga0207674_10010523_pt1 | contig 10471 bp, 10 predicted proteins | sample KBSCornC72_FD_184303 | JGI IMG/M metagenome (GOLD analysis project Ga0207674, IMG submission 184303) | Corn rhizosphere microbial communities from Kellogg Biological Station, Michigan, USA - KBS Corn C7-2 (SPAdes) (version 2) | ecosystem: Host-associated > Plants > Roots > Rhizosphere > Soil ...
CGCAGCGCCTGCTATCGGAAAACAGAACGCCGGCTTCTACCGCTACAAGGTCGGCGACTTCGAGGTGACACAGATTGCCGACGGCGCGCGCACCTTCCCGATGCCGGACACGTTCGTGGTCAATCAGAAGAAAGAGGATGCGCTGGCCGCGGCGGAAGCCGCCTACATGCCAAAGGGCCAAGTCACGATCCCGTTCAACCCGATGGTGATCAACACCGGTTCGAAACTGGTGGTGATCGACACCGGCAACGGCCTCGGCGCCTTCGAGCAGAGCAAGGGCGTGGTCGGGCAGATGAACGCCAACATGACCGCCGCCGGGATCGATCCGAAGAACGTCGATATCGTTGTGGTCTCGCACCTTCACGGCGACCACATGAACGGGCTGAAAAAGCCGGACGGCTCGCTGGTCTATCCGAATGCCGAGATCATGGTGCCGGCCGCCGAGTGGGCGTTCTGGATGGACAGCGCCAACGAAGGAAAGGCTGCCGGCTATACCAAGAGTGTCTTCGGCTTGCCCAAGAAGGCGTTCGAGGGCCTGAAGGTCACGCAGTTCGAGGGCGGCAAGGACATCGCGCCGGGCATCAGCGCGATCGCGGCACCGGGCCACACGCCCGGCCACACCGCGTTCGCCGTCCAGTCCGGCTCGGGCAAACTGCTGGTGCAATCCGACGTGACCAACATCCCGGCGCTGTTCCTGCGCAATCCGGATTGGCACGTCGCGTTCGACAACGATCCCGCGCTGGCGCAGGCGACGCGCCACAAGTTCTACGACATGGCGGCGGCCGAGAAGACACCGGTTGCCGGCTATCACTTCTCGTTCCCGTCGGTCGGCCATGTCGAGAAGGACGGCAAGGGCTATCGGCTCGTCCCGGTCGCCTGGCAGCCGTCGATTTAAGCAAACCTGGGAGGGACCATCATGATGAATATCTCACGGCGTACCGCGTTACTCGGTGGCGCGGCTGCCGCTGCACTGCCTGCTTTCGGTGCCGCGCACGCTGCGGCGCCGCCTGTCGGAAAGCAGAACGCCGGCTTCTACCGCTACAAGGTCGGCGACATCGAGGTCACGGTGGTGACTGACGGCGCCAACACCTTCAAGTTCGCGGATAATCACGTCACCAACAAGACGCGCGACGATCTCAACAAGGCGCTTGAGGCCGCGCATCAGCCGAAAGACCTGATGACGACGCCTTACAATCCGATCGTCGTCAACACGTCGGGCAAGCTCGTCGTCATCGACACCGGCACCGGCGAGGCTGCCTACGAGCGCAGCAAGGGCGTCACCGGCCAGTTCCAGACCAACCTGAAAGCGGCCGGGATCGATCGCAATGCGGTCGACATGGTGGTCATTTCGCACTTCCACGGCGATCACATCAACGGACTGATCACGCCGGACAAGAAGCTGGCGTATCCGAATGCCGAAATTCTGGTGCCGGCGGGCGACTGGAAGTTCTTCATGGACGACGGCGAGATGAGCCGCGCCAGCGGCGACCGCATGAAGAGCGTGTTCAAGGGTGTGCGCGACGTGTTCGACCCGATCGGGCGCAAGGTCACCCCGTACGAAGCCGGCAAGGAAATCGCGCCCGGCATCACCGCGGTCGCGACGCCGGGCCACACGCCGGGCCACACCTCGCACATCATCGCATCGGGCAACAGCAAGGTTTACGTGCAGGCCGACGTCACGCACGTGCCGTGGGTCAACGCGCGTCATCCGGACTGGCACGTGTTCTACGATCAGGACGGCGCGATGGCACAAGCGACCCGCCGCAAGGTCTACGACATGCTCGTCGCCGAAAAGATGATGGTGCAGGGCTTCCATTATCCGTTTCCATCGCTCGCCTATGTCGACAAGGCGGGTGACGGCTATCGGGAAGTGATGGTGGCGTGGAATCCGACGATCTGATTTCGCGCCGCACAACCTGCGAACGAGTTGCAAGAGGCCGCCTCCGGGCGGCCTCTCTGCTTTCCGCGGTCGTCCCTTCGTCACGAACTTCAACCGAACGTGATCGCAGCGGCCAAGGCGCCGCAGTCTCGGATTGCCGCCGCTCGCATACGATCCGCCGCGACCGCCGGGGCACGGCGGCTTCGACTTGGGAGGATTCCATGACCGCATTGACACGGCGCACGCTGCTTGGTGGCGCGGCGGCGGCGACTGCCGCGAGTTCATTGATCGGGATGCCGGCGCAGGCCGCAGCACCGATGCTCGGCAAGCAGGGGCCGAGCTTCTACCGCTACAAGGTCGGCGACTTCGAGGTCACCGCGCTGAGCGAAGGCTCGGTGCGCAATGCCAATGTGAAGAACATGGCGGTGAACAAGGAGCTTCCGGACATCGAGAAGGCCCTCAGCGCCGCGTTTCTGCCGACCGACGCAGTGACCAATCAGTTCACGATCCTGGTCGTGAACACCGGCAAGAACCTCGTCCTGCTCGACTCCGGCTTCGGCGACAACGGCGCACCGACCGTCGGCAATCTCGCCGGCAATCTGACCGCCGCCGGCATCGATCCGAAAGCCGTCGACACGATCATCGTCAGCCATTTCCACGGCGACCATATTTCCGGCATCCGCGCCAAGGCCGGCGCGGCGAATTTCCCGAATGCCGAGATCATGGTGCCGGCGGGCGAGTGGAAATACTGGAACGACGCGGGCGAAGAGTCGAAGGCGGCGCAAGTGTGGAAGGGCGGCTTCGTCAACGTGAAGCGCGTGTTCGACCCGATTGCCAAGGACGTGAAGCAGTTCGAGCACGGCAAGGAACTGGTGCCGGGCATCAGCTCCGTGGATGCGCGCGGCCACAGCCCCGGCCACACGGCGTTCGTCGTCGCGTCCGGCAGCGGCAAGCTTCTGGTGACCTCCGACACGGTCAATCACCAGATCCTGGTGCGCAATCCGGACTGGAGTCTGTGGGCCGACATGGATCCCGGCATGGCGGTCACGGCGCGCAAGCGGCTGCTCGACATGGCGGCGGCCGACCGCATGCAGATCGCCGCCTATCACCTGCCGTTCCCGTCGACCGGCTTCATCTCGAAGCAGGGCAGCGGCTACGAATTCCACCCGGCCTACTGGCAGCCGGTGCTGTAACGTCGGTATCGACATCGCACGTCGGAAGGGCCGCCTGCGGGCGGCCTTTCCATCTAAGCCGCGCATTCGACCTGACCGTTTTTTCTGTGGAACCGCGTACACGGCGTGCCGGCTCCGCAAAATTACGTATGGTCAATAACAAATGTGAACGGTAGGACGTTACAGCATCGGCCCCATCTGACTCGAAAGTCCGGACAGCGCGTGACCGACGACGATCCCCCCGTTCCGGTTTTTTCCGAGGCAGAACTTGCCCTGGCCGACGCGCTGATCCTGATCTTGAAGGTGCTGGCAATGCAGGGCGTGATCGACGCCGAGGCGATCGACACGGTGTTCTCCGACATGCAGAACCGCTACCGCGGACAGAGGCTCGGCGCCGCGGCCGCGATGGCCGAATATCTGCGCATGCATGCCATCGGCGGTCCCGAGGACGCAACGCTGGTGCGCCTTGGCAATGCGATGGATATGCCGCCCGAAGGGTCGGCTTGAACCACAAGCGCGTGAGCGGCGACTAATGGACTTGACGGGGAGTTCCCGTTGAGGATAAACCGCCGCGCCATGACGAACGTTGCGACCATATCGAACCGCCGCCGCCGCCCCTTCCGGGCGGCATAGGCATTTCGATCGCATCCTGATCGTCAGCCCTGCCGCCGGAGACAAGCTCCGCGGCAACCCTCTCGAAAAACCCGCAGGCTTAAGTCTCCGAAACCCGAACCGGAGACCGTGCCATGTACGTCAATTCTCACTTCAAGGTGCATCCCGCGACCAGCCTTGCGTTCGCGGCGGCACGCGGATTCGGTCTGGTGATCGCCAGCGATGGCGGCCGGCCGGTCGCCTCGCCGCTGCCGTTCCGCCTGATCGAGCAGGACGGCAAGGTGCCGAAGCTCGAGTTTCACGTGGCGCGCGCCAATCCGCTCGGCGCGATCGCCGAGAAGGGCGGAACCTGGCTCGTCGCGGTGCAGGGGCATGACGCCTACATCTCGCCCGACTGGTACGCGAGCGCCGAGCAGGTGCCGACCTGGCTCTACGAGGCGGTTCATCTCTCCGGCCCGGTGCGGGCCGTCCCCGGCGATCATACGCGAGGCCACACCGAGCGGCTGGGCCACACGTTCGAGAAATGGCTCGCGCCGAAGCCCGAATGGAAGCTCGACAAGGTCGCGGACAAGCGGCGCGAGATGCTGCTGAAGGCGATCGTCGCGGTCGAGATGACGGTCGAGAGCATCGAGGGCAACTTCAAGCTCAACCAGCACAAGTCCGACGAGGATCACGTCGCGGTTGCGAATGCGCTGGTGAAACAGAGCGATGCCTCGGCGCGCGAAATCGGCAAACGGATGGTCGCGCTGCGGCCTCACCTGGACTATCTATCATCCACGCCTCTCAGCAGGCTCGCGGGTTGAAGGAGCACGCCATGACCCTCGTCGACACCCAGCGGCCGCAGGCCGCAAAGCTCACAAAGCCCGTCGTCTTCGTTGACGGCGAGTCCGGCACGACCGGGCTCGGCATCCGCATGCGGCTCGACCAGCAGAGCGACGTGGCGGTGAAGAGCATCGCGCCGGAGAAGCGCAAGGATGCTTCCGCCAAGCGCGCGCTGATGGAGGAGGTGGATCTTGTCATCCTCTGCCTGCCGGATGCGGCAGCACGGGAGACCGTCGCGCTGATCGACGGCATGGGCGGCGCGGCACCGAAGGTGCTCGATGCATCGACGGCGCACCGCGTCGCACCCGGCTGGGTCTATGGTTTCGCTGAACTCGAGCCCGGTCAGGCCGACAAGATCCGCAGCGCGAAGAAGGTCTCGAACCCGGGCTGCTATCCGACCGGTGCGGTCGCCTTGATCCGGCCGCTGGTCGACGCGGGCCTGATGCCTGCCGACTATCCGGTCACCATCAACGCGGTGAGCGGCTACACCGGCGGCGGCAAGTCGATGATCGCGAGCTTCGAGGACGGCACCGCGCCAGCCTTCGAGCTCTATGGCCTCGGCTTCGAGCACAAGCATCTCCCCGAGACACAGCTTTACGCCAAGCTCACGCGGCGGCCGATCTTCGTGCCGTCGGTCGGCAACTACCGGCAGGGGATGCTGGTGTCGGTACCGCTGCATCTCGATACGCTGCCGGGAAAGCCGAGCGGTGCCGATCTGCACGCGGCGCTGGCCAAGCGTTACGCCGGCAGCAAATACGTCTCGGTGATGCCGCTCGAGAACGACGCCGCGAGAAGCGGACGGCTGGAGCCGGAGGCGCTCAACGAGACCAACATGCTGGAGCTCTACGTGTTTGCGAGCGCGGAGCACGGCCAGGCGGTGCTGGTCGCGCGTCTCGACAATCTGGGCAAAGGCGCGTCCGGCGCGGCGGTGCAGAACATGCGGCTGATGCTGGGACTGGAGTAGCGCTGCTCTGCTGAGTTCAAGCCGACTTTATCTCGTGGCGCCGCGTGTTCGGCGCCACGTTTCTTTTGCTGCGTCATTGTGACTCAGCGTTACTCACACATTGCCGCGTCCAGCAAACATTCCAGACAAAGTGCCGCGTTCTGGAGAGTTTCTATTCGCGTTCGTGAGGCATTGCCCGCAAATGGTCACGGTCTCGTCGCGACAAGTTCACGAGGGGAGGGCATTCCTGCGTACAACTCAAGCGCAAGAACGAGAGGTGCCTCGATGGGAACCGTGATGATCCGCTGCCCCACCACGGGCGGGAAGATTTCAACCGGTATCGAAGCCGACCGCGTGAAGTTCGCTTGCTCGCCGGTGTTTTTCGCCGATGCCTATTGTCCGGCGTGCGACGCCCTGCACCGCTGGTTCGCGCGCGAAGCCTGGGTCGAGGAGCCGCATTCGAACGTCGCCGAGGCGGCGTGATTCAGCAGCAGAGGAGAGCGAAATGACCGAAACCAATACGCCTCGCGCAGCGAAACCGGGACGTGCTGCGGCCGCAGCCCTCGAAGACAACATGGATGCCGCGGCCGAGACGCTGCGCAGCGAAATGCCGTCGTCGTTCGTCGACCTGTTCGAAAAGTCGCTCGCGCGCACCAAGGACATGCACCACAAGATGGCGGCCGTGTTCGAACACTCGACGGAGGCGTTCGAGGAGGCGATGTCGTGTGCGACGCGCGGTTCGGCCGAATGCCGTGTCAAGCTGATGGAGATCGCGCGGCAGAATGCCAATACGGCGTTCGATCTCGCGCGCAGCGCATTCGAGGCGAAGTCGCCCACAGAGCTGCTCGAGCTGACGCTCGCGCATCAGCGCAAGCAGTTCGAGCTCGCCGCCACGCAGCTCAAGGAGCTTTCGGCGCTGACGCAGAAAGTCGTGACCGAAACCACCGAGCCGATCCGCCACGGCATGACCGAGCCGTTCCGGCTGGCGAGCTGACCCGGGGGAACTCGGCGCCTCACTCCTGCGCGTCCAACCGCCTGAACTTCTGCACCCGCTGCCCGGTATTTACCTCGGCGGTGTAGATATTGCCCGCCCGGTCGACCGCGATGTTGTGCAGCGCGGTGAACTGGCCGGCCTGCCGTCCCGGCCGCCCGAATCGCGACAGCACCTCCTTGCTGGCGCGGTCGATGATGCGCACTTCGCCGTTCATCCCGTCGATCATGTAGATGTGCCTCTGCGCCGCGTCCGGCGAGAACACCAGATCGTAGACCGTGCCGTTGCCGAGCGTCGCCTTCTCGAAGATGTGCTCGGAGACGAAGGTACCGTCCTTGCGGAACACCTGCATCCGGTTGTTGGTGCGGTCGCAAACGTAAATGAGCCCGTCCTTGCCGCGCCGGATGCAGTGCACCGGATTGCCGAACTGCTGTGACGGCGGCTGCGCCGGATCGTAGCGCGGCGTCTTGGCGTCGCTCGGCCTGTTGCCGTAGGCGCCCCAATGACGCTTGTAGACGCCGGTTTCTGAATCGAACACGGCGACGCGGCGGTTGGTGTAGCCGTCGGCGGCGAACACTTCTTTCGCCGCGACATCGACCGCGACATCCGCCGGCGAGCCGAGCCGGTCGGTCGCGTTGCTGTCGTTGCCCTGGCCCTGCTTGCCGATCTGCAGCACGAACTTGCCGTCCATGGTGAACTTGAGCAACTGGCCGTCCTTCTTGCCGTTGCCGGCGAGCCAGACGAAGTCGTTGTCGTCGACGAAGATGCCGTGCTCGTTCTCCGGCCACTCGTAGCCCGGTCCGGGACCGCCCCAGTGGCGCAGCAGGTTGCCCGACGCGTCGAACAGCAGCACCGGCGGCGCGGCCTTGCAGCATTTCGCTTCCGGCGGGGTCAATTCGGCGGCGCGCTCGCGCGGCGTCAGCGTGAGCGGCCGCTGCACCACCCAGATGCGATCGTATTTGTCGGTCGCGATGCCGGCGACCTGGCCAAGGATCCAGTTGTTCGGCAGCGGCTTCGGCCATGAGGCTTCGACCTGGAAACGCGGCACGTCGTCGGCGAGTGCGGGTGAGCCGAGCAACGCGACCAGCACGGCCGCGACGATGCGCTTCGTCATGTGTCCCCCGATGCTGGGCGCTAGACCCGCACCTTCACGTAGCTGCCCGGCGCGTCCTCGATCGGCGTCAGGACGCCGCCGCCTGGCTCGCGCGCCGGCACGGTTTCGCCGGCCTGTGCCTTGATCCACTCGATCCAGTCCGGCCACCACGAGCCCGGATGCTCGGTCGCGGTGCTCATCCAGCGGTCGAGATTTCCGACCGGCGCATCGCCGGTCCAGTATTGATACTTCGGCTTGCCCGGCGGATTGACCACGCCGGCGATGTGGCCGGAGCCGGCGAGCACGTACTTCACCGGCCCGCCGAAGAATTTCGAGCCGAGGAACGCCGACTTCGCCGGCGCGATGTGATCCTCGCGTGTCGCCAGATTGTAGACCGGGATCGTCACCTCGCCGAGATCGAGCTGCACATTGTCGATCACCATCTGGCCTTTCGAGAGCTTGTTATCCAGATAGCAATTACGCAGATAGAACATATGGTTGGCGGCAGGCATCCGCGTGGAATCTGAATTCCAGTACAACAGGTCGAACGGGTAGGGCTGCTTGCCCTTGAGATAGTTCGAGATCACGTACGGCCAGATCAGATCGTTCGAGCGCAGCATGTTGAAGGCGTTCGCCATGTTCGAGCCTTCGAGATAGCCGCGCTCGGCCATCTTGTGCTCGAGCGACTTGAGCTGCTCCTCGTCGACGAACACCATCAGGTCGCCCGCATGGGTGAAGTCGACCTGTGCGGCGAAGAAGGTCGCGCTCGCGATGCGCTTGTCGCCTTTCGCCGCCATCCAGGCGAGCGTCACCGCCATCAAGGTGCCGCCGACGCAGTAGCCGATCGCATTGACGTCGTCCTCGCCGGTCGCCTGCTTGATGACGTCGAGCGCGGCGAGGGGACCCGAGCGCATGTAGTCCTCGAAGCTCTTCGCCGCGAGCTGCGCGTCCGGATTGACCCAGGAGATGACGAACACCGTCAGGCCCTGTTCGACGCACCACTTGATGAACGACTTCTCCGGGTTGAGATCGAGGATGTAGAACTTGTTGATCCACGGCGGAATGATCAGCAGCGGCCGCTTCAGCACGCTCTCGGTCGCGGGCGTGTACTGGATCAGCTGCATCAGCTCGTTCTGGAAGATCACCTTGCCGGGAGTCATGGCGAGGTTCTTGCCGACCGCGAATTTCGATGCGTCGGACTGGCGGATCTTCAGGTTGCCGTTTCCGGCCTCGATGTCCTCGGCCAGCATGCTCATGCCGCGCGCGAGATTTTCGGCGTTCGACGAGAGCGTCTCGCGCATCACTTCCGGATTGGTCAGCACGAAGTTCGTCGGCGCGATCGCGTTGCCGATCTGCTTGACGTAGAACTCGGCCTTGTGGCGCGTGTGCTCGTCGAGCTCCGCGTTCTTCACCAGCCGTTCGCCCCATTGCGTGGTGAGCAGATAGGCCTGCTTCATGAAATCGTAGAACTGGTTCGACGACCATTCGGGGTCGTTGAAGCGCTTGTCGCCCGGCGCAGGTGCCGCCACTGGCTCGATCGTCTCGCCGGCGAGCCGCTTGGAGGCGGCCATCCACAACTCGAGATAGGCCTTGCCCAGCCCGGTCTGGACCTCGACCGCGCGCTGCGGATCGGAGAGCCAGTATTCGGCGACCTGACCGAGCGTCTTGACCACGTCGGCGATCTCGTCGGCCGGCTCGATCTTGACCTCGCCGACCTCGCGCGGCTTGAGGTAGGCGGCGAGCGCCTTGCCGCCTTCCTCCACCATGCGGGCGATGTTGCGCGAAAACTGCTCGATATCGACGGCAGGCGGCGTCGGCTGCGCGAGGGGCGCGGCGACCGGCGCAACCGCCGGCAGCTTGTCCTTGGCAACGGTCTTCTGCACGCGCTTCCTGCCCGCCGATCGCTTTTCTTTCAGGACTGTGGTCCTTGGTTCCGTCATTTTAACGATATAAACCTCTTTGAAGCCACTTTCTTGGATAGTGTTCTTGTTGTGCATTGCGGTGTGACCTTGCCGGCCCATGATGTCGAACGCACGACGCATTCCTTTTGCTCCGCGCGCCGCGTGCGCGCTCGCGTTGGCGTGGCTGCTCGCCGCCTGCGGCGGCGCGACCTACGGCCGCCTGCCGGAGAAGCTCGGCGGGTTGCCTGAGAGCGCGCCGCAACGCCCTGCAGAGACCATGCCATTCCCGAACGTCTATGAGCCGCGCCCGAAACGGCAGGCGACGCCGCTGAGCGACGACGAGCAGAAGAAGCTGGAATCGGAACTGACCAAGTTGCGCGACGACCAGAACCAGCGCGCGACCGCGCCGGATCCTCCGCCACCGCCCCCGGAGCCCGCAAAGAAGGCGGCCGCGCCGGTGAAAAAAGACCCGGCGCCTGCCAAAAAGGCGGCCAAGGAGGCAGCGCCCGCGCCGGCAAAGAAGAAGCAGAATGACGCCGTAGTGCCCGAGCAGAAGGGGCCGGTTGTGCCGCCGAAGCTGATCAACTGACCCCTCGCATCGGGGCCAACCCGTGATAAAAGGCCCGCGTCGCGGGCCATCGGGGCCGGTTCGCGTACCGTTTTTGGGAGCCTGGAGACCATGGAAGAGTTTCACCGCATTCGCCGTCTGCCGCCTTACGTGTTCGAGCAGGTCAACCGCGCGAAGGCGGCGGCGCGCAATGCGGGCGCCGACATCATCGACCTCGGCATGGGCAATCCGGACCTTCCCGCACCGCAGCACGTCCTCGACAAGCTGAAAGAGGTCGCCGGCAAGCCGCGCACCGACCGCTACTCGTCCTCGCGCGGAATTCCGGGCTTACGCAAGGCGCAGGCGTCCTATTACGGGCGGCGCTTCGGCGTGAAGCTCAATCCCGACACGCAGGTGGTCGCGACGCTCGGCTCGAAGGAGGGCTTCGCCAACGTCGCGCAGGCGATCTCCGCGCCGGGCGACATCGTGCTCTGCCCCAACCCGAGCTACC
>Ga0207674_10010525_pt1 | contig 10470 bp, 6 predicted proteins | sample KBSCornC72_FD_184303 | JGI IMG/M metagenome (GOLD analysis project Ga0207674, IMG submission 184303) | Corn rhizosphere microbial communities from Kellogg Biological Station, Michigan, USA - KBS Corn C7-2 (SPAdes) (version 2) | ecosystem: Host-associated > Plants > Roots > Rhizosphere > Soil ...
GCAGGAAACGCGACGCCACCGCGGGCGCGCCGCCGACCTTGGCGGCGTGACTGAGGATGACGTCGTCAGCGCCGAGCAATTGTGCGAAATCGTGCGCGGAAAGACCGATGCGCCGCTCCGGCAGATCGAGGCCCAACTCGTGCCGCATCGGCCGGCTCAGCCACGGATCGATCCGCGGCGCCGGCGGCCATACGCCTTCGATCAGCCCGCCAACAATGACGCGGTCGGATTGCGTTAGCCGCGCTTCCAGCGGGCCGTAGATATGCAGCTGTGCGCTCGCCGATTCCGGCCGCCGCACCGTGCGGTCGCCGAACGCGGTCTGGAATACCTCCGGATAATCGCCGAGCTGAACCATCAGGCCGCTTGCGGCGATTTTACCCCCGTCAGCTTTGCCGAGCAGTTCGTCGAAAGCGGATGTCAGGGATGATCCTTGCTGGCCGTCAAACACCGCAGCGACGCCATCGGGGCCGCGTGATAGCTCCATCAGGACCTCGCGATGGCGTGCCGCAAGCCCGGCAAAGTCGTAAAGCTTCGACGAGGCCAGACTTTCAAGCGGTGAAAGCGCCGTCTGCAATTGCGCGATCAGCTGACGCGCCTGATCGAGTTCTCCATCTCCAAGCCGGGTCCTTGGCTCGGATGCGTGGAGCGAGGAGGTCTCGCGGCGCTTGAGCTTGGCGAGTTCACCGCGAAAGCGCGCCAAGTCGCGCGCGAGGCCTTCGCTTCCTGCTTGAGGACGCGTGCCGCGCAACAGCGCCAGTTCGAGCACCTCGACGGCGTGCTTGAAGGCGCCCTGCGCGCCGCCCAGCCGGCACAGCGGATGCTTCAGCAGCGCCAGCAGCGTCGGCGGCTCTAGCTGCCTCGCCATCGCTTCTGCGGCGAGCCGCGCGAAAATTCCCGCTGAGGTCTCCATCAACGCATCGCCGCCGGAATCGTCGAATGCGAGATTCCAGCGGCCGAGCGCGGCCATCACGCGCCGCGCCAGCGCGCGATCCGGCGTCACCAGCGCCGCCGATTTATTCAGATGCCGCGCCTCGCGCATCGCGACCGCGATCGCGAGCGCCTCCATCTCGGTATTATCAGCTTCGATGACAGCCAGATTCGCCATGCCGCCCGAGATCTTCTCGACGATCTCCGGCTGGGCCAGCCGCCGATGCCATTGCGCGGACGCGTTGGAAGGCCGCATCGCTTCGGAGATCAGCACATCGCGGCCATGCGGCGCCGGGTCGCCCAGGATTTCGACATCGCCGCGCTTGATTCCAAATCGATGCAGCAGCGCGTGCATCGCGAACTGCGGATGGTTCGACGCCGGCGACGTGGTGAATTTGCCCTTGATGTCCCTGACACCGCCAATCAGTTGCCACGCATCGTCGTCGAGATCGGTATCGAGCCCCGGCAGCACCACCGCCCCTTGCGGGAGCGCGCTTACGGCGTGGAGGAATTTCGCCGTCGCCGGCATCGAGCCGGTCGAGCCCGCCGCGATCACCGGGCCGTCGTGATGGGTGGTCAGGCGCTTTCCTTCCGCCTCGATCAGGAGGTCGCGCCGCGCCGCCGGCTCGATTTTCCCGATTTCCTGGAGATGAGCTGGCCACGCCTGCCGCGCAATGTGCAGGAATTCGAGCGAGTGCTGCCAATATTTGTCGAGCTGGTCCGGCACCAACCCGTCCAGCGCTTCCCAACCGACGCCGCGGGTGACCATGTCGTCCATCAGGCGTGCCAGATCACCAGCCAGCGCAAGCGTCGATGCCGGGCCGCCGACCACAAGCGGTGCCGAGACGGGAGTCTTGGCCCAGGCCGCGACCAGTCTTGCCAGCGTCAGCCTGCGCTCGAGTTCGCCCAGCTTGGGTGGAATGTCCAGCGGCGCGGCGCCGCCGTATTGTTCGAACTCTTCCGCGAAGGCCAGTTCGTCTTCGTCGATGTCGCCGAGCGCGACAATGCGCGGCAGCACCACCGCGTCCGTCTTCAGCACGTCGAGAAAGATTTCCCGCGCCATGCGTCCGGCGCGCCGGGTCGGCAAATAGAGCGTCGCCTGCGCCAGTTTCTCCGGGCGCGCGCGGGCCTCAAAACCATCGACCAGTTGGCCATCGACCAAGGCTGCGATGACGGCGCGCAGGAACGGCACTGAGACTGGAACGCTGAAAACGCGCATGGGCTTCCTGATTCGCTGGTCTGCGTATCATGGCATGGGCAGCAAGGGGAGGGAGTCGCGGGAGCTGGTGGGCCGCGGTGGGCAAAGCGCAAGCATGCCCACCCTTTCAAACGAATTTGTTCAATTGTGAGCTGGTGGGCACGGCGCAAGAGGGCCTCTGCCCATCCCACGGGATGCTCTTACGCGACGCTGGCGAGAAAGGCCTCTTCCGCCGCGTAGACCGCGTCGGGGGTTCCCACATGCATCCACACCCCATCCAGCCGCAGGCCGAACAGCCGCTCCTGCTCGTTGGCGCGATCGAACATTTTCGTCAGCGAAAAATCGCCCGAGGGGGCACCGGCGAACAGGGATGGCGACATGATCGCCGCGCCGGCATAGACGAAGGGCACGACCTGATGCTCCCGGCGCTTGCGCAACGCGCCATCGGGCAGCATGGCGTAATCGCCGCGTCCGCCATAACCGATGCTGCTCGTCGTCGGCGCCATCAGAAGCAGGATGTCCATGTGCGCGGGGTCGAAGGCTTCGGCCAGCCGCGCCAGATTGGGCCGCACGCCATCGATCCACATCGTGTCGGCATTGACAAGGAAAAACGGGGCGCGGCCGAGCAACGGCAGCGCCTTGACGACGCCGCCGCCGGTGCCGAGCACCTCGTCGCGCTCATCCGAGATGATCACGCGAGGCTGCGTGCGCCCCGCGACGTGATCGATGATCTGATCGGGCAAATAGTGGACATTGACGACAGCTTCGCTCATCCCGGCGTCGTCGAGCTTGTCGAGCACATGGTCGAGCAGCGCGCGGCCAGCGACGCGCACCAGCGGCTTTGGCATCCGGTCCGTCAAGGGGCGCATACGTACGCCAAGACCGGCGGCGAGGACCATGGCTTTAGCGGGTTTGACGGGCATTCCAGAAATTTCTCGAACCGCTGTTGTTGGCAGCGCAAATCATATCACGGTGATTCGCGAGGGCTACCGATCAATGATGCCATAATCGTCCGGCATGACGGTTGTGCGACGGGTATCTCGCGGCGCTCAGACTCCGGCGGCCTGCGGCGCGCCGCGCTTTGCCAGCTTCTTTTTCTTGTCACCGGTCTTAAGGAAATTGACGCCGATCTGATCGCCATTGACCCAGGCCAGTTCGCAGCGGCGGTAGGCGAGGCCGGTGGACGACAGCAGCAGGAAGAACTCCTTGAGATGCAGCCCCTCGACGGAACCTTCGACCGTGAGTTTGGCGCCGATCTCCGAAATGTCTTCCATCGTGCAATTGCGCCGCCAGGTGCCATCGATACCCATCATATGCGCGGCTATCCCGCGTTCGAATGTGACGCGCTCACCCTTGCGCCGTTCTGACACCATGGACCAGCTCCCGCCCTCAAAGCAGCCGCGCCCTGCGCGCTCGCGGGCAGGGCTCTGCCTACAGATTAAGGCACAGGTGGCTAACAAGCGGTAAATCAGGGAACCGGCGGGGGGACGTTGGCGGAATACCACTCCCGGGCGCGCGCGAGCATGGGGTGAGCCAGCGAACGGTTGAGATAGGTCCAGATCCGGGGCTGATGGCGCAGATATTGCGGCTTGCCGTCGCGCCGGTTGAGGCGCGCAAAGGTGCCGAGCAGCCGCGTGTTGCGCTGCGCCGACATGATGGCATAAAGCTCGGCGAACCCGGCCGGGTCAAAATTGTCGTCGGAGGCGCGCCGCGCCTTGATGTAGCGGGTCAAGAGCGCAAGCTCGAGCTGCTCGGGCACGTCCACCCGCGCATCCTGCAACAGCGATACCAGATCATAGGCGGCCGGGCCCAGCACGGCGTCCTGGAAGTCGATGACGCCAACTCGCGCCGTCCCGGTCCGTTCGTCGAGCCAGATCAGATTGGGGGAATGAAAGTCCCGCAACGCCCAAGTCCTGGCGGCGGATGCAGGCTTGCTCAACAAATCGCGCCACATCATGACGAATTCGTCGCGCAGGTTGGCGGTCAGCTCCGCGCCGCGGTCCGGCATATACCATTCAAGCATCAACCCGACCTCGACCAGCAGCGCCTCGGTGTCGAAGGTGGGGATGGCATAGGTGATCTGCGGCGCCACCAGCAGGATTTCGGGCAAGGCTTCGCGATGCAGCGCCGCCAGCATGTCGGTGGCGGCTTCATAGCGATCCGCGATCGGCCGCGGCGGCTCGCCTTCGATAAAACCCGCGCTGCCGAAATCCTCGGTGATCAGGAATCCGGCGTCGAGATCGGCATGATGGATTGAGGGTGCCGAGAAGCCGCGCGCGCGCAGGCCGTTATCGATGGCGACGAACGGTTTGACGTCCTCGGCCAGATGCACGGCGGCGCTGTATGATTTGCCGTCATAGACCGTCGGCCCATCGGGACGGAGTGGTGAATTCATCAGGATGACAACGCCATCGTCGCGGACGAGCCGCGCATAGGACCGCGTCGAGGCGTCGCCGGGCATGCGCCGGCGTCTTGCATCGGCGTAGCCTGCGTCGTCGAGAAACTGCCGCAGCGCCTTGAGCCTTGCGACTTGCGCTGCCGCTTTGCCGTAGCCGGTGATTTCGGCGGCGCGGGCGGTCGATCCCAGCGCCGGACGGTGGCTCAGCGCGATATCGATTCGGTCCTCGGGAAGGGCTGAGGGCGCGCGCTCCGGCCATTCGATCAGGGCCACCGTGCCCTCCGGCAAGGGCGACAGGCCGATCTCCTCCAGTTCCGCGGCATCGTTGATGCGGTAAAGATCCGCGTGAAGCAGCGGAAACGGCGGCAGGTCGTAGAGTTGCGCAAGCGTGAAGGTTGGGCTCGGGACCTCCAGCGCGTCGTCGCCGGCCAGATACCGGATCATGGCCCGGGCGGCTGCCGTCTTTCCGGCGCCGAGGTCGCCGGAAAGGGTGATGACGTCGCCGGGGCCGATCAGCAACACCAGATCGGCCATCAAATTCGCGGTCGCCGTCTCGTTCGACAGCGCAAGCGAGAATGTGGTGGGGACGGTCATTCAGCGGCGTTGCGATGCGCAGCCTGATCGACCGGAAAGTCGCAGGTGACGGTCGTGCCTTTGCCGACGATCGAATCGACGCGCACCTTGCCTCCATGCAGTTCGACAAAGGAGCGCACCAGCGACAGGCCGAGGCCGGCGCCGCGATGCCGCGAGCCGTGGGAATGACTCTCGAACCAGTCGAACACCTTGTCCTTGACGTCAGGCGGAATGCCCGGACCGGAATCGGTCACGGTGAAAATGACGCTGTGCTCGGTCCGCCTGGCGCTCAAGCCGACGGTGGCGTCCTGCGGCGAAAATCCGACGGCATTTGCCAGCAGATTATACAGCACCTGCACCACGCGGCGTTCGTCGCCGACAAAGTTGCCGATGTTGGGATCGACGTCGACCTTGAGCTGAATGCGGTCGGTGGCGAGCCGGTCCTGAATGCCTTCGGCCGCGGCTTCGATGGTCTTGCGGATGTCGATAGAGCCCAGATTGAGCGACATCGCGCCGGCGTCTATGGTGGCGAGGTCGAGGATGTTGTTGATGATCGCGAGCAGCGCGTTGGTCGAGGCCGTGATGTAACCGAGATACTCGGCCTGCTTCGGCATCAGCGGACCAGTGCCCGGGTCGCTCAGGAAGTGCGCAAAGCCGATGATAGTGGTCAGCGGCGAGCGCAGCTCGTAGGACACGTGGTGGACGAAATCGACCTTCATCTGGTCGGCGGCCTCGAGCGCCTCGTTGCGCTCGCGCAGCGCGCGTTCGACGTTTTCGGTATCGGTGATGTCCTGGAATGTCAGCATGGTGGCGCCGTCGGGCAGCGGCATGGTCATGCAGTCCAGCACGCTGCCATCCTTGCGCTCGAGCTTCAGCGGCACCTCGACCCGGTTCTCGATCGCGGTAATGGCTTCGCGCAGCGTCCGCCAGATGTCCGCGTCATCGAACAGCGGCCTGCACCAAGCTTCCACGGTCTCGATATGCGGCTGCTCCCGCAGCGCCTCGGGCGACAGCTTCCACATTTTGGCGAATGCCGGATTGAACAGTTGCGCGCGGCCGTTGCTGCCGAACACCGCCACCGCTTCGGCGAGATTATCCAGCGTTTCACGCTGGACCCGGATCAGGCCGTCAAACCGCCGCGCCAGCTCCAGGCTTTCGGTAACGTCGTCGAACAGATAGGTGACGCCGCCTTCCGGATTTGGGGTGGTGACGACGCTGACCGCGCGGCCGTCGGGCAGATACCAGGTATCCTTTTCGGGTTCGACCGCGCGATAGGCCTCGTGCAGCTTGGCCTTCCAGGCCCGGAAATCCGGCTGCTCCGGCAGCTTGCGGGCGGCGCGCAGCCGGTCGAGCACGCTCGAATCATCGGGGTTGCCGTCGAGAAATGCGCGGTCGAGGTCCCACAGCCGGCGATAGGAATCGTTGTAGAACGCCAGCCGCCGCTGGGCGTCGAATACGGCGACGCCGGACGACAGTTGATCGAGCGTGCGCCGATGGGCCTCCGCCATCCGCACCAGCGCCGCGCTGAGCGCGGTGGCTTCACTGGCGTCGATGGCGATGCCGACGCTTCGGCCGCCGACATTGCGCGCCCGCACATCGTAGAAGCGCCGCTCGCCGCCGACCACGATCGGCAGCCGCGCGGCGAACTCGGTCGCGCCGTTCAAGGCGCGGTCCATGTCGCCGCGGTCGCCGCTGTCGAGCAGTTCAAGGTCGCGATCGATCGCATCGGCGACGCTTAAGGCCTCGGTCGCCCGCGCATAGGCGGCATTGGCGTAGCTGAGGCCGCCTTTGGCGCCTTTGGCCCAGATCGGCCAGGGCGCCGCGGCGACGAAATCGCGCAACATCTCGGTTTCTTCCAGCAGTGCCTTGTGGCGGAGGTTGGTTTCGGCGAGTTCGCGGCGCAATCCGGAGAGTTCCCGAATCCGTACAATGGCCTGGCCGCCGATGGCGCGGCCCATCGCCTCGATGGCGTGTCCGTTCGCGGTGGTGAGGTTGAGCAGAAAACCCTCGCCATGTTCGCGCAACGCGTCGACCGCATGATCCATCTGCAGCGCCGGCTCCGGCGGCAGCCAGGTTCCGAAGGCAAGGATGCGCTGCGGCTGATATTGCTGGGACTCTTGCGGCATCAAAAGCGCCGTGTCGCCACTGATTTGCGGGCGATTGTCGCCTGCAGCCCACGATATCAGGATCTGCGGCTCCGCAAACAGCAGCGCCCGGAAGCGATCGGCCTGGGCTTGCAGATCCGCGATATCGGAGCGCAGCCGCGCCTCGCTTCTTGCCGCGCGAACGCGCGTGCGCATCAGCAGGATAGCCGACAGCACCGAAAAGCCGAGCAGCGCCAGCGCGGTCGTCAGTACCGCGATTTCCTGACGGTTAAGATCGAAGAAGGCCGAGAGCGCCGGCAGGAGAGATAAATCGCCGGCCTGGGCCGGTACGACGGACACCAGGGTGGCGCCAAGAGTGGTCGCGCCGTTGCGTGCCAGTGATGTGCACGACAGCATGGTCCGACGCATCGCAACGATCACGCCCGACATGGTTTGCCCCAAACCGCACGACTTTACGCCCGGCGCTTGACCACATGATCCGCCAAAGTGTGAGCGGGCTGGCGATAAGATCATGCGTCCTTAGTGACTTAGAGCGCGATCGGACGCAAAACCAGTGCGCACTTTGCTGATCGCGCTCGCATTCGCGAATCGAGTGACAATATCCCCATCGGGAGTCGACGGGTAAGAGTCCAGACCGTGAACGCAAACCGCATCGCGAAAAAATGCAGTGCTAAATTTTATCGGAACGATTTTCATGAAAATGAATCCGCTGCTTGACTGGAATTAGCGCCCGGTCGAACCGAAGCCGCCGCTGCCGCGCCGGGTCGTGGAAAGCTCCACCGCGGGGACGAGTTCCACGCGGACCACCGATGCAATCACCATCTGCGCGATGCGCTCGCCGCGCCGGATCGAAAACGGCGCCTCGCCGTGGTTGATCAGGAGCACGCCGATCTCGCCGCGATAATCGGCGTCGACCGTGCCCGGCGCGTTCAGCACGGTGACGCCATGCTTCGATGCAAGGCCTGAGCGCGGGCGGACCTGCGCCTCATAGCCCGATGGCAGCGCGATCGTCAGCCCGGTCGGCACCAGCGCGTGCTGGCCCGGCGACAGGATCACAGGCGAATCCTCGGGAACCGCTGCCAGCAGGTCGAGTCCCGCGGCGTGGGCGCTCTGATAGGCCGGCAGCGCCAGGCCTTCGCCATGCGGCAATTGCCGGATCTCGAGTTTCACAGCGGCGCTCACGAGGCTTTCTCCACAGTGTCGGTTATCAAGGTTTTGGCGACGCGCGCCACCAGCGCGGCGGCGACCTGCTCCTTGGTCATCGCCGGCCAGGATTCGACGCCGATGCCGTCGCCATCGCGGGTCAGCAGGTGGACGGTGTTGCGGTCGCCGCCCATGATGCCGGTCGCCGGCGAGACGTCATTGGCGACGATCCAGTCGCAGCCCTTTCGCGCAAGCTTGGCCTTGGCGTTGTCGATCAGATTTTCGGTCTCGGCTGCGAATCCGATCACCAGCCGCGGCCGCCGGTCCGGCAATTTTGCAATCGTTGCAAGGATGTCGGGATTTTCAATGAGCTGCAGCGGCGGCATGCCCGCCGTGGTTTTTTTGAGTTTCTGCTCGCCTGCATTGGCGACGCGCCAGTCGGCGACGGCGGCGGCGAAGATCGCGATATCAGCCGGGAGGGCGGCTTCCACCCGGTGCAGCATCTCGCGCGCCGACTCCACATGCTTCACCGTTACGCCGGTGGGATCGGCGAGGTCGACCGGGCCCGAGATCAAGGTGACATCCGCGCCGGCGGCCTGCGCCGCAACGGCAATCGCAAAACCCTGTTTGCCGGAGGAGCGGTTAGCGATGTAGCGCACCGGATCGATCGGCTCGTGCGTTGGTCCAGCGGTAATGAGGACGCGCTTGCCGGCAAGCGGGCGCGGCTGGGCCGGGCGCAGAAATCGCTCGGCAGCGGAAGCTATTTCCAGGGGCTCCGCCATCCGGCCGACGCCGGCCTCTCCGGCTTCCGCCATTTCGCCGGCATTGGGCCCGATCATGGCGACGCCGTCGCGTTCGAGCTGCGCGACATTGCGGCGGGTGGCGGCATTGTTCCACATCAGCGGGTTCATCGCCGGCGCCAGCAGGATCGGCCGGTTGGCAGCGAGCAAAATCGCGCTGGCGAGATCGTCGGCATGACCTTGCGCGATCTTCGCCATCAGGTCCGCGGTCGCCGGCGCCACCACGATCAGGTCGCTGTCGCGCGCGAGACGGATATGGCCCGCATCGAACTCGCTCTCGGGATCGAACAGATCGGTGTAGCAGCGCTCGTTCGACAGTGCGCTGGCGGCGAGTGGCGTGACGAACTGCTGGGCGGCCCTGGTCAGCACGCAGCGGACCTGAATCTGCCGCTCTTTCAGCCGCCGGATCAGGTCCAGCGCCTTGTAGGCGGCGATGCCGCCGCCGATGATCAGGGTGACGCGCGGGAGGCTGCTGGCGGCCTCGCGGTGGACGCGAGGGTGCGTCGCCGGGCCTTGCGAAACGGCTTGGGACGCGGCCAAGGCGAAGGAAGGACTGTGCTGTGAGGCGTCGCGCAGGATCACCCGCACCTCGTCTTCCACCGAACGGCCGTTGCGGGCAGCGCGCAGCCGCAGCTCGTCCCGAATGGCATCGTCGAGTTTTCGGATGGTCAGACTGGCCATGGTTGAATCCCGGCGATAATATGATAGCAATGCTATCATATTATGATTGCATTGCAATCACATCTGCTTGATGGCAACCAAAATCCCGATAAATGTCGCGGCGATAATCCAGAGCGCCAGCGCGCGCCAACGGCTCCTGCGGCCCTCGGTCCGGCCGATCGCCGCGATCGTCTCCGGCGACAGCGCCAGTCCTTCCCGGGTCATAGTCTCCAACTGCTCCAGCACGGCCACCGAGCGCGCCGCGATCGCCGGAAGGCCCGCCAGCACGCGGCCGAGCTCGCCGGCGCCGGACATCGCTCCCTGAATGCGCCCCAGCGGGCCGAGATTGCGCTCGATCCATTCGCGCACCACGGGATCGGCGACCTTCCAGATGTCGAGTTTTGGATCGAAGCTGCGCGCGACGCCTTCAACCACCACCATGGTCTTCTGCAGCAGGATCAGTTCGGGTCGGGTCCGCATGTCGAACAGGCCGGTGACCTCGAGCAGCAGCGTCAAAAGCTTCGCCATCGAAATTTCTTCGGCGGTGCGATTGTGGATCGGTTCGCCGATGGCGCGGATGGCCTGCGCGAAATTCTCGACCGAGTGGTGGCCCGGCACATAGCCGGCCTCGAAATGCACCTCGGCGACGCGGCGGTAATCGCGCGT
>Ga0207674_10010527_pt1 | contig 10470 bp, 14 predicted proteins | sample KBSCornC72_FD_184303 | JGI IMG/M metagenome (GOLD analysis project Ga0207674, IMG submission 184303) | Corn rhizosphere microbial communities from Kellogg Biological Station, Michigan, USA - KBS Corn C7-2 (SPAdes) (version 2) | ecosystem: Host-associated > Plants > Roots > Rhizosphere > Soil ...
CGACCAGGATAAGAGCACGCATTCAAGACTCCCTATTTATTGCGATCTGAGAGCGGTTTCCCGTCCCGCAAATCGCGCGGACAATAGTCTGAAGCAGGACGCTCCTTCAAGACTCTTTGCAAGGAGGACGCAAAGCCTTGAGAAATGGCAGGAAACTCTGCTTCAAGGCGGCATCAACCCTCGTCAGGGGCATTTGTTTCCCGAGTTCGGCGAGGCTGGTGACGCCAAAATCGGCGATGCCGCAGGGCACGATGCCGCCGAAATGGGAAAGGTCGGGCGCAACGTTGAGCGCGAACCCGTGGAGCGTCACCCAGCGCTTCACCCGCACGCCGAGCGCGCCGATTTTCGCCTCGTCAGCGCCTTCGCCGACCCAGATGCCGATGCGTCCCGGCGCGCGGTGGGCCGAAACCCCAAGCTGGCCGAGGGCGTCGATCATCCAGCCTTCGAGCGAATTGACGAAGCAGCGGATGTCCTTCCCGCGCTTTTCGAGGTCGAGCATGACATAGCCAACGCGCTGTCCGGGGCCGTGATAGGTGTAGCGCCCGCCGCGGCCGGCTTCGAACACGGGGAAGCCCTGCGGGTTGGTGAGCTCGGCCGGGTCGGCGCTGGTGCCGGCGGTGAACAGCGGCGGGTGCTCGAGCAGCCAGACGCACTCCTGCGCATGTCCGGCGCGAATGTCCGCGACGCGCTGTTCCATGAAGGCGAGCGCCTCCTGGTAGGACACCGGCGCCTCGCTGGTCCGCCACTCGATATCTTCAGGGAGGTCGATCACGCAGCGCGAGATGGCGAGCGCCGACGGGATGAGCAAGCGTTGCGTCCTTGGGGCCGGCCCCGCATAGTGCAGATGAGAAACGCGAAAGGGGAAACATGCGCAGACTGTCGATCTCGGCGGCGTGGGACGAAGCGAAGGCGATCATCGGCCATGATGGACAGCTGCTGATGACGGTCGCACTGGCGCTGGTTGCGCTTCCCTCGGCAGTGAACAGCCTCATCAATCCCAACGGGATGAGCGCCGCGGCGACGCCGTTCTGGATGGACTGCGTGGCGCTGGTTGCGTCGCTCATCGCACTGGCCGGCCAGCTGGCGCTGATCCGCCTGGCGATCGGGCCGTCGGTCACGGTCGGCGGCGCAATCGCTCACGGGTTCCGGCGCATGCCCGCTTATCTGCTGTCGATCCTGATCATCATCGTCGGCATGATCGCCGTCCTGATCCCGATCATCCTGGTGCTCGGCGTCCTCGGATTTCCGGTGCAGCGCGACGCGACCAAGATCGTGGCGAGCCCAGGGTCGGCGCTGGCCATGATCATCTTCCTTTGCATCCTTATCTTTATCGGCGTGCGGCTGATCCTGTCCGCGCCGGTTGCGAGCGCGGAGCGGGCAGGGCCGATTGCGATTTTGCGGCGCAGCTGGAGCCTCACCGCGGGCAACTGGTGGCCGCTGTTCGGCTTCCTGCTGATCTTCGTCGTCGGTGCGGTCGTCGTGCTGATCGCGATCGGGGCCGCGCTCGGGTCGGTCATCGCACTGCTCGCCGGCCCAATCCAGCCGATGTCAGCCTCGGCCCTGATCCTCGCGCTGATCCAGTCGCTGGTCAGCGCGGGCATCACCACCGTATTCGCGGTGATGCTCGCCCGGATTTACCTGCAATTGTCGGGCGGCGGCGAAGCTCAGGCCGGGGTGCCGAGCAGCGGGATCTGAGGCGCTGAGTCTTTGGGCAGGATGCCGAGCAGCCGCGGATCGGGAAAACGCTCGACCGCCCGCTTGTACGGACTGAAGCCGGCGCGGCGATACGCGCCGAGCGCTGCCGGGTGATCGAGCGAGCAGGTGTGGACGTGAACGCGCTCGACGCCCTCGCGCCAGGCTCGATTTACCGCTTCCGCGAGGAGCCAGCGGCCGTGGCCCTGACCGGATAGCGCGGGGATGAGGCCGACGAAGGCCAGCTCGCATTCGTGCGGTTCGCGAAAGTCGAGCTCGAGCATGCCGACCTCGCGGCCGGACTCGTCGAGGACGGCATCGAGCTCCACCCTCGGGTGCTGAATGATCGAGGCGAGATGGGCGTCGTCCATGATCAGCCGCGAGAACCACAGCCAAGGGCCACCCACCTGGCGGAACAGGTCCTTGTAATGTTCGGGCTGCGGCACCTCGACCCTTTTCAGCGACAGCGGCGAGGACGGGATTGAGTGCTGCTGCGGGGGCGTGCGCATCTCGAGATAGGTGACCACCGCGGCAAGCTCGCCGTCAGGAACCCTCTCGTAGCTCATTCATCCTCCCCAGCAGTTGCTGGGGAGGGGGACCATCCGCAGGATGGTGGAGGGGTTCTTGTCGCACGGAGAACCCCTCCACCGCCTTCGGCGGTCCCCCTCCCCACGAAATCGTGGGGAGGATGGTGAGAGCTCATTTCCACTTCGCGACTGGCGGCAAGCTCATCAGGATCGCATCGATGTTGCCGCCGGTCTTGAGGCCGAACAGGGTGCCGCGGTCGTAGAGCAGGTTGAACTCGACATAGCGGCCGCGGAAGGTGAGCAGCTTGTCCATCTCCTCGTCGGTGAAGGGCGTGTCCATCCGTTTGCGGACGATCTGCGGGAAGATGTCGAGGAAGGCTTCGCCGACGTCGCGGGTAAAGGCGAAATGGGCGTCGAAATGGCCTTCGAGGTGATCGTAGAAGATCCCGCCGGCGCCGCGCGCGACGCCGCGGTGCGGGAGCCAGAAATATTCGTCGGCCCACTTGGAGAAGCGCGGATAGAAGGTCGGATCGTGGGCCGCGCAGGCAGCGCGGAGGCGGGCGTGGAACGCCTCGGTATCCTCCTCATAGGGAATCGCCGGGTTAAGGTCGGCGCCGCCGCCGAACCAGCGCTTGGTCGTCGTCAGGAAGCGCGTGTTCATGTGCACGGCGGGAACGTGCGGATTGGCCATGTGCGCGACGAGGCTGATGCCGGTGGCGAAGAAGCTCGGATCCTCCTCGGCGCCGGGGATGCTCTGCGCGAACTCCGTGCTGAACTTGCCGCCGACCGTCGAGACGTTGACGCCGACCTTTTCGAAGACCTTGCCAGTCAACTGGCCGCGGACGCCGCCCCCGCCGGCTTTGGCGTCGCCGGGTTCGCCCGACGCATCGCCGCGATCCCACGGTGTAAAGGCGAACGAGGCGTCGGAGCCGGCCTCGCGTTCAATCGTCTCGAACGCCGAGCAAATCCGGTCGCGGAGCGATTCGAACCAGTCGCGCGCGGCCTTCTGCTGGTCATCGAGCTCGAGCATGGCCGCCCTCATCGCTGGCGTCGGCGAGCGACGCAAGCATGCTCCTTACCATATTGTAATTCCGGCTAAACTGTCCGGTCACGGTCAATGATGCAGGGTTTGCGGCGACAGGTTTTCAGCAACGGCACAATCCAGCGCCGGCCTGAGTTCAGGGGCGGTAAGCTTCCCATGAAAATGCTTATTATAGCCAGTGCGTTCGGCGCAACGGTCGCGGCGACCCAGCCCGTTGCCCAGCCGCTGCAGCCCTTGCAGCAGCGAAACCTCTCCCGCGCACAGGCCCGCGATCGCGCCGACCAGTTGTTCGAACGGTTCGATCTCAACCACGATGGCTATGTCACGCGCGGGGAGGCCCAGCTTCTCGGCGGCAAATTGCTCTTGCTGCGCGCCTCGACCGGCCGTGATGTCGCACCAGGCATCGGCGGGCACACGCTGCGATTCCTGGAGCACAGGTTTGCCGGCGTCGAGGCGGCGACGAGGCAGCAGTTCGAAGCCGCCTTCCTCGCGCATTTTGACCAGATGGACGTCAATCGCGACGGGATTCTCACCGCCGCCGAGCGCAAGCGCGCGAGGTAGGGAACGTCATTACAACATTGTAATACCGGCATAAACATGGTGTTCAGCGCCATGATGCCAGCTCGCGTGGCCGACGTGACGGAATCCATCCGGCAGGCGAAACAATCGAAGGATTTCACAGGCATGAGCAAATTGATTTTCATGATTGCGCTCGGCGCGAGCGCTATTGCGACGCCAGTCATGGCCCAGACGCCGGGCGGCGGCGAACGCGGCCAGTTCATGCAACGCGACGAGTCGAGGGTCGAGGCGCAGCAGCGCGCGGACACGCTGTTCCAGCTTCTCGACGCAAACAAGGACGGCACGGTGACGCGCGCGGAAGCCGACCAGGCGCTGGCGCAATTCCAGGCTGCACGGGGCGGCGAGAGCGGCGGCCGCGGCGGTGGACGGATGCAGCGCATGATCGACGAGGCTTTCGCCACATCGCAATCGCTGACTCTCCAGCAGTTCGAGGCGCAGGCGCTGGCGCGCTTCGACGCGGAAGACACCAATCACGACGGCACGCTGACGGCTGCGGAGCGGCAGCAGGCGCGCGCCCAGCGTCAAAGCGGCGGCCAGTAGCGCCTAATAAATCCTGCGCTGCGCGTTCACGAGCATGCGCAGGAGCATGGCGACCGGGCGGGGGACGCCGACCTTTCCCTCGAGCCACAGGCTGACTGCGGAACGGGACACGCCGATCGCCTGCGCGAGGTCGTTCTGCGTGCGGTAGCCGAGGCTGCGCATTGCCGAGCGCAGCTCGTCGGGCGACATTGAGGCGAGGCGTTCGTCCATTCTAGATTGCATCGCTTCCGCGGTCGCCGGTGCGGATGCGGATCGCCTGCTCGACGTCGATGACGAAGATCTTGCCGTCGCCGATGCGGCCGGTGCGCGCGGCGTTCTCGATCGCCTCGACGACATTGTCGGCAAGGCTGTCCTCGACCACCACCTCGATCTTCACCTTGGGCAGGAAGTCGATCACATATTCGGCGCCGCGGTAGAGCTCGGTATGCCCCTTCTGGCGCCCGAAGCCCTTGACCTCGGTGACCGTGATGCCGGAGACGCCGACCTCGTGCAGCGCGTCCTTCACATCGTCGAGCTTGAACGGCTTGATGATCGCTTCGATCTTCTTCACGCGGGAGTCCTCATGCGATGGGGCTCAACCCGGCTAATGCCCAATCGGTGCCGTATTTGGAAGGCAGTGAGCGCACCCAAATGAAAGCGATCATTCTTTCCGCGGGCCAGGGCTCGCGTCTTGGGCATTTGGTCGACGAGCGGCCGAAGTGTTTGATCGAGTTCAACGGGCGGACCCTGCTCGACCGGCAGCTCGACACGCTCGAGGCGAGCGGGGTTCACGAGGCGGTGGTGGTCACGGGCTTTCACGACGACCGGATCGAAGAGGCGCTAGCCAGCCGCAGCGGCGGACCCAGGGTGCGCACCATCTTCAACCCGTTCTACAAGGTCGCGGACAATACCGGCTCGCTCTACATGGCGCGTGAGGAACTCGCCGGCGACTGCCTGGTGTGGAACGGGGATACGTTGGTCTCGAACGCGCTGATGCGCCGCGTGGTGGCTAATGACCGGCGCGGCATCTGCGTTACGATCGACCGCAAAGATTCGTACGACGAGGACGACATGAAGGTCGTCGAAGAGCGCGGCCAACTGAAGGCAATCGGCAAGCGCCTCGACCTTGGCACAGTCAACGCCGAGTCGATTGGTCTGCTCGCCTTCCGGGCGGGGGGCGCCGAGCGCTTCCGCGAGGCCATTGAGGCGGCGCTCCGCACGCCCGAAGGCACGACCATCTGGTATTTGCGGGTCATTCACCACCTCGCCCAGAGCAGCGAAATATGGACACTGGACATCAACGGCGAGGAATGGGGCGAAGTCGACTTCCCGGCCGATGTCGAGGCCGCGCGCGAGCTGACCGCGCGGTGGGATGCGGCGAAGAAAGCTGCGGCCGCCTGAGCTACGGGGTTGTGGCGACCACGTTGGCCTGCCGCGCGAGCCATCTCCAACGCTTGCCTTGCCAGACATAGACGTTCGTATAGCGCCGGTTGAGCGGCTTCGCGCCGTACTTGCGGCCAAGCTCACTCTGCAGCTTCGGTGTGAAGGTCTCGCGGCCCATGACAATTGCGACATTGCCGCTGATCGTCACGTCTTCCGCGGTTCGCGTGAAGCTTTCGGCGGCGATCTCTCCGCTGCGCATGTTTGCCAGGAACTGCGCGCGGGTGAGGACATGCCCGCCCGGCGCGTTGATGCGCAGGTTGGCATGGGCGAGCCGGTCGAGCGCCGCGACATCGGACGATGCGACCGCGGCTCGCTGCAGTTCGTCGACAGTAAGGACGCTTTGCCGCGTTCCGGCCGCGGCGGCAGGGGTTGCGGCAAGCGACAAAGCGAAGAGCAGGGCAGCTTTCATGCACACCTCCCGAACGCGACAAGGTGCCGATTCTGCGATGAAACCGCAATCAGCCGTGATGTTACCCGGTCGGCGGAAGGAATCGCCCGACGATATCGCGCGCAAGCCGCGCCGGGCGCTTGGTCACGGCATCGAGGCAGCACCAGCTGCTCTTGATCTCGCTCAGCACTTCCTCGCCGCGGCGCACGATCGTCGTGAAATAGGCGCGGGCGCCTTCGACTTTTTCGGCGATGACTTCGGCGACGACATTGTCCTGGAGGAAAGTCGGCCTGCGGTAGGTGATCTCATGCTTGAGGGCGACCCACAGATGCCCGGCGACCGCCTCGGGAGGGGCGATGCTGCGCCAGTAATCGACCACCGCCTCCTGCACCCATTTCAAGTACACGGCATTGTTGACATGACCCATGTGGTCGATGTCGGCGGGTTCAATCGCAACCGGGTGGCGGAAAACGGCCATGCTCCTCAAATCTCACGCGGATTTAGCCTCGCACTAGCTTACAACGCTGTCAATAACGTTCCTTCCCGGCTCGGCTCGGGAGGGGAACCATCGGACGAAAATTGGATGGTAGAGGGGTAACCGGCGCTGCCTTCCTCTACCCCTCCACCATTCACTCTGCGGTGAATGGTTCCCCTCCCCACGAGCTTCGCTCGCAGGGAGGAACCTAGGTGTAAGGCTTGTCCAGGCCCGCCGGGCTCTTCGTAAAAATCTCGCAGCCGGTGTCGGTGATGCCGATCGAATGTTCGAACTGGGCCGAGAGCGAGCGGTCGCGGGTGACGGCGGTCCAGCCGTCCTCGAGCACCTTCACGTCGGGCCGGCCGATGTTGATCATTGGCTCGACGGTGAAGATCATGCCCGGCTTCAATTCGGGGCCGGTGCCGGGGCGGCCGGCGTGGACGACCTCTGGGCTGTCGTGGAAGACTCGCCCGACGCCGTGGCCGCAGAAATCGCGGACGACGCTGTAGCGGTGGCTTTCCGCGTGGCGCTGGATGGCGTTGGCGATGTCGCCGAGATGGTTGCCGGGCCGCGCCTGCTCGAGCCCCAGCATCAGGCATTCGTAGGTGATGTCGACCAGCTTGCGGGCGCGCAGCGGAACGTCGCCGGCAAGGTACATGCGGCTCGAATCGCCGTGCCAGCCATCGACGATCGGGGTCACGTCGATGTTGACGATGTCACCGTTCTTGAGCGCTTTGTCGCCGGGGATGCCGTGGCACACGACATGGTTGATCGAGATGCAGCAGCTCTTGGTGTAACCGCGGTAGCCGAGCGTCGCGGGCAGGGCGCCCGCGTCGATCGTCATCTTGTAGACGATGTCGTCGAGTTCCTGGGTGGAAACACCGGGAACGACGTGCGGGGCGAGAGCATCAAGGATCTCGGCGGCGAGGCGGCCCGCCTTGCGCATGCCTTCGAATGCCTCCGGCCCGTGCAGCTTGATGACGCCGCTCTTGGCTTCGACGCGATCGTCCGCGGCGACGGTGATGTATTGAGTCATGCCGGCAAGATAGGCGCTGACGCCCGCTTTTGCACGCCGGTCAGCGTAGAAATTGCATGGCGTCGACCAGCCGCACGCCCTGCATCATGTCGAGATAGGCATCGAGGTAGCCCTTGTGGGTCGAGCCGATGATGACCAGCACCCGCGCCTCCGGCCTGTCGACGAATGCCGAGCGGATGTTCGCCGCAATCCTCAAGTTACGGCTTTCCCACCAGGCGAGATACTGGCGCCCGTAAAGTTCGGGCGTGGAGAAGGTCGCATTGCGGCCCATGTCGCCGGCGATGCTGCCGCGCTGGGTCGCCGGGCTGTTGAGGAAACGGTAGAAGGCCAAGAGGTCGGCCGACGAGCCGATGTTGGCCTGGCGCCGCTCATATTCGGTGCGAACGGGCAGCACGGGCTTTTGCCGCCAGGCGGCCTGCAATGCTGCGCCATAGGCATCGCCGCCATCGGGGCCGTCGGCAAGATGATCGTCGGCGGCATAGACCCGATCGAGACCGAGCCGCGCCGCGAGTGCTGCGCCGATGGCGTAATTCTCGTTCAACGGCTTGCCCTTGCGTTCGATCATCTCGACCATCGGCTGGGTCAGGCCGTCGCCGGCGTGCCGTTCGGCCGGTGCGAGGCGCAGCCATTGAACGGTTGCCGATCCGCGTTCGCCCGCGGCGAGGAACAGCATCGCAAGCCGCCGCCGCTGCGCTGGAGTGGGGCTCGCCGGCCACGAAGCGAGCGTGCGCTCGGCTTCCAGATTGGCGGCAGGCACCGACAGGCCGGTCGCTTTCTCGATCTCCGCCGTGTCCCAGCAATAGTCACTCCACGCCGAGCCGTGCTGCGCTTCGAACCGGTGGAGCGTGTCGCATTCCTCGCCCGACAAAGCCTCGATCGTGATGACATCCGGCTTGAATGCCGCGAGGCGCGCCAGCAGCGGTTCGAGCAGCGCGGGGTCGAGCTTGTTCGGCAGCTGCGAGAGATGGGGGGTTCCGAGCACCAGCACGTGGGCGGGCTTTCCGGCGATCTCCATCCTGTGCGATCGCGGATCGAACGCGGGCATCGCGGGTGCAAGCGCCTGGGCGGCGACAAGGGCAAGGATCGAAGTGGGCATCGTATCTCCTCCTTGATGTGTATTATATGAACAACACACGAGCGCAAGTCGCGCGTTGCGCGAGACGGCGAGCGCGCTAGAGCGTCTCGCATGGCATCCGAGCGCACCTGGACCGCCGCGTTGCTGGTGATCGGCGACGAGATCCTGTCGGGACGCACGCAGGACAAGAATGTCGGACAGGTCGCGCTGTGGCTGAACGAACAGGGCATCCGGCTCGCCGAAGTGCGGATCGTGCCGGACGATATCGCCCGCATTGCCGAGGCGGTGAACGCATTGCGGGCGGCCCACGATTATCTGTTCACCACCGGCGGCATCGGGCCGACCCATGACGATATCACGGTGGACGCGATGGCCGCGGCGTTTGGGGTGCCGGTTGTCGTGCATCCCGAGGCGCGGCGGATCCTCGAAGATTATTACCGCGACCGGCCGGGTGGGCTGACAGACGCGCGCCTGAGAATGGCGCGGGTGCCCGAAGGCGCCGAGCTGATTGCCAACGCGACATCCGGCGCGCCCGGCCTGCGGATCGGCAACGTCCACATCCTCGCCGGCGTGCCCTACATTGCCGCGGCGATGCTCGAGGCGCTGACTGGCAAGCTCGAAGGCGGGCGGCCGGTCGTGTCGGTCACGATCGGCGCCCGTGCTCCTGAAAGCGATGTCGCCGATTTGCTGCGCGAGACCGAAGCGGCGCACCCAGGCGTATCGATCGGCAGCTACCCGTTTTTCAAGGACGGCGGCTACGGCGCCAATTTCGTCATCCGATCCGAAAACACGGAGCTCGCGCGGCGCACGGGCGATGTGCTTGCAGCGAGGCTGCGGGACGCGGGCTACGAACCGGTCGACGGCGGTCTATAACTTGGCCGTGACCCGGCCAATGATCGACGGCTTCGGGCGGCGGATCAGCTATGTGCGGCTGTCGGTGACCGACCGCTGCGACTTCCGCTGTCGTTATTGCATGGGCGAGCGGATGAGCTTCGTGCCGAGCGCGCAGCTGCTGAGCTTCGCCGAGATCGAGCTGCTGGTCGACCTGCTGATTGCGCGCGGCGTGTCGCGGGTGCGGCTGACGGGGGGCGAGCCGCTGGTGCGCCGCGGCGTGCTCGACCTGGCGGAACGGCTTGGGCGGCGCATCGGTGATGGCCTGGAAGAGCTGACGCTGACGACCAACGGCAGCCAGCTGGCGGGTGCTGCCGAGCATCTGGTCGCCAGCGGCGTCAGGCGCGTGAACGTCAGCCTTGACAGCCGCGACCCCGAACGGTTTGCGCAGATCACGCGGCGCGGCCGGCTGGCGCCAGTGCTCGATGGCGTCGCGGCGGCCAAAGCGGCGGGCCTGACGGTCAAGATCAACATGGTCGCGCTGAAGGGCGTCAACGAGGACGAAATCGAGCCGATGCTGCGCTGGTGCGCCGATGAGGGACTCAGCCTGACACTCATCGAAACGATGCCATTGGGCGAAGTCGAGGACATTCGAGCGGACCATTATCTGCCGCTTGATCGCGTAAAGCAGGGGCTGGAGGAGCGGTTTACCCTGGTCCCGTCGCTGGCGCGCACCGGTGGGCCGGCACGATACTTCGACGTGGCGGAGCTCGGCGGGCGGCTGGGGCTGATCACGCCGATCAGCAATAATTTCTGCGCCGGCTGCAACCGCATACGGATTAGCGCGACGGGCACCATGTTCG
>Ga0207674_10010528_pt1 | contig 10468 bp, 9 predicted proteins | sample KBSCornC72_FD_184303 | JGI IMG/M metagenome (GOLD analysis project Ga0207674, IMG submission 184303) | Corn rhizosphere microbial communities from Kellogg Biological Station, Michigan, USA - KBS Corn C7-2 (SPAdes) (version 2) | ecosystem: Host-associated > Plants > Roots > Rhizosphere > Soil ...
AAGAGAGCGCGGACGCGGTCGTAGAGGCTTTCGCTGGAGTGGCGGCAGGATTCGAGGTCTTCGGCTTCGGCGATCAGAGTTGCGGTTGAGGCGTGCGCACAGAAGCTGTCGAGGGAGCGATTGCGAACGTCTGGATCTGTTGCGGTGATGATAGCCCAGAGTTCGCTCACTCGCCGCTCCCTTCTGATTGTTCGCGAGAGGCGAGGACCTGAATGATTTCGGTGAGGATCTTGTCGCGATCGTGGCCGTGCATGGCGAGAGCGAGTTGCGCGGAGAAGAGGCCGTATTTTACGCCGACGTCAAAGCGCTGGCCTTTATGAATCATCGCGAGGTACTGTTCGCGCTGAGCGAGAAGAGCGAGAGCGGAGGAGAGGCTGGGGCGCTTCTGGGAGGAATCGGCAAGAAGCGCTGAGAGCATGTCGAAGATCGCTGGCGTGAGTACGTGCATGCCGTAAAAGCAGAGGTACTGGCCGCTGCGGAGTCCGGGGACGATGAGGCGCTGCTCGGCTTCGGTGGGGGTGGGTTTTTCGAGTACGGTATCGATGCGATAGAAGCCGGATTTGCCGGCAACGGGCTGTCCGCCGACGGTGCCGAAGTAGGGGAGGAGAGTCTCGCGGGTGACCTGCACGGTGGAGATGGAGCAACCCGCGGAGGTAGCAGCATCGACGAGCCGTTTTGCAGAGCCTCCGGATTCTGGTCCGACGTAGATGTGATCGCCGACGAAATGGAGGAATGGCTCGTTGCCGACGAAGTCGCGGGCGCAGAAGACGGCGTGCGCGTAGCCGCGGGGATCGTGCTGGGGGATGAAGGTGAGACGGACGGAATCTTCGGCGACGAGCTTGGAGTAGGGTTCTTCATCGCCGGGTGAGACGACGATGCATACATCGTTGATGCCGGCGCGTGAGGCTTCGCGAACGACGAGGCTGAGTACGGAGCGCTCGATGCCCTGCTGATCGATGAGTAATTGCATGGGCAGGGTGCGCTGACCGGGCCCTGCCGCTGTGATGACGGCCTTGCGAATTTGCATAGAGAAATCTCGTCACGATGATCGTAACGCATCGATGGTTGGCGGTAAGGTCTGCCATGTCTCCAAAGGAGGGAGACAAAGGGCACCCAACCGATTTTCGAGTGCTCGCATCTCTCCCGGGCCCCAAGTGCGAGGGGATCCTTCGGCTTCGCTCAGGACAGGCTCGGGGGCACCCGGTGTTATGCCGGAGGTGAATCAGGATGCGGGTTTGAGTGAGCCGAGGAGGGTGGGGATGAGTTCCGCGACGGTGGGATGGATGTGAACGGCGTGGGTGAGCGTGGTGTAGGGCTGGTCGGCGTACATGGTGGAGAGGATGCAGTGGATGGCTTCGTCTCCGCCGACACCGAAGATGGTGGCGCCGAGGATGCGTTTGGTTTTGGCATCGACGATGGCTTTCATGAAGCCGAAGGTCTCGCCTTTTTCGATGGCGCGGGCGACGGAGCGCATGGGGCGTGTGGCAATGAGGAGTTCGCGGCCGGTGGCGCGGGCTTCTTCTTCGGTCATTCCGACCTGGGCGAGGGGCGGATCGGAATAGGTGGCGCGGACCGGAATTCTGTCGGTGACGCGGCGGCTGGCTCCGTCGAGCAGATTGGCGGCGACGATCTCGAAATCGTTGTAGGAGGTATGCGTGAATGCGCCGCGGCGGTTGCAGTCGCCGAGAGCGAAGATGTGGGGGACATTGGTGCGAAGCTGATCGTCGACGGGGATGAAGCCCTGCGCGTCGGTGTGGACGCCTGCGGCGTCGAGTCCGAGATCAATGGTGTTAGGAATGCGGCCCATGGCGAGGAGAACGTGCGAGCCGTTAACCTCGGGCGAGTCGGATTTGCAGCTGACGTGGACGCAGACGCCATCGGGAAGCGGGGAGAAGGAGACACATTCGGAGTTGAGGCGAAGGTGGATGCCCTCCTGCTCAAAGAGTTCGCTCATGAGCTTGGAGGCGGCAGCGTCTTCGCGATGGACGAGGGCTGATTTCATTTCGACGAGAGTGACTTGGCTGCCGAAGCGGCGAAAGATCTGGGCGAACTCGACGCCAACGGCGCCGCCACCGACGACGATGAGATGGCGCGGGAGTTCGGTGAGCTGGAGCAGGGTGGAGTTGGTGAGATAGGGAATGTCTTTGAGGCCGGGGAGATTGGGAGTGGCGGCGCGGCCGCCGACGTTGATGAAGATCTGTTCGGCGCGGAGTGTGTCGGAGCCGACCTGCACTTCGTGCGGCGAGAGGAATTTCGCCTGACCATAGATGACCGTGCACCCTTTGGTGTCGAGCATCTTCCGAAGGCTGTTACGGGACTTCTGGACGATCTGGTCGGAACGGGATTTGATTTCGGCGAGAGAGACGGCGATGTCGCCTTGGATGTGGACGCCGAACTTGGCGGCCTCGCGGGCGGTGTGCGCGACCCTGGCGCAGGCGACGAGGGCTTTGGTGGGCGTGCAGCCGGTGTTGACGCAGGTGCCGCCGAGGACGTTGCGTTCCATGAGAGCGACGGTTTTGCCGGCGGCGGCGAGGCGTACAGCGAGGAATGGGCCTGCCTGGCCGGAGCCGATGATGAGGGCGTCGTAGCTGGTGGTCATGGTTGTTGAGATTCGCGTGAAGGGGATCTGATTTCAGAAAATGTCGAATGTTTGAGTATCGCTCATGCGGCGGCTTTGAGGATGAGGATTGCGCCGACGATTGCGACTGCGTCTTCTAGGAGGGCGGCGGGGAGGTCTTTGCCGAAGATTTTTGCGAGCGCAGAACGGGCTGCTGCTCCGCCGAGGGTGCCGATGACTGCGCCAATTGCGCCGCCAACCAAGCCGAGGAGGAGGGAGCCATGCGAAATGCCAATGGCAGCGCCTGAGATGGAGCCGGAGACGATGCGGAAGGCGAAGGATGGAGGCATTTTGCGGCTGGGCGTCGAGGGGAGCTTGTCGGTGATGAGTTCGCCGAGGGCCGCGATGCTGAGGATCCAGGGAGTCCAGGAGTAGCCGAGGAAGGCGAGCCAACTGGAGTTGATGTTGATCCAGCCGAGGCGGGCGGCCCAACTGACGACCGCTGGGGCAGTCATGGAGCGGAGTCCGGCGATGACGCCGATGAGAAGGGCGAGGACGAGAAGGGACATTGTGACCTCTGAGGGGAGAGTACTAGTTGCTAGTTGCCAATTTCCAGTGATCAGGGATTCATTCATCCCACCCTAAATCGTCCTGACGGACGATTCAGGATGGGGCACCCGCTTGTGGGCGAAGATCAGAAGGTGAGGGATTGGTGGAGGGGCAGGTCGCGGGAGGAGGAGCCTACGCGCAGGACGTATTGGCCGGGGATGAGCTTCCAGGAGTCGGAGGCTTCGTCGAAGATCTGGAGACGTTCTCGGCTGACGGGTAAGGTGACCTGTTTTGATTCGCCCGGGGCGAGATCGACTTTTGTCCAGCCGACGAGGCGGTTTGGTGGTTCGCCGGTTGAATCGGGCAGTGAGGCGTAGACCTGGGCCGTTTCTCTGCCAGCGCGTTTTCCGGTGTTCTTGATGGTGAAGGAGACTTCAGTGGAGTCGCCGGGTGTGACTTTGAGGCCGGAGTAGGCGTAGGTGGTGTAGGAGAGGCCGAAGCCGAAGGGGAAGAGCACGGGTTTCTTTTCGGCGTCGTACCACTTGTAGCCGACCTTGAGGCCTTCGTCGTAGTTGACGTCGAATGGCGGGGCGATGCCCATTGCCATGCCGATCGGGCCCGGAGCTCCGGGAAGTTTAGGAACTACGTGCGCTGCGTCGGCTTTGGGCGGATCGACGTGGGTGGGATGAGGCAGGTCGGCTTCGCTCTTCGGGAAGGTGATGGGGAGTTTGCCGGAAGGATTCACATCGCCGAAAAGAATGTTGGCGATTGCTTCGGAGCCTCGGATGCCGGGATACCATGCCTCGATCACGGCGGAGACTTTGTCGAGCCAGGGCATGAGGACGGCGCCGCCGGTTTCGAGGACGACGATGGTGTGGGGGTTGGCAGCGGCGACGGCTTCAATGAGTGCGTCCTGCTTGTCGGGAAGCGAGAGGTTTTTGAGGTCCATGCCTTCGGATTCGTGCTGGACCGCGAAGACGATGGTGACGTCTGAGGCTTTGGCGAGCGCGGCGGCTGCGGCGGGGTCGGTGCCGGGATCGAACTTAACCGTCGCGTGTGGGGCTTTAGCTTCGATTCCCTTGAGCGGCACGGAGCGCTGATACGTAGGTACAAGGAAGAAGGCGAGCGGGTTGCGGGCCATCTCGGGTGGTGGAGGAACAGCGTTGCCGCCAGCGGGTGAGACCTGGGAAGAGCCTCCGCCGGAGAGGACACCTGCATCGGCATGGCCGCCGATGACGGCGATGGATTTGATGGATGCGGAATTGAGCGGGAGCTGGCTGCTGGAGTTCTTGAGCAGGACGGCGCCATGCTCTTCGGTTTTCTGCGCGACTTCGAGGCCACGGAGGACGTCCGGGGACTCGGGCTGCGGCGGATCGTCGAAGATGCCGGAGTCGAACTCGGTGCGGAGGATGCGGTGGACCATGTCGTTGAGGCGGTCCATGGAGACTTCGCCGCTTTCAACGGCTTTCTTGAGGGGTGCGCCAAAGGAGTCATTGCCGGGCATTTCGATGTCGAGGCCGGCTTTGGCAGCGTTGACGGTGCTCTGGGTGCCTCCCCAATCGGAGACGACGAAGCCTTTGAAGCCGAAGTCCTTTTTGAGTACGTCGGTGAGGGTGTAGGGATTCTCGCAGCCGTAGGTGCCGTTGATGCGGTTGTAGGAGCACATGATGGCGCCCGCGCCGGAGTCGCGGAGGGCGATCTGGAAGGCGAGGAGATCGCTTTCGCGCATGGCGCGCTTGCTGATGATGGAGTTGGCAACGATGCGGCCGGCATCCTGATCGTTGACGACGTAGTGCTTGATGTCGGTGATGATGTGGAGGGCTTTTTCGGCTTTCAGTTCCTGACCTGCGAGAGTGCCGGCGAGGAGCGGGTCTTCGCCTTTGTACTCAAAGGTGCGGCCATTGCGTGGCTCGCGAATGAGGTTGATGCCGGAGCCCAGGGACATATTGAAGCCGAGAGCGCGAACTTCGTGGCCGATCATGGTGCCGATTTCATAGGAGAGCGCGGGATCCCATGCGGCGGCCTGCGCTTCGCCGGAGGGGAGAGCTGTGGCGTAGCGGCCTTTTGTGCCAGCACCGGAGACGCCAACGACGCAGTCAGTCATCTGGAGATCGGGGACGCCGAGATGCGGAACTCCGGGGATGAAGCCGAGGACAGAAATGGCGCGGGTGAGGGGACCAGATTCAGGGGCTGAGAAGATCGCGTTCCAGCCGGGCCCGTGGAGGAGCTGGATTTTTTCGTCGAGTGTCATCTCTTTGATGACCATGTCGGCGCGGGCGTCTGGGGAAAGGGACTTATCGGACCATGCGTAGTGCTTGGGTGCCGACATGCCGGGGAATTGGGCGAGCGCGGTGGTCGGAGCGATCGCGATGGCGGTGCCGAGAAATGCAAGCGTGCAGATGAAGTGTTTGATCATGGCCTCAGGCGCCTTTCTTAAGACGCGGAGAGAGTAGCACATGAGCATGCCGTGGAATGTGATCTGTTGCGGTGCGAAGAAGAGCAAAGCAGGGGCAAGAAAAGGTCAGGCCGGGATTAAACCCGGCCTTCGATTGTCGATTTTGCGAGCGGTTGAGTGGGAGAGACCGCAATCTGTCGCGGAATTCCCGGAACGATCATGGGGACTTGTTCTCGGTAGGATGCGTATTCTGGGTGTTCAGCCATCAAGTCGCGTTCTTCGAACTGGATTGCGACAAGGATGTAAGCCGTGGTGACCAGCGCGAAGAGCAGATGCGTGATAGTCATGTTTGGCGTGCACCAGAAGGCGATCAGGAAACCGAGGTAGAGGGGATGCCGCACCACGCGATAGATGATGGGCGTGGTGAATTTAGTTTCCGCCTTCGGCTTGTTCTGCAGTTGACGCCACACCTGTCGCAGGCCGAAGAGATCGAAGTGGTTGATCACGAAGGTCGTCGTCAACACTAGAAACCAGCCGAAGACAAATCCTGTATACAAAGCCCATTGAGCGGACTCGTTCTGGATATCCCATATGGTTCCGCCGATCGGTCTCCATTGCCAGAACATAAATAGAAGAGCGCTGCTAGCAGCCAGCACATAGGTGCTTCGCTCTGCCTCCTCAGGTATGACTTTCGTCAAAAGCCTCTTGAAGGCGGGACGCGCCATGATGCTGTGCTGCAGCGCGAAGAGCGACAACAGACCCAGATCGACAAACAGAGCGGTCTGCCAGGGTTGAGTCGCAGCGGAATCGAGGGTTTTGGGCACGGCAAAATCGCCGACAAAACCGATTGCATACAGAAACGAAACGAGAAATGCGAGATAGCTCGCAGCTCCATAGAGGAAGATCAGAGTTCTTTTCACTGTGTTTTGCTCCTTGTTGGGGATTACAGGGGAGTGTTCCGGGCTCTCGAGGTAGGGAACCACCGAGTTACAATTGTGCAGCTAACCTGCTGGTGCAGCCATGCCCGGGCGTCCGTGAAACTTGCCTGATCGTCCGCTTTGATCGATTTCATTTGCTTAAGCCGTGCAAGCTTTTGCAGAAAGCCCGGGGGAGATGAATGGATGCGCTCTCGGAAATCCTGGCTTCGGTCAAGCTGAATGGCGCGATCTTCTTCACTGCGGAGTTCTCAGCTCCGTGGGGGATGTCTGTGCCGACATCGGACGTGACCGCCAGTGCGGTTGCTCCCGGAGCAGAACACCTGGTGGTGTACCACCTGGTTCTGGACGGCGGAGCCCGTATCGAGCTGACGGAAGGGCCCACGCTTGAACTCTCGCCCGGGGACATTGTGGTATTCCCCCTAGGCGATGCTCACCGCATGAGCAGTGGTGCGGACGCAAAGCTGCCCTACGCCGACTACGGGATCAGAAAAAAGATTCTGTCGCGTGACTTATGTCCTCTGCTTGCGGGCGGAGGTGGGACCGCATCTCGATTTGTGTGCGGATACATGTCGTGCGATCCGCACTTGAGCCGGCCCGTGCTGAGCGGACTGCCGCGAGTCTTCAAAGTGAACATCCGGACAGACCGCTCAGGGCATTGGCTCGAGAATTCGGTCCTTCACCTGGTCGATGAGGCGGCGTCAGGGCGCGTAGGCAGTGAAGCAATGCTGGCGAAGCTCTCCGAGGCATTGTTCGTGGATACGCTTCGGCGCTACATCGCGGCACTCCCCGAGCAACAAATTGGGTGGCTTGCGGGCGCGCGCGATTCGATTGTTGGCAAGAGCCTCGGTTTGCTGCACGGGCGAATTTCTCATCCGTGGACGATCGCGGAACTTGCGCGTGAGGTTGGCAGCTCCCGCACAGCTCTTGTGGAGCGTTTTACGCGATACCTGTCGGAGCCTCCGATGACTTATCTGACGCGATGGCGGCTCCAGCTTGCGGCGCGGGCGCTCGAGAGGACCTCGCGAGGAGTGATCGAAATCGCTGCCGAAGTGGGATATGAATCCGAGGCGGCGTTCAATCGCGCTTTCAAGAGGGAGTTTGGATTGCCTCCGGGCCGATACCGTGACCATAAGCGCCAACAAGCCGAGAACAACGCTGGCGGATCTGAGGCGAGGATTCGTCCTGGTGAGGCGGCAACAGAATCTGCTTAGGGATCAGTTTCTTGAACTTCGAGTTTGGCTTTTAGCTGTTCAAGGTCGGTGCGGATGGCTCTCTTCATAGAAAGTAAGATCGGAGCGAGCACGAGATAGCGACCTTTGAGCTGAAAGAGTGCCGTGCAGAAGACTCGGCTGCCTTCTCGTTCGGGTTCGACGCGGAAGCGCCATTCCGCGGATTTGAAGTAGCGGGCGTTGCCGGTGGTACTGGTGAGTTGAATGGTGCAGCCGCGGACGGGGTCGATGTCGGAGATGCGGCAAGACATTTTGCCCCATGCACCGTCTCGGGAGTGGCCGCGGGGATGAGCGTAGGTGTCGAACTCGAAGCCAACACCGGTCGGAGTATCAGGGGAGGCTTCGGTGCGGGAGACGCCGCGATCCCAGGCGGCGACATTGGACACATCGCCGAGATATATCGAGACATCCTGAGGGGAGCGGCGGATGTGGATAGAGGTGTCGAGGCGCATGGGATATGAGACGTTTGAGGCAGCGGAAAAATTGTAGTGAAAGCCGCTGAGTGCGAGTTTCGTCCGGGAGCTTACAATGGAGGCGATTCCCTGGGCTCTGAACATATGGCTTTGATTCCGTCTCGAGGAGGTCTCTCCATGAAGAAGTTAATGGTGTGTGCGATTGTGCTGTTGATGGCGGCTCCGGTCTTTGCCGCGAAGGATGAGCGCGAAGAGGATCGCGTGAAGGAAGCGGGGACGGTGTTGAAGGAGATTTTAAATGTTCCCGACGACATTCCGCAGGATCTGTTGAATAAGGCGGAGTGCGTGGTGATTTTGCCTTCGGTGAAGAAGGCTGCGTTTGGGGTGGGTGGAAGCTACGGGCGCGGGGTGATGGTGTGCCGGGGCGGCGCGCACTTTACCGGCAGATGGGGCGCTCCGGCTATGTACGCGCTGGAGGGGCTGAGCATCGGGTTCCAACTCGGCGGGCAGGCTACGGATTTTGTGCTGCTGGTGATGAATCAAAAAGGCGCGGAGTCTCTGCTGTCGAGCAAGGTGAAGCTGGGAGCGGATGCATCGGCAGCGGCGGGTCCGAAGGGGCGGACGGCTGAGGGCGCGACGGACATCGTGATGAATGCGGAGATTCTGTCGTACTCGCGGAATAAGGGGTTATTTGCGGGCGTGTCGCTGGAGGGATCGACGCTGCGCTCGGATGGCGGGGCGAACGAGAACCTGTACGGAAGAAGGCTCAGCGCGAAGGAGATTATTCGCGAAGGGAAGGTTGGCGTTCCGGCGAGCGCGCGTGAACTGGATGGCCTGCTCAACAGCAAGTCGCCGGTGAACCGGTCAGATCCGAGATCGCTAAAGTAAGGTCATTGCAGAGTCCCCGGTCCCCAAATGCGAGGGACCGGGGGCACCCGCCGGTGAACCGGTCAGATCCGAGATCGCTAAAGTAAGGTCATTGCAAGTCCCCGGTCCCCAAATGCGAGGGCCGGGGGCACCCGCCGGTGAACCGGTCAGATCCGAGATCGCTAAAGTAAGGTCATTGCAAAGTCCCGGGTCCCCGAGTGCGAGGGACCGGGGGCACCCGCTCTGTGGCACCTGAAATCGATCGGAATCCGAGGTCGCTGAAGTAACCGACAGAGATCAGGTGTCAGTTGTCCATGAGTGCGAGGTCGAGATTGGCAAGGGTCGTACGATCGCCGATAACGTCGATCTCGCTGATTCTCTCGTCTGCAAAGGCGAAGCGAAGGACGCGGAAGAGGTGCCCTCGTGGAGCGATAATCAGGCCGACTGACCCGTTGATAAGTACGGCGCGAGCGGCTCTTGCACCCTGAGCAGTCTTGATGGCGTGGCGTGCCCAGAACTGTGCGCCACGAACTTCGGTGGGCAATGCGGGCGTGGCCGCAGCAGGGTCGGTGCGGACGACGAGGTCGGGATCGAGCACCGAGACCAGAGCGTTGAAGTCTCGCGCGCGCAGGGCGGCGAGAAACGCATCCACTACTCTTCTTTGTTTTGAGACTGCGGGGGCGGGTGCGTCTGCGCTGCGGACGCGTTTGCGCGCGCGGCTTGCGAGCTGGCGAGTGGCTACGGGGGAGCGGCCGATGATAGATGCAATCTCGTCGAAGGGGAGGTCGAACATATCGTGGAGGACGAAGGCGAGACGCTCGGCTGGTGCGAGGCGTTCGAGGACCACCATGACAGCGAGGCCGACAGAGTCGGCGAGGAGGGCTTCCTGTTCGGGGTTGGAGGCGGCGGGAAATTTCGCTGGCTTGCTGGGCAGTTGTTCATCTAGTTCGTCTTCGCGACGCGAGTTGCGTGCGCGAAGCATGTCGAGACAGACACGGGCGACGACTGTTGTGAGCCATCCGCCGAGGTTGTCGATGGAGTCTGTTTCGGTACGGCTCAGGCGCAGCCAGGCTTCCTGCACGGCGTCTTCGGCTTCGCTGAGAGACCCGAGAATGCGGTAGGCGACGGCGCGGAGGTGATCGCGGTTCTGTTGGAATCGTTCAGTGATGAATTGAGATTCGGTCATCGGTCACATTCCTTGGATGGGCTTCGTCATGAAATTGACGAACGGGAAGAGGTCAATGTGACAAGCCGGAGGTTGATGTTTTGATGCTGGTGGGATTGTTGGTTTTGAGCGCGGCGGCGGCCGGCATTTTTGCGGCTCGGCCGGAGGGAGAAAATGCGCCGAAGACGCGCATGGAGTGGACGAGGAGAATTGCGTATTGGGTACTCACAGTCGGTATTGCGTTTGAGATGGTTGCGGGTGGGATATGGGATCTGCTGCGCATTGAATTTGTTCGAGTGTCGCTGGCTCGACTTGGGTACCCGCTCTATCTGTTGTATATTCTCGGGCCGCTGAA
>Ga0207674_10010529_pt1 | contig 10468 bp, 8 predicted proteins | sample KBSCornC72_FD_184303 | JGI IMG/M metagenome (GOLD analysis project Ga0207674, IMG submission 184303) | Corn rhizosphere microbial communities from Kellogg Biological Station, Michigan, USA - KBS Corn C7-2 (SPAdes) (version 2) | ecosystem: Host-associated > Plants > Roots > Rhizosphere > Soil ...
ATCAGCGTCGCGCCTATCGCCGCGGCGTGCGCGATCAGCGATGCCGGCGGATCCCGATCGGCGCAGATCGCGGGCTTCCCCGCACGAAAGATGCCGGCCTTTTCGCGCCCGATTTCCTCCCGCGTGCCGCCGAGATAGTCGACGTGGTCGATCGCGATCGTCGTGACCACCGCGACGTCGGGGTCGACGATGTTGACCGCATCGAGACGTCCGCCGAGACCGACCTCGAGGATCAGCGCGTCGCGCGGCTCGCGGGCAAACAGCCATAGCGCGCCCAGCGTGCCGAATTCGAAATAGGTGAGCGGCGTTCCCGCGCGCACGGCCTCGACCGCCGCGAACGCTTCACACAGCGCGGCGTCGCTTGCCTCCGTCCCGTGGATGCGCACGCGCTCGTTGTAGCGCAAAAGATGCGGCGACGTGTACATCGCGACGCGGTACCCGTCGGCGCGCAGCATCTGCTCGAGCAGCGCGCACGTCGAGCCCTTGCCGTTGGTCCCGGCGACGGTGATCACCGGACAGGCCGGCGTCACGTCCAGGCGTGCGGCGACGCTCTTGACACGCTCGAGCCCCAGCGCAATCGCCTTCGGGTGCAGCGTTTCGAGATACGCGAGCCACTCGGCAAGGGTCGTGGGAGCGCTCACGGGGCGGCGGCGCGCAATGCGCCGGGTGACGCGTCAGCCGGTCGGCAGCGGTTGCCGCTGCAACAGCGTCAGCAGTCTCGGCAATTCATCCTTCAGCGCTCGCCGATCGACGATCATGTCGATCGCGCCCTTTTCCAGCAGGAACTCGGCGCGCTGGAATCCTTCCGGGAGCTTTTCGCGGACCGTCTGCTCGATCACTCGCGGGCCGGCGAAGCCGATCAGCGCGCCCGGCTCGGCGATGACGACATCGCCGAGCATCGCGAAGCTCGCCGACACGCCGCCCATCGTCGGATCGGTCAGTATCGAAACGAACGGCAGCTTCGCCTTCGACAGCTCCTGCAGCACCGCGGTCGTCTTGGCCATCTGGAACAGCGAGCTGACCCCTTCCTGCATGCGCGCGCCGCCGCTCGCGGTAATACAGACGAATGGCACGCGATTGTCGTACGCCACTCTTACGCCGCGGACAAAACGCTCGCCAACGACCGAGCCCATCGACCCGCCCATGAACTCGAATTCGAACGCCGCGAGGACCAGCGGCGTCGACTTGATGCTGCCTTGCATCACGACCAGCGCGTCGGTTTCCCCGGTTTCCTCCAGCGCCGCCGACAGCCGCTCCGGATATTTGCGCGTGTCCTTGAATTTCAGGCTGTCGATCGGCAGTACTTCCGACCCGATCTCGTAGCGCCCTTCCGCGTCGAGCAGCTGGTCGACGCGCTCGCGCGCGGTCAGGCGCGCGTGGTAATTGCACTTCGGGCAGACGCTGAGGTTCTTTTCGAGATCGGTTCGATACAGCACGGCTTCGCACGACGCGCATTTGACCCACAGCCCCTCGGGCATCGACTTTCTGCCCGTTCCCGGCGATGCCTTGATGCGCGGTGGCAAGAGCTTCTGCAACCAACTCATGCGGTCTCCCCGATCCCGTCAGGCCGCTCGTTTGGCGACCTGATCGACAGCCGCGCGTATTGTAGCCAACCAGGCGCCCGCGCGCGCCGGCGCATCGTCGGCCGGTCCCCGCTCGATTTCCTCGATGATTCGGCTGCCGATGACGACGGCGTCGGCATGCGCGGCGATCGCCTGCGCGCTGGCCGCGTCGCGTATGCCGAAGCCGACGCCGACCGGAAGGCTGACATGCCTTCGTATTTCCGCGAGTCTTGCGGCGACCTCGGTGGTGTCGAGATGGCCCGCGCCGGTCACGCCCTTGAGCGAGACGTAGTAGACGAAGCCACGCGCCATCACGGCGACGAGGGACATGCGCGCGATCGGCGTCGTCGGCGACAGGAGAAAGATCGGCGCGAGTCCGCGCGCCGCCGCGAGCGTCGCGAAGTCCCGCGATTCCTCGGGCGGACAGTCGACGACGATGACGCCGTCGACGCCGGCCGCGCTCGCCCGCTCGACGAATGCTGCGGCGCCCATCGCCTCGATCGGATTGGCATAGCCCATCAGCACGATCGGTGTCACCGCGTCGCGAGTGCGGAACGCGGCGACGATCGCCAGCACGTCGCCGAGCCCCACCCCTTGCGCCAGCGCGCGCTCCGATGCGCGCTGAACGACCGGGCCGTCGGCCATCGGATCGGAGAACGGCACGCCGAGCTCGAGCACATCGGCGCCCGCGCGAACGAGCTCGTGCAGCAGCGGCGGCGTCACCGCGGGCGACGGATCGCCTGCCGTGACGTAGGGGATCAGCGCGGTGCGGCCGGCCGCGCGAAGCTTCGCGAAAGTCGCGTCGATGCGGTTCACCGGCAAGGCTTGGCCGTCGGCTCGCTTCAGCGCCGCGACGGATCGCATTCGGGCCGGCAATGGAAGTGCAGGCCCGCGCGCTCGGCAACGGTGTTCATGTCCTTGTCGCCGCGGCCCGAGAGGTTGACCAGCAGCGCCTGGTCGCTCGGCATCGTCACCGCCAGTCGCGCCGCATGCGCGAGCGCGTGGCACGATTCGAGCGCCGGGATGATGCCCTCGATCCGGCAGCAATCGTGAAACGCCGCCAGCGCCTCGTCATCGGTCACCGTGACGTATTCGGCGCGGCCGCTGTCCTTGAGCCAGGCATGCTCGGGCCCGACGCCGGGATAATCGAGACCGGCCGATACCGAATGCGTCTCCACGATCTGACCGTTCGCGTCCTGCAGGAGGTAGGTGCGATTGCCGTGCAGCACGCCGGGCCGTCCGGCGGTCAGCGACGCTGCGTGCCGGCCGGTGGCGATGCCGTCGCCGGCGGCCTCGACGCCGATCAGCCTGACGCGGTCGTATGGAATGTACGGATGGAAGATGCCGATCGCATTCGAGCCGCCGCCGACGCAGGCGATCACGGCATCGGGCTGGCGCCCGATCATCTCCGGCATCTGCGTCAGGCATTCGCGGCCGATCACCGTCTGGAAATCGCGCACCATCATCGGATACGGATGCGGTCCGGCGACGGTGCCGATGATGTAGAACGTGTCTTCGACGTGCGTCACCCAGTCGCGCATCGCCTCGTTCAGCGCGTCCTTGAGCGTCTTCGACCCCGACTCGACCGGGATGAGCTCCGCCCCCAGGAGCTTCATGCGGAAAACGTTCTGCGCCTGGCGCCTGACGTCCTCGGATCCCATGTAGACGACGCATTGCATGCCGAAGCGCGCGGCGACGGTTGCGGTGGCGACGCCGTGCTGGCCGGCGCCCGTCTCGGCGATCACGCGCCGCTTGCCCATCCGCCGCGCGAGCAGCGCCTGGCCGATGCAATTGTTGATCTTGTGCGCGCCGGTGTGGTTCAAGTCCTCGCGCTTCAGGTACAGCTGCGCGCCGCCGAGCTTTTCCGACCATCTCCTGGCATGGTAGATCGGGCTCGGGCGGCCGACATAATGCTCGAGCTCGTATTCGAATTCGGCGACGAACTCCGGATCGGTCCGGTATCGGGCGTACTGCTCGCGCAGCTCGTCGAGCGCGTGGATCAGCGTCTCGGCGACGAACACGCCGCCGTAAGGACCGAAGTGGCCGCGCTCGTCGGGAAGCGCGTACGGTACGTCAGCCATCTGCATCACGCACTCCTTGGATGAACGCGGCGATCTTCGCCGGGTCCTTGATGCCTCTGTGCGGTCTGCCGTCGTCGCCGCTCTCTTCCACGCCGCTCGATACGTCGACGGCCCACGGCCGCAATGCCCGGATCGCCGCGCCGACGTTGTGCGGCGCGAGTCCGCCCGACAGAATCAGCGGTTGCGCGAGCCCCGCATCGAGGCGCGTCGCCACCGCGCCCCAATCGAACGTCCTGCCGGTCCCGCCCGGCATACCGCCGGGCTCGAACGCGTCGAACAGGATAGCCCGCGCATCGCGATAACGCGCCGCGTATTGTAGCAAATCGACGTCGGGCCGCACGGCGACCGCCTTGATGTAAGGTCGCGCGAACGACGCGCACAGTGCCTGCGGCTCGTCGCCGTGGAATTGCAGCACGTCGAGCGCGACCGCGTCGAGCGCGGCGCGCACCTCGTCCGGCTGCGGATCGACGAACAGGCCGACGACCGTCACGAACGCCGGCACCGCGGCCGCGATCGCCCGCGCCTGCTCGAATTCGACCTTGCGCGCGGTCCCCGGCCAGAAGACGAGCCCGATCGCGTCGGCGCCCGCGTTCGACGCCGCCAGCGCATCGCCGATGCGCGTGATGCCGCAGATCTTGACGCGCGTGCGCGATGCCCGCTTCATCGTTGCGTGCATCGCTGTCAGCCGCCGAGCGCGCGCACCGGCGCATGCGTCGGCGGAAGATTCCAGCGCGGCGGATAGTCGATGCCGGTCAGGTACAGGCCGTCGGGGGCGAACGTCGGCGCCGCGCGCGTGCGATCGCGGCCGGCGAGCAATTCGGCGATCCATCCCGGCGGATGGCGGCCATTGCCGACGTAGACCAGCGCGCCGACGATGTTGCGCACCATGTGCTGCAGGAATGCATCGGCATGAAAATCGAAGCGGATCATGTCATCCTCGCGCGCAATATCGAGCCGGTCGAGCATCCGGGTCGCCGATCTTGCCTGACATTCGGCAGCGCGAAAGGCCGAAAAATCGTGTCTGCCCAGCAGCGCATCGGCGGCAGCGCGCATCGGATCGAGCGCAAGCGGCCGATGGTACCAGCCGGCCCGGCCGGCGAGGAGCGCCGGGCGCACTGGCCGATCGAGCAGCAGATAGGTGTAATGCCTGCCGGTCGCGGCGAAGCGCGCGTGGAATTCCGCCGGCACCTCGACCGCCCATCGCGCTGCGACGGACGGAGGCAGCAAGGCGTTGACGCCGCGAACCCACGCGGTGTCGGCGCGGCGCGCGTCGGTGTCGAAGTGGACGACCTGGATCGTCGCATGGACGCCCGCGTCGGTGCGCCCGGCCGCGACCGTCGACAGCGCGGCGGCGGCGATTGCCGACAGCGCGCGCTCGAGCGCGTCCTGGACGCCGGTGCCGTCGGCCTGCGTCTGCCAGCCGTGAAAGGGTGCCCCGTCGTATTCGAGGCCGAGCGCGATTCTCATCGAACTTGCTCAAGCGTCATTGTCGCCATCCGACCGGCATCGTGCCAAGCGGCGCCGTAAAAAAAACGGCGGCATGCCGCCGCCGTTTTTTGCCCCGGGATGAAGTCAGGGCTTAAGCGAGTTTGGACAGCAGCGTCTTGGCCTCGGTCTTCTGTTCGTCATCGCCTTCGTGCAGCACTTCCTGCAGGATTTCGCGTGCTCCTTCGACGTCGCCCATCTCCTGGTAGGCCTTGGCCAGGTCGAGCTTGGTGGCTGCGTCGTGCCACTGGCCATCGAGCACCGACGGCGTCGGGTCCTCGAAGGTCGAGCGATCGGGATCGAACGCGAGGTCGAGCTTGTCGAGCTCGATTGCCGCGGCGGGCCGCGCGAGCTGCGGCGCCGGCGCGCCTGCAGTGGCGAACGCGCGCTCGGGCTCGGGCGCGGGCTTGGGCTGCGCCGCCGGCGGCGCGGCGCGAACCGGCTCGTCCAGATGGAAGTCGAGATCGAACTTCGGAACCGATTCGGGATCGAGGCTCAGGCTGTCATGAGCCGGCGCCGACCTGTCGCTCGCGCCGGACTTGGCCGCTCCCGATACCGTGCCGGGGAACGGCGAGGACTTCTCCAACGAATCGCCGGCGGCGCGGCTTGACTTGGCGACTTCCTGCGCGGCGCCGGCGAGTATCGCGGCCGGCGTCTTGGGCTCTTCACCCGAGCTCGGGGCCAGCGAAATATCGTCGTCGAGCGAAAAGTCGAGCGGCGTGGCCACTCGGGGCTCGGCCTTGTGCTCCGGCGGCACCGAGAATACCTGCGTATCGCTGACCGGAGGTTCGGCTGCCGCGGCGGCGGCGGCCGCCGCCGGCGTCGCGGCGAAGGCCGAGCCGCCGGCTTCGGTGAACAGCGGGTTCGCCGGATCGAGCTGGCGTCCGAGCGCCATCGCCTTCTGCCATACCTCGCCCTGGCCGCCCGACACCGAATACAACTCGCTGGCGACGGTCTCGAAGGCGGACGGCTTGTTGTGCTGTGAATGGATCTCCAGCAGCTTGAGGTAGATCTCCTGCCGCTGCGGATCCTTCTTCAGCGCATCCTTGAGAATTTCCTCGGCCTGCGCGTCGCGGCCGTAGGCAAGATAGACCTCGGCTTCGGCGATCGGATCGACCTCGTCGGTGTCGATATTGCCCAGGCCTTCGCGGCTGAAATCGCTGGCGAGCGAATTGTCGCCGGTGTTGACGACGCCGCCGCCGGTCGAGCCGAACACCGTGTTCGTCTTGATGTCGGTGCCCGAGATGATGCTGTCCTCGAAGCGCGTCGTCTTGCGCCGGCGCGCGGCGACGATGCCGGCGATACCCGCCAGCAGGACCAGCGCGCCTCCGCCGATCGCCCAGGTCGGCGTGTTGCCGAACAGGTCGTCGATGAATGACGGCTCGGGCTTGGCCGGTGCCTTCTTCGGCGGTGCCGGCTTCGGTGGAGTTGCCTTCGTCTCAGCTTTGGCTTCCGGCGCCTTGGTCTCGGGCGGCGGCGATGATGGGGCCTTGGTTTCCGGCGCTGGCGATGCAGGCGGCGACGTCGCAACCGTCGGCGCAGCAGCGGTCGGTGCAGCAACAGTCGGCGCAGCCGCGGTCGGCGCGGCCGGTGGCGGCGCGGCCGCGGACGGCGCGGGCGCAGGTGTCGGCGCAGGCGCTGTTGCGGCCGGCGCTGGCGTGGCGGCAGCAACCTTCGGCGCTTCCGCCGGCGTCGCGGAGCCCTTGCCCTTGCTCGCTTCGGCGCTGGCCTGCAGCGACGACATCGTCTGGTTCTTGAGCTCGACGGCGCGCTGCAGATCGCGCACCGTCTTCTCGAGCTCGGCGACGCGCGAATTGGCTTCGCTCAGCGCCCGTTCCTTGGCCGCGAGATCCTCGGCCAGCGCCGTTCCGGCCGCAGCTCCCTTGCCGGCTTCGCGCGAGACGCGCAACTGATCCTTACCCGGCTGTGCTGCGCCCGCCTTGTCTTCGACCGCCGTCGTGATCCGGCCGCTCGCCGATTGCCTGGGTGCAGTCGCATCGGCTGCCGGTGCAGCGCCGGCCACGCGATCGCGATAGGCGCGCCAGTCGGCGGCCTGCGCCCTGACGACCTGCGTCGCCTCGCTTGGCGCTATGGCCGCGACCTGGTCGCCTTGCGGCACGTTGACGATCTGCCCGGTGCGCAGCCGATTCATGTTGCGGTCTTCGAACGCGCTTTCGTTGCTGCGGAACAGCGCAACCAGCATCTGCTCGAGGCTGACGTCGGCGGGCTTGGTCTGTTGAGCGATCTTCGACAGCGTGTCGCCGCGCTTGACCGTGTAAGTCGATGCGGCGGCAGACGGAGCCTCCGCTGGCGCGGCCGCGGCCGAACGGCGCGCGGCGGGTGCCGCAGCGGCGCCGGTGGAACCGGCTTGCGCGCGGGCGGCGGCAGCGGAGCCCGCCTGGGCGCGAATCGGCGCCGTGGGCTCGACCGCCTGCGTTTCAGTGCCGCTCGGTGGATCGAGCAGGAACGTGTAATCGCGCACGACGCGGCCGGTTGCCCAATTGAGCTCGACCAACAGATCGAGGAAGGCGTCGTTGACGGCTTGCGAAGTCGTTACGCGGAGATACGGCGCGCCGTTCGCCGTCTGCTCGACGACGATGCGCGCACGCGACATCGCAGCCGGATATTGAACGTTGTTATCGCGATACACGGCCGGATCGGCGATTCTCGCGCGCAGGGTATCGAGTTCGTCCTTTTGCGCGGACGTGAGCTCGATCGTCGCCGACAGCGGTTGGCCGAGGCCCGATTGCACCGTGAGCTTGCCCAGCCCCAGTGCGAACACCGAGACGGGGAGCGTCAGAGCGCCCGCCAACAGCCCGCAGGTGATATAGGGTTTTGCTCGCATGCCGACCTCAGTGTGCGTATTTGCTGACCTAACTTAACATCATGGAGTTAGCGGTGCAAGCTAAACCTCGGTATTAGCTTGATTTTTTGCCGCAAAAAGCCGGTTCGCTCCGGACGGGATCGCGCTGCCCCGCCTTCCACCCAAGCGCTACCGGTGGGGGGAGGAGATTCGTCTGACTACAACCCCTTGTATCCGTTCGGTTCGCTTAAGGCCGCAAGTCAGCTGTTGTAACGGCGTCGCGACGCCGTGCCCGGCAGCGCGCCGGCTTAGCGCCAAGGCATAAAACCGGGCAAAAACGCGAGCTTCAGCCGACCGGCCGGGAGGCATGTCATAAGCGAAAGCCTCGGCCTCGATCCCGACCCCGGCCCTCATCGCGCGAGAAGGATGCGCAGCATGCGTCGCAGCGGCTCGGCGGCGCCCCACAGCAACTGATCGCCGACGGTGAATGCGCCTAGATAACCATCGCCGAGCGCGAGCTTGCGCAAGCGGCCGATCGGAATCTCGAGCTTGCCGGTAACCGCGGCAGGCGTGAGCTCGCGCATGCTTGCCTCGCGCTCGTTGGGCACGACGCGGACCCAGCCATGCGCTTCGGCAAGCATTTTTTCGATGTCGGACAACGCCAGATCGCGCCTGAGCTTGATCGTCAGCGCCTGGCTATGGCAGCGCATTGCGCCGACACGCACGCAGATCGACTCGATCGGAATCGGCTGCGTCTCGCGGCCGAGGATCTTGTTGGCTTCCGCCCCGCCCTTCCATTCCTCCTTCGAAATCCCGTTGCCCATGTCTTCGGCGATCCACGGGATCAGGCTGCCGGCGAGCGGCACGCCGGTGTACTCGGTCGGGAAGCGCTCGTCGCGAAGGATGCCGGCCACCTCGCGGTCGATATCGAGGATCGACGATGCCGGATCGTCCAGCAGTTCCTTCGCCGCCAGATGCGCTTCGCCCATCTGCTGCAGGAGCTCGCGCATGTTCTGCGCGCCGGCGCCCGACGCCGACTGATAGGTCATGCAGGTCATCCATTCGACCAGGTCGCGCTGGAGGAGTCCCGCGAGCGCCATCATCATCAGGCTGACCGTGCAATTGCCCCCTATGTAATTGCGCACGCCTCGCGCCAGCGCCGCATCGATGACGTTCCTGTTGACCGGATCGAGCACGATCACCGCGTCGTCAGCCATGCGCAAGGTCGAAGCCGCGTCGATCCAGTAGCCATCCCAGCCGGCGGCGCGCAATTTGGCGTGCATCGGCTTGGTCCAGTCGCCGCCCTGGCAGGTGACGATCGTGTCGAGCTCGGAGAGCGCGCGTACGTCGGCCGCATCCTTGAGCTTGCCGCCGGACTTGCCGATCCTGGGACCCGGCGCACCGGCATTCGAGGTCGAGAAAAAGACCGGGTCGATCAGATCGAAGTCCTTTTCCTCGAGCATGCGCTGGACCAGCACCGATCCGACCATGCCCCGCCATCCGACCAAGCCCACCCTCATCATCGCTGTCTCCCTGGACGTCAACCCGGCAGCGCTGCGGCCAACGTCGGGCTGAGTCGCGCCATCAGGTACGCATCGACATAGCTGCCGTTGCGAAACGCATAGGCGCGGCAGGTGCCTTCGATCGCGAAGCCGAACTTGCGATACAGCGCCATCGCCGCAAGGTTGTCGGTAAAGACCGTGAGCTCGAGCCGCTGGTAATTGAGCCAGCCATCGGCGAGCTCGATCGCGGCGTGCATCAGCGCCGTGCCGACGCCGCGCCGCTGCCGGTCGTCGCGCACCGCCATGCCGACGTCGCCGACATGCCTGCGCCGCGGCGACTTCGAGGCGGCGCGCAAGCCCAGATTGCCGACGACTTCGCCGGCGATGGTGGCGACCAGCAGGTAATCGGTGGAAACACCTTCGGCCAGCCGCCGGCGCCACATCTCCACCGACGGGTACGGCAGCTGCAGCGTTCCCGCGATCGCCCGGGCGCCGAGGAAGGTGGCATGGATCGCCTCGGCGTCGCTCGGCTCGGCGCGGCGCACGACCACCGGATGACCGGCGATGCTCATGATCTTGCGGCCCTCGTGCCTTCGAGCGGTCGGCCGGCACTCATTGCAATGCGGCGAGAACGCCGTCTCCTAAGGCCCGCGTCCCGATGGCGCGCTCGCCCGGCAAAGCGATGTCGCGCGTCCGCAGGCCCTGCGCCAGCACTTTGCGTACCGCGGCTTCGATGCGCGCGGCGATGTCGGCACGATCGAAGCTGTGACGAAACATCATCGCCAGCGACAGGATCGTCGCCAGGGGATTGGCCTTGTCCTGTCCGGCGATGTCCGGCGCCGATCCGTGGATCGGCTCGTAGAGACCCTTGCCGTTCGCATCCAGCGAAGCCGACGGCAGCATGCCGATCGAGCCGGCGAGCATCGACGCCTCGTCGGACAGGATGTCGCCGAAGATATTGCCGGTCACGATGACGTCGAACTGCTTCGGATTGCGCACCAGCTGCATCGCCGCGTTGTCGACGTACATGTGCGA
>Ga0207674_10010530_pt1 | contig 10467 bp, 10 predicted proteins | sample KBSCornC72_FD_184303 | JGI IMG/M metagenome (GOLD analysis project Ga0207674, IMG submission 184303) | Corn rhizosphere microbial communities from Kellogg Biological Station, Michigan, USA - KBS Corn C7-2 (SPAdes) (version 2) | ecosystem: Host-associated > Plants > Roots > Rhizosphere > Soil ...
CGCGTCACCCAAGGGTACGACCAGCAGATGGGCGTCGTCCGTTCCCTCTATCATGGCGTCATCGTGCACGGACGCCAGGCGGTGCGAACGGACCTGCGCCGCGTGCGGAACACGTACTACGCGCCGACCTCGGGTCTGGGGCTGGCGCTCGACCAGTGCTGCCACGATCGGCCGAAACGCCTCGGTGTGATCGGACTCGGCACCGGAACCGTCGCCGTGTACGGCAACCCCGGCGACACGATCAGGTTCTACGAGATCAACGGCGCGGTGGAGGACTTCGCGAAGTCGTACTTCACGTATCTCGGCGACTCACCCGCGTCCGTGCAGGTCGTTCGCGGCGACGCGCGCGTCTCGCTCGTCGCCGAGCCCCCGCAGCGCTACGACGTCCTGGTCGTCGACGCGTTCTCGGGCGATGCCATTCCGGCGCATCTCGTCACGGCGCAGGCGATCGAGGTCTATCGTCGCCACCTGGCTCCCGGCGGGATCATCGCGTTCAACGTCTCGAACGATTTCCTGACGCTCGCCCCCGTGCTGGAGCAGCTCGCCCGCAACGCCGGCATGCAGGCGGTACGCGTCATCGATCGCGAGGACCCACAGCGCGGAGTGTTCGACTCGGAATGGGTGCTGGTGACGGCCAATGCCGGCTTTCTCGCCAACCCGGCGGTCGTGCGCGTTCGGCAGCCGATCGACGTCCCGGCCGGACTTCGCTTGTGGACCGACGACTACAGCAGTCTGTTCCCGATCATCAAGATCGCGCAGCGGCGCTTCTGAGACGCGAGGCCGATGTCACACTCCCGCTGTGGCGCGATGTGCGCCGATCCCGACGCCCCGAACCTCATGCCGCCCCGTCTCCGCACGTGACACCCCACGACCCGCACCGCGCGCTGATCGACCGCTACGTCGCCGCGTACAACGCGTTCGACCTCGCGGGGATGCTCAGCGTCCTGCATGCCGACGTCCGGTTCCGCAACGTCTCCAATGGAAAGGAGACGGCGGCCGCCGACGGCCGCGAAGAATTTCGCGCGCTCGCCAAGCGCGGACTCGAGATCTTTCGCAGCCGTCGACAGACGATCCGTGAGTACTACACGGACGGAGACCGCGCCTGGATCACCGTCGACTACCAGGGCGTGCTGGCGAAGAACCTCGGCCCCGGGCTCGCGGCGGGAGACACGCTCCGGCTCGTCGGCCGCTCGTCGTTCACCTTCCGCGACGGCGCCATCGTCGAGCTGGTGGACGAGAGCTGAAATGCGGCGCGTGCTGGCGCTCCTCGCGCTCCGACGCACGCGCGCAGCCGTCGAGCGTAGCGCTGTCGTCGGGTCAGCGCTTGATGAACTTGAAGTGCGTCACGTTGGGCGTGGCGACGGTCTCGACGAGCTCGAGCCCATGCAGGTCGCTCACACCCTCGAAGAGGCGTTCACCGTCGCCGAGCAGGACGGGGACCTGGTGGATGAGCATCTCGTCGACGAGGCCGGCGTTGAGGTATTGCCGACAGATCGTCGCGCCGCCGGCGAGCGCGATGTCCTTGCTTCCCGCGGCGCGGCGCGCCTGCTCGAGGGCGGACTCGATCCCGTCCGTCACGAAGTGGAAGGTCGTGTCGCCTTCCATCACGAGCGGCGCACGCTCGTGGTGCGTGAGCACGAACACCGGGTGATGGAAGGGCGGATTCTTCCCCCACCAGCCCCGCCACGGCTGCTCGGCGTCCCATCCACCGGGATGACCACCGAACATGTGGCGGCCCATGATCGTCGCGCCGATGTTCGCCACCTCGGCCTCGAACACCCTCGAGCTTTCGTTGTCGTCGTCGCCGCCGGCCTGGCCGTGCGCCTTCCGCCAGGCGCCGAGGGCGACGACCCACTCGTGGAGCCGTTCACCGCCGACGCCGAGCGGCTCCTTGAGACTCTGGTCGGGGCCGGACGTGTAGCCGTCGAACGACATCGAGATACGCAGGCGCAGCTTGGGCACGGCAGCCTCGGGGAAAAGGTCGTCCTCCCAGCCGCACCGACCGTGCCGCTGGTGCGTGATGCGCGGTGCGCGATGCGCATTGCGCTCGGCGACCAAGGGGTCAGAGTCGTTGAAACGGACGTGGGGAGTGGGCGGATTTCAACGACTCTGACCCCTTGAAGACGGGTGAGCCGCGGCGCGCTCACACGGCGCGGCCCGCCACTCTCCCACTGAACAGGCATCCGCCGAGAAAGGTCCCCTCGAGCGATCGGTAGCCGTGCATCCCGCCGCCGCCGAAGCCGGCGACTTCGCCGGCGGCGAACAGTCCCGGGATCGGTTGTCCGTCCGCGCCGAGCACGCGTGCGCTCAGGTCCGTCTCCAGGCCGCCGAGTGACTTGCGCGTGAGGACGCTCAACCGCACGGCGATGAGCGGTCCGTCGGACGGATCGAGGATCGGTGCGGGCTTGGCGATGCGCACGAGGCGCTCGCTCAGGAGCTTGCGTGCGCCGCGCACGATCGCGAGCTGTGGATCCTTGCCCACGTCGTTCGCGAGCTGGAGGTCGCGGTCGCGGACCACGCGCTCGACGGTCTCGTAGTCGACGCGCGGCGTGTCGTCGTGAGCGGCGAGGGCATTCATGCCGTCGACGAGCTGGCGAAGGCTCGAGCGCACGACGAAGTCCGCGCCGCGATCCATGAACGCCTGAACCGGCGGCTGCACCTTCTTGCCGATCCGCCGAAGTGTGAGACGGACGCTCTTGCCGGTGAGGTCGGGATTCTGCTCGCTTCCCGAGAGCGCGAACTCGCGCTTGATGATCGCGCGATTGAGCAGGAACCACGTGTGCGGGTGACCGCGCGTCGTGATGTGCTGCAGCGCGCCGAGCGTGTCCGCGCCCGGGATGTGAGGGAAGGGGAGCCGCTCCCCGGTTGGATCGAGCCACAGACTGCTCGGCCCGGGCAGGATGCGGATGCCGTGCGCGGGCCAGATCGGTGCCCAGTTCCTGATCCCTTCCGTGTAATGCCACATCCGGTCGGGGTTGATGAGGCGGGCGCCCGCATCGTGCACCTGCTGCTGCAGCAGACCATCGACGTGCGCCGGTACGCCGCACAGCATGAAGGATGGTGGCGCGCCGAGCCGGTCGGTCGGCCAGTAGCGCCGCACGAGGTCGAAGCTGCCGCCGATGCCGCCCGACGTGACGATCACCGAGCCGGCGTCGAGCGCGAACTCGCCGACGGCGACGCGCGAGCTGCTCACGCCGCGAGGTACGCTCGTCGGCTCGAGGACGTCGCCGTGCACGCCGTGCACGACGCCGTTCGTCGCGACGAGCCCGCGCACGCGATGCCGGAAGTGGAGTCGCACGCGCCCGGTCCGAACGTGCTCGCGCACGCGGCGCTCGAACGGCGCCATCACGCCGGGTCCCGCTCCCCACGTGACGTGAAAGCGCGGCACGCTGTTCCCCGGACCGCTCGCTCCCGACGCGCCGCGCTCGGCCCAGCCGACGAACGGAAACCAGCGCATCCCCTGCGCATGCAGCCACGAGCGCTTCTCGCCCGACGCGAAGTCGAGGTACGCGTCCGCCCACCGTCGCGGCCACAGGTCCTCGGCGCGATCGAATCCGGCCGTCGTCGTCCAGTCGCGGTGCGCGAGCTCGCGCGAGTCGTGGATGCCGAGCCGTCGTTGCTCGGGCGAATCGACGAAGAACAATCCACCGAGCGACCAGAACGCCTGGCCGCCGAGGCTCTGCTCGCCCTCCTGGTCGAGGAGCAGCACGCGGCGACCGGCGTCGGCCGCTTCGGCGGCGGCGACGAGACCGGCGAGGCCGGCGCCCACCACGATCACATCGGCGTCATGCCGTGACATCGAAGGGAGAGGGATGTGCGTGCGTGGTGCGGATCCAGCTCGGGATGCCGTCGCATCCCGAAGCTGGAGCGCATCGTGCCGCGCGCAAGGCGCGCTGCGCGATCAAGCCAACGGCACCACGGCGGCCGCCCACTCGGCCGGATCGGTGTCCTTGCGACGAAGCGCGTCGAGCCGGATCACCAGCGACGCACCCTCGCGGCGGATGTCGTAGCGATCGAGATCGCGCGACGACCGGCCGCTGTCGTGCGCGCCGTCCGCGCGGAATCGTGCCTTGTGCTTCGGACAGAACACGCGGCCTTCCGAGGGACGCCACTCCAGCCGCGCGCCGCGATGCGGACATTTCGCCGAGAAGGCGTACGCATTCCCCTGCCAGCGGACGAGGATCACCTCGTTGCCCTCGTCCACCTCGACGCCGTCGCCGGTCGGCAGCGCGTAGCGAAGCTCGGCCCGCCTCGAGCGGGTCGGTGTGGTGGTGCCGAGGGAGCTGGCCAGCTCGGGGAACGCCGCCTCGCCGGCGAGGGCGCCCAGGACGCCGAGCGCCGCAGCGCGAAGAAAGGCTCGCCGGTCGACGGCGAAGATGCAGCCGCCCGAACCGCTCGCCTCGCGTGGCGCGCTCACCGATCGTCTCCGTCGTCGGAGGTGCGGCGCGGCGCGGTCGAGCTGACGCGCTCGGGGCCCGCGCTCGCCCGCGCATCCGGAGAGGTGTAGGCGCTGGCGGCGCCGTACTGATAGACGAGCTTTCCACCGCTGTGGCCGACGTAGACCGCGACGGCGACGAGCCCCGCGGCACCCGCGGCGCCGAGCATTCGTGCGATGCCGCCGGTGCGACCGCGCGCGAAGCCGGCGGCAACGAGCAGCGCGAGACCGGTGGAGAGCGCGAGGAAGGTCTCGGCGGCCTCCTCGTGGAGCTCCAGCGGCTGCTCGGGGACGACGCGCTCGACGCGCTCGTCCTGCGCCTCGCCGGTCTTCACGGCTACGAGCGCGCTCAGCGCCAGCGCGACGGCCATCGCGGCGGGTACCGACCACGCCCGGCGCGGCGTGGTGCCTTTCCTGATTGCCCAGAGTGCCCAGACCGCGGAGATTGGCAGCAGCACGGCCAGCACGATGGGGAAGTGAACGACGACGGGGTGGAGCGGGAGCATGCGGCGACCTCCGAAAGGGTTCGTCCGCATGGTGCCCGAGCCGCCGGTGCCGCGAAATCCGACGTGTGTCGTGGTTCGGACCGGCAATTGTCGGTGAGCCCGCGAGATGGGTCACATCCGGCGGATGCCGGAGGGGGAAATGAGCGAGTCGAGCGTGCCGGACGACCCCATCGCGGACGAGGACGGCGCAGGGGAGCGGCGCCTGCGCGCGCTGCTGACGGCGGTGCTGCTGGTGATCGTCGTCAGCGGCACCGTCGACCTCTACCTCGATGCGCCGGACCGCTGGCTGTCGTTCCACGTCGTGTACGAAGTCGCGCTCATCGTGGGCTCGCTGGCGACCACGGCGATCCTCTGGATCCGCTGGACTCGCGCGGAGCGCACGCTGTCGACGACGCGCCGGGCGCTGCACGAGCGTCAGGCGGAGCGCGACGCCTGGCGGGCCAGCGCCGAGCGAGCGCTGCTCGGGCTCGGCGCCGCAATCGACGACCAGCTCTCACGCTGGGGGCTGACGGCCGCCGAGCGCGAGGTGGCGCTTCTCATGTTGAAGGGGAAGAGTCACAAGGCGATCGCCTACGAGACGGGCCGCAGCGAGCGCACCGTCCGCCAGCACGCCGTCACGGTCTATCAGAAGTCGGGGCTGTCAGGCCGCGCCGAGCTGGCGGCGTTCTTTCTGGAGGGATTGGTCCTCCCAGAATAGGCGTCGCGCACGATTCGCCAGGCGAACGCTCTCGATGCTCCGAGCGGCGCTCATCTCGCCAACTCGAACCCGTGCGCCAGCGTCAGCACCCGCGCATCGTCGCCCGGCATTCCGACGAACGACACGTTCATCGCCGGCATGCCGTCGGCGCCGAGTCCCGCGGGGACGGACACCTCCGGAAGGCCGAGCCAGTTGCCGTAGCCGAGTGGCGTGCGGACGTCGGGCCATGGGTCGACGGCGCGAGGCGCGTTGAACGGCATCGTGGGGTAGACCATCGCGGCGACGCGGGCCGAACGCAGCGACTGGGCCAGCTTCGCCACGACCTCGGCGCGCGAGCGGGCGAACGAGCGGCCGGCGGGATCGTCGGTGATCGGACGGTCGATCAACGACGCGCATTCCTCGTACGTCGCGGGGAGCACGTCGTAGAAGGTGCGGTACGCCGCATAGCCGCGGCGCATCGCCGCATGCGGGTCGTCGAAGCGGCGCGCGCAATACTGGAACAGCGCGTTCGCGGTCGGCGCGGGCGACTTCGGATCGACGGCGACGTCGCCGCGCGCGGCCGCCGCGGCGGCGAAGGCGTCGCGGTAGTTCACTCGCGTGACGAAGGGCGCGAACGGCTCGACGACGGCGCCGGCCGAGCGCAGCCGGACGACCGCGCGGTCCCACGCCGCGAGCGCTTCTGGCGTCATCTGCTCGCGTGGCGCGTGGAGCTCGACGAGTCCCAGCCGCACGCCGCGCAGCGCGTCGTCGCGCAGATGCGCGAGCGGCGCACCGCTCCACGCGCCCGTGAGCGCGAGCGGGTCGGTGCGGTCCGCGCCCGCGACGACGGCGAGCAGCAGCGCCGCGTCCGCGACGGTGCGCGCCAACGGACCGTGCGTGTCGAGGTAGGGCCAGGTCGGGATCACGCCGGTGCGCGGCACGAGGCCGAACGTCGGCTTCATCCCGACGACGCCGGTGAACTGCGCCGGGATGCGGTTCGAGCCGCCGTCGTCGGTGCCGAGCGCGGCGAACGCCATCCCCTGCGCGACGGCGACGGCCGAGCCGGCGCTCGAGCCGCCCGGCGTGCGCGTCCCCGTGGAATCGTGCGGGTTCAGCACCTGTCCGGTGTGGCTGCTCGTGCCGTTGCCGTGATACGCGAAGTCGTCGGCCGCGGTCTTGCCGAGCACGATCGCACCCGCGGCACGCATCCGCGCGATCTCCACCGCGTCCTCTCGCACGGGGTCGGGGAAGAGTCGCGCCCAGTCGGCGTTGGAGCCGGTCGTCGGGTAGCCGGCCATGTCGTAGATCGACTTCGCGAACACGGGCACACCGTCGAGCGGACCGCGAGCGTGCCGTGCGCGAAGCCGTGCGTCGGATGCGCGGGCCTCGTCGAGCGCGGTGCGGGAGAGCGTGTCGATCGCGCGCCACTTCGAGCCCTCGCTCCGGCAGCGCTCGAGCGCGCGCGCCGTCACCTCTTCGGCGGTCCACAGGCGACGCTTGCGCCCCGCCTGATACGCGGCGACGGTGCCGGCGAGCGGGTCGGCGGCGAGCGAGTCCCACGTCACACGCGGCAGGGCGACGAGAGCGGCGAGCTGCGCGAGTGCCGCACGGCGGGTCGGAGACATGACGGAGCGGGTGAGGGCGCGAACGGGGGCAGGGCGTCGCGCCGTCGGCTCGCGCGATCGCCGCGAGAATTGGCGCCCGGAAACGCGATCGGTCAATCCTCGACGCCAGACGGGCCACGAAGCGCTTCCCGCCGCTTCGTGGCCCGTCGTCTCGCATCGGGCGTCGGGCTTTCGAGCCCGCGCTACTGTTTGATGTAGACGAGCGAGATTCCAGCCTCGGCGATGGTGAGGGTGCTACCCGACACCGTCGCGGTTCCGGAGGAGCCGTCGCTGAAGACGAACGTCGCCGCGGTCCCGTTCAGCGAGTAGGTGCCGTTGTCGGGGAGCGTCGACGTCGAGACGGTCGTGCCCTGCGTGATGCGAGCCACGGTGGACTGCGTGAACGTCCCACTCGCCGAGATGACGATCTGATCGCTGAGGATCTCGACCTTCGGGTTCGCCGCCTGAAGGATGTATGGAAGTGCGGCGCCATTCACCGTGGAGAGATTCCACGTTCCGGCGATGGACGTCGGAGTCGGGTTGGTGCTGCTGTCCGAGCCGCAGGCCGACAGCAGGACGGTCGCAACGGTGAAGACTGAAACGAGCATTCGACGCATGACGTCCCTCCAGGAAGACTGGCACTGAGATCGTGTATTTCGGAGGCACATCGCAATACTCTCGCCGCATCGTGCGACAAGCGGGCTGGTCACGAATGAGTGCGTTCGTCTCGGCGTGTTCGCCGCGTGCATCGAGCTCGCGTCAGTAAGCCAGCCGACCGTCGAGCGTGTACGTGCCCGCAGCGGTCGAGGCACTCGTGAGTCGTGCCGACTCGGCGTACGCCGCCGTGCCGGTGGCGTTCGCGAGCCGCCCCGTGCCGCCGATCGCGGTGAAGGTGCCCGTCACCGTCCCGGTGCCGTCCGCGCCGATCGTCATCTCGCCGCTGCCCGTCGTGTACAGCTGATCGCCGTTCGCGCCGGTGTACGTGCTGGAGTTCGTGAAGGCGGCACTCGTGGAGGTCTGCCACACCAGCGTCTCCTGTGTGACGACGGTGGTTCGCCCGAGGTGGGCGAGCTGGCAGGTGCCGACGATCATCACAGTCGTGGGACCCGTGAATTCGGCGTCCACCTCGCACTGGCCGGTCCATGGGCGATCGGCCGTCGCGCTGCCGGCGGCGTTGAGCGTCCCGGTCCGAATGGCGGCGCCCTGGGGCGCGAGGGAAGCGACCGCGCCGTCGGCGGCGCAGCCAGTGACGGCGAGAGCGAGGATCAGGCGGACGACGGGGCTCGTGGGAGTGCGCATCGTGATCTCCGGAACGGGTGTGGGATGAGGACGTGGAGCGCGGAGTCACCCGCCGCATTGCCGCTTCGGTGGGGCGACCGTACGTTGGACCGGCGTTCGCCGGCCCTACCAGCACACGCGCAGGATCGACCTCAATCACGCAACGCCATGACGGGCAGTCGCTCGAGGCTCGGACATGGCTGAACCGGCAGACGCGTCAGGCGAGACGGCCGAGGAGCAGACGGCGGCTGCGCTGATCATGCTGCGCCGTGGCGTGCCGGACGGGATGGAGCGCCTGATTCCGCTCGTCTACGAGGAGCTGCGGCGCGTTGCTCACCGACAGTTGGCCGCTGAACCGGCAGGCCACACCCTTTCCACGACGGCGCTCGTCCACGAGACATACCTTCGCCTCGCGGAGCAGACGCGCACCGAATGGGCGAGCCGCGCACAGTTCTTCGGCCTCGCCGCGCGAGTGATGCGACGGGTGCTCGTCGATTACGCGCGACGCCGTCGTGCGGCGCGGCGCGGCGGTGTGGGGCTGCGGCCGATCTCGCTCGAGGACGCCGAGTCGGGCGGGGACGCCGGCGCACTCACCGTGGCGACACGAGGCGACGAGCTGCTCGCGCTCGACGAGGCGCTCGAGAGGCTCGCCCTGCTCGACGCGCGAGCCGCCAGCGTGGTGGAGTGCCGCTTCTTCGGCGGGCTGACGGAAGCGGAGACGGCCGAGGCGCTCGACGTCTCGCAGCGCACGGTCTCGGGCGACTGGCTGATGGCGAAAGGTTGGCTGTATCGGGCGCTTCGGCCCGGCGAAGGATGAGCGCGTCCGGCGCCCCTCCACCAGGAAAGGACCACGCGTCCGACGCGGCGGTGCGCCGTTGGGCCGAGGTTCGCGCCGCGGCCGAAGCTGCTCTGGCGCGGCCGGTCGCGGCGAGGGCTGCGTTCCTCGACCAGGCGTGCGGAGGCGACGCGGCGTTGCGCGCGGAAGTCGACGCGCTGGTGGAGGCGTGCGAGCGCGCCGCACAGTCGGCGGCGTTCCTCGACGAGCCGGCAGCCGCGTTCATCGCGCCGCTGTTCGACGGCATCACCGACGATGCGCGCGCACTAGATGGCGACGCGTCCGCGAGCGCACGTGCGGAGCGGAGCGCTGGAGTGGAGGGTGCGCTCCGTACCGCGCTCGTCGGGCGGTACGACGTCGAGCGCGAGCTGGGACGCGGAGGAATGGCGACCGTCTACCTCGCGCGGGACCTGCGCCACGAGCGTCGCGTCGCGGTGAAGGTGCTGGACCCCGCCGTTGGTGTCGCGATGAGCGCCGAGCGCTTCCTGCGTGAGATCCGCGTGACGGCCGGCCTCACCCATCCCCACATCCTGCCACTCCACGAGTCGGGGGAGTCGGGCGGACTGTTGTACTACGTGATGCCGTACCTCGCGGGCGAGACGCTCCGCGCGCGACTCGCCCGCGAAGGCGCACTGCCGGCGGCGGACGCGGTGCGAGTGATCCGTGAGCTCGCCGACGCACTGGCCCACGCGCATGGGCACGGGGTGATGCACCGGGACCTCAAGCCGGAGAACGTGCTGCTCTCCGGCGGGCACGCCGTCGTCGCGGACTTCGGCATCGCGAAAGCGCTGGACGCGGCGACGCGGGGCGCACCTACGGCCGACGAGGCGACGTCGCGAGGGCTCACGTCGGTGGGTGTCGCGCTGGGGACGCCCGCCTACATGGCGCCCGAGCAGGCCGTCGCCGACGCCGCCACCGATCATCGGGCCGACCTCTACGCCCTGGGCGTCATCGCGTACGAAGTGCTCGCGGGCGCACATCCCTTCAATGCACGTACGCCGCAGGCGCTGGTCGCGGCCCATCTGACGGAGACGCCGACGCCGCTCGAGACGCGACGCGCCGACATCTCGCCCGCGCTCGCGAGCCTCGTGCTGCGGCTGCTCGCCAAGGATCCCGCCGAGCGGCCGCAGAGC
>Ga0207674_10010531_pt1 | contig 10467 bp, 10 predicted proteins | sample KBSCornC72_FD_184303 | JGI IMG/M metagenome (GOLD analysis project Ga0207674, IMG submission 184303) | Corn rhizosphere microbial communities from Kellogg Biological Station, Michigan, USA - KBS Corn C7-2 (SPAdes) (version 2) | ecosystem: Host-associated > Plants > Roots > Rhizosphere > Soil ...
GTTAGGCGGTTCGGTCATGGACTCGCAGGGCAGGCTCGTCTATCGAGGCGCCCCGCGCTTCGAGTTCAGAGGCATGGGTCCCGCTGCCGGTGGGCCGCCACCGATTCCCGATATGCCCGACTCGGCGGCGATCTTCCGCATCGATCTCACGACGCGGAAGATCGATACGGTCGCGTACATCAAGACGCCGAAGATCAAGATGAACACGACGCAGGACACCAACGGGGGCGTGAGGATGGTGTCGGAGATCAACCCGCTGCCGGTGGTCGACGAATGGGCGCTCGTGTCCGACGGGTCGGTCGCGATCGTGCGCGGTCGGGATTATCACATCGACTGGGTGAACGCTGACGGATCACGCACGTCCTCGCCCAAGATTCCGTTCGAGTGGCAGCGGCTGTCTGACGAAGACAAAGTGGCGTTCATCGACTCGGTGAAAGCGGCGCGCGAACGCATGGGCGCCAATGCGCCGCAGATCGCGACGGCTGGCGGTGGAAACCAGGCTCGCACCGCGCCACCGCCGGGTATGGACGCCGGGCCGCAGGTCATGATCTTCCGGGGTCCGCCGGGCGAAGGCGGTCGGCCTAACGCGGGCGGCGCCACCGGTACCGCGAACGTCACCCCGCAATTGAACTTCGTGGCGCCGAGCGAGCTGCCCGATTACAAGCCGGTGTTCCTGAACGGCTTCGTTCGCGCCGACCTGGATGGCAACGTGTGGGTCCGCACGATCCCGACGAAGCCGATGACTGGCGGTCCGGTGTACGATGTGGTGAACCGAAAGGGCGAGCTGATCGAGCGCGTTCAGGTTCCGGTGAATCGCTCGATCACGGCGTTCGGGCCGGGTGGCGTGGTGTATCTGACGACTCGCGACGGGATGACGACGAAGCTGGAGAAGGCGACGATCCGCTAGACGCTCGCCGCAAGAGGCCGTATTCCGCCGCCGCCCTAACGAGGGGCAACCGGTCAGCGGTTGCCCCGAGACCCCAGAGCTGGACGAACCCGGACCCGGGGCGGTCCGCCCGATACACGCGCACCCAGGCGGTCGTCTTCCCCAGCTCGTCCATCGCGAGCGGCTGGATGGCATCCGTGATCGCGATCGGATAATCGCCCCGAAAGAATCGATCGATCCCCCATCGTCGACCCGCTGCCGTGGGATGGGCGGCGTTGTGGTCAAAATCCATGGTGCCCATCGGCACACCGATCAGGCTTTCTGTCCGACGCGGATTCATGCCGAGCAGGCGCCCGGCGGAATCGCGCACGATCGCACCGATCGGCTCTCCACTCCAGACGACCTTGCCGCCGGCGTTCAGATACCGACGGAGCAGCACGGTGTCGGATGCGGTCGGAGCTGCCACGTTAGGCAGCACATCCGTCGCGAAGACGACCACGCTTGGCACACTGTCCGCGATCCGCGCCGAGAGAAAGCGAGCGAGCGAATCGGCGTCGAGCGGCTCGTACCCGACACCCCGGAAGTACTCGAAGGCGAGCCGGCCGCCACCAACGAACGGCCGGCTACTGGCCGTGGAGTCATAGTAGACCGCCAGTCGCGGAATCGACGCGTTCGCTTCCTCGATGGCGACGACACCCCCGTCGTCGCAGCCGATATAGATCTCGTTGCCGGCCACGACGGGCGACGACCACACGGCATCCCCAAACGGCAGGCGCCACCGCACCACACCGCTCGACGCATCGAGCGCAAGCAGCTCGCCGCGCCCCGCGTTGGTGTTCGCGATGCCGACAACGAGCAGATCTCCCGTCAGCACTGGCGACGACAGCACGTTGGAGCCGACCGGTGTGCGCCACAGCTCTCGACCGCTTGCGACCTCCACGGAATGAATGAAGTGGCCATCCGAGCTCCCGACGTACGCCCGGCCGTCCCGTACCGCTGGCGAGCCGACGACCCATGACGTGTGGTGGCTCGAGCGCCACTTCTGCTCCCCCGTCGCGAAGTCCAGCGCGTAGAAGCCATCATCACGCGAGCCGAGAAACACGTTGCCCTCGGCGATCGCTGCCGTGCTCTGGATCGCGCGTCGATCGTAGCCCTCGCGTTTGAGGTCGAGCGTGTCACCGACGGTACGGTGTACCCAGCGCGTTCTGCCACCTGCCATGTCGATCGCGTACACGCGACCATCCCACGAGCCGACGACGGCAACGCCATCCTTGACCGATGGTGTTGCTCGCACCCTCCCGCCAGTCTTCAGGCGCCAGCGCTCCTTGCCGGTCGTTAGGTCGAACGCGTAGACGTTTCCATCCCCTGCCCCGATGACGATCGTCCGGTCGACGACCACAGGGGACGAAACGTAGAGATCCCACTCGCCGGCCGGCGTTATGTTCGGCGGCAGCGTCGGTCCGGTCTGGACGGACCAGCGGAGCGCGCCGCTCGCCTCGCTCACCGCGAAGATGCGTCCGCCGAGGGTGGCGGCGATTACGAGCCCGTGCGAGACCGCCGGCGATGAGTGAACAGGACCGCCCGCGGCAAACGTCCAGACCGGTGTCCCGTTCGATCGATCGAGGGCGTACAGCGTGCTGTCGCCGCTGCCGACGAACACGCGCGTGGTGGTCACGGCCGGCGTGGACCGGACGGCACTGCGCGTCTGGAAACGCCAGCGCACACCACCCTGGCCGCCGAACAGCCGGCCCGCGGCGACACCTGTGTGCGCCGGTGTCCCCCGGAACATGATGCTGACGGCGGCAGCGTTAGGATCGACTGCCTGTGACCCGGCAATGCTCGGGCCTGCCAGTCCGGAGAGCGTCACGAGACGAAGCCAACGGAGCATCGCTGCACCATTCGTGGTCGAGGTGCGCCAAAAATGTCAGGAGGATCCGGCGTCGTCAGCGACGACACGGCGAATCACGCCATCGTGCGGTGAAGCGGACGCTCGGCGGGGCGAGACGGATCTAGCCCCGACTTCGAATCGGGTGCACCGTTGGCGCATGCCAAGTCAGCCGACCCGACGCCTCGCGCTCACGCGCGACATCTCTCCGGCGATCGAGAACTGCGAGCTCACGCACCTCGAGCGCACGACCATCGACCTCACCCGTGCTCGCGCCGAGCATAACGAGTACGAAGCGGCCCTCCGTGCGCTCGGCTACGAGGTGAAGCGGCTCCCCTCGGGCCCGGACATGCCTGATTCGGTGTTCATCGAGGACGCGGCGATCGTGCTCGATGAGCTCGCGGTGATCATGCGTCCGGGCGCGGAGTCCCGTCGCGTGGAGACCACGGCGGTGGCTGAGGCGGTGAAAACGTATCGCCCGGTCGCGGCGATCCTCGCCCCGGGCACAATCGATGGCGGCGACGTGTTGCGCATCGGGCGACGGCTCTATGTGGGCGTTGGGTATCGGAGCAACGACGGCGGTGTCAAGCAACTCGGTGCGATCGTCAGTTCGCAGGGCTATTCGGTCGAGGCGGTGCAGTTCCAGGGTTGTCTGCACCTCAAGTCTGCCGTGACACTCGTGGCGGACGATATGGCCCTGATCAACCCGGAGTGGGTGGACGCGGACCGGTTCCAGCCGCTTCGCACGATCGACGTCGACCCTTCGGAGCCGTACGCCGCGAACGCGTTGCTGATCGACGGGACGGTCGTGTACCCAGCGGAGCACGTGCGCACGCGCAAACGCCTCGAGGCTGCCGGCCTAACGGTTCATCCAGTACCAGCGGGAGAGCTCGCGAAGGCCGAGGGTGGCGTTACGTGTTGTAGTCTGTTGTTGGTCAACTGAGGGACTGGGGACTGGGGACTGGGGACTGGGGACTCGGGACTCGGGACTCGGGACTCGGGACTCGGCCGGGAGGCGATTACTGCAAAGGAGGGCTCCTCGGCGCTAATGGCATGCCGGCCGAGTCCCCAGTCCCCAGTCCCTTCAGAGCGGCCGCCCCAGCGTAGCCGCCACCGCGTCCCGGAAGCTCCGGCTCAACCGCAGCTTCGCCCCGGAGTGCAGAATCGCCACGTAGTCGCCGTGGAACCATGGCTGCAGCTCGCGCACGGCGCCGAGCCTAACGATCGTGGACCGGTGGATGCGAACGAATCGTGACGGGTCGAGCCGGGCGGCGACGTGCCGGAGTGTCTCGCGCGTGCGCCACGCACGTTCGCCGCAATGCACCACGACGTGATCGTCGGCGGCCTCGACCCAATCGATCGACTCCGGATCGATCAGGTGAACGCGCGCATCCACCTTGAGTGCGAGCGGCCCACCCGTCACCGCCGCGGCCGCCGGCGGCGCCTCGCGGTCGAGCCGCTCGAGCCGGATGCGCTCCCGCGCTCGCGCCACCGCCTCATGGACGCGCTCGCGACGAATCGGCTTCGTCACGTAGTCCAGCGCTCGCGTCTCGAACGCGCGGAGCGCCTGGTCGGAATGCGCCGTCACGAACACAATCGCCGGCCGCTTGTCGGCCGGCAGGCGTTGAATCACGTCGAATCCGTCCAGATCGGGCAGGGCGATGTCCAGGAACACCACATCGGGCGACAGCTCATCGATCGCCGCGATGGCATCCGCACCGCACGCGCTCTCGCCGACCACCGAGAGGTCGCGCTCCTCGCGAAGGATCGCGCGAAGGCCTGCCCTCGCCAGCGGCTCATCGTCGACGACGAGCACGCGCACTTCGCCGCGGTGCTCGTTCGGGTCACGAGTCACGCGGCGGCCCCTCCCGGCAACGTCGGCGTCACGTTCGCGAGCACGTGGAACGGAAGCTCGACGACGAGGCGCGTCCAGTCACCATCGCGCAGGAGCTCGAGCCGAGTTTCGCCGCCGTAGAGGTGCGTCAGGCGCTGCCGCGTGTTCTCGAGACCGACGCCACCGCCTGGCTCGGCGCGCGCGCGGGACAACGGCCCAGGCCCGTCGTCGCATACCTCGAGCGCCAGCCGCGCGTCCTGGCGCCGAGCAGCGATCGTTAGGCGCCCGCCGGTCGGTGACCGGGAAACGCCATGGCGAATCGCGTTCTCCACCAGCGGCTGCAGCAGCATTGGTGGCACCTGTGCGCTCCCGATATCGGGCGCCACCTCCCATTCGACACGCAGCCGGTCTCCAAGGCGAGCCTGTTCGATCCCGAGGTATGATTCCACGAGGTCCAGCTCCTCCCGCAACGACACTTCCTCGCGGCGCTCGATGGCGAGCAGCGCGCGGAGCAGCTCGCCGAGTCGTCCCACGACCTCGAACGCCTCACGATTCCGTTCGGTGATGATGAGCGCACCAACGGCGTTCAGGGCATTGAACAGAAAATGCGGCTGCAATTGCAGGGTCAATGCGCGCAGTTGCGCCGACGCGAGATCGGCGCGAAGACGCTCGGCACGCAGCTGCTCCTCACGGCGAACGTCGAGCGTGTGCAGGTAGTGCCCGGCGCCAAGGATGAAGGCGTATACGATGAGCGCGAGGTGGGCGACCGCCGCGAGCTCGCCGAGCGCGTGGCGCACGACTTCTGCGTACGGCAATGGGCGCCCGAGCATGACCCAGGCGATCGTAGGAGCGGCCAGGTTGAGCGCGACGATGAACGTAATCGCGATTGCGAGGTGCGTTGGGATGCGCCAGCGCCACCGCGTCCGCTCGATCGGGAGTCGCTCGGCCGACCAGATGATGGCGGGTGTCGCGACACCCCACAGGAGCAGAAAGACGATTTGTTCGAGCACCGGCGCGCGAAGCGCCACGCCGTCACCCGGCGCGCGAACGACGAGCAGGGAAAGGACGACGACGTACAGGATCGCGGCGAGCCACAACGCGACGATGACTCGGCCTGCGGTCGCCCGATACGAGGGGAACATGCCGGCGAAGGTAGTGCGCGGCGCGTGGCACGACCAGCGTTAGCTTTCCGACATGATCCCCTGCCCCGACTGCGGCGCTTGGGTCGCGGACAACGGCAGCTGTCGCTCGCTGTTCGATGAGCTGCTCGCGCACGAATACGTCTTCCCCGCGGCATTCGGAGCGGTGCATCACCTCACGGTGGCGGCGTACTATCTCCAGCACCCGCGGGGGTTTTCCCGTGCCGCGATTCGCGGCTGGCGCGCGATCATCGCCGAGTCGCTCGATGGGACGGCGACGCCCGCTGAATTTCTCAGGCGCGCGCGAGCGCAGTCCGACGCCAAGGTGAGGATACGCGAGCGCGGTGCCGAGCCACCCGATGGGTGGCCACACACGTGGTCCATGACCGTCGCGGACGTCGTCGTTCCGGCAGGCGAGCTGCCTAACGCCGATGGCCACATCCGCCGCGTGACGGAATGGGCGAAGGCCATCCGCGCAACGCTCGACGGCGTGGCGCTACCCCGGGATCTTCAGCTCGAGTAATACGCGGCGTTCTCTTCGACATACCCGGCCGTGAGATCGCAGCCGTAGGCACGCGCCGCGCCGTCGCCGACGCCGAGCGACACTTCCAGGTCCACGACCTCCGCGCGCAATGTCTCGCGCACCACCGCGTCCTCGAAGTCGAGCCGTTGGCCACCGGCGACGACCGGATGGCCGTTGATCCAGGCGTCCGTGTTCGGCGGGCGTATCGTGCACTCGAAGCACTTGCCGACCGCCATGAGCAGACGGCCCACGTTAGGGTCCGCCCCAGCCACCATGGTCTTCACCAGTGGAGAGTTCACCAGGGATTTGGCGACGCGCTTCGCCTCGCGCGCGTCCAGCGCGCCCCGCACCGTGGCGCGGATCATCCGCATCGCGCCCTCGCCGTCGCGCGCGAGAATCTCCGTCATGCGCGTGCAGCCGGCGATCAGGGCTTGGGTGAACGCCGTCTCGTCCACCGGACCCGCGAGCCCGTTCGCCAGGATCGCGCACGTGTCGGACGTGCTCGTGTCGCTGTCCACGGACAACATGTTGAACGACTGGTCCGCGGCCACGCGGAGCATGCGATCGAGCGATGCAGCGTCCAATGCGGCGTCAGTGAAGATGTAGACGAGCATCGTCGCCATGTTCGGCTCGATCATCCCGGAGCCCTTCGCGACCCACGTGATCGTCGCGTTGCCCACTGCCGTCGACAGCGCCTTCGGGTGACGATCCGTCGTCATGATCCCCTCGGCCCCGATGAGCGGATTGTCCTGCAGGTCGGCGGCGATGCCACGGATCCCGCGCTCGATGAGGTCGATCGGAAGCGGGACCCCGATCACACCGGTGGAGCTTACGAGCACGTGGGCCGGCGCGGTGCCCAGCTCCGCGGCGGTCGCGGCGGCCATGCGACGCACGTTGTCGATGCCTAACTGGCCAGTCGCGACGTTACTGACTTTGCTGTTCACGACGACGGCCCGAAGGCGACCGCCCTTGATGGTCTCCCGCCCGACGATGACGGGCGCTCCAGGGAAATGGTTCCGAGTGAAGATGGCCGCGGCTGCGGCGTCGACGTCGCTCGCGAACACGGCGAGGTCCTTCGCCTGCGGCTTGAGCCCGACGTTACGACTGGCGCAGCGGAACCCGCGCGGAAACACCGGGCGATCGTGGAAAGTGGTCGAGGACACGAGTTGAATCCTAACGCCCACCGAACAGCGGCACCGACGCTCCGAGACGTACGCCAATGACCGGACCGGCTCCATTCCACGGCCCCTCGCTCGCCTCCGACTGGCCAGACATCCGATCCACGCGCGCGCTCAGGTCGAATCGAACATGGCCAACGGGGGCGGTGGCAATACCGAAGCCTCCGCCGGCCGACCACCCGCTGGCGTCCGGGCTCGCAGTGTAGACAGAGCAGCAGAAGGTCGAGACGTCGTAGTCGAAGATCCATGTGACGTTCGCAAACAGGTACGGACGAACGGGACTCCGACTGTCACCCCAGCTGAAGCGCGGCCTTACGTAGATGCCCGACGTGGTCGAGGAGCCATCGGGCCCGACATCGAAGCGCGACTGCTCGTAGCCAACGCCAACTCCGCCCCGGCCATGCTCGAGGCGCAGTCCGGCGTCCCATGACCACCCGCCGTTCTGGTCGGTGCCCGGCACGATCTCGAGGTCCGACACCGAGTACGATCCACCACCATCGAGTGCCAGCACCCACGGATCGGGGCGGTGACCCAGCCGCCACCACTGTGCCGATGCCGGCGCGCTGATGATGATCGTAGCGAGGACGGCGAGAAGCGGCACGCGCCAGCCAGCGGAACCACCGAAAACCACAGGACGCAGACGACTGTTGTGCATCACGGCTCTCCTCCAGATTCACCGGCGCATGGGCCGAGGTTCGTGAACGCTCACCCGAGGTAGCATGATAACGCAACCGCGAGGAGGCCGACTCTGAGGATCGTCGGCGGGAAATACGCTGGCCGCGACCTCACGTCTCCGCTGGATTCTCGCGTCAGGCCCACGGCCGAGCACGTGAGAGCCGCCGTGCTCGACGCGCTCGCGTCGGACCTGCCTAACGCGCGCGTGCTGGACCTGTTTGCCGGCACCGGGGCCCTTGGGCTCGAAGCGATCTCGCGCGGCGCGCGCAGCGCCGATTTCGTCGAGTTCCGCCCTTCGAGCCTGCACGCGCTGCGCGCGAACGTCGCGGCGCTCAAACTCCGCGAGCGCACCCGGATCTTCAAGAAGGATGCAGTCCGCTTCGCCGCCGAGCTGTCGGCCGACGCCTACGAGATCGTGTTCGTGGACCCGCCCTACGAGTCGCGGCAGCTCGACCTGGTACTGGCGAACTGGAACGTTACCGGCTGCTCACCCATCCTGGTGGCCGAGCACGCGCGAACACACACGCTGCCGACTGGCGCCTGGGCACGACGCTTCGACGACACCGTGGTGACCATCTATCGGCGTTAGGCAGGCCCGGGCAACTCGTTGCAGGGCCAAGGACCCCTGCTAGCCGACGCTCCTGTCCGCCGGAGGGCGGTACATCGACGGAAGCGGATCGAGCTCACACCGATACCCGACGCCGGGCTCCGTCACGATGATCGTCGGCGCGGCCGGAACTGTCTCGATTTTCCGACGCAGATGCGTGATGTGCACGCGAAGATTCTGCTGCGCATCGCCAAACACGTTTCCCCACACCGCATGAAACAGCTGCTGATGGGTGAGTGTGCGCCCGGCGTTGGTCGCGAGCACGCGCAGGAGATGCCACTCGACCGGCGTCAGACCGAGCTCACGCCCGGCACGAGTCGCCACGCGTCGCCCAAGGTCGAGCACGAGATCGCCGATCCGTATCGTGTCCGGCGCGGAGCTCCGATAGAGCTGTGAGCGCCTGAGCTGCGCCTGCACGCGAGCGACGAGCACCGGCGCGCTGAACGGCTTCGTCACGTAATCGTCGGCACCGGCATTCAACACCTGCACCATCTCACGCTCACTATGGCGAGCGGTGAGGACGACGATGGGGACGCGCGTTTCCTCGCGCAGCTTGCGACATACCGCCGGCCCACTGAGATCGGGCAGCCCGAGGTCGAGCACGATGAGATCTGGCGGCATCTCCCGTATCGCTGCAAACCCCTCGGCCGCGCTGCCCGCCCGTCGCACCCAGCGTGCAGTCTCGCGCAGGGCGTCGGCGACAATCACCGCGATCCGCGGATCATCTTCGATGACGAGAATCGAATCCACAAACGACATTGACCGGACCACCCGTCGGTTCGGCGGAATTGAGAGTCCGTTAAAACACTGGCTGTACCCTAACGACGCGCGGTCGGTGCCTGTCCTCATCAGTACTGGGGCACGCGAGAGCGAATGATCGCTCGCCATGACCTCGGTCTCGATGCGTCATGCATCGACGGGAAACACGCACCGAACGCGAAGGAGACTACCATGATCGACCTTAATGGCTCATTGATCGTCGCCACCGTCGCAGCATTTGCTGCGTCAGCCGTCAGACTCTCGGCACAGGAAGAGACGCTGCAGCCACCACGATTCACGATCGCCACATACGCCGGTGCCTCGCTTCCCACAGGCACCCTTCGTGACTCGTTCGACAACGGGTTCCTGCTCGGCGCGCAGGGCAACTACGACTTCAACAAGCACTTTGGAATGCTCGCGAGCTTCGACTGGACGAACCCGGATACCAAGCTCGTGCCGAGCGACACGCGCACGAATGTCTACCAGGGTGACCTCGGGCTCGAGGTCGGCGGCGCTCGGGGCAATACGAAGAGATGGGCGATGCGGCCGTTCGTGGACTTAGGCGGCGGAGTCCGCTCCTACGACTACTCGGCGCCCAACCTGAACAGCCACACCACCGGCGAAGGCTTCGCCGGGCTGGGAACCGACGTCAATATCGGGCGCTCGGCCATTCGACTCGCGGCCAAGGACAATTTCTTCTCGTACGAAATGCCGACCGCTGATGGGACGAAGGGAACCCGGAATGACGTGAGCCTGTCGATCGGGTTCGGGTTCCATCCGTAAAGCTTGCGTAGGGATGGCATCCGGCTCGGCTTGGCCAGTTCCAAGTGGGTCAGTCTGTCACTGGTTAGTCATCAGGCATCAGGTTGCGTTTCGTCGGGATGGGGAGCGCGAGAGGACCTTCGGAATCAACCGCTGGAGGAAACGGGACCTGATGCCTGATGATTGAAAGCTGACTACTGGCCCACTTGTGACTTGCAG